>Ga0210248_101321_pt1 | contig 19200 bp, 10 predicted proteins | sample ChrtobMetP3_32mM_FD_155493 | JGI IMG/M metagenome (GOLD analysis project Ga0210248, IMG submission 155493) | Chrysochromulina tobin associated microbial communities from unialgal haptophyte culture, Seattle, Washington, United States - P3_32mM | ecosystem: Host-associated > Algae > Haptophytes >...
GCACAGGCTTCACAGGCACAAGCTTCGCGCCGCCTGGGCCATGCGGGAGAGCGCGGGCGTGACGGCGGCCGGATCATCTTGTGACCGTGGTGTCGACGTCGCGCCTGCCGGTCGTGGCGGAGATGTCGAGGGCGAGGTGGCCGTCGTGCCCGACCGCTCGCAGCCGCGGCTGCCTGCACCGGGGGAGCAACACGCAAGCCGTCAGCAAAACAGGCGAGGCGGCGCATTCGCACGTGCTGATGGCGAGCGCAAGTTGAGTCGCGCGGAGGCCGGCGCGCCTCTCGGCGGGCACGTAGTTGGGGCAGGCGCGGGAACGGACGGCGCGCGTGCGCGTGTGCACCTGCAGCATGTGCACAAGTCGCGCGCGCAGCGGCAGGGCCGACCGAAAGCTGCGCGCGCGCAGCGGCAGGGCCGACCGAAAGCTGCGCGCGCTGCAGGGGTGGCTGCCGGCTGGGCCGCGCACACCTGCGGGTTGATGTCCCTGGGGCTCGAAGAGGTTGGTGACAAAGTTGATCGCGGGGTGGATCGTCTTGCCCGCGCTCTAGTGCCGCGGCGCGTGCATGGTGATGTGTGCGCTTGGGTGTTGTGCGTGCGGAGATGAGTGTGCTGTTGTGTGTTGATCTCGCGTGGCGGCTCGGAGAAGAGGGTGGGACTCGGGCGGAGATCGCACCTCGAACTGAAGCGTGGATTGCACCACAAACTGAATGGCGTTCGCCTCCTGATCGTCGAGCGCTGGCAAAGCGACGACGAGTGGTAATGCGACGAGCAGAAGGCGCAGCATTGATCTCGAGGCTCTCGAGTTTGGTGTCTTGTAGTCGCAGGATGTAGTCTGCGTAGGAAGGCGGGCAGGCGGGTGGCGCGCGATGAGTTGCGCGACGTCGATCGCAGGCGTGCGGCCACTTCGTTGGCTCGCGCGCTTGCGCGCCCAGCGCAGTTGCTTGGCGGATGGCGTGCCCAGCGCAGTTGCTTGGCGGACGGCGCGGGCGCTGCGGGGCTGGGGCCATTCACGTCGCTGGGCAACGGGGCGCGCGATGAGCATGCGCGTCAGCGCTCGGGGGCCAGGCCGAGGGTGGTGCAGACAGATACCTTGCACTCGCCAGGAGCTAGCAACAGCGGCGAGGCCGTGTGTGTTGCAGACGAGTCTGGTATGACCCTATTATTGGAGCATTTCGTCTGTGAAACGTCTGAGCGCGGTCCTCGAGTGTATAGGTTCCCAACGCGGCCCTAGTTTCGACGTTATATGGTAGTCTATGTTTACAATTGTAGGATACGAAGGCTTCCTTCTCAATCACCGACCCGGTCCGGTGTCTCCCGGGCTCATCGACGGAAATCCGTTTCCAAGCTGCCATCACATTCTTCCTTTTGTACTAGTAGTTTATCGATAACTTAGAGCCTGACGCCGCCTCAGACCGGTGCTCGGTACGGCGCTCGTTGCGTAGACGTATGACAATGAAGCCGAAGCCGTGCCCAGCGACTCGGCGAAGGCGCATTCGTTTGCCCGTTGTGGCGCCTCGACCCAATTGGCGCTTGCTTGTTGCTGCGTCTGCCGGCGCGCCTTCAGCAATGGATCGGCATGCTATGTGGACCAGACCAAAGTAAAGCTGAAACGCTTTCACCTACGAGTATGGTGTAAACAGCGGCCCGCGGCACTTGATGGCGTGGAGGCACAGAGCGTGCCAGGTTTCGCTTCTCTGGGCGCCACCGCCAAAGAAGCAGTGCGAGCCTGGCTCCAGGCGCCGGCGGAACAATGGCTGCGCGCCGAGGAGTCAGAACGCCCGTGGCCGATGGCGATTACTCGTGTTCATCCTCCGCCCACCGATGATTCCATGGATGGATCTGGCGCGACGGTGCGCGCGATCGCCGCCGCAGCCACATCTGCTGTACCTGTGCCCGATGCGGCCGCGGCGGACGATCATGGGGATGGCGCATCTACCTGGATCCCACCTCCTCGGCAACGGAAGCGCAAGCGTGACTACCGCGAGGACGCCAAGGAGAGCAGCCACCGCCAGTGGAAGGCGTTCGGGTCGGACCCAACACGGCGCAGCATGAAGGGCATCCGCACTGTGCGCCAGGTGCTGCTGTATGGTTTCTTCAGTTTCGTCAATGAGCATGGGCAGGTGCTGCGCTTTGGGCGCCGCAAGGCGATGCGCTCGACATGGCGCCCGGCATGGCAGGTGCTCGACATGGCGCTTTGGGCGCCGCATGGCGATGCTCGACAAACCCAACCGCTCCACCTGGCAGCTGCTCGCAGCCTCCTCGACGCTGCGCCATGTCGACGGGCTGACCCAGCACGCGGCGCACCGTCTCGCGGCGGCTGTGGCCTTCCTGCAGGCGGTGCTCGGCCAGCGCCCACCACAGCGCCCCGAGCGCACGGCATGCATGCACGACGCGGAGCTCCACTTGCATGCACTTGCATGCATGCATGCACGACGCGGAGCTCCACTTGCATGCATGCATGCACGACCCGGAGCTCCACGGCCACGTTGGGCTGCTGATGCATGCACAGCTCGCCCTTGCCGCATCGTAGCGGCGGTCGCTCCGAGGTGTGAATGACGTCGGTGTGAAGTCGCTCCGAGGTGTGAAGGACGTCGGTGTGAAGTCGCTCCGAGGTGTGAAGGACGTCGGTGTGAAGTCGCTCCGAGGTGTGAAGGACGTCGGTGTGAAGTCGCTCCGAGGTGTGAAGGACGTCGGTATGCGATCGGCGCGCGCGCGTGGACGAAGCAAACAGCGCCGTGGTGAGCACTTGCTTGCCAGTGGCATTCGACGGATCGACGCGCGCGCGTGGACCGGGAGCCGATGGGTGCGGCCAGCTCCTGAAATCCACAGCGAATTCCACCGCGAACGTCCTGATACCTAAAAGCAACGGCTGGCCGCTCTCGAACCTCTCTCAGGAGGTTTAATATACCAAACGTCACGCCAGGGGACGCACCCTCGTCCCCTTGATTAATGGAGAATCCGCAAAACATGTCCGCTCCCGACCACGCTCATGACGCGAATATTGAAGCTATGAACCTCGCGACCCCTGGCAAGGACGCCTCGAACCCCGACAAGCCACCGCCGAGGAAAGCGCTATTCTCATCGCCACCGGCGCATACGTACACCAAGGACAAGAACCTAACACCAAGCACAACTGAGAAGCGCAACACTCGGGAGAGCAACTGGGTGCTTCTGCGCGGAGCTTGCATTGACATGAAGCCCGAGCAGAGGGTCAAGGATACGATCGAAGCGATCGAGAACGAGCCGCAGCTCGAGAGCATCATGTTCACGAAGCCGCTCGAGGCGATCACGACTGCTCTGGTCAAGATCACGACCGAGACGCTCGATGGCTCACCACTGCGCATGCATCAGAACCTCGTATTCCTGAAGGAGGGTCTTCCGGACATGCAGGCGATGTTCGTGCTGCCCAAGACCAGCTGCGTCGGCGCGTTCGCCTCACAGCTTGCCGGGTGCTACGGCATTTACCAGCGCATCAACCACATGACGCAGAAGGAGGATTGGGGCGGCGCACGCCTAGGATGGATGAAGAACGTGGACAAGCTGTTCGACACCGGCACTGCTGGCGAGTTCGAGATGAGCTTTGAGCGCAGCGTGGACCGTCACAAGGACAGGATCAAGTACTGCTCGGACGCCATGGCCCTCGGCTTCGCATCGTGGGCGCTCCCGCACGTGATCGCCTCGCTCGTCGCGGCTCTCAAGCTCGAGGAGTGGATTGTCTCCGACCCTGACTGGGACGCCGCGGACGTTGATGACCCGGCCAACGCCGAGAAGTTGGAAGCCATGCGCAAGCATTTCCACGAGTTCCAGAAGGAGCTCAAGACGGCGCTCATGGCGCTCGGAATCCAAGGGCGGGAGCGCGACGATGGGTGGGTCGTCTTCCCTGTGGACAAGACGGTGGAAATCACGGCGAAGGGGCTGGAGGTGCTGCGTCTTCCGCCTGGCGATAAGGTCGAGGTGAAGAAGCTCATCTCCACCGAGGAGCTGCTCTCCGGCGTCGATGTCTACATCGCACCCCAGGCGGGCATCTTTAACATCAAGCGCGCCTTTCGCGAGGGTGGGGAAGGGCTTGAGGCTGTGATCACGGAGCTGGGTGACGACGTCAGCCAGGTCATCCCGCGCCTCGAGATGGACACGGAGGCGACCGGGCTTATCAAGCTCACGCTCCGTATCAAGCTGACGGCGGAGAAGGCCGTTGAGAAGAAGCTGCAGGCGCTCTGCAAGGACTCGCGCAACGAGCTGGCGGAGATCAGGGGCGTGCCGACGAAGCTCGCATCGGGCGACGAGGTGCGCATGATTTGGTCGGGCGACCTGGGCACGGCACGCGTGCGCAACGGCCTCAATCGCGTTGCTGCAATCGCGGCCGAGCAAGGCATCAAGAGCTCGGAGGAGGTCAAGAAACTCAAGGGAGAGCTGGAAAAGCAGATCAAGGTGAACGTCGACGCCATCCTTGAGCAGGAGGCCAAGATCACGGCGTACTCCTCGCACATGCAGGGGCTAATGGACAAGCAGGCCACAGTGATCACCGAGATGCAGAGCCAGCACGCGTCGGCGATGGAGGACCTCCACAAGCAGATGGCTGAGAGCGAGACGGTGCACGCGAAGCAGATGGCCGACACGGAAGCGCATCACGCGGCCGCGATGGAGGACCTGCGCAAGGCGGTTCAGCAGCAGCAGCAGCAGATGGGCGACATGCAAAAGGTGGTTCAACAGCAACAACAGATGCAGCTCACCTTCACGACGCAGTTTGGCGATCTTTTCAACTTCATGAACGCTGTCACTGCCGAGATGATCGAGCAGCGCAACGCGGTGAAGGCCTCGGTGATAGCGATCAAGGAACTCAAGGACGGTCAGGCGGCGGGGTATGTGGATGCGATAGCACGGCGGCAGTGCGCGGTGCTGCGGGAGGTCTTTGCCATGCACGAGCGAGTCACCGCCCTCGCATCCCTCGTACGCGCAGGTCTGACTGATGAGCGACTCGTGGGAGACGGCGCGACGAGTCGAGACTTCCAGGCAGGAGAGGGGGATGCGATGGAGGCAGACGTGCAGTCTAGTGTCGAGGGCAAACAGGGCGCGAGCCGTGGAGGGGACGTGCGAGCCCGCGAGGGAGACGCAGCCGTAGGCGCAGCTGCGCTCGCGAGGCTGGCCTCGGACACTCGAGGAGCCGGTGGACCTATTGGGTCGGCAGAGCTCGGTGGACGAGTGCCCCATGAGAGTGACCAGAGCAGGCAGTGTGCCGTGAGAATGAGCGGGAGCACCAGAGTTTGCCGATCTAGAGAGAGCCCGCCATGGAACTTTGAACAAGGGGGGCAGAGTGGGGCACCGTTAGATGGACTTTGTGGCATATTGACGCGTGGCGTATCATACGTCGAGTCTATGTCTTTGTCTTTGTCCATATCTATGTCGGATACGAGGTGCAGTCCACTTCCAGCCCGCAAACATGAGCGTCGTGACGGGCGTGGCAAGTTTGGAGTCTTTGCGAGCACGCGTGGCTTTCATGCGATACTTGTTCTGCTTCTCGGCTGCACAGCGCGCGGCGAGGCGTTCGCGGGAGCGGCTACTTGCTGCGCGACGATGGAGCTGCGACGTGCGAATGGTGCAGCTCTATTATGTCGGGATGCGACAGAGTTGCGCTGCTACGATCGGACGGCATTGCAGCGCTCTGGGATCACTGGGCTTGGCGCTTCGTGCGGTGACGCGGGGTCGGCGTTTTGGAACTGCTTTGATACGATGGGAAGCATCCCAACACCGTCGATGACTGGCACATCAGCCGAGCGAGAGGTGGAACCGGAGCCTAGCCCGAGGTGGGCGTCAGACGGTCAAAATGAGAACAGGGAGCGAGCAACACTCAAGCGATCGGCGACGAACGCTATGTCGACGCCTATCACGGATACAACGGGCGGTGGCGAGCTCGTCCTTACTCAGCAGGCGGTGCGTGCGCGGAGAGTGGCATGGCGTGCTGTGCGACACTACACCGTGTTCACAGACCCGAACCGGCTACGACGGCGACGCCTTCGATGGCACATCAATCGACGAGCATGGAAACGGCTAATGAGGTCGCTTCGTGGGAACACGGTGGCTGATATGTTTAACGTCGCGCTGTGGAACGCGCGTGAGTTTCACGCACACGCGAATCCATCACGTGAGGCGTCTCGAAAAAAGATGCTTTGGATCATGCGGCGCTTGCAGGACGAAGACGCAGACGTCTGCTTCCTACTCGAGGTCATGGGCTCGCATGAAGCATTCACCGCCGAGACACACGGGCTACGGGCACTCGCGGCGAAGATTGGTTACAATGTACGTTGGATGGTTGGAGAAGGCGGGAGCCAGCGTGAGCAACTTATGCAGAGCGGTGAGTCACACACTAACGGCATTGCGGTGCTCGTCAAGAAGGCGACGTGCACTATCGAACGTTACGTGCGGATAGAGGAGAGAGTGCTCGGTGTATGGATACGAGGTCGGAATTCGAAGGAGCAGATTCGCATGCGGATTGCGGCAATCCATGGGCTACATCACGAGGGCACGTCGAGCTTCAACAAACAACTACAGGCGACGTACGCATGGGCTGCGGACGCAGCGCAGGAGAGCAAAGGCTGTCTCGTGGTTGGAGATTTCAACTACGTGGCGGACGTGGCGTGGCGATCCTCAGGAGCAGGGCTTGACGCCAAGGACAAACTATTTAGGGACTTTATCACGCAGCCAGGTGCGGAATATGTCTTACCCGTCGCATCTCGGCCGATTATTGTTTGGACGCGAAGAGGTGACACCGCGGGAGAGGTGAGTGATGCTGCGGGCGGCGGATCTATGTTGGACGGTGCAGTAGCAATCGGATGCGAATGTGCAACCTGGCACCGTACGGTTGTGGATTTTGCCTTCGACCGCGACGATCCCTTAGCCGCCTCGAGCAAGCCGCTCTCGGACCACGCGTGGATCACTTTTTCTCGGGAAATTCCGGAGGTGGTCTACAAGGGTGAAAAGAGACCCCGCTCCGCGCTTCCGAGAGGTGATGAGTGCATCAAGAATAGCTATCGAGATCTGGTGCGAAAGGGCGATGTGCACGAGGAGATCCTTCGGGCGCATGGCACGGTACACGCCACGACTGCTGCAGTTCAGGCTTTGAGGCGCGCAGCGGAGCAGGCTACGGCGGAGGTGCGAGCACTTAGGGAGGAGCGACCGCTGGAGATGGCGCATCGATGGCGAAGGTGGCTGCAGGAAGCTTACGCGGCTCGACACAGAGGGGTCTCTCCGCATGAGGTGCAAGGGGGGTTATTCAACTACCACTCGAGGCTCTGGAAAATTCGGGCAAGGTATGAGAACGCCGGTGACGATGTGTGCTGGGCCAAAATCATCAAGCGATGTCGGCAATGCTGGAAGTATGCGAACCAGAGGTTGCGTCGCAAGCAGCAGCGTGAGGATGCACGCCTCAAGGAGCTGTCACTTGGCATCGTGGAGGGCAAGGGCAGCAAGGATCTTGCCCAGGTTGCGATGTTGGCTTGGAAAGCGATTCGGCCGCAACGCATTTCCCTCGCCTTCGATCGGTTCCATCCTCGGGACGACGTGCGTGAGGCACCGATGCTCGCAGCAGATGACCCTGATGCCTTTCTCAATGGACTAGCACGAGAGGGCGATCGGCTGGTCAAAGGCCTCGCGGCAACCCCGCCGATCATTGATGCTTTCAAGGCCTTTTGCAAGGTCTTCTGCCCGACCTACGAGACCTTAAGGGGACGAGATGGTGGAGAGTGGGAGCTCATCAAGGAACTCACCTTCCCGGTTTTTCTGCAGGTTCTCAAGCGCGTGCCGAGGGGGAAAGCCGTAGGGCACGGCGGCTTCTCTATCGAGCTGCTCATTCACGCCGATCGCGAGATCAAGAGGGCGTTCTACGAGTGTCTCATGGCGGATCTGCGGGGAGGGGAATTTCCTCCGTCGTGGCGGAAGGTCATCTATGTGCTGCTCGCGAAGCCACCGCCCAGCAACCAGGCGCTTATCTCTGAGAGGCGTGAGATAGCGCTGATGGCACAAGACATGAAGCTGGTGATGCACATGATACGGGCGACTGCGTATCGGCTCATCACGGGCAGGCTTCGCTCTGAACAGTGCGGGTGGCTCCCGGGGTACGGGACAACAGATGCTGGCCTCCCCTTGGCTGCGGTGCTTCAGCAGGCGCAGCGGCAACGGCAATCTCTATGGATATTGTACGTCGACCTGGCGACGTTTTTTCCGCGCATCGACCGTGAAGCGCTCACAGTGGCCGAAGTTTTAGTTGGCCTCCCTCCCCAAGTGATCGAATTGGTCGGACAGATCTATGGTGCAGGGCGTGCGGTCGCGGAGGAGGCGGTCGAATGTCAATTTGATACCTCTATAGGCCTCAGTGCTCCGTTCAAGAATCATATGGGTGCGCTCATGGGGGAAGTGCTTTCTCCCGACAGGGCGAAAATTATCCTCAACTCGATCCTATGGGCTATTAAGCTCCACGTACACGGTGTGCAACTCTTCGGTTTCGGGGAGGACGAAGAGGGCCGTATTCGTGCGATCGCAAGCCTCGCCTATGCAGATGACTGGGCGGGAACGTTTAGCAGCGAAGCGGATCTTAGGCGTGCCTGGGCGATCTGGAGCGTTTGGGTTCCCATCTCCGGTTCGAAGCTGGGCATCAAGAACAAGCTCAAGACTGTGATCACGGGGGTGATACGAGATGGGCAGGGCAATGAAAGCGACATAGCTGACCCGCAGCTCGTTACGCTTGACGGGGTTCGCGTGCCTGTGCTCTCTCGTCGTGAGGCCTACAAGCACTTAGGCGTTCTGCGGGTCGCGATGTGCGGGGATGAGGCGGCGGCTGACTCACTCAAAAAGCAGCTTCGAGTGGCTATCGGGCGGGTGGCGCGAATGCACAAGCCAACCAGGCGCGACATGATTCTTGTCACGAACGGCCTCTTTCAGGGGCTCGCAGGGTTCAAGTGCAGCACGGTCTACTACCCGTTCGAGTGGATGGAGGACATCGAGAAGGAGTGGAGGAGAGTGTTCAACAAGAAGGCGATGCGAGACTCGTCCTCGCCGGCGTGCTTGCTCTATGAAGGGGGGGGGAGTGCGACCGGAGGAAGACGGCACCTGTGGGCTATTGGATGCGCCTCCTTCTACGTTGCCTTCACCAGAGCTCTTGCGGACGCAGCCGACACATCTCAGCGGGCAGCCGCTCGATCGTCGTTAGCTTTGAGCCTCTCGAGGTGGGGGGCGCAAGGCGACCCGAGGTTGTTCTCATGGCGACATCTCACGAGCACCCTCGAGAAACAGTTGCGAGGGCGACAACGGTATTTGGGGGAGGCTTTCATGCTCATCTCGAGCCTTCTACAGGGAGACAAGCCGCCGGGCGAAAATTGGCGGTGGGTGACGAGTCCGGAACTGTGTGACCCGCTGCATGAACTCCGACCTCACTTTCGGGAGCTGGAGTCGATTGCACTCTTCGAGTCCGAGCAGTGTGGTGGCCTCGGCATTGCACCAGCGCCCAAACTCCTTGATGCACGTATTCGCGTTGCTGGCCAGATGTTCACTTGGGGCACGCTGCACGAGGGCTCCCGGCTCATGTCGTTCGATGAAGCGCAGCGGCTGTACCCGTGGATGGCGACGGGAGCCAGGGCGGAATGGGACATGACAGTGGCGGGGTTGGAAGAGCGCCTTGGTGACGGGGCGAAGGTGGTGCCGGAGCGAGAGTCCAACAGGGCTTGGAATCAGCGTGGCCTTTGTGTCCACGGGCGCGACGTTGGGCTTAGCGATCACGTGGTGAGCAAGACCACCACCGATGCGGCAAGTGAGCGTGAGCTGCACGGTGCCATTCGGAAGGCGTTGGGCGAGATCAGGAATGGCAAGGAGCCTGAACCTGTCGATTGGGAATCCCTGCTGCGGAATACCTTTCAGGGCGTCGAGACGCCTATCGCTGAGGAATGGTGTGTCGGAGGCGGAGATCCTCAGGCTGATGCCAGAGGGGGTCGAGTCTTCTGTGACATCGATAGCGAGGAGGAGCCGCGTGGTGGGGAGGCGTCGTGGCTACGCCGTTCGGACATTGATGATCAAGGATTCCTCTCGGGGTGGATGGAGCGTGCAGGCGACATGAGATCTAGCTTCTCGTTCGACAAAGAGGGCTACCTTTGCTCGCGACATGGGGGGAGGATCGGACTTCAACAGTTGACGTCGCTTGACCCCGCTGTGCAAATCGTGGCTCGGGCGCGGTTGGCACTTGGCAACGTGGAGGTCGTCGCTGGTGACGGGATCAAAAGACAGCACACGCATGTTCAACTGTCCATGCAGCGAGGCCTGTGGGAAAAGCTCACCACGTGGTCTGCGCGGATACGGGCGACGCGCATCTACACACTGGATGGGGGATGGCGGGTGGTCAAGACGGACAAGGGTGGTACCAAGATTGCGACAAGAGCCGCGATCGACCACGAGGGGCGCGTCTTAGGAGGGCGGATATGCGAGGAGGATGTGAATGAAGACAACTACATAGCAGAGCTGGCCGCTCAACTTGACGCGCTGACGGATGCCGTTTCGCGGGGAGAGAAGGAGAGGGTCATCATCATTTTCGATGCCACGTCACCGGTGCGGGCTATGCTCCGATTTGGGCGTCTCAGTGCTCGTGCGCGCGGAGATCGGCTGGCGGCCGAACTTCTCGAACACTTCGAGCGCCTTCGTCGGCGTGTGGCGGCGCTCGTGCTCATTTGGCAAACCTCGCATGTGGGCGAACCGGTCAACGAGTGGGCGGATGTGGCGTGCGACACCTTTGGCATCGAGGACGATTGGCCGATTCCGAGGGGCAAGGTCGATTTCGCGTCAATCACCTTCCCAACACACAAGGGTTCGGCCCAAGCGTTCGCCATGAACGGCATGAGTCGCATTGTCGCGCAGCGCCTACGCGACCGTGTGAGGGAGACGGTACTTCGTGACCCCGATGAACATGTGCAACTCTTAGGGATCACGGCAGAGGCAAAACAAATATGCGATGAGATTGCATCGCGTCGGTGTCAATACGTGGATCAGCCATACGCGGATGCGCGGCTGCGTCGAGTGCTGGCCGCCGAATGGTGCCCCCTCGGTTGCACAGAGCATGGCGGGTGGCGTGAAATTCACCCATCGGCGGTTGCGCGACGGAGGGTTCTACATCTTCCTCGGCTAGCTAAGTTTGTTGCGACAGCGTTGGGCAGGCAACTAGGTGCCACGTGTACGATCTCCTCTCACGACACTCAGGAGCTCGGTGGGGGGTCGGTGGCATCTGGTGATGCGATCGGCTGGCAGGGCAGGTGGTTCGCCCTGGCGGAGCGAGCGCCCACGTGGTGGCATTTCCAATTCGAATGCACGGGGGCGCCGTTTGTGGCAGCCCGTAAGACGTACGCGCTGGCTGCGGTCGCGGCGAGGCGCTGCATGGTTGAATCGCAGAAAGGCCGGGAACTTGTGCCGCACAGTCAGCTCAACGATGTCATTCTTCTCATACATCAAGGGATGCAGGGTTGGGAGGCGGAAGACGGCGCGAAAGGGTCGTTGGCGCAGCAACAGTGCCTACGCAATCAAATCCTTCGTGGGATCACGGAGGCTTGGGAGACGGAGCCCCTCCGCGCCTGTGCGGCGGGTGCGATACGGATCTCTGGGTCGGGAGCGGACACAAATGGACGCTGGCGACTGGCGCTGACAGAGATGGTGATCAGTGGATGCAGGTTGCAGAAATTGGGCAAGGAACACTGCGCAGAAGGGAGGAGGGCGTTCTGGGGACGTCTCGGCGATCTGCGTCTCCTCGATAAGACCTTTGCGGCTTGGAATCACTCGGCCCGACATACGACGGCTCGTCGGGTCGTGGCGTTGCGCGAATTGCGGCAAGCGAGGGAGTTTGTCACGCAAGTAACGACGGGCGAGAGACGACGCCTCCGCAAGGAGGTCGAAAAGCGGCTGGCTGCGGTTGACAACGAGCGGTCGCACAACGCGCCAGGTGAATGGCTGCGGATGCGGGCGTGGGTTGCGTGGCGCCTTGCGCTCGCGCAAGGGTTCGGCAGGAGCGGCAGGCGCATCTTTCACGGGCCAACCCGCGACCTGCTCTGTGAGCAGCTGCTTGAGGCCTCAACGGGGCGTCAGCAAGAAGTCTCGAGGGTTCGAGAAGGCTTGGTGGCGCTGCAGGCAAGACGGAGGCTTGCCTGGCGGCGGTGGTTGCGCACTGGCGGGTGGGCGGCGTTCAATCTCAGCGTCTTCAAGATGATGAGAGCTCGACGGCATCGAGCCGTTGCAGAGCAGCGAGAGGGCATGCGGCGCTGGGCGTGTATTGCTGATGGAACTCGGTGGCAACTCTTGACGGACGAGGACGTTGAGGAGCGGTTTGAGCTATGCCACGACGGTCTGCGGACCGTCCTCGAGAGCAAACAGGTTTTGAGCGCGGGCGAATGGAGGGCTCTGGGCATCAACAATCTTCGACTCGGACACTTCATCAGGGTCGGCCATATGATGTACGGACCTGAACAAGCTCCCTCTTGCCATACGCTGAGTGGCAACAGGGCGGCTGACGTAGGGGAGGTCGTGCAGATTGAGATCGAGCCGAGGTATGGCGCACAGCGGGCGAAAAGACGCCGGCAGGAGGTTGAGCATAGCAGGCGTGACATTCGTCGACGCGTTGCCATGGGTCCCGTAATCGCCGGGCAAGAGGCGGACGACGGAGGGAAATGGGCGGTGCGGCGTATCGTCGCGGTACGACGCTTGGAAGGTCGGCGAGGGCGTCCGCTGGACGTGCTCGTCGAATGGGAGGGGGCAGACTCTGACGGGGACGACCTCTGGGAAGAATCCTGGGTCAGCGTCACATACCTTTCGAAGGATCTGCGTGATGAAGCGAGGCAGCTGGAATCGGAGTTATTTGGCTCAAGACCCGCGGCAGCAGCAACGGCTCCTCTAAGTAGGCGAGCTTCACGGCGGGAAGCCATTAGGCAGAGACAGGAGAGGGAAAGGGACTTGCAGCAATGGAGGGCACGGCTACGGGACCGGGCGAGAGAGGACATGCATGCATGACCCCGCAGCTCTTGAGCCGCGAATGGGTGCTGACTGATGACTTTCATCAGCCTCAGCATCTGCTTCGCTGAACACCGTACACGCTTAGTATGCCTGGGGACGGTCCCCTCGCCACGTGTACGCTGCCCGTTGGCACGTTTTACTTACTTACTTACTTACTTACCAAACGTCACGCCATCGCCAACCCGCAGTATTGTTGTGCACACATGTGTGCACAGTAAGATTCCCTGGCCGGGTAACATGACTACACGGGGCAGTCGAGGCTAGGCCAGCACCTACGCCAGTGGCAGCGTGCACCTCATCGTCTTGTGCACGCGGCCCTTCTGCCGAGGCGCTGTGCTAGCGCTGCGCGCGAACCGCCTCCATGTACCTTCAAACATGTAATACCCCCCTCCTACCCCTCCGACCCCCCCCGCCGCCCCACTGCGGCCGCGGTATCTGTATGGTGTCGGTATCGGTCACAGGTATCTGACGGCATCGCCCTGTGTCCCTCGGCGGCATCTTGCCACCCTGCTGCCGAGGCGCTGCGCGCGCGCGCGACCCCCTTTCAGGCAATGTACTTGCGATGGGCGCCGAGGAAGGCGTCGCGGAAGGTGGCTGTGAGCCCGGTCGCCTCAAGCAGCGGCAGCCCGTAGGCGGCGAGGCGCACATTGTGCAGCGCGTCGAAGGACGTCGCCACGCCATTCACGATCGGCATCGTGCCGTGAGAGAGCACCGGCGAGTGCAAGCCCGGCTTGGTCGCCGTGCCGATCTTCGTGATGTGCGTGGCGCGCACCGCAGCACTCACTGAGACGGACTCATAGACGATCTCGCCGACGGCGATGTCCTTGGCCTGCTTGAGGTCGGTGCAGCACGCGGCGCCGACGGGCACGTGGTGAGTGGGCGTCAGCGTCAGGTTCCGGTCCGACGCCGTCGTGAGCACCACGAAGGTCATTCCCTGCGCGTCCGCATCGGCGAGCGAGAGGGTCGAGACGGTGTCGGTGGTGAGGGTGCCGTCGGCGCGGGCGGCGACGATGGCGTCGCCCGCACGGAGCGCATCGAGGCGGCGCGGCGTGCCGTCAGCCATCGTGATGAGCGCCTCGCTCGGGAAGCACGGGTTGCCGACGTCGGCGTCGGCTGCGGCCGCCGCCGGCGGGTTGGCGGTGGCCGTGGGTGCACTCGTCACCGTGGGTGCACTCGTCACGGTGGGTGCACTCGTTACGGCGAGGCTGCCGCCCGTGCTCTCGATAGCCAGCGAAGCAGGTGCACTGCCATCCGAGGGCGTCGTGAGTTCGGTTACGATCGCCGACTGCAGCTCCGCCGCGCTCGTGAAGCTATTGGCCGTCATCTGAATAATCGTCGCCGTCGATGCGTCCGTCGTGAAGGTGAACTCGATGTTGACGCTCGCCGCGGTGATGGTCACAGTGGAGCCTGCGGGAGCGCCGTTGGGGAAGCCGAACGCACGCGCGGCTGCCTGCAGCAGCGCAGCGCACTCGGCAGTGCTGAAGTCCTCTGAGTTGCCTGCAGCCGTGAAGGAGACGACGACTTCGAAGATTGGGCCCCACTCGCGCGGGCCGCAGTCGGTGCAGTCGGAGCCGTAGGCACAAATACTCCATTCAGAGCCGGGGCCGCCGTCATCGCACCAGCCGTCTTCGGAACTGTAACACGTGTTAGTACAGCCCGGACCGGAGGGTTGCTTTGGAGGCGATGGCGGTGGCGGTGGTCGCTTTGGAGGCGATGGCGGTGGCGGTGGTTGCTTTGGAGGCGATGGTGGCAACAATGGGCGCTGGCCGCAGTCGGTGCAGTCGGTGCCGTAGGCACAAATACTCCATTCGGAGCCGGGGCCGCCGTCATCGCAATCGCCGTCGAAACCAAAACACGTGTAGGTGCAGCCCGGACCGGAGGGTTGCTTTGGAGGCGATGGCGGTGGATTTGGAGGCGATGGTGGCGGTGGCGATGTCGCATCCGGGCTGCAATTATATGGCGTCATGCACCACCATGAATAGCAAACTGAGTTGGACACCCACATCTGGCAGGAAGACAAAGTTCTATCACCATCACCAACGCAACTATACGAAGTACGTGTGCAAGGCTGATTTGGATCAACAACCACTGGTCGCTCTGGAGGCTGTGGCGGTGGCGGTGGTTGCTTTGGAGGCGATGGTGGCAAGAATGGGCGCAGGCCGCAGTCGGTGCAGTCGGAGCCGTAGGCACAAAAACTCCCTTCGGAGCCGGGGCCGCCGTCATCGCACCAGCCGTCGGAGGCGCCAAAGCAAGTCTCGCTGCACACGCTCGCCTGCGCGAAGCCCCCCATCGTGAGCAGCACCACCGCCGTCATCAGCGTCCGAAGGCTCTTGGGCGGCACCATTCTCTGAAAAGCGCTTTGCTTCGAGAGAGGCCGGCACTCGGACTTGGGCACGCCGCAGTACCCGACGACGCTCTTCTGGATAGCCCCTGCGATCGCCCGCATGTACGGCGCCGCGCTTACCCTCGGTGTCCACACGGAACCAAATAGGCACCTGCGGGTGGCCACCCGAATCAGGCTCAGGTACAGGCAGATGGTGGTCACGGCAAGGAGGATGCCGGTGCCGGAGCAAATGGCACCCCTAAAGTCGGCGATGACGGTGAGCGCGCCGAAGCACATGCCACCAACGGCGGCGACGGTGGGGAGGTCGCGGTTGAGCTCCTTGGCGAGGGAAGAGTCGTGGTGGCCCTTCATGACCATCGGCTGGTCGCGCAGCCGCTTCGCCACCTCCTTGGCCGACGAGCCGGAGACCTCGATCCACGTCTTGGAGAAGAGCGCGCATGCAACCAGGATGAGCATCAGGTAGAAGACGGCGTGGATCGGGTCAGCGACGACCTCGGCGATCGAGTTGGGCGGGGACAGGTAGTAGGCATGGCCACCGACGGGCGCGTGGCCGCTCGGGCCCGCCATCTCGTCGTTGTCGGAGGAGAACTCCGAGCTGGGACTGCCGTCGATGCTCTCGTTGTTATCGTTGTCGGAGGAGAACACGCTCGTGTCCAAACAGAAGAAGGACCCTGGCGAGGGCGAAGTTGCGCCAAGGAAAGGCTGACAGCTTCCACGCAGGGGCACCTTATCCCCGTCCAAGGGTGTCGAGGTCGCGCTCTCGGCGCACGTGCCCAGGGAGACGGCGACGAGCGGAAAGAAAAGCGGGAAGCCCCCGATCGCTACAGACATCGCAGCAGTCCGAATGGTCGTAGAGGGACGTGACCACGTACGTACTCGCTGTGGGTTGAACACGGGCGACGGAGAGTTCCAAAGAAGGTCTGGGGATGCCGCCGATGAGGTTACTTGTACTTGCGATGGCTGCGTGCAGGCACGAGGAACGTGTCTTAGCTGGGGCACGGGCGTTGGAGCTGGAGCGGGCTGCGAGTGTGGCAGGCGGTGACGTGTGTGTGGTGTGTGGTGTGTAGATGAAGGTGTAGCAGAGGCGCTGGGGATGCAGAGCCCAAGCCACGATGAAGCAGTGGGTGAGGAGTGAGCGGGCAGAGAATACACCCAGGGGGGAGGCGCGGCGAGAAGTGCAGGAGGAGGGATCATGCCGCGACGATGCCGCGGTGGTACTTGTTGCGGCGGTCATGGCATGGATGATTAGGCCGGAGCCGACGGCGCTGCATTCGATGGTGAGCGGGACGAGCAGTTCGCCGACGGGGCCGCAGCCTCGAGGACGACCGCGCCCGGCTCACAGGCACAGGCTTCACAGGCACAAGCTTCGCGCCGCCTGGGCCATGCGGGAGAGCGCGGGCGTGACGGCGGCCGGATCATCTTGTGACCGTGGTGTCGACGTCGCGCCTGCCGGTCGTGGCGGAGATGTCAAGGGCGAGGTGGCCGTCGTGCCCGACCGCTCGCAGCTGCGGCTGCCTGCACCGGGGGATCAACGCGCAAGCCGTCAGCAAAACAGGAGGCGGCGCGTTCGCACGTGTGAAGGCGAGCGCAAGTTGAGTCGCGCGGAGGCCGGCGCGCCTCTCGGAGGGCACGTAGTTGGGGCAGGCACGGGAGCGGACGGCGCGCGTGCGCGTGTGCACCTGCAGCATGTGCACAAGTCGCGCGCGCAGCGGCAGGGCCGACCGAAAGCTGCGCGCGCTGCAGGCGTGGCTGCTGGCAGGGCCGGGCACACCTGCGGGTGGTGGGTTGGTGTCCCTGGGCTCGAAGAGGTTTGTGCTAGTAGTTGATCGCGGGGTGGATCGTCTTGCCCGCGCTCTAGTGCCACGGCGCGTGCATGGTGATGTGTGCGCTTGGGTGTTGAGCATGTGGAGATGAGTGTGCTGTTGTGTGTTGATCTCGCGCGGCGGCTGGGAGAAGAGGGCGGGACTCGGGCGGAGATCGCACCTCGAACTGAAGCGTGGTTTGCACCTCGAACTGAACGGCGTTGGCCTCATGTCTGTCGAGCGCCGCTGGCAAAGCGACGACGAGTGGTAATGCGACGATCAGAAGGCGCAGCATTGATCTCGAGGCTCTCGGGTTCGGTGTCTTGTAGTCTCAGGATGTAGTCTGCGCAGGAAGGCAGGCGGGTACGAGCGCGATGAGTTGCGCGACGTCGATCGCAGGCGTGCGGCCACTGGGTTGGCTCGCGCGCTTGCGCGCCCTGCGCAGTAGCTTGGTGTGGGCGTGCCCAGCGCAGTTGCTTGGCGGATGGCGTGCCCAGCGCAGTTGCTTGGCGGAAGGCTCGGGCGCTGCGGGGCTGGGGCCAATCACGGCGCTGGGCAGGGAGCGCGCGATGAGCATGCGCGTCAGCTCGGGGGCCAGGCCGAGGGTGGTGCAGACAGATACCTTGCACTCACCAGGAGATAGCGACAGCGGCGAGGCCGTGTGTGTTGCAGTCGAGTCTGGTATGACCCTATTATTGGAGCATTTCGTCTGTGAAACGTCTGAGCGCGGTCCTCGAGTGTATAGGTTCCCAACGCGGCCCTAGTTTCGACGTTGTATCGGTAGTCGATATTTAGGATACGAAGGCTTCCTTCTCCTACACCGACCCGGTCCGGTGTCTCCCGGGCTCATCGACGGAAATCCGTTTCCAAGCTGCCATCACATTCTTCCTTTTGTACTAGTAGTTTATCGATAACTTAGAGCCTGACGCCGCCTCAAATCGGTGCTCGGTACGGCGCTCGCTGCGTAGACGTATGAACAATGAAGCCGAAGCCGTGCCCAGGCGACTCGGCGAAGGCGCATTCGTTTGCCCGTTGTGGCGCCTCGACCCAATTGGCGCTTGCTTGTTGCTGCGTCTGCCGGCACGCCTTCAGCAATGGATCGGCATGCTATGTGGACCAGACCAAAGTAAAGCTGAAACGCTTTCACCTACGAGTATGGTGTAAACAGCGGCCCGCGGCACTTGATGGCGTGGAGGCACAGAGCGTGCCAGGTTTCGCTTCTCTGGGCGCCACCGCCAAAGAAGCAGTCCGAGCCTGGCTCCAGGCGCCGGCGGAACAATGGCTGCGCCCCGAGGAGTCAGAACGCCCGTGGCCGATGGCGATCACTCGTGTTCATCCTCCGCCCACCGATGATTCCATGGATGGATCTGGCGCGACGGTGCGCGCGATCGCCGCCGCAGCCACATCTGCTGTACCTGCACCCGATGCGGCGGCGGCGGACGATCATGGGGATGGCGCATCTACCTGGTACCCACCTCCTCGGCAACGGAAGCGCAAGCGTGACTACCACGAGGACGCCAAGGAGAGCAGCCACCGCCAGTGGAAGGCGTTCGGGTCGGACCCAACACGGCGCAGCATGAAGGGCATCCGCACTGTGCGCATCCTGCACGCGCGTGCATACTACTCACGCGCATGCAGCTCGAGATGTACCGCGGCGACCGCCCGGATTGAAGGGAGCATACAGCGCCGTGGTGAGCACTTGCATGCCATGCCATTCGAGATCGACGCGCGCGCGTGGACAGAGCCGATGGGTGCGGCCAGCAACGCGCTGCTCCATGACGAGGGCGATGCTGCGAGCGCCCAAGATGACGCCCTGGAGGTAGTGCCCCAGATGGCGGCGGTGGCCGAACGGGGCCCCAAACAGGTGGGCATGCCGTTGCCGGTGCGAAGGGGTGCAGCGACCACCACAACGGGCGAGCGCGACGATGAGAATGAGCTGAGCGACTCTTCAGATTCTGTGGACGTCGGTGTGAAGGACGTCGGTGTGAAGGACGTCGGTGTGAAGGACGTCGGTGTGAAGGACGTCGGTGT
>Ga0210248_101323_pt1 | contig 19188 bp, 15 predicted proteins | sample ChrtobMetP3_32mM_FD_155493 | JGI IMG/M metagenome (GOLD analysis project Ga0210248, IMG submission 155493) | Chrysochromulina tobin associated microbial communities from unialgal haptophyte culture, Seattle, Washington, United States - P3_32mM | ecosystem: Host-associated > Algae > Haptophytes >...
ACCCCATCCGCCCTCCCATCCGCCGCCCCATCATCGGCCGTTGATGACGACGGCCTACCCACCTACGAGCCTCAGGGTGAGGAGGCACGCCGTCAGCGGCTCACGATCATCTATGCTCGGACCACGCTGTGCTCGGGCATCTTCCTCACATTCCTCTTCATCGCGCCGTTGATCGTCCCCATCGCCCTTGTCTACTTTGTGCCCTCGTACCCGCTGTACGCGGTCCTCCTTCGCAATGTCGAAGGGCGGCCTGAGGTCGACACGGGCGGTGCGATGTGGGAGCGAGCGATCCGATTCCAGACATGGACGCTGCTCCTCTCTCTCGTGCTCTTGATGGGCGTCCTCGTCCTCAAAAACTCCCCTTTTGGCTTCGTGCTCGTCCTCATCTCGTTCATCTACGTCGCCTTCCACACGTACCGGCTACGTCACCGCTACTCGGGCATCGCGGCCGGGCTGCCGGTACAGCGCTGCGACCAACTCGACCACGCTGAGCCCGCCGAGCCCCGCTGGGAGAGCCTCGAACCCTATGCGCGCGCGGGCGCCGCCGCCGCCCTGCGAGCCGATGCTGACCAGGTGGGGGCCGGGCACCTCGAGATCGACGAGCTCGAGCCCGAGATCGACGAGCTCGAGCCCGAGTCCGAGTCCCCGGGGACTGTTAACACGACAGACGAACTCCTCCATCCGGAGCCAACGGACGCGCCAGGAGCGGTGCATGAGAAAGGTGCGTAACTCGCCAGAGAGTCAGCGGTGTACAGGTGAGAGACCTGGTGACGACGACGTGAGGTCGACTCGGTACACGAGAGGAACTTGCAGCGACAGCACCGGTAACGCTGCACCATGGGTAACACCCGAGCTACGAGCTACCTTTTGCTGTGCACGACCGCCGTGAACCGCGCCGGCGCGCGGCGCGCGCGCGCGCGGCCCCCGCAAAGCGCCGTAACCCTTAGAGTACGCTGTACGGTACAAGTAGGTTCTTGGTCAAACGATAATGAGCTGCGACGCAAACGCATGCCGCCCGGGCCACCCGCGCCGCGACCCGACCGTGCGGCGAGCTACCACTAACCGCGCGGTCACGCCTACAGGCTGTTCCGCTAACGTTGATTGGCATGTGGCAGCCAACCGGGACGCACGCTGACGTGTGACGCACGATGCGATAGAGCCCTATCAATCGTAATGAACTGTGGCCTGTTACGCTTGACATCATCATTTGCTAGGTCGAGGATTAATCACCTGATCGGCGGGCTACTCACCTGATCGGCGGGCTCGGCGGCGGACCACTCGGCGGCGGACCAAAGAAATCGGCCTCGGAGCAGACCGTCGAGTCCGATGCGAGGGACTGAAACGTCGAGATGAGCGCTAGCGTGCTGATGGAGATGGTGACAAGGAGCACAGCCGAGGGCAAGGCGTAGTCGACAGCCCACGAGACTAGGTGGCTGCCACCCGTCGCTCGCGGTGTGAGCGTCCACCAATAAGCGAGCACGGGGAAGACGTAGCAGATCAGGCAGACGCCGCTCGCGCCCGTCACGTTGAAGAACGTCGCGCTCGCACCAGGCAGAGTGACGACGACGATGAAGACGGCACCGAGCAGCAGCGAGGTGATGACAAGGTCCTGGATGCCCTTCCCAAGCGCTCGGAAGCGCTCGGAGATCCCCACGCTACGTGAGGGTGGAGGCAGCAGCGGCGAGGGCGACAGCGGGCTGCTCGATCCCAACGGTGACGCGGGCTCATAGGGCGACGCCGGCTCTCGCACATCGAGCCTCGGGCTGTCTGCGCCCGCACTGCTACCTCCCCCTCCCCATCGGCTGTCGAGGGCGGCGTCGATCAACTGCTCGACTGGAAGGTGCCTCCTCATTGGACGAGGGCCGCGACGAGAGCCCTGGGCAGTGATGAGCCTCTCGATGACCTCGCGTAGCGGCACCACGACTGGCGGCGTGCTCAGGATCACATACATGCAGAAGATGCATGCGAGCATGTCGCCGGCGGAGCCGCTGAAGCCGTCTAGGATGTCCTGCGGCGTGGCCGCGCCGAAGGCAAGGAAGCCGCCCAGCCCGATGCTCCCGTAGATCAGGGCCGTGCAGAAGTACGTGAGGCAGAGCGCTTTGGTCATTATGCGGACGCCCACCGGACCCGGCGGCAACTCCTCCATGAGGGGGAGCACGACTGGCTGGACCCAGAACGCAAAGCCGATGAGGGACGCGGTGGTCGGCAGCTCGGACCAGACCGGAGTGAGATCGGCGGCGTCGAGGGGCGTCGAAAAGCCGCCAGTGCTCACCGCGGTGTACAGCGTGTAGGCGGTCACCACGAGCGACAGCGTGATGCCGATCAGAGAGATGGCGAAGATCTCTCCGAGCCTTGCGAGGCTCAGAGGCAGCAGCACGCCAAAGCACAGGATGACGAGGAGGGTCAAGCCGCCGATGCCATCGTCGGCGAGCCATGCATCAAGGCCCCATATGAACCGTGCCCCGTGCTTGCCCGTCTCCCAAACCACGCTCAGGCTGCCGCAGAGCGTGCCAAAGAGCATCACGATGAGCGCGATGCGCGATATGTTTTGAGAACACGGGCCGCGCAGCCCCATGATCTCCTCATACCCGAAGTTGCCCACGCGTGAAGCCGCCGTGGCCAGGAGGATTGAAGTGTAACAGTTGATGCATGCGAGCAACACGAGCAGGAAGACGCCGCCGGGAATCCCAGAGAGAGAGATGGCGCAGGGGAGCGGCGCTATGCTGACGCCCGCGACAGCCAGAAGCAGCGGCATGGCGGACTTGATGACCAGCAGATTCTCCGAGGGGTTCTCGCCAGGGTCGCCCAGCGGCAGCCTCGAAACCAGAGAACTGGCTTGCGTGACCAGCCGATGCTCCAGCGAGCGCAGCGAGCCGCCGCGCAGCAGCATCGGTGAGATCAGCGCGGACCTGCTGCGCAATAATTGTTGTGCAGCAAGTTCACCGAGACTCTCTCTCCGTGACACGGCCCCGAGACTCTCTCTCCGTGACACGATCTCCGCTTCGCTCCACGTCTGAGTCAGCGGCTGGGCCGACATCAATTATCTGGACGCGGGGGCTCGAAGGAGTTGCCGGGTACGGCCATCGGCGGTGCTAAACACTTCGTTTCGGCAATTCCTCAGGCGCATGTAGGGCACTGTTGGACCAGACACACGACCACTGCACGCTTTGTTCCGCCGCGTTCGCGTTGCATTGAAACTTCGCGTCGACCCCACAACCCTCACTTGTCATGAGAGAGCCGACCTGGTATCTTGCGGCGGCAGGCGCCGCCTGCACGGTGCTCCTCCTCGAAGCTTGGCGGCGACGACGAAGCGCACGCTGTGTGAGACAGCCGGCCGATGATGACGAGTGGGTCGCGTTCTGCCACGCGCAGCGGCGCCAGCGCATCGAGCGGCCGTCGCAGAGCAACTTTCGGGTGACCGCTGTCGTGGTGTTCCGGCAGGATGGCATGGTGAAGCACGTCGTCGGCCACAATGACGAGGCGTGTAACCTGAACAACTCGGTGTGCGCGGAGCGTGCCGCCTTCCTGCAGCTGGCGGGCATCTACGCGCCACTCGAGGTGATTGATGTGTTCATCACGACGGACGCTGCACACGCAATCACACCGGGCAGCCTGTGCCGCGAGTACATGCTCTCATCGCGCTGGACATTCCCCACGACGCGCGTCGTGGCCGAGGGCGAAGCGGGACCTGCCAGCCGGATCGAGGTGACGCTCGCAGCCCTCGTGCCCTTCGCCTCCATCTACACCCGGCTCAAGCGCGACGACCAGATGGCCACAGGCGCGCGGCTCGAGCCGACGCTCGCCGAGCAGCGGAGTGCCATGGGCGGCCTCGACGGCGCCGTGTGGCGCGCAGCGGTGGCAGCGTGCGGCGGGGATGCTCGCGATGAGCTCCACCCAATCCGTTTCGGAGCGGCCGTCGCCTTTAGTGACGGCTACATTGCGAGCGCATCTCACAAGAAGGCGCTCGAGTATGGATGCAGCCTTGATGCGATTGGGCAGCTCGCGCCGGCCATCGAGGCGCATCGCGCGACGGCGCCGCCCGTCGTCATTTGCTTCGCCGACCAGTTTGGCGTCCTCCACGGACCCTTTGCCCCGGCTCGCGCCTACTTGAGCGAGTTCGGTCATGTCGCATGCCGGGTGCTCGTGCACGATGCAATGGGGGGGCTGCATGCACCCACGGTGGCCGAGCTCGCACCATCTGGGCTCGCGCCGAGATGGGCGACCCGATCGGGATCTGGGCTGCCCTGCCTGCCTTGCCGGAGCTAGCGTGAGATCGACCCGAGCGTTGCATGTTGACGAGACCTCCGACGAGAATTACGGGGCGGGCCGACGAGAAATACACAGGGCATGAGAGGGGAGAAAGGTGCCAGTGTCTGAGGCCGACTGCCGCGGCCTTAGGCGCTTTGTTGCTGACCAGAAGCATGTCCTATATCTTTAACTGCTGCATCATGCAAACCCCCCAGCACACTAAAACATTTACTAAAACATCAACCCGCACCCCCCGCCATTATACAAACTCATCATAAAACACCCAACTAAAACAACCCTCCTCCCCCATACCCACCACCCACACATGAAACACCATCAACTACGTCACCACCCTTCCCCACAGGGGGAGAGTGGGACCACCCCCCTATAAGAGGGTGGCCACGACGTCCAACACCACCACACAGCAAAGAAAACGAAACCTCCCAACCCACCCCCCGTCGGGAAAGCGGGGTTCGAGGTGTGGGTTTTTACTAAGGGGGGTCTAGTTAGTGTGCACCACTGCAGACTGTACTGTACCGTAGTACACGCCCATCTCTTTGGGGATGTACGTCAGAACCTTGGGTGCGTGCGTGTATAGGTATGGTCCGGTCACCAAAAGCAAACTTTCCTAACTGCTGCATCATGCTGCATGCAATACAATTCGTCCATGCATACCGTGACTCATTCTGGGCAGAGTTTGAGGTTCTGGTTAAGAGCTGCTCCCCAACCCGAGTCATGGCCTCGCACGAATGCCGTGTCTGCCTGCTGCAGTACGGGCGCTGCCAGACTCAGCCGCGACTGGCGGGCGCGCGTGTTGAGGTGCGGATGCCTGAGCAGATGGGCGGCACCGACACGTGTGCTATGCGGGCACGGGTGTGGACCAAAACGTGCGACTCTCCTGTGGTCGGCACTATTTCCCGCGTGCCGTGCAGTGTCTTCAAGCTGGGGACGCCTCGGACGCGCTTGCTGCTCACCTCATCAACGCCGCCTCCACCCTCACCGTCGCCACATCCTCCTCCGCCACCATGCCCCCCGCCTTCGCCCTCGCCCCCGCTCCGATACTTTGGACACCGCCTCGCGTGGACCCCTGATGGGTTCCCGCATCACTCGCCGCAGACGTGTCCGCCGCCTTCGGCCGCCGGCGAGCCCGAGCGCATTCCGCGCCTGCTCTGGCAGACAGGCCGCGGCAACAGCGCCTTCGAGCACAACGGCGCGATGCGCGGCGGCTCCAAGCGCCTCATGCTCCAATCGTATAGTCAGCTGGGTGAGGGCGTGCGGGTCATCTTCCACAATGACAGCACCGCGCGCCGGTTCGTGCACCGGCACTGCCCCTACGCGGCACATGCTTACGATTGCTTGCTGCCCCCCGCCTACCGCGCGGACCTGTGGCGCTACTGCGCGCTGTACGCCCACGGCGGCCACTATCTCGATGCCGAGGATGCTTTGTTGGTGCCGCTCGCGTCACTTGTGCGACCGTGCGACACGCTCGTGCTCACGAATGACATGTGCCCGGAGCAGCCGCCAGGGGGGGACCGCGTTCAAGTGCGACCGTGCAAGATGCCCGCCGTGCAGATCAGCCTCCTATTCGCCGCACCGCGCCACCCCTTTTTGCGCTGCGCCCTCACCATGGCCATTCGAAACGTCGAGCAGGGCGTGCGAGGTCGTAACACACTCGACATGACAGGGCCAGTGGCGGCGGGCGCGTGCCTGCGCAATCTGCACGCGACGTTCAACTACTCGATGCCGTACTTCATGGCGCCTGAGCCGAGCCATCGCACACGCACGAACCCGGCCGCGGTTGCCATCTTCCGAACGGTCGGATTCGGGCGTGGAGCATCCATGGACGCGAGCGCCCCGGCCGTCGAACTCGAACCAACCGCGGTTGACGACGTCGTTGCTGCCGCCAACGCCACCGCCAGCGATGCCTTTGGAATGAGCTATTACGCCTCCAATTTCGCCTCCAATGAAAGTGCTCGACACATTGCCGTCGTGCGCGCCCATGCGTGGCGCGCACGCACGCGCAAGAGCGGGTACGTGGACTACGCGAAGGCCCATGAGAAAGGCACGACGATCAATGCGCAGTGCGCACGAGAGTACGCCGCGCGCATGACCGGTGTGAGTGGGCGCGCGCATTTTGCTCGGATTTGGGAGGCGGTTGCGCGCGACACGCCCTTGAAGGGGGATCTGTTTGACGAGTGATGATAGCGACCCGATGCATGCATCGTGTCTGAAATCTCAGGATTCAGGTGGATTTTACAAAACAAACGTGCTCAGTTCGATTCACAAGCCCGTCGCCGTCAAGCACGCCAAGTCGGGCGTGCACGATCTCGACGACCTGCAACGCGAGGTGAGTGTGCTACAGCTGTGCAGCCTCCCGCACGTGCTGCCGCTGCTCGGCTGTGATTCGCATGTGCGACCGATCGCTTGTTCGCACGTGCTTCCCGCACGGAGGCCCCAGCGTCGGAGGGACGCGCGTTTGGCTATCCGGCTCATTTTTCAACGAGCGGTCGGCAGCCAGCGTCACGTTCAGCTTCGGTCCAGATCTGCAGCTGCGCTCGACGAACGTGACGCTGATCACGGTGCACGGGCTGGTCGAGGTGGTAACGCCGCCCGTACCGGCGAGTGCAGGCGCTCTGCCGCGCACAGCTCGCGTCTTCCTCTCAGGAGCGTGCCGTGGCGCGACGATTTCGGATCGCAGTCCGAGCAGTGGACCCAACGCTGTCGCCACGTTCACGTTTTGGACCACCGCGCCCTCACGCCTCCCTCGATGCTTCGGTCCGTCCGATCGTTGTGACCGCCCACCGCTCCTCTTTGACCGGCTGTCGAGCTTGCCGCCCGTGTATCCGTCGGCCCGCAACGCAGCCATGCTGCGCAGCTTGCCACCTGGCAGCCGCTGCACTGACTGGCCCGCCCTCAGCGCGCTCACCGAGAGCAGGTGCCATATGATGGCGCTGCGTCTGCCGCGCGCGCACTGGGAGGGACGAGTGGAAGCTCGGGCGGGCGGCTTCGAGGGCTGTGTGCTCTGGCTCGGCAGCGGCGCCGCCCACACCATGGTCCTGCGTGTCCAGTACCAGTCGGCATGCCCAGTCGGTCGATGTGGTCGAGCCAAGGGGCAAGGCAAGGGCAAGGGCAGAGGTGGCGACGTTACGGCGGCGACGGTGACGACGATGGCGGCGGGGGCTGGATGCGACCTGTGGCCACGTGGCGGGCGCTGCCTCTGCCTGGGCCTACCGCCCAAGCCGATGCTCCAAGACGCTTGCGCCAAGCACCTGGTGTCGCTGTATGGGCCGCCTCGCGACCTTGGGGCTGCGACTGAGATTAAAGCTGATCCATGCGAGGAACGCGCACGCCAGCGGCCTTGCTTGGTCGCACTGCAGCGCTCCATCCCCGCGCCACAGCAGCACGAGTTCGAAACGCCCACGCCGGCTTTGTGGTATCGCCCGATGGCCGGGCCGACAGCCCCACCGACCGATGGGCCTACCAGCGGGAGCAGCCGCAGGAGCAGCCGCAGCAGCAGCAGCAGCAGCAGCGGCGGAGTGCGAATGCATGCGAGTGGATCCGTTGCGTTGGCACCCATCCCGGCGCCCATTCTTAGGTTGCCTCGGCCCGCGTACATTGTCGATTTGGTGGTGGCTGCTCACTCGACACCGTGCTACGGCGTGGTGTGGGCTCTGCTGAGGTCACTCGACCCAACGGCCACGAGGGCGCGGGTGTGGCTGTACGTCAAAGGCTCACTGCCAGCCGACGAGCTGCAACGGTTCCAGGCCTTGGGTGGGCGAGGCGTGGCGCGAGAGGGAGGGCAGGGGAGCCGCAGCGGCAGCGGCGGTGGCAACGGTAGCAGCGATGCCAGCGGCGTTGGCGGCGGTGAAGGGGAGCTTAGAAGCGCTTACCACCCTCAGCTGGAGGTCGAGGTGAGCGTGCGTCATCATCTGATGACCTCTGAGTGCCTCTGATGACAGCTGATTGTCTCCCTCATCAGGTGAGCGTGCACCATCATCTGATGACCTCTGAATGCCTCTGATGACAGCTGATTGTGTCCCTCATCAGGTGAGCGTGCGCCATCTGCGCAACGTGGGCCGATGCGACCATACGTACCTGCACCACATCCGCTCACAGTACGACGCCCTCGCCCACGTCACGCTCTTCGTCAAGGATACGATCGCGGAGCACGTGCACATGGGATATGTGTCCAAGCTCCACTCGTTCGTAGCTCGTCTGCCCCAGCCGCTCCTCGCCGTATGGGGCGCGCGTAGCCTCATGGTCGCCAAGCCCGCCTTCGAGATGGACGAGTACACGTCGGACACGTGCCGGAACCGCTTCGTGAGCGGAAGGGGGCGGCGCAAGTGCTATGCCTCCGACGCCGACGCCGACTACCTCAGAGCGTCGGTGCGGCCGCTACGTACGTGGCGTCGTCAGATGGGGATCGACCCGAGGAGCGCCGTCTCGAGCGCTTCGGCGGGGGCAGGCTACGTCTTCGTGCCCGGCGGCGTCTTCGCGGCAAGCCGCGAGGCGGTGCGTCACACGCCCCTCGCCACCTATCGGAATCTTGAGGCCGAGATGAGCCGAGGTGCAAACCTCGAGGCCGGCCACTACATGGAGCGCTCGTGGATGCAGGCCTTTGGCGCAGCGGATGCGCGGCGCGACTTTTCCAACGTTCGGGGATCCATGGTCATCTACACGGCGCTCACCCGTGCCCAGGCCGCAACGTACCATGCGCGTCAGGTGCATCAACGGCATGGGGCATCAGCCGCAGCCGCCTCGGTCAGCCGGCGGCGGAGGGGCAGGAGCACCGAAGCATTGGCCATGAGGGCGGCGGCCGGCGGAGCGGCGGCCGCCTTCCCCCTTGCACGGGCTCCATGTAACCACTCCGCCTTTGCCGACGCGCTGAGCGGCACTCGATCGAGCATCGGCGGCTCCGACCGGCGTCGCACGAGCCTGCAAGCACGCATCGATTGCGTCTTCTTTTCGGACTGCCCTCAGCTCCTCCGACGCGCCGCCCAGCTAGGCTGGCGCTCTGTCACTCTCCAAAGCCCGTCGGATGGGGCGATGCTCGTGCGTGCGCCTCACCGGAGCGCCGAACTGACCCCCTACGACTACTCGTGCTTCGTTCCGCCGGCGAGGGTGCTCAACGTACCCGCGGTGCTCGAGGCTCTGAGTGGACACGTGATGGGCGCAGGGGCCGCGCTGCTCGTCGTCCTCCAGACCATGCCGACGGCGGCGTCGACGATGGCGCCGACAATAGCAGAATTGAGAGCGTCGAGCCCGGCCGAACACGTCGCTTCTATGGTCATCGTCCGCAGACAGACGCACGCGGCGAGGCTGGTGGGGGATGCTTGGCATGCACAGGCGACAGGGTCGTCGACTGGGACGCTAAGTCCGCTCCCCCAAAGCGTCGTGACGAGCACCGTCGCCATGCTCTCGCCCACGGACCCAGCCACACCCCTGCTGCTGCTCCCGAACGAAGCGCATGCCCACGAGTGGTGGGAGTGGTGGCGCTGCGTCGCCAAGGGCCAAGGGCCCGAGAGCCTTACTGGTAAGCTGCGGCTCAGCCGCTGCTGCAAGCCAACGGCGCTGCTTGCCGAGGGGGGCGGCGCGCGAGCCGTTGCTGTGCCAGAGGGAGTTTGAGATGAACATGTACCAGCTACCACATTGATGTGTATCAATAATATATCTTTAGCAGATAATACCAAAGGGGACGCGTCAGGGAGCGGTATCATTACATTTCACTGCACTTCGCTTAACACTCGAGACTCGACTACGCCATCAACCCGGCACCGTTGACCATACGACTGCGTCACTGACTTCCTCAGCGAATTCCCAGAGGCATGACGTGAGCTCTAGTCTATTGTTCTGCCTACACGTCTCCATCTATCACGCCGTCTCCGTGTCCATCTCCAGCGAAGAGCCATCGTGCCATCTTCATCTCCACAGATCCAAAGATACTCATGTCTCACGCGCGACGCGGTACGGTCGCGAGAGCACAGCATACTCGTGGCTCGTGCTCTTCGACGGATGTGTCCATCAGTTTCCAGTTTCAGTTTCTTCGCGGTCCCCCCACCGCCCACGGATCTCGGAGATGTGTCCATCAGGTTCTGCTGCCCCTTCGCCGAGACGTAGGTGCACTGGGTGCCATTCTGCGCCGCATTATCGCGGTTGTCATATGTACTTTTTCCTCACACTTTGTTCTAGACCGGCCGACCGGGCACCTCTCGACAAAGACCGAGGTGCGCCTCTCCACACCCGCACTCAAGTCAGACCCGGTAGCGGTACATTGTCGGAGCTCTCGAGTACGTATAGAAGTACATGTGCCTCTCGCCGAGAGTCTCACCGAGAGGCAGAGGGTCGTCCGGCACCAGGTGTCCGGCACCAGGTCCCGGGCAAGTAGGTAAGCTCATGTCGGAGCTGCCACGTGGCAGACGAGACGAGCACCCGTGGACGAGCATCCCCCGTCCATCTCGTGCTCCTCAGCCACGTGCCTATTTGGGCAGGATCGTCGTCTGCCCTCCCATATATGGGCGGAGCACCTCGGGGATCGTGAGCGAGCCGTCGTCGTTTTGGTAATTCTCGAGCAGGGCCACGAGCGTGCGCCCGACGGCAAGGCCCGAGCCGTTGATCGTGTGGCAGAAGCGCGGCTTCTTCTGCTTGCCGTTGGCGTCGCGCTCGCTCGGCCGGTAGCGCAGGTTCATGCGACGCGCCTGGAAGTCCCCACAGTTCGAGCACGAGGAGATCTCTCGGAACTTGCCCTGACCGGGCAGCCAAACCTCGAGGTCGTAGCAGAGCTTGGCCGAGAAGCCAATGTCGCCCGAGCATAGTTGCATCTTGCGGTACGGGAGCTCAAGGGCCTGCAGGCATGCCTCCGCGTGCCCCACGAGCTTGTGGTGCTCCGCGTCGGACGCCTCGGGCGTCGTCAGCTTGACCAACTCGACTTTGTGGAACTGGTGCTGCCTGACCAGTCCACGAGTGTCGCGCCCGTGGCTGCCGGCCTCCGCCCGGAAGCAAGGGGTGAAGGCGCAGTACGAGAGAGGCAGCTGCACCTCCTCGAGGATCTCACCCGCGTGCAGGTTCGTGATCGGCACCTCGGCCGTTGGAATCAAGTACCCTGTACGGCCGTTGATCGGTGCCGAGAGCTTGAACAGGTCCTCCTCGAACTTGGGCAGCTGACCCGTGCCGTAGAGAGCCTCGCCACCAACGATGTACGGCACGCACAGCTCGGTGTACCTGAGGAGGGAGGGCACCAGAGGCGCTCAGAGAGGCGCTCAGAGAGGCGCTCAGAGGGGCACTCAGAGAGGCGCTCAGAGAGGCGCTCAGAGAGGCGCTCAGAGAGGCGCTCAAGGAAACTAGACGGCACGCTCACCCGTGCTGTCCCGTGTGGAAGTCGAGGAAGAAGTTGATCAGCGCACGCTCGAGACGGGCGACCCCGCCCTTGAGGACGGAGAATCGCGCGCCGGAGAGCTTAGCCGCGCCATCCATGTCGATCCCGCCCAGCTGCGTCCCAAACTCATCGTGCCAGAGCTTACCAGTCCGCAGGTCGTCACATCGCCACCTGAATACCTCGATGTTCGCATTGTCATCAGCGCCGTCGACAACGCGCTCGTCGAGCAAGTTGGGCAGCTTGTTGAAGAGCGAGGTGCGCTCCGCGTCGAAGACCTCGAGCTTCGCGTCCGCCGCGTCCGCCTCCGTCGCCGACTGCGCCACCTCTGCCTTGAGCTTCTCCGCCTCAACGGTCTCGCCGTTCTTGACCAGCGCGCCGATCTTTGGCGAGAGCTTCTTGCGCACCTCGCGCGCATCATTGCCCTCGGCGACGGCAGCCGCGCGCAGCTTTGTCAGCTCGCCGATCCGGTCGACCGCCTGGAGCATGCTCTCGTCCGCACGGCGCATGCGCAGCGTCTTCTTTATCAGCTCAGGCTCGTCGGCGATGAGGCGCTCATCCAGCGTGGGCGAGCTCGAGGCGGTGGCGGCCTGCATGCGCACGGCTGAGAGACCGCGCGTGATCGCCGCGTGGCTGCCCACGCGCGAAGCCAGCGCTACCGAGCGCAGCATGAGCCCTATTGAGAGAAGCCGCATGTACAGACAAGGCGCGATCTCATCACAATCTCGCGCCGAGACGGCGCGAAGTCGACCTGATGAAACACAGGGACCCGCGCGACACAAGCGCACGAGCTCGGCTCGGGCTTCGCGCACACGGGTCGATTTTTGCGCTCACGAGTGTCCGTGAGTCCAAAATGGTTCCATGGATGGTCCAAGACGCATCCGCGGCTCAAAAAACAAGCCACGAAGGCCACGTACCGCATACACATTGCTGCCTTGCCTCCGCGGACGGAAGTTCACCAGGAGGGAGGAGGGTTGAGGTCCGTCCAGCTGGGCTTCTCCTCTCCCGATGGCTTCGGCGGCGGGTAAAATGGAGAGGAGCCATTCGCCGTCGGCGCCGGCGCCGAAGCGAATGCAGCCGCGCCCGACGAGCTCCTTCTGAGCGCTTCGGCGCCGAGAGCCTGTGCTGCTTCTTTCGAGAGCGGCGTGAGGGGGCGCGTGATGACGACAGTGTGCTCATCGAGGGAGGTGTCGACGGCGTCCTTGAGCTTGCGCTGCTGCCCAGTCACCGGGTCGAGCAGTGACACCTCATCAATGTTCACCACCACGTCGCCGATCCGCAGAAACTGCGCCGCAGGTGCCCCTGGACGTAGGAAGTCCACCACGTTCGCGGGATCCAGTCCGACGCCAATGCCGCCAGCAAGGCACCCTGTCAAGCGGAACCTCATCGTCTCCCGCATCTGCATGGTCGCAATGGACAGCCGTGCCGTGCGCAGGCGCTGGGCGCCCGTGCCGTGCGTCAACAGGCTGCCCAGAGCCGCCGCGACAAGAACGATGGGCAACATGATGCGCGCACGCGGCGAGTTCAGGACCGCTTTTTCCTAAATCGCCTATTCACACGTTGCCAAGCCACCGAAACACCCCTCCCCGTCGATGAGCGTGCGAAGCGCACACCAGGGGACACCGGACCGGGTCGGTGTAGGAGAAGGAAGCCTTCGTGTCCTAAATAACGACTACCAATACAACGCCGGAAACTAGGGCCGCGTTGGGAACCTATACACTCGAGGACCGCGCTCAGACGCCCCCCCTCTGACTGACGTGGGTAACACGGACAGGCAGATTGCTTGCTGAAGCGGTTGAGAGTGATTAACGAGGCTCGTTCATGATCGTCTTGCGGAAGGCGTGGAATTGGCTAGCGGATTTCATGGGCTTTGTGAAGAAGTCTGCAATGTTGTCGGCTGTGCGAACGAAGGGGACCTCGAGTTCGAAGGACTCGACCATGTCGCGGATGAAGAAGTGTCGCCGCTGTACATGCTTCATGCGATCGTGATGTTCTGGGTTGTATGAGACGTCGCGCGCGCTCTGGGAGTCGGTAGCGAGCACTGAAGGACCGGGCTCGGGTTCACCGAGGCCGCGAACGAGCTTGCGCAAGTAGACCATGTCCTTGGCGGCTTCAGAGAGGGCGATGATCTCGGCCTCACAAGAAGAAAGCGCAATATATTTCTGCTTGCGTGAGCCCCAGGAGAGCGCGGCAGATTGCCACATCACTACCCAGCCAGATGTGGAGGCCGCGGTTTCCCACGACGCATCGGAGAAACCAGCGAGGCGCATCTGGTCGCGGGTGTACGTGAGACCAGCTGAGGGCAAACGCGCGAGGTAAGAGAGGATCAGATCAGTCTCGCGGATGAGCTCGGGCGTAGGCCGTTGAAGGCACTTGCACAGATAGATCATCTATGATATACGCATGCCCTTAAAGACCTTACATTATAATAATTATACATTATCATACCTTGTGTGATCATCTGTGTTACAATTGCTACAAATGAGCGTGTTGTGGCAATTACTTCTGAGGTGAATGATAGAGTTGGTGAGCCGCTGAATAGTTGCCTTATATGGTTTTGTCGACGCGGGCGATCAAGGGCTGGCCATTCGAGTCGAGTTCGGTATAGCCGGTCGGGAGGTAGCAGTAGACGACCTCACCGTCGACGAAGCGGCCCTGAAGATAAGCGGCAACCAGATCCACGCTGCGCACTCGGCAACCTTTGCGCGCGGCGTAGGCGAAGAGCGCGCGCGCTGAAGAGTAGCGGAGGGCCGAAGACCAGGTTTGGTCAAAGTCGACGCCCGGCTGCAGTGTGTTACCTTGCACGCATAAGCGCGCCTTGGCAGAGCCGTCGCGCTTGAGCTTGTACACCCAAATCAGTTTGTGGATGCGGCGATCGTTCGGAACCTCGCTGCGCGGGATCGAAGTCCACGAGGCGTTCCGCGCATGGTTGCCGAGCTCCTTGGCCTCGGCGTCCAGCCAGATTTGACCGGCCTCGACGGCCTCGCGATGAGTCGAGGGCGCGCCAGGAGAATCTGCGCGAAGGGCTTGGCCGAGAAGAGCGAGATTGGCGAGAACGTCGGGCGAGTAAATGTCATCGTCTCGCTTGAGCGCAACAAACACGGGAAGCGCGCGGCCGCCGCCGGGAAGTCGCACCGATTTTCGAGGGACACAGCTACCGGCGAGAGTGGACCACGGTGAGATGGGCACCAGGTCGAGAGTCGCTGTTCTCGGCGAGGGCGCGTCGGCAGCAGCGGCTAAGAGCGTCCGGGCGACCGCGGCCTCCATGACGTCGAGGTGTGAATACAGGTGCGCATGGAGCGCGTCGCGGGTGCCGGTCATCTCGAGGCGAAGGGCGGCGCCAGGGGGCAGGGGTGGAAGAGGCTCAGAGATTTCGGCTGCAACGAAGGGAGTGTATGATGGGCCGAATTCGTGCGTGCCGCCAGGCGAGTATGCGGCGGGCGAGGGAGTGGTCGGATGCGAAATCGAAGCTGAAGGCGACGGTGGGGGCAAGGGGGCCGGGGGGGGCGAGGGCGTGCGAGCGACGTGCGCCGCGGAGCTCGGCGGCCGTGAGCTTGTCCGAGGCGAGGAGGACACGCTCCGTGGCGCCATCGAGAGGTGGAAGCCATTGCCCGCGGTAGGGCAGGTCGACCGTCGAAGGCGCGATGAGGCGGAAGAGAGGCGAGCGGGCGGCATTGTGCGGGGAACTGGTGCCGAGACGGCGCGTTGAACCAGTGCACTGGTTCAAAACGCCGTGTTGGGCGCGAACCGAATTCATCGTCCCCGGGGGAACCGAAGTTGATCGAGACGGTGTTGGGGCTCGGTGGCGTAGAAAAGTATAGGCGGAGTCAGACTTAGACTCGACACCGGTACCCGCCACGGCCCCCCCGTTCACGACGATCTGGCTAAGGAGCGCCGAGATGGCGGCCATGGCGTCGGATGGGAGGAGGCCGGGAATGGGCGGCGCCGCGGCGAGCGCATCCTTCTTGGCCTTCTTGGCGGCCTTCTCCTTGGACTTGGGGCAGTCCTTGAAGAGGTGCTTGCCGCCACCGACGCCGCAGCGGCAGAGGCCGACGGAGAGCACCAGCTCCTTGAGGTCGTAGTGGAGCACGCCGGGCTCCGGAGCAGGCGCCGAGAGAGTCCCAGGGTGCGCAGCACGGCGGATGCGAGCGGCTGCGCAGGAGGTGCAAGAGCTCGTGCGCGTCGTCGCGGAGGCGGAGGCAAGGTTCTTGGGAGCATCGGCGGTTGTGTGGGCGGCATGGCGGATCTTGTCGACGCCGATGTGCGCGCGGCGGTGGAGGAGCTCGGCGGCCTGTGCGGCGGGAAGGCGAGCGACGTGGGAGGTGGCGCCGACGCGGTGGAACCCGAGAGCTCGATTGGTGGCGACAGAGGCAGCCGCTGACGGGGCAGGTGGAGCTGGATCGGGGTCCGGGGGCGCCGCCAGAGTAAGATCGGGGTCCGGGGGCGCCGCCAGAGGTTGGGGAGGAGCCGTCGGAGCGTTCGGAGGCGAGAAGCCAGGAGAAGGAGCCGTCGGAGGCGAAGGGGGCGAGGGAGATGCCACCAGACCCAATCCGGGCGGCAGAAGCGCCATGGAAGGCGACAGCGTGGAGGTCGGCGAGGCGGGCAAGGTTGCGGAGGCGAGAGTAGGAGAGGAGCTCGCGGCTGGCCCGAGGTGTGCCATGCTGACCATCGAAAGAGATGGCAGGCGACGGCCGGTGAGGTACGGGAAGCGCAACCCGTTAGGAAGGTGGAGTCTGGAGAGAGCGGCTGTCGGCGAACCGGGCTTCGATGCGCTGCTCCTGCCAGAGCTGCGTGACCGACAGCAGCGTGTAGTGGAAGTCCGGAACGCACCGCACGTTGCGGAACACGACAGTGTGTGGATGGCCAAGGTGGTCGCGGATCGTGACGGGCATGTCGCCGATGCAGGTGGCAGAGGTCACGGTCCCGTCGGCGGAGGAGAATTTCTCGTCGCACGGGCGCACGTTGATGAGCGCGCGGTGGTGCGGCGTGAGCGAGCCGGTGCAGCCGGAGTCCACGGCACCAATGATGACGAGGTCTGTGGATGTGCGAGCTCCACGGAGCTCGGCGGCCGTGAGCTTGTCCGAGGCGAGGAGGACACGCTCCGTGGCGCCATCGAGAGGTGGGAGCCATTGCCCGCGGTAGGGCAGGTCGACCGTCGAAGGCGCGATGAGGCGGAAGAGAGGCGAGCGGGCGGCATTGTGCGGGGAAACTGGTGCCGAGACGGCGTTTTGTACCAGTGCCACTGGTACAAAACGCCGTGTTGAGCGCGATTCGAATTCATCGTCCCCGGGGGGAACCGAAGTTGATCGAGACGGTGTTGGGGCTCGGTGGCGTAGAAAAGTATAGGCGGAGTCAGACTTAGACTCGACACCGGTACCCGCCACGGCCCCCCCGTTCACGACGATCTGGCTAAGGAGCGCCGAGATGGCGGCCATGGCGTCGGATGGCAGGAGGCCGGGAATGGGCGGCGCCGCGGCGAGCGCCTCCTTCTTGGCCTTCTTGGCGGCCTTCTCCTTGGACTTGGGGCAGTCCTTGAAGAGGTGCTTGCCGCCACCGACGCCGCAGCGGCAGAGGGCCATGCCTATTGCCTTCGACCCACGCCGTGGGCTTGCCGTTCACCGGCGGCTTCTTGTCCTTGTCCTCGCCGGCCTTGGTCTTGGCGGGGTCGGCCACGGCCTGGAGCGTGGACATGAGGGCGGAGAGGCGCCCGTCGGACGTGCCGATGGCGGAGAGGAGCTGCTGGAGCGCCTTGTCCTGGTTGGGGGCGATGCGGTTGGCGACGAGGCCGAGGCTCTTGGCGGGAGACGGGAGACGCGGTGGCCGTATTGACTTCGTCGATCTCCTCGCAGCGCGCGCGCCCGCGGAGGATGGAGGAGAGCAGGCCCACCGCTAGGGTGGCCAAACGCGTCGTGTTGGGCATGATTTCACAGCTGCGGTGACTGTGAAAGCTGCGGAATTCCAGTTCCGGCATGATTCTTGCCATTAACGATTAAGAGATTCCAAGGATGTTAAGTATGCTACTGTAATCATTGTTCTCGCTGATTTCAGATCTGCAATCAGCTCAACCTCAAGTTATCATGGTCATACCGTACTGTGAACATCATGTTCACACCTCACCCCGGGTAGTCGACGGCCTCTTGTGAGGTGACGGGGGTGCTCTATAAGGGGGGGTAATCAAGTTGCCCCGCGCGTTTAGCGCGCGGGTTTTCAGCCCGCCGCAGGCGCGAAAATTTTGGCGATATTGACTGTAAATCACTACATTTAGGCCCTGAAATTGATGCCACTCACACACTATTGACTGCGACGTACATGTATGACAGTATGAGTACCGACAACTTCGATGACACACTTAGCCACAATGACAAAAGCAATAGTCTCGCTCCCTTATCCGCCTGCTCTCTCGACTGCATGGCAGGGATCCATAGCGAACTCGAGCCTGAAGTGAAGATATCCTTATCCGAAAGCTGGATTGTAGCCTCACACCACCCTGCGGAGCACACGAGAGTCAGCAACGAGCACAAGCTGAGTCGTCATCTGCGTGGAGTCAGTCGAGGCTCACAAGACGGGCATTACACTGTTTGCAGCTGATTGCTGGTCGACTGCTGCTCATCACTGTGCTTGGCCCACTGCTTCCAGCGGTTGGTGGCCGCCGCCTTTGCTGCCTGTTCCTCTAGCAATTCTTTCGCTTTTGCTGCAGCCTTTGCTGCGGCTGCTGCGGCGCGACCACCCTTCTCCTGCCAGTAGCAGGCAGGCAGGCCAGCCTTGCTGCGGTCACCGCCATGGCCACCCTTGCGGATGTATGTCCTCACCATTGAGACGTAGAGAGGGTCGGCAGCCAAGGTGCTGGGTCGCACCGGAAGCGAAGGTGTGCGCGGGATGTTTCGTGAACAAAGTTGGAAATGCTGTTTGTGGGCTACGGTTAACCGATGCAAGCCGAATTTCCGCGGTTTGGGGGTCTACGTTCCGAGATCTGTCGATTGGCACCCTGCATTATGGTGCATTATCTCGCTATTAACGCGTATTAACGAATAACGATGGTAATCAAGTTGCCCCGCTGACGCGAGAGCACCCCCGTCGCCGTTACACCCCCGTCGACTACCCTTGCACCTCACTAGGTCCCGGCAAGAAGTCTTGCCATTCAGAGCTACCAGAGTTTCAGAGAGATGTTAAATATGCTACAAGCATCCTTTTTCTCACTGATTCCAGATCAGCACTCAGCTCAACCTCATGTTATCATGGTCGTACCGTACTGTGAACATAATGTTCACACACGTGCGTGACTGTCGTCGTTGATGAGTCGGGTGGCTCGTCATTGAGAGCTACCAAAGATGTTAAGCATCATGCTAAGTCAATTTCACGTATATATTGATGATCTGAACCCAGCACGGCGCGAAGTTATTAGGACTATGCGGTACTGTGTCTGTGAACATACTGTGAACATATATCAGCCAGTGGACAAATCGGAAAACCCGCAAGATTACGCCGCAATCGGCTAATACTTACACCAACGGGTGGCCTAATGGTGGGGATCAGGGACCCGTGCTCGGTTTGGGCCCATTCGGCAGCGTTCC
>Ga0210248_101325_pt1 | contig 19169 bp, 19 predicted proteins | sample ChrtobMetP3_32mM_FD_155493 | JGI IMG/M metagenome (GOLD analysis project Ga0210248, IMG submission 155493) | Chrysochromulina tobin associated microbial communities from unialgal haptophyte culture, Seattle, Washington, United States - P3_32mM | ecosystem: Host-associated > Algae > Haptophytes >...
CACCAGTCCGACCACTCCACATGGCGAGGCAGCGAGGAAGCCGACAAGGCTTGCATGCGCGCGCTCCCGCTCACCAGTCCGACCACTCCACATGGCGAGGCGGCGAGGAAGCCGACAAGGCTTGCATGCGCGCGCTCCCGCTCACCAGTCCGACCACTCCAGATGACCGGTACTGGCAAACGAGCCTCCCCATGCATCGAAAACCGCTGCTTCAAACGCCTCTACGAGCCGCACCGTCCCAGCTCCGTGCATCGCCTCACTCGACGAGCTCGAGCCCCGCCCTCTCTATAGCGTGCCGGAGCTCTGCGGAGGGCGGGTGGAAGGCGACGAGCAGCTGGCGCACCGAGATTGAGCCCACATGCTCCGGGTCGAGCACAAGGAAGATCTCCTCCGACGCAGCCACCGCCGCCTTGGCAAACTTGGCAACATCTTGCTTGCCATCGGATACCTCTGGGCTATCTCGCCGTCAGAGGGACCTCGTCCGACGACGCGGGCGCCACTTCTGGCACGATCGGGGGATCGAACGGGGGATCGATCGTGGGAAGACTATACGAGGCCATCCATGGGTGCTGCAGCGCCTCCGCCGCAGTAGGGCGTCTGTCGGGGTCGATGGTCAGAAGCGTCTCGGCGAAGTTACTGAAGGAGACCACGTCGCCAAATATGGCGGGATCGAGCTGTTGGGCGAGCAGCTCGTGCAGCGTCGTGTTGAGCTCGGCGCGCAGCAGGTAGGCGCCCGGGGCGGCGGCGCGTGGGTCGACCTCGTACACGGAGCCGGAGCCGGAGAAGTAGATGGATCCGAGTGGCCCTTCCATCATCCATGGTGGGAAGGGCCCGCGGGTAGCATTGTGGGCAGCGAGGACGAGCTCCGTCGACGCGAACTGGAAGGGCAAGAAGCCGAGCGCGACTTCGATGGCCACGCAGCCGAGGGACCACACGTCGATCTTGGGCGTCCAGCTGAGGCCGAGGATCACCTCGGGCGCGCGGTACCAGCGGCTCTGCAGGGTAGGGGGCGAGTGGGCGCCATGGTGGGTGTCGAACACGTGAGGACCACCGAGCCGAGGCGATCGGGAGGCACTTGGGAGGTGATCGGGCGGGTGGGCACTTGCGGGGCACTCAGTGGCACTCACCTGCAGGTAGGACTCGTGGGCGTCGTGCGTGAGGACGACCGAGCCGAAGTCGATGAGCTTGAAGATGCGACGCTCCGCATTGACGATGCAGATGTTGGCCGTCTTGACGTCGCAGTGCGTGATGCCGAGGTAGGCGAGGAAGGTGAGCGCGTCGAGCATCTGGATGGAGAGGGCCCCGATCGAGCCTGCGTGCCAATACTCAGCGCGCGCGCACGGGCCAAGTGTCTCGAGGTGCATGTAGTGCGCCAAGACGGACGCGTTGAGGCACTCGTACACGAGAAAGAGGTGCTCGCGGTAGTAGAAGCAGTCGAGCAGCCGCACAATGTGCCGGCGGCCGAGTGGGTCATGCAGCCGGAGCAGAGATTGAACCCGGGCCTCGCCCAGCCCGGCATCCATCGTCTCCTTTGCGTTCTTTAGGCACTTGAGTGCCACGGGCCGGTTCTGGGCGCCTTCGTGCACGGCGCGGAAGACGGTGGCGAAGGAGCCCGCGCCGAGGATCCCGTCGACCTTGTAGCTGCGAGTTCATAATCATAAGGGTGGCGGCAAGCAGATGAGACAAAACCACGCGGCGTGGAGACATGGCGTGGGGAGAGGGAGCGCGCCTCGTGTAAGGTGGGCACGCGTAGTGCATCGGGCAATCAGAGCGAGGCAGGCTAGGGGCGCACTTGAAGCCGACCGTCTCGTTCGGGCTGGGAAGGAAGTCGGGAATGGGCTCCATGCCGTTCAAGTTCGGATTGAAGATGGTCGGGATCGACATCATCACGCGGAGCTCCGGCGGAGCCGAGGGCACGTGCGACACTACACGATGAGCCGCCTCGTGCGTGCCTCGGCGTTCGCGCAACGCCGCATTTGCCGCGTGGTTGCTTACGAGCACGCGACTGCGCGCACACACATCCAAACCGCGCGTGTCAGGGGCTGCTCATGGATGATTGCGTGCTGGGGTCTGTACACACTTGAGGATCAGAATGGGTTGGTGAGGTGCCCTTGTTGGCTGCGGCAGCTGCTCCTCGAGAGGAGTGACGGCCACCGTCCAGATGAGGTCTGCAGGCAGCGTGAGGTTAATAGTGAGGTTCATGAGAACTGGGCAGAATAACAAAACTCTAGGAGACGCCTTTCCTTTTTAGGGATTTATTGGCCTGAAAATGTAAGGTTTGAGAAAGTGGAGCACCGCAGCCAGCGACCGGAACATACCTATACATGTACACGCACGCACCCTAGGTTTCAGCGTACCTCCCCACGCACGTGATGTACGGTACGGTCTGCAGTGTTGCACACTAACTACGTAACTAGACCCCCCTTAGTGAGAACCCACAACTCGAACCCCGCTTTCCCGACGGGGGGTGGGTCTTCAGAATTCTTTTTTTGCTTTGGTGGACGTGTTGGACTTCGTGGCCCCGCAGTCCCTTTAGAGGGGGGTGGTCGACACTCTCCCCCTGTGGGGGAGGCACGAGGGTGGTCCCCGGGTAGTCGACGGCCTCTTGGGAAGTGACGGGGGTGCTCTATAGAGGGGGGGTAATCAAGTTGCCCCGCGCGCGTAGCGCGCGGGTTTTCAGCCCGCCGCAGGCGCAGAAATTTTGGCGATATTGACTGTAAATCACTACATTTAGGCCCTGAAATTGATGCAACTCACACACTATTGACTACGACAACTCACACACTATCGTACTATTGACATGTATGTACATGTACCGACTACTACGATGACACACTAGCCACAAATGACAAAAGCAACTGTCTAGCTCACTCATCCGCCCGCTCTCTCGACTGCATGGCCGGGATCCATAACGAGCTTGAGCCTGAAGTCAAGACATCCTTGACCGAAAGCTGGATTGTAGCCTCACACCGCCCTGCGGAGCACACGTCAGCAACGAGCACAAGCTGAGTCGTCACCTGCGTGTGGAGTCAGTCGAGGCTCACAAAGCGGGCATTACACTGTTTGCAGCTGATTGCTGGTCGACTGCTGCTCATCACTGTGCTTGGCCCACTGCTTCCAGCGGTTGGTGGCCGCCACCTTTGCTGCCTCTTCCTCTAGCAATGCTTTCGCTTTTGCTGCAGCCTTTGTGGCGGCTGCTGCGGCGCGACCACCCTTCTCCTGCCAGTAGCAGGCAGGCAGGCCAGCCTTGCTGCGGTCACCGCCATGGCCACCCTTGCGGATGTATGTCCTCACCATTGAGACGGAAAGAGGGGCGGCAGCCAAGGTGCTGGGTCGCACCGGAAGCGAAGGTGTGCGCGGGATGTTTCGTGAACAAAGTTGGAAACGCTGTTTGTGGGTTACGGTTAACCGATGCAAGCCGAATTTCCGCGGTTCGGGGGTCTACGTTCCGAGATCTGTCGATTGGCACCCTGCATAGTTGTGCATAGTCTCGCTAATAATGCGTAATAACGATGGTAATCAAGTTGCCCCGCTGACACGAGAGCACCCCCGTCGCCGTTACACCCCCGTCGACTACCCTTGTGGCTCGGATCATGGGCTCGGATGCTCGCGCAGCCACGGGCGAGCTCGGCTGGATGTTTCGCCCGGCCTTCGCCGCTCAACAATTGGAGCGTCAACCAACTCAATGAGCGTCTAGCGGCTGGAGCACCTGTCACAGCTTGCCAGAAGCCTGATAAACACGGCCCGATGCGCCGACCGCAGAGCCGCGGCGATTCCAGGGAGATCCACCGCACGCCGATGTTAGGGAGCCGCTCCTTCCGGCTCGAACGTCCCGCTCGCCGTCACCTGGACGTCTTGACACCAGATCACGCGGAAACGAGCGTCGCATCAGCAGTCATGGGAGCGGGCGTGGAGATGGCGACGCTCGTCGCCGTGGTCGAGCGCGTCGAGTCGCCCGTCGACGGTGGGCACGGACGTCGCACCGCTCCGGTCGCCCGAGCGCGTTGCCGTGCCCCGGTAGTCAACTGCTCGTCCTCATCACCAAATTCGTTGTGCGCGCCCAGGCACATGACGCCGCGTCGCGCGCTCGTCGTTCAAAGTAGAAGACCCCTCAAGGTGCCGATGGGCCACACGTCGGGCGCGCTGGCGCCGCGCAATTCCGTCGGATGCGTCCGACGCCGCCTATCTGTGATTTTTCGCTTTCACTTGTGGCTTCGGTGGGAGTGATCCGACACCGGTGGGGTGTCTTTAGTGACGTACGTGCTAGTGTGTCGCCTCTCGGCAGCGAAAAACGTAAGAGCGGCCAGGCGTTCTACAGACCGTGTGACGCACTGCGGCCGTCCGGGCGTCCTGCGTCGTCTCTCCGTCGGGACCTCTGCGGCGTCTGTGGCCTCAGAGCTCCTCGGTGTGCCGCGCTCTCCTCTGCTGTCGGGGCTCATCCGAGGTCCGCTGTCCACTAACTTCGGGCCGTGCCCTCCCTCTCAGACGACCATGCGATAGGTGACGTACTTACCGGCGGTTTCACTCGGTCGGATGATGCGCACGACCTGGCCGCGCGCGAGCCCATAGTAGCGCGAGACCGGGTCCGAGAGCTGGATGCGCGGCAATTGGGCATCCTTCATCTTGTACCGTTTGAGCAGCGTGTCCTTCTCCTCCCTGGTCAGGACAGTGTGCTGTGGCACGAGGACGTGCTCGGTGATGTTGACGAGCAGCTCGCTCTCCTGGAACTGCTCGAGCGTCAACCCCTCCGACGCCTGGATCTCCGCGAGCGCCTGCCGCGCGAAGGCTGTCAGGTTCTGCTGCACCACGAGGATGGCTCGCGTGACGGTCTCCTCGTTCATGCGCTCCATGTAGCGCTTGATCGGCTTCACGCCGACCTTGGGGTCAAGGGGCCAAAAGACGAAGATCTGCTCCGTCGGGTCGTCGCGCTTCTGCACCAGCAGCGTCAGCGCGTCCCGCTGCGGCGACGTCGTGTGCTTCTCAAAAAAGGCCTCCTCGCTCTCGTCGATGTCGGTTTGGTCGACCATGTAGCCGCGGTCGCGCAGCATCTGCAGCACTGTCCGTCGCACGCGGTAGATGCGCTCGCCCTGGTTCATGGTGGCCGAGGCCGACGCGCGCGCACGCGCCGCACTCCAGTCCCGCTCCAGAGATGAGGGCGACGCTCCTCGTGCGTGCTGTTCACAGAGGTCAGCTGTTTACGGAAGTGTCGGCGCGCGGAGGTGAGTCGACGCAGCATTCGGGTTGACGGGATCGCGCTAGACGCGTTTCCGCTTCTACATACAAAAGTTATTCTCGCAACTTCCGACGCGCGAAAGGCGCCTCCGCCTCCGCGTCCGCGTGCCTCGTGTGCTAGCTACGGCACCTGTTGTCCAGGATGGCGGAGCGGTCTCGTCGGGCAGGATCTACCGGCGTGAACTATGCCGACCTAGAAAACCAACCCGAGCTCACGCGTCTGATTGAGGGTCGAGGGCCGGTGCGCGCGCCGCCGCCTGGCCGCGAACGAGGACGCGGCGGCGCGCGCGCCAGCGGCATTGGGCGCGGACGGCACCAAGAGCCGGCAGAGGCAGTGCAAGCGCAGCACGGTGATGGCGATGCTCCGGCCGCGCGCACGTGTCCCTCGGGCCACGGCCTCGTGCCAAGTACCGCAGAGGGTGACGACGTGAGCTGCGATGGCTGCGGCACGCCCATCGGCGCGGCAGAAGGCTTCAAGACCTGGACGTGCGCCAAGTGCGACTACGACCTCTGCGCAGCATGCGCCTCTCCGCCCCCGCCGGCGGCAGCAGCGGCGCCTCGCGCCGGCGGCCTTCATCCTCGGCCGCCGGGCCGCGCACCTTCGGGCAAGCAGTGGGACGCGCAGCAGGGGCAGTGGGTGGCAGCCCTGCCACGCGAGCGCGCGGCGGAGCCGCCGGCCGCGTCCGCGGCAGGCCCCGTACACGATTCAGAGGGCAGCGAGAATGACGAGGAGCAGCCGAAGCGTCAGCGCGTCGAGCAGGACCACTCACATTCACATTCACATTCACAGGACCGCGCTTCTCGCCAGCGCTCTGCCGCCGCGGCCGCCGCCGCTGCAGCGGAGACAGCAGCCAGCTTGAGCCAGGCCGAACGTTCACACCAGGCCGCGCGGGACGGTGGGGAGGGTTCACACGAGGGTTCACACGATCCGAGCTTGCCACCTGTCGGCGCGGAGCAGCTACGAGCGACGCTCGTGAGCGCACTGGGTGCGATCCTCGCTCAGGACACCGACGGACTCCTCCGCACAGCGACGGCGCCCACCGACTCGCCCACCACCGGGCCAGCCTCGTCGGCTGCGCCGCCGTCGCTCGGTCTGATCGTCGAGAGGCTCCGCGTGTGTGGGTACGCGAGCGCCGCGGAGTTGCGAGCCGATCTTGACAGCCTCGCGCTCGCCGCCGCACAACGGCTCGACGCCGCGGAGACCCCTTATTTGGAAGCTCCTGATTTGGAGCGCGATGCTGACGAACTCCACGCCGGCTCCGACAGGGCGGCTCGCGCGTCTTCACGCCGAGCGCAGCTGACGAAACTGACGAAGCTGGTGCAGCTGTGCAGCGTCGCGGTGCAGGCCGCCCTCGCCGCGAGCGTCTCGTCACTGCTCGGAGGCACGTACGCCGCGCTTGCGGCCGCCTCGAGCTCCCAGCCGAGCGCCTCTTCCAAATTAGGAGATGCGAGCTCCTCGTCAGCTCAGGCTCCCGAAGGTGATGGGGCTTCTTCCGCGTGGAACCGCCGGGGGGAGGGGGGAGGGGGGAGGGGGGATGGGCGGTGGGGGGGGGGGGGGGGGGGGGGGGATGGGCGGTGGCACTTCGCGTGCAAAGAGTGCGGCGGGGTCAAGTCTGGCTGGAAGAATGCACCGTGCGGCAATCCGTGCCTGCCCAAGGAAAGCCACGTCGCCATTGGAGCTGACTCTTCGCTTTCGACGGCCGCTGCGGCGCCTGACGTGCTTGATGCCAGCCCTCCAGAGGTCGTTGATTGCCCAATGAACGATGCCAGCCCTCCAGAGTCCGCTGCTGCATCCGTCGCCAACGCAGTCGCCAAATTAGGAGATGCGAGCGCCTCTTCCAAATTAGGAGATGCGAGCTCCTCGTCAGCTCCGGCTCCCGATGGTGAGCGCGCGTCGGCAGAGGCAGCGGACGCGCGGGACCAAAGATCGCAGGCGCTCACGCAGGCGCTCACAGCGGAGGAGGCCAGGGCGGCTGCTGATGCTGAAGGTCTCGTGCTGCTGACGTCGTTCAACGCGACAGGCTTCAAGGGTGTGAGCAAGCATAACGGCAAGTACAACGTGCATGTCGCCGAGAATGGCAGGTCGCGCTACCTCGGCAGGTTCGTGACGGCGGAGGAGGCGGCCTTGTGCTACGCGAAGTACCTTCGAGATGGGAGCGCCTCTTCCAAATTAGGAGATGCGAGCTCCTCGTCAGCTCCCGAGGGTCCCAAATTAGGATCGGCGAGCTCCTCGTCAGCTCCGGCTCCCGGAGGTCCCAAATTAGGAGATGCGAGCTCCTCGTCAGCTCCGGAGGGCCTCGCGCTGCACTATAGCGCGCGCAACGCCACCGGCTACAAGAACGTGTTCGTGAGCGGCCACGAATTTGTCGTCAACTTTTGGAAGGATGGTCGCACGCAGCACCTGGGTCACTACCCGACGGCCCTCGAGGCTGCGGTTGCATACGCGCAGCACCTCAACCACCTCAACCAAATGGCTTCGGGGCAGGAAGCCGAGGGGGGTGGTGGGCCGAAAGGAGCGGCGCCAGTTGGCTGGCGCGAACCGGCGCCGGCACCGACGACGAGCGAGGAGGCCGCCATTCCTTCTCTCTTCGAGCGCTCCTTGTACGCGCCCTCTCGGGCACGTGCCGCCGAGGGCGCTCAGGACGGCGCTCGTGACGGCGTCAGCGGCGGAGTCGGCGCGCTGTTGCCCCCTGCCGACTCGCGGACCTTCGACCTTTGGCTGCAGTGGGGATCCGAGCACCTGCCCCACTTCGCTCCCTTGAGGCAGCCGTGCGCGTGCGTCGTCGACGGCCGCTGCCAGTGCTGGCTTCTCGGCTGGTCGGCCGTTTCGTCAGTTTCGTCACAAGCGCTTCTTGGCTGGTCGGGCGTTTCGTCAGTTTCGTCACAAGCGCCGCCGCCGGCGCCTGACGGCGCGGGCGCCCACTACGGCGCCCATTCATATGCCTATGCCGTGGTGAGCGGCTACTATTGCGATCGGCCTGTTTTGGTCACCGCGGCGCGCTGTGAAGTCGCCGCGGTGCGCTGTGAAGACGCTCTGACGCAAATGGGGCCGGCAGACGAAGGCGTTCACACTGGCGCCGACGGCGTCAAGAGGTACGCTGTGAAGAGGTGCGCCGTGAAATGGGCGGATGGCGAGAGCAGCGTGGAGTGTGCCGCGAGATTCGGCCGTGGCGATACAACTGACGGAATGGACGAAACGGACGAAACGGCCGCCGCGAGACTCGGCGATGGCGATGGCGACGGCGCGGCAGCATCGGCGGCGGCATCGGCGGCAGCATCGGCGGTCGTCCGCGCCGTCGCGCCCGACGGATGGTGGTTACGCTTCGAGGCAGCGGCCTCCTCCCCGAGCGCCGCGCCAGATTCGAAACGGTCGAACCGTGAGGTGAGCGCCGTGGTGGGCATGGGCGCCGTGGTGGGCGTGGGCGCCGTGGTGGGCGCGGGCGCCGTGGTGGGCGCGTGGGCGGCACTGCTCGACGACGTCGCCGCTTGGGGATTTGGATGGGCGCGTCCCGGGGCGGTGGCCTTATGGTCGAACGCCGAGGCGCGCTTGCTGCGTCGGCACGTCGGTCGCGCGCCCGCCGAGGCCCAGGCTGAGCTACTCGCGCTTCTGGCACCCGTCGTCGGACGTCCCTTTGCCTACGTGCGCGAGCGTTGGAGCGCCATGGCGAGCGCCATGGCGGAGAGGGAGGAGGCGGCAGCGGCGGCGGCGAAGGCGGCGGCGGCGGCGGCGAAGCTGGCAGAGCCCGCTTCGTTAATTGCAGAGCCCGCTTCGAGTCGCAAGACTGGCGGGCATGATTCGTTAATTGCGCCGGCTTCGTTGATGGCGACTGCTCCCAAGAGTCTGCCATTAACGAAGCCGGCAGCCGGCAGCGGCCTGGAGTCGCGACTCGAGTCGCTCGGCGCGGTCCACATGGAGCTGCGATCTCGCACGTGGGAGCTCGCTGGCTTGATGAGCTCCATCGGCGCGCAGGTACCTCTGATGACCTCTGATTGGCCTCTGATGGCCTCTGATGACCTTTGATTGGCCTCGGATGGCCTCTGATTAACTTGGCCTCTGATTAACTTTGATTGGCCTCGGATGGCCTCTGATGACCTCTGATGACCTCTGATGACCTCCCTCATCAGGTGCCGCCTGCGCTCTGGTCCTGGGCGCGGCTCGAAACCGTCGAGACCGCGGAAGGCGGCTTGCCACCCTCGGTGCGATCTCAGCTCAAGGAGATCGAATCTGCGATGCTCGAGCTCGAAACCGCCGTAGCGACGCTCAATCCGCTGTCGGCCGCGCAGACGGACAGCGTGCAACTGGACGAAGCGCCCGACACGGCGCGCATCGACAGCATGCAAGTGGACGAAGCGCCCGAGACGGCGCGCACCGACAGCATGCAAGGGGACGGAGCGCGGATCCGAACGCTCGTCAAGACCGACGACGCGGAGCTGTGCGAACCTTGCGAACGTCCTCAAGCAGGGGTGGGCGCCGTGTTGGGCGCCGGGGTGGGCGCTCAGATGGACAGCCGGCTCTACACGTTCCGCATCGACGATATCACTCACGAGCAGGTAGGATCGAACACGCGCTCCGATTGCCATCGGATTGCCATCTGATTACCTCTGATTGCCATCTGACTGCCTCTGATTGCCCTCTGATTGCCATCTGATTGCCCTCTTATTCCCTATGATTGTATTCTGATTGCCCTCTGAGCACCGCGGAGGACCTCTGAGTGCCTCCGTCATCAGGTGCCGCTCACCAGAGGTGATTGCCCCCTGATGACCTCTGATGACCTCTGATGGCCTCTGATGGCCTCCTTCATCAGGTGGGTTCGAGTGGATCGAATACGCGACAGCATCGGCTCCCCATCAGCGCGGTCAACGAGGTGGACGAGGACAAGTTCCCGGACATCATCTACCTCCACTCGTCGGTAGCTGGAGATGGTGTCGAGCTCGAGATGCCTGCGGACTTCCTCGTAGGATGCGCCGACTCCGGCCCTGGCTGTTGTTCGAATGAGACCCTATGCGGATGCTGCCGCGAGCAGCTGGTGCAGTCGGGCGGCATCGTGTACGTTGATTGGCCTCGATTGCGCTTAATGGCCGTTGATGGCCCCCTTGATTGCCGTTGATGGCTCCCTGATGGTCTTTGATGGCCCCTTGATTGCCGTTGATGGCCCCTTGATTGCCGTTGATGACCGTTGATGGCCTTTGATGGCCCCCTGATGGTCAGTGAGTACCCCCCTCGTCAGGTACGACAAGCACGGGCGCTTGCGAGTCCAGCCGGGGATGCCCGTGTACGAGTGCAACGCCGCGTGTGCGTGCCCGCCCGACTGCAACAACCGCGTGGTGCAGCGCGGCATCTCGGTGCGCATCCAGGCTGATGGCCCTCTGATGGCCCTCTGATGACCACTGATTGCCTCCCTCATCAGGTGCGCATCCAGACTGATGGCCCTCTGATGACCCTCCGATGACCACTGATTGCCTCCCTCATCAGGTGCGCATCCAGGTCTTCAAGACACGGTACAAGGGTTGGGCCGTGCGTGCTCTCGAGCGCGTGCCCAGCGGCACTTTCGTATGCGAGTACGTGGGCGATGCCATCTTCACCAATGAGGCTGACTGCCCTCTGATGGCCCTCTGATGGCCCTCTGATGGCCCTCTGATGGCCCTCTGATGGCCCTCTGATGGGCCTCTGATGGCCCTCTGATGGCCCTCTGATGGCCCTCTGATGGCCCCTGACGGGCGCTGATGGGCTCCTTCATCAGGTACGTGGGCGAGGTCATCACCACTGAGGAGGCTGAGAGGCGCGGCATTGAGTACGACAAGGGCGGCTTCTCAACCTTGTTCGACTTGGACGCGGCGGGCGTCGAGTGTGAGTACACAATCGACGCCACGTTCAAGTGCGGCGTCGCGCGCTTCCTGAATCACTCGTGTGCACCCAACCTGCGCCAGTACTGCGTGTGGGCCGACACACTTTCCCTCGCGCTGCCGCGCATCGCCTTCTTTGCCACGCGCGACATCGAGCCTCTGGAGGAGCTCACCTTTGATTATTCATACGCCGAGGGCTCCCGCACCCTCCGCTGCCATTGCGGCGCGCCCAACTGCCGCCAGTGGCTCTACTGAGGTCCTGGCGCCCATTGCGGCGCGCCCAACTGCCGCCAGTGGCTCTACTGAGGTCCTGGCGCCGGTGGCTTCCGGGTGAAGGGGGGGGGTGGCGTGGGGCTTGGCCGCGTGCGTGGGCGACATTTGCAATTGGGGAACAATTTGGGGTCGGGCGCTACTACTTCACTTGTTGTCACATTCATTCGAAGGCGAACGAAGCTGGGACACACGTGGAACGCGTCGGCATGTTGTGTCATGTTTATACGATATTTTGTAGCACCTATATTTTGGGAATACTGCCCATTACATTTTTTACAAGTTTGAACGCCACGCTGCACGCACATAGGATAGCATAGACGTTTGGAGTTGGGTCCCACCGCACGTACGCTAGCCCGCGTGGTCGTTGCCCGCGCGCCGCATGGCGTGTGTTACTTACGACTACCGCCCGTTGGTCATGCCGTTGGTGTGGGGAAAGGGGCACGTGGGCTGACAAACGACGAAACGCGAAAGGTCAAGTCGTGCATGCTTCGTTAATTGCCCATCGCGCTCACGCCGACGACCATCGTGTCTGAGGGCTGCGCGGAGAGGGATTTGATCTTGACGTACTTTAGGAAGTCCTCGTTGCTCCATGAGAGCGCCGTCTTGAGCTTCGAGTACCTGCCGGAGAACATGCCAATCGGGGGCAATCAGCGGAGAACTTGCCAACCAGAAGCACTCATAACGAAACTCAGCGGCGCCATCAGTAGCCCATTAACGAAACTCAGTGGCGCCACCCGTAGCCCATGAACGAAACTCAGTGGCGCCATCATATCAGTAGCCCATCCGCGCACCAGAGTGCCTTGGTGGATTGCTCTAGCTGGAGAGCGTCGGCCTCCGCCTGGTTGACAAGCACGCTCGCCTCGCGTCTGCAGGGGGACACGTTCGCAGTCGCCGAGATGAGAGCGATCTCGGCTTCGGTCTAATCAAGGGCAATCAAGGGAGATCGCACTTCGCAGTCGCCGAGATGAGAGCGATCTCGGCTTCGGTCTGCGACTGGAGGATGTCCACCTCCTTGAGCACGCGTGTCACGTCGAGCGCGTAGTTCTTTGTCACCTGCGATCAGAGAGAGGCCACCCGAGGGGTTCTTCAGACGCAATCAGACGCAATCAGACGCAATCAGACGCAATCAGACGCAATCAGACGCAATCCGACGCAATCCGAGGCAATCCGAGGCAATCCGAGGCAATCCGAGGCAATCCGAGGCAATCCGAGGCAATCCGAGGCAATCCGAGGCAATCCGAGGCAGTCCGAGGCAATCCGTGTCGATCGAGCGCGTGACGCTCGGGGTCACACCTTGAGCTGTTCCTGTAGCTGGATGTTGATGATCGTCTGCTCGTAGTTCTGCTTGAACTCGACCTTGAGCAGCTGCAGGTTCGCGACCGTCGCCATGCCGTGCTGGAAGATCGTCTCATTCGCCGCCCGATGCATCGCCAGCTCAATCTGGCGCCGATGGTTCCAAAACTGCTTGGGCTCGTACTGCTGCGCGACGTTGGTGATGGCCTGCTGCGCGAAGCGCAAGTACGAGGCCTCCCACGCCAGGCCGTACGTCTGGTAGATGTTCGGCACGCTCCGCTTCTGCAGCTGGTACTGGAAGGCCACCGAGAGGCTCACGGGCTGGCCGCCCGACTCGCGGTCGTCGGGATCGGGGCCGGTGCGCGCAGGGATGGGAGGGCGGTCGTTGCCCTCCTCGAATTCGAGCGAGCGCAGGTTGCGAGGGAAGACGAGGAAGTAGTGCCGCGGCCACAAGAAGTACCGCCCGCCAGTGTACACATTGTCCGGGTTTAGGTCAACGGAGCCGGTGAATCCATTCTTCACGATGCCGAACTCGGCCGGCTCGAGCGTGTCCAAGGACATGGCGAAGAGCATAATGAACCCGAAGACGGAGAAGAGGCCGCAATACATGTTTGCGCTCGGGAACCCGAAACACTCATCGTCCGACATTGTGCCAAAGCGCCCAGCACTCTCACACTCACAGCTCGTCGCGTAACACCTCTCTTTCCCACGTCTTTCCCCACAACACGCTTTACATTGTAGTCGCTCGGGCACGGCGTTCTCTTCACTTGTTCACATTCACGTCATCGCGGCAAGACGCACAGCCACCGGTCCCGTGGAGACACACCGCGGGAGGCGCAGACAACATAAGGAGACAACAAATAAGACAGATGCAACAAGTCCCCAAGCGACCTGCTTGAGGTTGCTCATGAAAGTATGCCAGAGAACGGGCTCTCAGGGGAGTCGTAAATTTGCCAGTCCGGTTCGTCAGGTTTACGTACTGCCGCGAAGCGACGCGCCGTGTCGAGCGTGGCGGTGGGTCCGATGTGGGCGCGACTCTTCGCGCTTCTGATATGCTCGACATGCAGCAGTCATATTGCAGCGCAGGACGATGGTTACGCGCTTCTGGAGAACAGATATGCGCCATTACAAGCCATGTGCTCGCCGCAAAGATCAGGTGTGCAGCCTGAACTGCAAGCGAGTGGCAACCAATCTTTTTCGGCGTGCAAAGCCAAATGCGATTCGCTGCGCACTGGCTGCGGTGGCATCAGCTTCAAACGAGGCGGCATGTTCCAAACCGGTGGGATGAATGGAGCTCCCACAACTTGTCTGCTGCTGCACAAGTGCCAGGGCAGAATCGAAAAGGGGAACTGGTGTGGACCAGAGGTGTCGGAGCCGAGTCTCGCATCGCGCCAGGAAAAAGCGCGCGGCCGCCGCCGGGCACTTGCAAATGCCACAGACAATGGTGCTTGCAGACGAAGGCCTTCCAATATTTTCAATTACATGCGCGTCATTCCGTTCGAGCCGAGTTCCGTGAACTCAACGGACGATGTAACCAGCGACGACGATGTTGTGCGCACTCACAACACTGCGTTGCCCGACTGGACGACTGCATTTCAGCGGCTGCCGTCACGTGCAGCGCGAGTGGGGCTCCTGTACTTAAACCTTGGCACGTGGCCGCCCTGGACGCGCTTCATCCTACGCGCCGCGTCCGCAAATGCTGGCGTCGACTTCTACTTTGTGGGCGACCGCCTCGACACGTCGCAGTGTGCCAATTGCTACTCGCTGCCGTTTGATCTCGCGAGCCTGCGGCAGCGCATACGCCGTCACATCCTGGATGATCCATCGGTGGACACGTTTGGTGCCGGCTCGCTGATGGCGCGTAAGCTGTGCGACCTCGTCCCGATGTGGCCTGCCCTCTTCCCAGAGCTCAGCGCGCGCCATACGTTCATTGGCATTACCGAGCATGACATGCTCCCGGGCAACATCTCGGCTGAGCTCTCCCGGTTGCGAGACGAGGACGACATGATGCTGCCACTCGGCCGCTTCCCGTCTCCGCTCACAGACGCCAACTTTATGATCTACCGCTCCATCCCGAAGATGCTCCAAGCGTTCCGCCGCGTGCCTGATTGGGAAAAGGTGGTCACGTCGTCAAGGCACTTCCGATTCGACGAGTGGGTGGTCGAGCCGCCGAGCGTCATGGTCGCCTTCCAGGAGATGCTCCTCGCCTCGGAGATCCGTGTCGTGCCGGCGCAGCAATTCCTTGTGCAAGACGTTGTTGTGATCCGAGGTCGCTCGTTCCCGACCATCGACTCATACGGTGCGCGCGTCGTGTTCCGATGGCGCGGGGGCAGCCTCCTGCTCGAGCGCGATGGGCCGTGCGTCTGCCCAAACGACATCGTGCCGGTATTCGGCGTCACATCGTGCGCGCTGTGCCTGCTCAACCCGGGGGCCATCCTGCGCACGCGCACGCTGCGAAAGCTCGAGGTCATGGGCTTCCACTTTTCGGCATGGAAGAAAAGGTGGCGGCCTCCTTCGTACGATGGCGTGAGCCCGCTGCCTGCGGTGCCCATGTGCGCACCTGATGCCGACTTCGACCTTACCAATCAAGGCTTCCAGTGCGGCAATCGCACCGGCTGAGCATCTGCATGTGGATGGTGCAAGCGAGCTTAGATTTTTCGAATCAATTTTTGGGGTATTTGCAGTCTCCGTTTTGAACTTCATTATGAATTCACACAACACGTAAACGGCACTACCGTGAACAGCAATACAGGACTCTCGAAATGAGACAGATGCAGGCGGAAAGCTGAGAAACAGCCATAAAAGAGAAAGTCAAAGTGGGGCGAGACCCATGTTGAGGCTCGGGGTTTACTCGGGAGCGGGAGCGGGAGCGCGCCCGCCGACCCGCCCCCAGAAGGGCGAGCCAAGGGGCAACGAGCATCGATTCGGAATCGAATGTGTCGCGGCCCCCTGAAGAGACGCTGGCTCCGACCGTCCTCTCAGCGGCCCGGCAAGTTGCCGGATTCACAGACAAAATCGACAGTCAAAGTCGAGAGGAGAATTCGTGGGGGAACCTCTCTCTCGGCTGCTCGGGAAGAAGCTCTGTGCGCACGGACGGCATCTGCGTTGCACCATAAGCTATGGGGGTGGATCTCCGCCGCGCCAAGAAGGAGCTCGAAGGCTGCAACAAGGACCCGGAGACCTCTGGGATCAAGGCAGAGTTGGTGACAGAGAACGACTATTTGCATCTGAAGGGCACGATCCAGGGGCCGATCCAGACTCCATACGAGGGTGGCGTCTTTGACATCGATATTACGCTGCCGAGCGATTACCCATTCGAGCCGCCAAAGGTATGCCGACTCGGCCGCCGGGCGTGCTCGAGCTAAGCGCACTTCCGACGCCACCGTGCGCTGCTGCACCCGTCGCAGATGAGATTCATCACAAAGTGCTGGCACCCGAACATCAGCAGCGACAGCGGCGCCATCTGCCTCGACATTTTGAAGACCGAGTGGAGTCCTGCCCTCACGATTCGGACCGCGCTCATCTCGCTCCAGGCGCTGCTCTCGGCGGCCGAACCCGACGACCCGCAGGATGCGATCGTTGCCAAGCAGTACAAGGAGCATCACGATGAGTTCCTACAGACAGCCAAGTTCTGGACGGAAGTGTACGCAGCTCCGCCGGAGCCAGACGCCGGCCCTAGAGCGGCCGGCGTGCACGAGATGATCGCCGGAGCTTCCAAGTATTCCTCTGCGATCTCGGCCCATATCTCGGCGCAGAGCTCGGCCTCTGCAGGGCGTCACGCGGAGCATCGAGGCGCGGCCACCGCGGCCAACTGTGCCTCAAGCGCCGTCTCGTGGGTGTTGCACGCCCTACAATACCCATGGGCGCGCGAGAGCAGCACGCGCACACCGTCACGCACAGAGCCTCCCGTCGTAGTCTAGTGTATGTGTGTTACATCGGCGTGGCAACGTCGAACTTGGATACGTGAATGGCCACGCGATGTGTCCGGTCTGTCCGCGAGACGGGAGCCGAGTCGTGCCTGGCGGGTCGTGTCTCGTGTCACTGGTGTGTACATGGAGTCAGCTCGTGCGCGACGTCGTGATGGAGCCTTGTTCACACGTCATACGGCACTCACGTCACACACGCTTTTCCCGGGCCATGTCGATGTCCCGGGCGCGCCTCGTCGACGGTAAGACGTCAGAAGTGCGTATCTAAGTGGAGTAGTAGTAGTAGTACCTCCTGCGTCCTGGCGTGGGTACCATCTCAAATCCTATACGTTTTACTCTGTGCGTCCCGTCTCGATGGCGAGAGTTGACGCTCGCTGAGGGCCTCTACCGTACACCGCAGGTGTAACCCACAAGAGACTCACAGGACGCAACGTCAACCGCATGGTCCCGCACATGCATTCGCCGCTCCCGCTGTATCCGGAACATATGTGCAAAACCTAATTATGGCATGGAGCATTTATCGAGTCTCGAGGTATGGTCAGCCCCGCGGGGCTGTTTTGTACGCCAGGACCAGCCAGTCGACCGCATGGGACATGTGTGTTGCTCGAGATCACTCGAGCTCGGCCTTCGAGATCACTCGAGCTCGACCTTCGAGATCACTCGAGCTCGACCTTCGAGATCACTCCGCCGCGCAACGCGCGATGGATTCTCACGCATGATTAGAGCACCAATTGGAGAATTAGAGCTCGACCTTCGAGATCACTCGAGCTCGACCTTCGAGATCGCGCGATGGATTCTCACGCATGATTAGAGCTCCAATTAGAGCACCAATTGGAGAGTTAGAGCTCGTCGAGGATTTGGTTTCGCTTGCCATGGAACTCCTCATGGCTGATGAGGCCAGCATCCTGCATCTGCTTGAGCTCAAGCAAGCGCTCGAATGCGTTCTTGGCCAGTGGCACCAGGGGCGGTCGATCGCCCCCGAGGGTGGGCGCCGTGACGGGCACTAACCGAGGGCTCGCGGGCGGCGAAGGTTTCGGAGAGAGGTGTGCTCGAGCTTCATGAGGCATGTACTCCCTCTGCGAACTCTTGAGAACCTCGGACGCGATCATGGAGTCGTTGGTGAGGCCTGACTCGGCCGCGAGGCTGAGGGTGTTCCCGTTTCCGACGCGCGCGTAGATGTATTGAGGGCGCCCGTAAAAGGGCACGCCGCGACGCGCGCACTCTTCCTCTGCGGCGCGCACGACGGTGCGCTGCATTGTCAGGTTGCGCTGGTGCTTATTGATCACCTGCCGGATGCGCCGAGGGCACTCGCGGATGATCTCGCGCAGCCGCTCGCCCAGGATCGAGTACGTCATCAAGTAGGAAAGGGCGATGACGGGGAAGCCGGCGCGCAGGCCGGCAGCCTCGAGGAACTCGTCCGTGCGGAAGGCGTTGCCAAGCGCAAGCACGCGCCCCGCGTAGAGCGCGCGCCCGCGCCCGGAGACGACGTAGAGCGAGCCGAGGGGCACGGGCTCCTTGTGCGGGAAGACTTGCGCGCGCAGCTCGAGGCACAGCATGATGTGGAGCTCACGGTCCTGCTCCACATCAATGCCCTTGAGCCACCACACGTTCTTGAGCCAGCGCTCGTTCATCCTGAGTGCGAAGTCGCCGGCCAGCCCGGGCGAGAGCAGCTGTAGCAGCCGGACGCGCGTCGCGCCCTGGCGCAGATGCACCGTCATGTGCATGTATTCACGCAGCCGGTACTGCATTTCGGGAGGGATGTTCTCAGCCGCCATGTGGAAGTTGAGGTCGGACAGGTCGATGCGGAACTGTGCCTTGTCGGGCGCGAGATTCGTGGCGACCCCGCAAAACGAGCCCACGATGTACGCGAAGCAGACGGCGCCGATGTACATGATCGCTGTGCACACCAGGTTCTCGGTCGCGTTGAGCTTTGTAGCCATCACGTCGCCGTACCCTGTCGAGGTGACGGTGGTCACGGCCCAGTAGAGGGAGCGGATGTACAGCACGTCCGCCTGCAAGCAGCTGTACCCGTCGTCGTTGCATCTCTGACCATCTGGGCAGGGCGTGGTCGGGTCCCACTCGACGCAGTACCCTTGCTGTTGCGGGCCGAGCCAGCTATTCAGCGGGTCGAAGGAGGCCTGCAACCCCCACACGCATGCGAACAAATGGCACAGGAAGATGAGCCCGAGGAGGATCACCGAGATGGAGAGCACGGCGTAGTTGATGGAGGCTTTCAGCTCCCAGCGCTTGAAGATGCGGCTCGCATTGACCAGGCGTATGAGCTTAATGAGCCGCAGCGCGCGAATGGCGCGAAAGCCCTTGAAGCGCGCGAGTGGGCCGCTGGTGGGCGCCAAGATGTCGAAGAGGGAGACGCCGATAGAGAGGACGTCCACCACGAACCAGACGCCTGTCACGTAGCGCCACGCAATCTTGCGCCGATCCATCACCCAGTGCTCGCCTTCTGGGCTCTTGATATCCGTTTCCGGGTACCTGCGTGCCGCACCGATCAGCAGGTGCGCTCAGCCGGGGGTGGGCGGGCAGCTCGCGCAGCAGCAGCAGCGGCCGCGGCCCCACGGCGCGGCGACAGCAGGGCGATGCGCA
>Ga0210248_101345_pt1 | contig 18911 bp, 9 predicted proteins | sample ChrtobMetP3_32mM_FD_155493 | JGI IMG/M metagenome (GOLD analysis project Ga0210248, IMG submission 155493) | Chrysochromulina tobin associated microbial communities from unialgal haptophyte culture, Seattle, Washington, United States - P3_32mM | ecosystem: Host-associated > Algae > Haptophytes >...
TGGTGATGGTGGCGGTGGCGATGGTGGCGGAGGCGAGGGAGGTGGTGATGGTGGCGGAGGCGATGGAGGTGGGGGTGGGGGAGGCGGCGATGGGGGCGGGGGTGGGGGGGGTGGGGGTGGTGGCGGCGAGGGGGGTGGCGGCGGGGGTGGTGGCGGCGGCGAGGGCGGTGGCGGCGGTGAGGGTGGTGGTTGCAGGGGCGGCGGAAAGGGCGGCTTGGGTGGCGAGGGTGGCGCGGGTGGCGAGGCCGGCGGCAAGGGTGGCGGTGGCGAGGGCGGCGCGGGTGGCGAGGGAGGTGTAGACGGCGGAGGCGAGGGCGGCGGAGGCGAGGGTGGCGGCGAGGGCGGCGGCGGCGAGGGTGGTGGAGATGGTGGTGGCGGCGAGGGTGGAGGCGGCGAGGGTGGCGGCGACGGCGGCGGCGGCACCGGCGGTGGGGGCGATGGCGGTGGGAGGTCAGGCGGCGGAGAAGGCGGCGGTGGCAACAGCGGTGGTGGCCTTGGCGACGGCATGTCAGGCGGTGGCTGAGACGGAGGTGGTGCGCTGGGCGGCGGCGGCGATGGAGATGGCGGCGGCGGCGGCGGGTCCTGCGATGCACTGAGGCTGACCAAGCCAGCCACAATGGCTAGGCGGAGTTTACATCCGAGTACCCAATTGTGGGCTGTCATGGCGCATTATGTGTGTGTGTGTGTGTGTATGTGTGTGTTTGTGTGCGTCAGAGAGTGTGTCGGAGCGCCAGTTCGCTGTAGTCGCTTCGGTCTGCTCCACTCGTCCGATGCACCACGACGCCGCCGCAGAGAGACCAGCAGACCACACAGGTGGACGGATTGGAGTTCAAGAAGAAGAGGAGAGTTGGGCGCGGCAAGGAAATAGAAAATCGATCACGAACAGGCAGAGCTTCACAGATCGGTCGCACTACTTCCAATTCACGCACTCTCGTGTCTCCCCGCCGCGCGCGCCCATGTCTGCGATGACGGCGCCGAGGCGGACCCGGCCTCGGAGGACAGCGAGGCGCCGAGCGTCAAGGTGACCAACCTGACTGCGATCCAGCAGCTGCAGCTCTACGAGCATGCTCGAGGCCGGCTGGCAGCTCTACGAGGGCGAGTACTTCCGCCAGCGCGTCGAGATCAGCTCTAAAGAGCTCGAGTTTCTCACCAGCCGCATGACGAGTCTGGCCACGACCGGCTCCGTCCTCGCCGGCTTCGCATTTAACGCGCTCGTGGAGCTCGATATTACTCAGGACGTCGAGGAAGACCTCAAGGATGTCGGCTACGTCTGGATAGAGGACATCTACTACATCGCCACTGGCTGCACGATGGCCGCCGGCGTGTTCATTGTCGTCGTGGCCACCATAGCCGTCATGAAGGCACAGCGCCAGGCGCTACACGGCCACGTCGAGCTGAGCTTCCTGCGCGAGGAGCTGCCAACCAATCTCGGCTACAGGCCAGGCATGATCGGCGAGAACTACCAGAACGCCGGCATGCCACGCGCCGGCGAGACGCCCGAGGAGCGCGAGCGACGGGCGATGCTGCAGGGGCAGCAGACGCAGAATGACGACGTGCAGCAGGCGATCTTTGCACTGCGCAAGGTTCAGCCGGTGCTCCTGTTCGCCTTCGGGGCCTCGCTCGGCACCTTTGTGATCGCAGCCACCGCCATGTCATGGATCAAGACCGTGTATCACCACAAGCAGGTCCTCAAGCGCGATGAGGACTCTTGGAACACGATCGCCATCATCCTCACGACTGCCTTTGGCATGCTAGGCCTCGCCATCGTCGCCGTACGCACGCGCGCGCGCGCCACCGCCCGTCTCCCAACGCGGCCGCTCCTACCGAATCGCTCCAACGCTGCACGCTCCTTCCTCGTGGCAGGCGGTGTGCTGGATGAACAGCCTCTTCAACGTGGACACCTTCCACGGCTCCTCGACCGTTGCGCCTGCGCGGCGCCAGAATCAACACGGCGCGCCAGTCGACATCTCACGGCAGCTTACGCAGCCGCTAAGGAGTGCGGCTTCCTAAGAATAGAAATCAGACTCGCACAGACCTAATTTTACAGTCTACAGTGCGGCTAACTCGAAAATGCTGCGCGAAACAGGGGCGTTCCGCCCGCCGGGGGTGCTTCCGGATCGTCCTCGGACACGGCGACGTCGATGTACGAGTCCGATGAGAGTCCGATGTGAGAGAAGCTGACCCACACGATGGGCGGCGGGAGTGCGGGCCGGAGCTCACCTGACCAGCGTGATGTCGCTGCAGCTGTTCCACACCTGCGCGGTCGCCTCGCAGTCGAGACGAAAGCCGAGCACGTACTTACCGGGCGGAAGGTTGGCGGGCACCTTGACGACGTCGCGGATGGCCATGTCGTGCCGGTTGCCCTGGCACCCGGGGCAGTGCGGCTCGAAGGCGGGCTTTTTCGAATGGCAGTAGTTGTCGCAGCGGCTGCAGTCGCTCCCCGGGGTGCCAGGGCACGGCACACAGGGTCCATCAACGAGGTCGTCTTCTCCTGGAAGGCACTTATTCGGCGTGCTGTCGGTGTCGTTCGGCCCGGGGATGCACCGGGGGCCGAGGCAGTCCGAGGGGATCGGGATCATCGCCCACATCGAGCCGACCGGCCAGACACCCTCGGTGACAAACGTACCCTTGACCGGGACCATCGTCCCGTTCTTAAAATAGATCGCCTGCTTCTCAGTGACGAACTCGAGCGGGGTCTGCTGGAAGCACGCCTCAGAGAGCGACTGGTTAGTGTCCGCCTCTGCCCTGCAGAGCCGAAACTGGTACCCGCCCCCGTGACTTGCCACGTGACCTCAGCCTCGGTCCCGAGTGTCCATACTGGTGGCATGTGCGGAGCCGGCAGCGGCCTCAGCGTGGATCCTTTCATGCCATGGTGCGCAAACGTCGTGTTCGTGTAGTCGCCCGCCTCAGGCACCTCCTCGCCCCACGGCGTGCCGCCTGCCAGCCCGCACGCGTCAGCGGTGGGGGCGCGGCCTGGCGAGCGCCACGGGTTGTGTTTGTAGATGTCGTAGACTGAGTTGAACTCGCTGTCGCGGTTGACGGTCCGATATTGCTCGGCCAGAGTTCCATTCCCGCCCTTGCCGCACAGGTCAACGTTGCGTCGACCGTCAACGTGGGCGCATTCGTCGCACCCGAAGAAGCAACCCTGGGAGTACCAGAACGTGGCTTGCCCGTTGTGGCACTCGTCGCCGGTGATATTCGCACAGTCCGCGTTGTACGGCCAATCAACGGGTGTGTCGACGCCAACGAGGTAGTCGACTGAGTTCCTCGACCGAGGAGAGACGACCGTGCCGTGGCCGCGGGCGGCAACGGAGAGACTGACAGCAAGAGCTACATGGATGACTCCTTTCATTTCCTTAATGAGGCACAGTCAGTGCAATTCGGAGTGTCTGCCTCGTGTGTGTTCCGGCTCCCCGACGTTATGAACCTTCGTGGCCTGGAATTACGCAACGATGGCCCGGTCTCCGCTCGGCGGCAAAAAGCCGAAGGTGTCGCCCGTGACGCGCGCGGCGTACGACGCCCGGTTCAAGAGGTTCGGCGTGCCCGGGATGGACGCGCTCGTTGCCGAGATGAGGGCGAAGGTCGCCGAGCGCGGCCTCCGCATCTCGCAGATGAACGGCGTCATCGGGCGGAGCAAGGGTGGCACCTTCTGGATCGACGGCGACCCGCGGCTCATCTTGCGCTTCCGCTTCTGGCAGTGGTGCATCGACCCGGCGAGCGTTGACTTGATGCCGCCGAAGGAGATCATATTCGGGGAGCTCGAGCGCAAGTACGAGCGGCACGGCCCCAACTGGGCACTTGTGACGCTCACGGCGGCGGACGGCGACTTCCCGGCGCAGCATGCGGGGCTGGCGAAGCAGCTACTCGAGGAGTTCAAGGCGACGCGCCCGACTACCGTGCATTCATTGCAACCTGTCCCTGCGCCACCATCGGCCCCAGCACCGGCTGGAGGTTTGATGCCAGCGTTTAGGCCTCTGACGCTCACCGACGTGGGTGACTTTACCGGCCGTGTGCACGACGAGGCGCCCGAATCGACCATCGGTGGCCAGACCACGTGCATCGTGTGCATGGCGGGGCCCAAGTCGCACCTTGCGGTGCCGTGCGGCCATCAGCTCGCGTGCGAGCGCTGCACGGCCAACATGAAGAATTGCCCGTACTGTCGCACGCCCGTACAGCTTTGGGTTATGCCACGGTTGGTGTAATCTTGTTTTAATCTTGTATCGTCGAGAACGGTTTACAATGTTACTTCACATGTGCGGCGCGGCATCTTGGCACGGGGCGCATAGTTGATAGTACGGGGATCTCGCCGGGGATGAATTTGGACGGACCGGACGGAAGGGCGGACGGTTCACCGACGGTTGAAGATGAGTGCTATTGGTTTTTCGCGGTGCTCCCGTTTGCGCTTTGGGTCCTTACGCAATTTACAATTTTTTCATCGCGAGCCGTTAACGAGGCGTGTACCGATCAGTGTACTCACCGCGCCTCCTCAACATTAACCTCAAGCTCAACACCGCCACCGGCGACGAGCACATGCCGGCGTCTAGCGCGGGGCCCCGGGGCCTGGGGTCACTGCGATCTTTCGTTTCGATAAAATTAAAAAACTTCTACTTATCACGAATCCGGAATCGGTTACATTCACGAATCCGGAATCGGTTACATTCTGCCTCACGAAAAAGATAGTCGCCGGACAGTGGAGACAGTGCAACGGGCACTAAAGCCCGCGCCCCGCGGACCCGGAGCTCGAAATGGCGCTCTCCTAGCTTGCATTGACCTGCTTCAGGTCCGGAAAGGCATTCGTCTTGCCGACGACGAGCTTGCCGTGCTGGTGCGAGAGGTAGCCCTTGATGTATCCCTTGTAGATCAGGTTGGCGAGGACGCACTCGATCTCGTCGTGGTCGAGATTGACGCCTGTCGCGTCGAGACACCGCTTCAGCATGGCCACGTCCAGTTTGGTGGTGCCTTCCGGGTGCAGAGAGTAGACGCGACGGAAAAAGTTGCGGTATGCGATCGTCTTCGCTCGCTCGACGAGCAGGTACGAACCATGCCGTATGAAGAGATGCTGGTAATCATCGAGCTGGCGTTCGAAAAGGCGCAGGTCGCCGCGGTGCACCGCATGGCACAGCGGCACAAACTGAGGCAGGTCATACTTGGTGAGCAGCTCTTTCGATGCGAAGACGCCAAGCACGAGACGCACAGGTACCAGGTAGCGTAGGATGAGCCGTTTGTTCTTTTCGCTCGCGGCAGGGCAGTTCCTGAAGGCGAACGAGAGATGACCCTCCGCAACGCCGAATTGCGAGTTGAGTAGCGAGAGCCGCCCGACGAAGTAGTGATACGTGACGAGCTGCGCCATTGGGAATGAGCGACCCATGAGCTCCTCTCCGTTAAGGGCTTTCGGGAAGCCCGGGCCGTCGACGGCTTTGATCAAATTCTTGCACAGGGTGAGTTTGTTGAGCTTGAAGTAGATCTTGAACAGGTTGTTGATCACGTGCAGGGTGCCCCACTTCTTGCTGACCTTCAGCTCTGCTCGGTCCGAGATGCAGATGGTGAACGACTTTTGCAGCACCCTCACCGCCTCCTCTTGCTTGGTGGTGATGTCGCCGCCTCCAGCCGCCGACTTTTTGAGCGTCGCGTCCGCGCGGACGGCCGCCATGCGCAGCAGCAGGTCGAGCCTATGCATCGCGGGCAGCGACCACGACGTGTCCTTCTCAAAGACCGAGTGGAACTTCGTGCACGCGCGCTCCTGGTGGCTGTACGCCTTGACATGGTCATTGCAGTGTATGGCCACGAGGCTGTCGAGTTGCTCGGCGAGCATCTCATCGTACGGACGATCGAGCACAGACGAGCTCAGCGCACGTACGTCGATGCGCCCGGCTGTGAGCTGCGCGATGAGCGCCGCGTTGCTCAGGTCGATCTGCTGCAACGCTTCGGCGAGTGCCTCGCCATCCTGCTGAGCTATCGCGCTGCCCACGGCGTGAACTACCTGCTGGACTGGGGCCATCGATTACAGACCTCGCAGCCGGCACGATCGACTCCCGCTGGCTCGTGAGTCGCACAGCGCCTGGCACAGAGAGAGGTGACTCCGCAAATTGCGGTTCGCGCGTGTTGCTCGTGCCCGCGCCGTCATCGCGATTAGGCAGGCGACTTGGTACCGGTAGTACCTGTCAGAAGGGCAAGCACACACGCTCGAGTAGACGATCATGTGAAAGCTCCTGTGGGAAATTCCCGCGGGCGAGTCGTGCTCGCACGCTCGCGGCAGGTGAACCTTCCAACGCCTGTCGTCGGCCCGCCTTCGGAAGATGGGTGCAGATGGGCAGGTCAACTACGTGCACGAAGAGGCCCTTTGGAAGCAGCGGCTCGATACGGAGATGAAAGGCGCGCACGAGTGGTTCGATAACTGGGGCTTTCTGGCCAACAAGCCGCTGGGCGATCCACGAGGCTTCTCCTCCTCAGTCGCCAAATACACTTACGGTGCGAATGGCCCACATACCAAACGAAGGCGCGCGTAATCACACGTGCGAGCACGCGCCGCTATGCATTGTGCACACCAATGCTACCGCATGCGCCAGTCGCGCTCGCCACACACTCACCGTTTGGCTCTCGCGCTCGGATCTGTAACCTGGTGCACTACAGGCGGCAGCAAGTGGACAGTGAAACAGATTCGAGTGCCCGATGGCAGTAACGAGGGCCTCTCAGCTGCAGAGAGCGAGCAGAAATCGCGCAGGATGTTGAAGACCCTCGCTTGGGACACCAAGGTTGCCCACTTGGCAAAGCCGTGCGAGGCGCAGGGCGCCTACACCGGCATGCCGCTGGTGGTGTCAGACACATCGGGCGTCAAAGGCCGCGATGAGGCCCTGCTCATGCGCACGCACAAGTTCCACACGCTCGGCAACACCTGCAGGACAGCGGGTCTCGCTCCAACTCAAAAGTACCGTGCGCCGGTCGTCGATTCGCACGAGTACGGCTGGAGGGCTCCCTCGAACTGCCAGAAGGGCTCTGAGGTGTCGAAGCTGGAGCGCGCCCTCAAAGAAAACAATGGCATCAAGAACCACCTCGCAAGGTTCAACTGATGTGCTCTCTACAGTACCGCCCTTTGAGGGCGTCTGAGCCGTCTTCCGTGCTGTGGCCCCGTTTCACTTCCCTCACCAACAGATGGGTAGCACAGGTACGTTCGAGTATGCATGCGCAATTGACTAGCCGGCGGCTGCGGGAGCCGCGCTCTCGGACGGTTTGATGATGCTGCCCCCGCCCCGGTCGCCAGTGTCGGCGAGCGTTGTGTCATTCACATATCAGTGATGCCTGGTGCGTGTGCGGCGCGGTCAGAGCCGCGACGGAGAGGCCTATAGGAGTATAGATCTGTGAGACTGTGACACCTTACCTCTGTCCAAGGTCCCTGTACTACGGAGGCGTCGAGGTGCACACCGCAGGGACTCTGCTCTCTGCGCACTGCGCGGCGCGTTCAGGGTATACCGTGTTTTAACACGGTATGTACCCTGCTACCTATACACTTATATATACGAATTTGGAATTAACGACTAACATACTTCCGAACCTTTATTAATCGAGCCTTATCGTAGCCCCCGACTTTGGACTTACACTTAGGGCCAAAAAGTGAATCTGTCGCGTCTTAGCACTTACTTACTTACTTGTAGGTCCGTACGCCTCTTTCCCTCTTACCAGTCTTGTAGACGTCTTAGGACTTAGGGACGACGTAGGTCGTAGGCTCGTAGCGTGACGAAGCGTCCAACCAACGCGCAACGGCAACGCTCTCGAAAGCGCTCTCGAAGGCTGCAGTGGAGACTAGAGTTGGCTTGGCTTCCTAGACACAAACGATACGTTGAAAGATCAGGGGAAAGCGCCGCCTTGGCAGATTTCGTCGGAGACTTGTCCTTCCAGAATGGCGCAGATCGCCTCGCCGCTGAGCAGTTCCGATGAGCAGGCGACCGCGGCTACTGATCTGGTGGTTCGAACCATCGTGAGCATCGCCGTGTGCATCGTCCTGTCATGGCAGCTCACAGAGACCGTGTCATCGTCCCGCGCCGCCGCCAAGGAAAACATCAGCAACGACGCCGCCAAAGGAAACAGCTGCTGCTGCTGCTTCTCTGGCAACACTTCTCTTCAGTGGTTCTTGCTCATTCTGATGCTGTTCTCCGTACTCGAGGGGCTGGTTGGGCTGTTTGCAGACTTGTTCCTAATTGGGCTAGTGGGAGATGCGGTGCCGGTTGCCAACGTACGCGCCGAGATCAGCATGAGCATCGCCCTCGGCCGGATAGGCGACGCGATCATCAGCTTGATGATCATGGGTCTCGGCGTGAGCTCGTGGAGCCGGCATTCTGCCAAGGTCGCCGTGGCGCTCGGCTTTGCGTCGTTGGTGACACGGCTGCTGCCTGCGCCGCTTGTGCTAGTTGCTGGCGTCAGCTGCTTGCAGCGCACACCTAAGGCCGCCGCAACTACCGAGAACGACGCCGCCCCGGGCTGCTGCCCCTGCTGCTCGCTGCGCTGCGCGCTCCGCCCGTTGCTCGCGCTCGCCATGCTCGAGACGCTCTATGCGAGCCTTGCGAGCCGGGCGAGCCACGACGAGCGCTTCGTACATATGATGCATGCTTCGCAGGAGATGATGCTCGCGCAGGCCGACGAAAGCGACCGGCGCGCTGGGCGCACCGAGCCGGATCCGACGGTGCAGGTGCTCCAAATCATCCACCCGCAGCAGCTTCTTGAGCTCGCTCAGATGCAGCTTGGCGAGCTTGTCGAGCTTGGCGTGGTCCTCGCCTTGGGATTGAGCGGCCATCGGCATGGGCTGAAGCACGTGAGGCTACCTATCGTGGCGGCCTTCGTGCCCGGCCTGCCCACGCCCTTTGCGGTCGTCTTCTACTTCCTGCTCGAAACGCGGCAGACGAAGGGCGGGGGCGGCACGCTCCTGCCGCTGCACGGCGCTGCAGGGCGCGAGGAGTAAGAAGAGCGTGGACGCGGCCTTAGAGACGTGTGGGGACAGCTTCCTTCACTGTAGGTTTTCCTCCTTGTCATTTCAAAGAGCAGAGATGACGAAACACTCTTCCATGACGGAGTTCGAGTTGCGCGGAGCCGCGGAGATTCACCAGAATGCAAGTTTCCCAGCTCCTCGTCCACGCCGTCACCGCCGCGACCGCGTTTGAGGCGCTCGGTTGGAACGAGTTGGGCGCGCACGCGGGCTTCCCTGTTGAGCGCGCTAGGCCCGGCGGTGTCGCTTATACCTACATGAGCGTTGCCGACGAGGGCGCGTTGAACCTCGACGGCAGCCGCTACGGCATCGCTGTGTGCCTCTCCACCGTGTCGAAGGCGAACTGGACATTTTCCGCTGATGGCGGCGGATGGTGTTATGATGAGGCAGATTGCTACGGGCGATCCTTCACCACGCTGGGCTCCAACAAAACCTGGCCCGGCGAGGCTGCCCAAATGAATTGCAACACAGCCGGCACCATGAACTCGGCGCGACTCTTCTACGGCGACGGCGCGTCCCGCTCTGGCGACGTGGCCAACCCCGTTTCCGTACCCGGCAACGCCAGCCAAACCATGTGGTTCCGCGGGCAAAAGTCCTTTGACTCGGCGCTGGACCTGCTCTTGTCCCTGGGAATGTCCCAGGCGGAGCTGATTGTGTTCACCGGCGGCTCGGCGGGCGGGCTCACCGTGTTCCTCCACCTGGACCACGTGGCGGCGCGCTTGAAGACGGAAGCGCCCAACGCGCGCGTGGTGGGCGAGCCCGTGTGCGGCTACTTTTTGGACGCGGGCAACGACGGCTCGCAGCCGTGGAACGTAACGTACACCCGACGCATGCAGTACGTGTTCAACATGCAGCAGGCGGCGGGGTCGCTATCTCCTGCATGCCTCTCCACGTACGGCATCGACGCCTGGAAGTGCATCATGGCGCCGCACGCCGTCCATTTTGTGAGCACGCCGTGGTTCGCGCTGCAGAGCCGCACCGACACGTGGCAGCTGGCAAACATTGCGATGATCCCGTGCACGGGCAACATTTCGAAGTGCCCTCCGCAGCAGTGGGCGCAAGTGCAGGCCTACAGCCCCCAATTTATGGACCAGTTTCTGGCCAATATCCACCCCGACTCCCACAATGGCGCGTTTTTAGACGCGTGCCTCATTCACGGCTCCACGAGCACTCCCATTGACGGCCTGACAAACGCGCAGGCGTTCCAGTCTTGGCTCGCGGGCAACGCCACGTACGGGTGCGTGATTTGCAGCCCCACGCCCGCCCCCTTTGGAGTTCATCTGTCCCTCCCCCCCTCCCAATCCCCCTCCCACACACCCAACTCACCATCCCCTTGCTCTTCTTCAACTTGTTCAGCAATTGGTGGGTACAAAAATGCGACGGATCCATCCTCACTGGGCCCTGCGACACCGGGAAGAGCTGCCAGGCATTCCCGCACTGATACAAGAAAAACGGCGCTACGTCGCAAAGATGAGTGCTCACGTGCAACGATAAAAACAAGAACATCTTAGAAGCAGGCACAAGTTAAGCACATGAGGTCCTAGAGGGAGCGTTTTATTCACTTTCACAGGGAATCTCGTAATATGCGCACCCTTACGTGACGAACTATAAGGATCAAATGACGATGCTGACACGATACACCCGATGACTCGAGGACGCACTTCGCTCATATTTTGAATTCTTTCTGGATCTCGTCCGCACGCGCACCGCACTATCCCCTGTGTGCACACGACGCGCTCGGGCCTCGGCTCGCTCTCGCGGCCGTCGCGGGAACTGACGACGCTGTATGACTATGACGTATGAGTCCGGTCTGTGACGTGACGCTGTCGTGTCCCAGTCACAGCGCAGTATGTCGGACGGTATGCTATAATCGAAATATTTGACCGCCGGGCGGCCGGGGAACGTTACCCCCGCGAGATATCCCGCTATTTATGACCGCGAAACCCTTGTGGGCATAGTCTGCAGTCGAGTACGAGTCTGAGACTCTCGATTGGAAATCGGAGATAACGAAACTATACAGATTTATCTCGTTACTCAATGAACGACGGACGAGTAACGGACGAGACGCGCTCCATATTCCTCGGAGACTCTCCATATTCCTCGGGACGAGCTCGCCCGGAATGCGGAAATTGAACGACGCTATGAAACAGACAACAAGAGACCGGAGGGGTTCAAGCCGCATCGGTAAGGACTGATGACAAGCCCCGAGCCCACGACGAGCAACGAGGAGAACAAGAAGGTTTCCATGCCCGGGTCCCGCCGTGTCACCATGTGCCGTTCCATGTTGCCATGTTGCATGCCGCCATACTCTCACGCCGACCTCCCCTTCAAATTCCCCCACCGCAATTCAGGGGGTCCTGCCAATGCGTAGGTCGCTCGGTAAGTTACAAAGTTCTCTCTCGCCCCAAATTCCGGTCACGAATCTCCCCGTGCACTAAGCATATAAGTGTCCGTCTTCCACTTGGCCATCCCCGAGTGGCAGCTTCCTGGTGCCATCGGCAAGGGAAGCGAGAAAAAGAAAGTTGCCAAGGAGGTCGAGGAGGTCAACCAATTTGATTCGGGAGCATAGGTTGGCTCCGCGGATGCACCCGTCTGTCTCAGAACATCAGCTCGAAGCAGCTTGGTCAAGGGGCTCGAAGCTCGCAACTCGCCCTGTATGCGCTCGTGGAGCTCGTCCACGATAGAAAGGAACGCAGGCCGTTGAACAGGATCGGTCTGAAGGCACCGGGTGGTAAGCGCGAGGATGACAGGTGGGCAGCCGGCCACTTTGCGCAGCTGGTCGAGCGGGGTCGCTTGACCATTGGCAATAATCGCCATGAGCGCGCGCAAGTCTTCCTCCGAAGGCGTTCCGGAGGGCAGTCTCACATGGCTGTATGGTATGGACCGCGTCCCCATGTGTGCGAGCATGCATCCAAAGCTCCACACGTCGGTAGGCTTGGCTTTTGCGCCTGAGGTGAGCGCAATGGCCTCGGGAGCCATGTAAGGCGGCGTGCCCGCGGCCCCCTCCGCGTGCCCGGCGTGCCCGGCGTACTTGGTGAGTGCGGTGCCAAAGTCGGCCACCTTGGCGACCCAGTGCTCCGTGAGTAACACGTTGCCAGGCTTCAGGTCGCGATGGACCACATCCATCGCATGCAGGTACGCCATGCCCTTGGCCACATCGAGGGCGATGAGGACGAGGGATGCCTCCCACGTGGCGAGCTGCTCGCGCTGCTGGTGGTGGTGCAGCACATCAAGCAGCGAGGCGGGCATGAGCTCCATCAGAATGCCCGTCTTCCCGTCGTCGTCGTCGTGTGCGATGCCCATGGTGAGGAGCACATTGGGGTGGTGCAGGCGCATCGTGAGCTCGAACTCGTTCAGGAGCTCTTGCAGGGCCGCCGGCGTGGTCGCCGCCCGTAGGCTCTTGATGGCGCATGGGGTCGAGTTCCACACGGCCACACGCACCTCGCCGAAGCTGCCCGCTCCGAGTCTCTCCTTCAGAGTCAGCTCTTTCCAGCTCAAGTGTTTGACCACGTGCATCAAGCCTCCCGCCACGCTCGACATCTCAGTGCTCCTTTCCTTTGCCCTCTGGGATGAGCCCTCGCCCCACCCTACGATGCTCGACATCTCAGTGCCCTCTGGGATGGGCGCGGACGGTTCATTGCCCGGCATTGTGCCGAGCGTGCGCATGCGCGTGCGGCCGGGGACACTCTTGAGGACCATCTCGTCCATTAGATCCTTGTGTGATCGACGATAGTTGGTGGAATGGCGCACTGACGTGGGGTAATCGCGCGTGAGCTTGTCGGACGATGCAAACAACGGATCCTTGGTGACCTCGCTCGAATTCGCCAGCTGGTGTGACGCGGGCAACGTTTGATCAGGTGACGGACTCGACTTTGATTCGTCGACATGAACATGTGGTTTAAGTCGACGTTGCTTCAAGTGAATCAATGCCGGCTTGAAGCAACGCCTCGTCCACGTCATCACTGAGGACGAGACCATGGACGACACGAAGGACGAGACAAGACAAATCAAAGTCGGCTCCACGTGCAAGGTTGGCCGCTGCAGCAGCTTGCGGACTCGCATCCTGCGCGCCTCACGCATATCCACTGCGAGCGCGTGCTCGAGGTGCTCCGTACAGAGGTTCAGGTGCTCGGCGCGCTTCTGATCGAACTGGACCGCGATCGAGTCCTCAAAGTCGGAGAGCAGCTGAACGACCTGCTTCTGGTCGGCGCGCCCGGTGAAAACGATCCGCTTGGAGAGCATCAGCTTCTTGCACTCGCGAAGGTGGTGCTCCGGCGACTGCGCGACCACCACTTCACGCGGGGCGCCAGTCACGTCGATGTTGATGAGCTTCAGACTGCTCGCCTCCGCCTGCTTGAGCTCTTCCGAAAGCTTCTCGCCTAGCCGCTTGCGCTGCGTGACGTGCGCGAGCACAATCGAGGCAGCGGACCTCTCAAAGGTCGGCCACCCGCGCGAGTCGTACGGTCGCAAGTTGTACATTGATTTCACCTTGCGATCCTTGCGACGAAGCGGGTAGCCGCGCTCGTTCAGCGAGCGTGCGGCGCGTGCCGCCGTCTCGTCATCGACACGCACCACTACCTTATCCCACGACCCCTTCTCCCAGGCCAGCACGCCGTCGCCCAGCTCCATCTGCAGCTCCTCGAGCGACATGTCCTTGAGCGACTTGTCTTCAATGACGAAGACGGTCCCCGTACGCTCGGAGACGAGCTCGCTCGGCGCGCCGTCGTGACCGAGCATGCCAGGCGGGTCCGTGAGCTGCAGCACACAGGTGCCTGTGGCGGACGCGTAGAGGCTGCCCATGACGGAGAGGCCGCGCTTGAACTTGAGCTCATTCTCGAAGACGTGCTCGCCCATGAGCGTCGGCTCGTTTAGCTCAGACTTGGCTTTGGCTTTGGCTTTGGCGTTGCCGCACATTTGGAAAAGCTCCATGGCTTTGGCTTTGGCTTCGGCGCACATTCGAAGAAACTTCGTCTTCTTTTGCTCTTTGCCGCCGCACATGCGCTTGAAGTCGGAATGGCGCCGTGCCGCGTCCGCGTCGCCCGCCTTGAGGAAGCGCACGTAGCCTTCGGAGATGTAACGCCCGTTGTCGATGCGGTATTCTCCCTCGTCGAAGCGGTACGCGCCCCTGACGTAACGCCCATGGAAGAGCACGGCCACCTCCTTCGCCTCCGCCGCCCTCAGCTCCGTCGCCGCCTCCTTCGCTTCCTTCGCCGGCGCCACCACCGCCGCAGCTGCGGCCATCCCCTGCGCCCCTGCCGTTGACGCCGCCTCCTCAGCCAAGCCAAGGCTCTTAATGCGGGCCATGGGGGCCAGCGACCAGCCCTCTTGCTCGCATAGGGTGACGAGCTTGTCGATGCAAACCTGCGCCTCCTCCTCCGTGGCGACGCGCTCCGTGGCGACGCACTCCCACTCAAACTTTAGCACGGTGAGAGGGCCCTGGTCCACATGGGCACCGAAGCGCAGCGTCTCCTTTGGGTCGTACCACGATGGTGATGAAAAGGTCTGCGGCATGCACGCAACGTCCACGAAAAGACCAAGCTCTTCTTGCTCTTCTTGCTCTTCTTGCAAGCTCCGTATTGCCTCGCGTATCTTTGCGAGCGCGCAGCCGTCGGGGTCAGGCACGCCAGGGCTGCGCCAGCCGTAGCTGACGACCTTGACGCCGCGGCGTTGCTTCGCATAGAGGTCCGCGGAGCGCTGAGGCGGCAGGAAGGCGTCCGGCGGCATGTCCTGGCAGCGTGGCAGAAAGAAGGCTCCCTCGAGAATTTCGACGCTCTCGAGCCCAGGAAACTGAGCCAGCCTGTCGCGAACCGCCTTGGCCTTGCGGCGCAGGTCGGTTGCGGTGAGCGTGGCAGCCTCATCAAACGTGCTGAGATGGAAGGTGACGACAACTGTATTCGGATGAGAGCTCGGCGAAACGCCAGTTTCGGCCTGGGGTGCCATATGGGCGCGGCTCCTCCGCGGTGCAAGCTCCTGTCTGAGGCGCGAAAGCATGTGCCCAGCGGAAGGTCGCTTCTCGAACTGGGCTGGCGGCACCTCCGGAGGAGAGGGAGGCGGCGAGGCGACCGAGGCTGCCAAGGCCGCCTCCACCGTAATGCAGATGGACGAGGTCCCGCAGTGCTTCGCCAACCGCCAAATCAGCACGCTCCTCGGCTCGCTGAAAGCGAGGCGTGCCACCACCTTGGTGACGCGCGGCAGATGCTTATCCGAGCGATCAGAATCGAGCAGCCAGGCACAGTCGATGAGGCGCACCGCACCGTCGCGGAGGGCGGCCTCAATCGGCTCGTCAATGATCTGCCGCGCCTCCTTTGTTCCCTCCAGCGCCTTCACTAGCCCGTGGTGAAGGTACCATTGCCGCCTGTACCAGCGCTCGTACGCATACTCGAAGAGGATGAGCAGCGCCGCACCGACCACGGAAACGATGAGCAGCGCGCCAAGGCCCAGCTCGAGCGCAAGCCGCCCGAACCCGTCTTGCACCGTGCCGTCGTTCGTAAGTGCGCCATACACGCAGGCCAGAACGATGGCCAAGATGTCGACCGCGAGGAGGAAGGCCTCGAGCCAATGCTGCTGACGCATCGCGTACGGCTGACGCCGGGCCTGCAGCCACCAGAAGCCGCCGAGGACGGCGATAGCGATCGCGGCAAAGACGTAGCGCGCTGTCCGGTGCGCCTCGTACGGCGAGAACCACATCACGCAGTCCATGGCGAAGGACACGAGGAAGAGAAGCCCCTGCCGCGCCCACACGACGAGCTGCCACTGGGAGCGGAGCGGCCACCGTGCGCGAGCGAGCTGATCGGCGGTGGCAGGATCGGCTTTGGCCTCCTCCATGGCCCTCTTCATCGAGCCCTCGAGCGTTGCGAGCAGCTGCTTGACCGTCTCGGCTTCGCCCTTGCCGACGAACGTTGCTTTCTCGATGTCTTTGTTCGACTGCTTGAGGATAGCGGCGGGAGACTCTTTCACATCAACGGGAGACACCTTCTCCTCGCTAATGTCCGTGACCTTGGCTCGGCTGGCGTTAGCGCGCACGAGGCGCTCCGGCAGCCGACTCGAGGCCTGGCGGGATGCCTTGTTCAAGTGCGCCACCACCAGCTTTGAGCAGCCCTGCTCGAATGTGCACCAACCGCTAAACGTCTCGCCGCGGTCGCTGCTGTACGCGGTCTCGTTGTACACAGTGCACGCGCCACGACCCACCTCGCGCAGTGCAGTGATGCAGCGCTCCGCCTGCTTGTGCGTTGCGAAGGTCACATGCGCCTCGCCCTCTTGCTTGTGCGTTGCGGAGATAACTGTCGGCCTGATGGCGATCTCGGTGATCTTCCCTCCGAAGCGTTCGAGATCGGCGATCAAATCCTTCACGATCGTCATCTCGGAGTACTCTTCATCGAAGACGATCATGCGCCCATCGTACTCGGACGGACGCGGCGGGATGTCCTTGAGCTGCACGACAGCCGTGCCGCATACACTTGCGTAAAAGTAGCCCATACCGTCGAGCCCGCGCTTCATGGTGGCTGCCTCCTCGGGCGTACGAGGAGGCAGTCCTCGGGCCTCCTTGGCGATATCCTTCTGGGGAAGCGAGGCGAAGTCCCAAAACATTCCGCACTTGCCGAGGCCGTCTTTGCTGCGGAGGAAGCGGCGCACGGCGGAGAGCGCCGTGCCGTGCGGATCCGGATGCTCCCGGGTCAGCCATCGATAGGAGAGGGCGAGGATGGAGCGGTCGGCGCGATCGAGCAACTCGACCGCTTCTTCTTTCGTAAAGAAGGCCTCCTCGGGCAGCTCCTGCCGCCGGCGCAAGATCACCTTACAGGACGCATCGCGACCCAGGTGCCTGTCCGAATCCTTTGAGAGCAACCACGCGCAGCGCAACAGCCGGATGGTGCCATCTTTCAGCCGCTCGCGAATGGGCCCATCGATCTTTCCTTCCGCCCAAAGCAGGAATTCCCCATGACTCGGGCCGTCGTCGCTCGCGTACCGCTCGGTCAGGTGGCGCACCGCCTCCGCTGCGCGACGCGCCTTTTTCTGCCGAATAACCGACTTCACCCTCGCCGCCCTCGCCGCCCGAGTCACATCCCGAGTCACGCCGTGGGGGAAGAGCCATCCGCTCACCTCCCCGTTGTCGAAGGTGACCTGGTACGGGTTACTAGTCCTGTTGTCGGACGTGATCTTGCCGCGCCTGCCGTTGACCACAACGTATTCACCCATTTCAATGCGGCCTGCGAGCGCTGGAGCTACCTTCGCTGCTGCCGTCACCCGGGCCTCGCGCAGCAGCCAGTGGAAGCGCCGTAGCAGGAAGAGCCAGAAGAGCCAGAGGAGCGACGCCACAAGACGGGCGATGATCAGCCGAGTCTGGTCCTCGTCGTAGCGCATGAAGAGGGTCACGCTCGCACGGAGGCCGAAAGTGAAGAGAAAGCTGAAGAGCACGCTCAGGTAGTATTCGGACGCGACGAGCCGGGCGCCCAGCAGGAGGAGCAGCACGCCGGCGGTCTCTGCGTAGCTCAGCAGCGCCTTGACCACCGGGTCGGTCAGGATGCACGGCAACGGGATGTAGCTCAGGAACGGCAAGTTGATGCTCGCGAGGATCTCCTGGATGATGAGCGGCCAGCCTAGCTGCATGCTGCCGATGATGGTGAGCGTCTGCAGGTGGCCCACGAGGATCATGAACGTGGCGAAGCGGATCTTGGCGTGCTCCGGATACTTGCGCATGAAGCGCGTGTACAAGCCCAAGAGCCACGCAAGGAGCAGCACGATGAAGGCGATGCCGCCGCCGACGAGGCCCATCTCGAGCGGCGTCGGGCAGCGCACGCAACCGAGGCCGTCGAGCTCCACCTCGTAGCGCTGGCCCTGGCGGTTGAAGGCGCTGCAGCCAATCGGCGGCACGCCCGAGCACTGCTCCGCGCCGAGCGTCTGGCAGCGCTGCCAGATCCGGCTGATCGCGACGGCGGACTCGGCGGCCGTCGGGTCGTCCAAGGCGTTGTTGGCGAGGCGCAGCGGCGCCATAAAGTCGAGTCGGTCGAGGAGCCACTCGGGCACGCGGCCGGAGACGCCGCCCTCGTCGTCCCACGAGCGCGTCTGCGTCAGGTCGAGGTAAGTGAGGCGTGGCAAGCAGTCAGCGGCGGAGGGAAGGCTGCCAGTGAGCACATTGCCCGAGAGGTCGAGGTGCTGCAGAAAGGGCAGCTCGCAGAGCGCGCCGTCGAGTGAGCCGACCAGGTTATTGGACGGCAGCAGCACCTTGACGACGAAGCAGGTGGCGAGGTCAAGCGCGGTGCCCGTTGTTGATCCCGAGTGACAGGCGGCGCTGCCCTGCGTCGTGCGCACGCCGGTGGCTCCGCCGCCCTCGGCGGTGCACTCGTCGTCCCCGCGCAGGACCGGCAGCTCCTGTGGGCAGCAGTGCACGCCAAACCAGCCGTCGACGCACGGCTCGCCGGAGAGCCATTTGAAGTTGTTGCGCCACGCGTTGCCGCCCGTGGCCTCGTAGAACAACTCGAGTGCGCGCACCATTTCCGTGGGCGGCATCGAGGGTGGCGGGGGCGAGGGCGGCGGCGAGGGTGGAGGCGGCGAGGGCGGCGGCGAAGGCGGCGGTGGCGACGGCGCCTGGATCTCGAGGATAGAGTAGGTCGAGACGATGTTGGTGATATTCACCCCGAGGGCGCCGGAAAGCGATGCAGCGGTGAGCAAGCTGCTCGCGAGTGGCTGGGACATGAAGACGCGGACGTCGATCACAATGCTGCCAGAGCGGACCTGCAGGAGGACGCTGGTCACATTGACGCCGAGCAGCTCCGCCAGGCTCGTCCGGAAGTTGGCCTCGGCTACGGCATCAAAGTCCTCGGCGTTGCCCGCGAAGGTGAGCGCCAGGCTCAGCACGGGCCGGTACTCGGCACCGGGCTGGAGCGGCGGCGGTGGCGAGGGCGGGGGCGGCGAAGGCGGCGGCGAAGGCGGCGGCGAGGGC
>Ga0210248_101366_pt1 | contig 18648 bp, 10 predicted proteins | sample ChrtobMetP3_32mM_FD_155493 | JGI IMG/M metagenome (GOLD analysis project Ga0210248, IMG submission 155493) | Chrysochromulina tobin associated microbial communities from unialgal haptophyte culture, Seattle, Washington, United States - P3_32mM | ecosystem: Host-associated > Algae > Haptophytes >...
GCGCAGACGGGCGGCTACAGCCTTACTCGAGCCGCTGGCACACGGCACGAAGCAGGTGCACGAGCAAGTGAGCACCAGGAAAAGCGCCGTCGATCACCTGCAGCCACAGCAGCTCGCACGATCAAGCAAATATCTAGATTGTATTAGCGGTCGGTATGGCATAGAACTAGCTCCGAACGAATCATACGATATTTAGTGTGTGTGGCATCACTTTCAGGGCTAAATGCACTGATTTACACTCAATATCGCCAAAATTTTCGCGCCTGCGGCGGGCAAGCCTCCCCCCAGACCCCTGTGCCCAAACCTCAGTTTACACACCAGCCTGGTGAGACCCCTGACCTGAGCTAGAGCCAGAAAATCATCTACAAACCGGTAGAGCACATGAAGGTATAGAGCCACCTCGGGTTACATAGATCCCGGAGCCGCGGGGGCCTCATTCACATTAATATGATTGTGGCGGAACGGAGGCGCCCCACTTCTCCGCTCCCGGTGCGGTCTGTGGTGACGCCATCGTGGCCGTTGGCATTGCAGAGGCACTCCGGGGAGCTATGATGAATCGTAACCCGAACGATCCTGATCGCGGGGCGACGCCCCACCTCTCTCCGTATAGCTAAGCTCCCACCTCTCTCCTACTTGCCTGCAGCCCGAGGCCGCAGGCCGCCATCCGCGCACAGTCGCGCGCGAGTGGGGGACCCACGAGGCGTAGACCCACCCTCCTAGCTCGCATACCCGTGCCGCGCACCGATCTCCCAGGATCCCTATTTCGATCCCGTGTACGCGGTCGGCATGGTTGGCAGGCAGCGGGTGGCGACGTGGACTGGCAACCTGGTCACGCGGCAGCGGTTACAAATGCATGCAGAAGTGGTGACACCGTTCACATGCATGCAGGCAGCCTGGTCACGCGGCAGCTTGGTACCGCCAGTGCCACCCCGGGCGAGAGGGAGTGCGTCTAGTTGGCCGGCCGGCCAGCCACCGACACCAGGTTGATGCAGTAGCGATTGCCTTTGCCATCAGGCAGATTGTGGCCGAGATGCGTACCGTCCACCGAGATGCACTCGCCGTTCGGCAGCACGCGCACATAGTCCCAGTTGACCTCAGCGTCGCGGAAGGAGGGCCAGCCGTGCGCGCGCGACTCGCTCACGAAGCCGTCCCACGTGCGGCCCCGGGGCCCGTAGAAGAGCGGTTTGCCCGTGTTGGAGTCGTAGAACACGAGCTCGCCCGACGTCTGAGACTCCTCCTGCAGGAAGGTGCTCGCGCGCTCCCAGTAGCCAGCATACTCGGCGTAGTGGCGGTTGAAGTTGCAGATGTTGTCCGCCACCTTCTCGTCGCACTTCCAGCGCAGATTCTTCTGGACTGGCACCGCCGAGGTGCCGTGCGCCTTCGGGCTCATCATCTCCTCCGTGCCCATGACGACCGGACCAGCAAAGGGCTTGCTGGAGGCGCCGCCGAGGAGCGAGTCGAACAGACCCATGGCGGGCGTTGGTGTCCGAGCGCTCTTGACGACCGAGGGCAGCGCGACGAAGGAAAGGAACCCGACGACGACCTGACACAACATTTTTTGTCACGAATCTTTCTGTCGCCGAAGGATCCACGGACGATCCACGAGGGGTGCTCAAACTCGATGCACGATGGTCCCATGAAGTCAAGAAGTCAAGTCAAGTCAAGTCCAGCTCCCAGTATAGACTTCCCATGCAATGCATGTACACGAGATGGAGACCGGACACACCAACGGCAGCCCCAGCCGAACGGAACGCGCATTAAAGTGGAGTTCTTGATTTGTTCTTGACGATCGGACCCAACTCCCAAGATCGGACCTCTCTACAAAAGTTCCCTTTCAAAGTAACGGACTCGGGACTGTGTTTTGGCAACACGCGCCGAGCTGTCAGGTGCCCGGCATTTGCGCATGGTGACCGGCGCCCTCGAGCGTCATCCGATCTTCAGACGCGTCAGGACCGCGACGCGCCTCTCTCCATATGCGTCATCTCGTGCCGCCGCTTGACGTCGCATTCATCGCGCGGTGCGCGCGCAGCTTTGTAAAGGGGGGCGACTTCGTCACGTGCATGCCTTGCTGCTCCAACGGACGCCGGTTTCGTCACATGTGCATGCCTTGCTGCTCCAGCTCGTCCGCGGCGGTACGCATGCACGCACGCACGTCGGCGATCTTTCGCTTGAGGACCTCCACGCCTCGCCGCACCTAATTAGGGAGAGAGGGCGCCGTGGTGAGCAGTTGCATGCAAGGCAGGTCATCAGCCGCATTCAACGCCTCGCCGTACGATCTCTTCGGGTCGCAGCGAGCCGGTCGACTCGACTGTGAAGTGGAAGAGCGCCCTCTTCTCACCGATGCGGCACAGATTGGGGTACTCGCGTGCTTGCTCCATGCAGTCCTTGCAGATCATGCACGCGACAGCCTCGTCGTTCTCAACGCATTCTGAGAGCCACGGGCGCTCGAGACGGTCCTTGTCCGAGAGGGGCTTCATCTTCTTATCTGAGCATGTCTCTACGAACAAAGTGCGCTGGTCCAAGGACAACGTCGCGTACACCTTCTGGTTGAGCGACACCTCGGGCTCGTACCGGAAGCAGGCGGTGCACACCTGTGGGGAGGAAAAGGCGCCGTGGTGAGCACTTGCATGCAGGGGCTCGTACCGGAAGCAGGCAGTGCACACTGGGCTCCACTTGGCGTGCTCTTTGCCAATGCCCTTCTGCGCGGCGGCCTTGAGCCGGAGGTGCTGCCCCTTGCGCAGCTTGCACAGCAGGATGTCGTCGCACGCCACCTGGCAGCGGCTGTCGTCCTCAAGCTCTGGCTTCAGGTCCTTTGTCGTCACCTTGCGCTCCTCGCCCATGCACTTGACGTTGATCTCGAAGTTGACGGTGCAGTTCGGGCAGTGGCCCATGCACGTGCAGTCGCGGTTGTACTGGAAGTCCTGCACCGCGCTCCCGATCGCCTCCGTATTCCAGCCCGCGCGCTCACTCGTCAGAGGCACCATCCCGAGCCGGTGCGCGATGAAATCATCGTGCAGCACGGTCGAGTTATGGATGAACTCGACCTTGTCTATGGCCATCGTCGGCACCTCCGCCATCATGGCCCGGCGGAGGGAGTTTGCAATCGAGGCGTCCGTTTTCGACAGCGTGAACTTGATGTAGTCCTCCGTGACCTCGGTCACGGTCACGGTCGGGTCGCGCGGGAAAGGCAGAACCGCCGAGCCGCCCGAGCCGTAGCACAAGTCCGGCGGCATGGTGGGAGGTCGTGCGGAGGGGCCAGCGATGTTCGCGGGAGGGTCCCGCACGTTCTGGCTCGGCTTGGGTGCCGAGAACGAGGTGCACTGCGCGCGGAAGCGCGACTCTGAGCACACAAGAACAAGAAAAAGGACACGGAGCCGTGTTCACACTTCACAGCCAATGTTTAGAATTCGACACCCAAGACACCGGACCGGCGTACATACGGATGCGGTTGTCGTGAAAAGAACTGAGGGGGGAAACCTTCGAGAGCGTTCTTTGGGCAAGTTCTCCAGGCCCGTTTCAGCGGCGACACGTGCGCGCCGCCCATCGCGTCCAAAGTCACACACGCTTCTCTTTGGCGCGATCGGGATGTGGCGATGACCGATGTGCGGCTGTGCACGCGCGCGCGCTCATTGCGTGCCCCCCAACGTAGCCCAGGACGGCGCGACCAACCCGTAGCCCCCCTCCCCGACCGCGCCGAGACGCGAGACACTCATGCGTCGAGTGGCATGCACTGATTGCCACTGATTGCCTCTGATTGCGTCGAGTGGCATACACACATTTCATGCAAGCCGCAGGGATTTTCGCACTAAAACCTCGAACCACCCTGCGGTCGCCGGCTGGCCGGCCGTCCACTTGCCCTCCCGGCGGACGGGCATCGGCAGCCCGAGGCGCTCGACACAGCGCTCGGCCTCCTCGAGCGAGATCGTCTCCTCCTCCTTGCCATCCTGCAGTAGCCATGCGCTCCGCCCATCGGCCTCCCATAGAACGCCTTCGCCCACACGTATGTCTACCTTGTAGAACCCCACCTCGATGTCGCCGCTGGCATACAGGTACGTCCCTTGCCCATCCTTCTCGCCAGCCTTGAAGTCGCCCTCGTAGACGCCGCCGCTGGCATACCGAGAGATGCCGCGCCCCTCCTGCTTGTTCGCCTTCCACTCGCCCTCGTAGACGTCGCCGTCGGCGAACACGTACTTGCCGCGCCCCTCGCGCTGCCCGGCCGCATTCCTCTCGCCGACGTACTCGCCGGCCACCCCCTCGCCCGAGTACACCATCGTGTTGCCAATCTTGGTGATGTAGTCATCGAACAGCCGCACGACCGTCGCACGGTCGGCCTCACTCGAAAAGGCCGCCGACCGGATGCTCGAGCGCACGCGCTCGATGCGAGACGCCCTGACCTCGCTCCCGCCGTACTGCTCGCGCGCCACCTCGGGCACCGCGCCGTCAATGTCGACCAACTTGGGCGGCAGCCGGTCGAGGATCGCCTTCAGCTTCGGAAAGTAGGCACTCTGCGCAACCCCTTCGGTGGCCACGCCAGTCTCCTCGCAGCACCATCCGCGCGCGCCATACGGGCGCGGGACGTGGAGCGTCTGCAGGCGCGTCGCGCCGTTGACAATCGACTGCCCTCTTGCCACCGCGCGCTCGGCCTCGGCGTGGCTCTGGAACCGCGCGCGCCACCGGTCGACCTTCTCGTCGCGCGACACGCTTGCGAGCGCGCCGTGGTTTGCGAGCCCGCTGCGCACGTCTTGCTCGGTCACCGCGGCGCCGTAAACCACGACCACCCCGTCGAGAGACGCGGGGCGGGCGGGGACTCGGGCGTGCCGGATCACCGTCGTCGAGAGCACCGACGCGTACGTGAGCGCCATCACGTCGAGCGCCTCGTCGAACACCGCCTCTTCGCTCGCGCTGCGCGGCTCCTGCGGCAGGCAGGGGCAGTCCCAGAAGACGCCTTTCACGTGTTCGCCCAAGGCGCTCAGCAGGTACCGGCGGACCGCGGCCAGGTACTCGCCCGTCGGATCGTCGCCGTCGGCGGTGTCCCAGCCGTACGTCATCGAGGCGATCTCGCGCTCGTAGCTGCCGTGCACCTTGATCGAGCGCTCGGCCGACAAGAAGAGCTGCACTCCGCGCTCGCGCTCGAGGCGTTCGAGGTCCTGCCGGCGCATGATCTTCGGGATGGTGCCGTCGCGGATGCGGTCGGCGTCGATGAGCTTGACGGCGCTCGAGCGGAGCGCGTCGACGAGCGGCTTATCGAGCGCCACGAGCAGCGGGAGCGCCTTGTGCTCGCTCAGTTGCACGGACGCCCTCTTCTTCGACGGCGGTGCTTGCGGCTCTGCTTTGCTATCGGTGAAGAACCAGCCCATTCCGCGGTCCCCGCTCAGCCAATGTCACAAGGCCGTGGGCGTCCTGGCGTCTCTTCGCCGAAGGTCCTCACGGCGCGATTTCGGTTTGGAACGCCGTCGGCGTTTCCGATTGCTGTCTCTTTTTGGTGTTCTGGTTACTGGGTGCCCCCCGTAGCAGAGCTCTCGCGAGTCCGGATCCGATCGGCATCCCCACGCGAGAAGAAACTTGAACTTGAACTTGAGAATGTACATACGATGCAAGATCCGCTTGATGATCCCGATACATCCCGTCACCCGATTGATACACCCGATACACCCGGGCCCTGGGCACGTGTGTGCACCGGCCGCGCGGTCTGCGAGGGCCCTGCCCCCCTGCCTTGGCGCGACGCGGCGCGAGAGCCCACCGAGCACCGTCGGCACGCGCTCCCTGCCTTGGCTCCCTGTCGCCCTGCGCGAGGGTAAGCGCGAGGGGAGATGGGGCGCTCGCGATGCGGATACGGCGCATGATCAGCCCAGCTCGATGGCATCCACTTCCATGGCCGGTGGCGCCGTCCTGGGCAACAGCCAGCCAGCCAGAGTCGCCTGCTTAAGCGCAGGCTGCAGCGGCGGTGGCATAGGCAATAAGCTGCCCGTCGCGTGCATGAACGAATCTTGAGACAGCGGATGCCGGTAGGAAGAATCGGCACTAGCCGTCGGCATCAAGAAGAAGTCACACAGGTGGCGCTGTGAGAGCGCGTAGCCATCCTCCAGCACGGCGCCGTCCACCGACTTCCGGCTCTGCTTGCCGCATCGAGGGCAGGCGCCGTGCGCGGCGGCCCACGCGCGCACATACTCCGACTTGGCGTCGGAGGTTGATGGCGAGGAGGGCACTGCGTGCTTGGGCAAGGCGTTGTACAGGTCATGCCAGAAGCCATCGAGGGAGCCGGAGGTGGAGCGGGCGATGGAGCGCGAGGTGCACTCGCAAAAGGTTGCGAGGGTCTTGCCGTCGCAGAAGGATGCAATGGCTAGCTGCAGGTCCGGGCACAGCGACTCCGGGTTCAGCGTCTCCGGCGGGAGCATGGCAAGAACGGGAGAGACGAGAACATCAGCCATCATGGCGTCGTGTGAGAAAGACGTCTTCACTTTTTCTGCTATCAAAGTTGAATGCGCGGTTGTGGAATGACGCTGTGGATCCTTTTCAACAGTGACTTGCGCCGCCATGGTAGCTTCCCTCCATAGAGTCTCCTGTATATGCGGACTTCACGAAAGCCTTCGTTTTCCAGACGAGTTTCGTCACTTGGACGAGAATAAGAGAAGATTCCATGCCGACCACTCCCTCGATCCTCGTCGTGGGCGCTGGGCTCACGGGCGCTGCGGTGAGCCGCGCGCTGCGCCGATCGCTGCCGGCCGAGTCGATCATTGTCTGGGAGGCGCTCGGGGCCGTCGGTGGCCGAATGCAAACCGAGCGCGTCAGCGTCGAGGGCGGCGCGCTAGGCCTCGCCGACACGGGAGCGCAATACGTGACTGTCACAGACGACGCCGCCGTGGCCACCGCGCACGATCCGCTCTACAACGCACTCTTAGACGCAGGCATCCTGATGCCCATGGTCGGACGCATCGAAGGCACCCGCTCGGCCGACGGCGGTGGCAAGAACTACATCGCTCCCGCTGGCGTTGCGGCGATCGTGGAGCACCTGTTTCGCGTCGCGGGCGTACGCCCGGTGCTCGGTCGCCGGGCCACCGGCCTGTACCGTGCGCCACCCGTCGCTGGCGGAGGCGTCGGCAGCGGCGGCGGCACTCCCTCTCCACGAGGCCGTTGGGAAGTGAGCGCGGCTGACGGCACTCGCCAAGCCTTTGATGGTGTGGTACTCACGCAGCCAGCACCGCATATGCTGAGCCTGCTCGATGCGGGCGACACAGCCGCTTGGCTGCCCGACGCTACGCCCGACGCGCCCAGTGCCGCCGCGAGCGCCCGCCGCTCTTCACAGCTCAGCCGTTCACAGCTCAGCCGTGAAAAGCTGCGCGCGGTGGAGTACTCGGCGCGGTATGCACTGACGCTCTTCTTCCCGCCCTCCGTCGCGCCGCTCTTCGGCGCGAATCTCGACTGGATCTCCAAGTACGTGACGAAGGCCGAGGACGATGCGCTCGTCTACCTTTCTGTCGATTGGGCGAAGCGCGGCGGTGCCCCCACCGAGGCCATCTCCCTCGTCGCGCACTCGTCCGTGCCGTATGGGGTGCGCATGATGGCGGCGGGCACGTCCGAGGCGGCGGTGCTCGCCGAGCTCCGGCGGCGCGTGTACGCGCTGCTGCCCTGGCTGCCGCCCAACCCGAGCGCCGAGCACCTACAGCCGTGGCCGTTGTCGCAGGTCAGTGCTGGCCTTGATGGCGATCTGATTGTGATCTGATTGGCGATCTGATTGGGGATCTGATTGGCGATCTGATTGGGGATCTGATTGGCGTCTCGTGGGTGCGCTCTCCGATCTGATTGCCTCTGATTGCCTCTGATTGTGTCCCTCATCAGAAGTCACTCCTCGAGCAGGTGCGCTGATTGCCTCTGATTGCCTCTGATTGTGTCCCTCATCAGAAGTCACTCCTCGAGCAGGTGCGCTGATTGCCTCTGATTGCATGTGATTGCATGTGATTGTGCTCGAGCAGGTGCGCTCTCCGATCACTCTCTCGAACGGCTGGGCCTGCGCGCGCCTCTACCCGCCCGAAGACGAGGAAGCTGCGGACGAGGCGGCGGTAGACGAGGCAACGGCGGCGGCGGCGCGCTCAACTCGGCGCTCAACTCCGGTCCTCTCGGCCCCGGTCCTCGTGCTTGCCGGCGACGCGTTCTCAGCTCTCGGCTCCCGCTTCGACGGGTGTGTACAGAGCGGCGAGGCTGCCGCAGCGGCGGTGCTCGAGGAGATCGTGATCTAGGGCCGCGAGATCTTGGCGAGATCGTGACGTGAGATTGCGGTGGGATCGATGCGAGATCGCGTCGAGATCGGTTCGCCTTGGACGGTGGCAAACGCGGCTGAGCGTGGCGGGAATTTGGGGGACACCGCACGAACTCACGGACTGATGTGCGACCCGCCCACGCGTCTCCGCATCGAAGGCGCTCCGTAAGTAAGAAACGTATTATGTCGAAATAAGTAAAACACGCCTAGACACGGCCCAACGCATACGGCCGGCCACGCATCGAAGGCCCGCTCCGCGGACGTCGACGAGCGCGGCGGCCGGGCTCTGGCGTCCACGGAGCCCTCGGGGCGGGGGGGCAAGGCAAGGCAAGGCAAGTCAACGTGAACGTCAAGCCCTGGCGTGGGTACGAGATGCAGGCCGAGCCCAAGCGCGAAGCAGCGGGCCTCCTGGCAACGCAAAAAGTGCTCCCATCGAGTGAATCGTGATACGTGAATGCACATTGTGAATGCAATAAATTCGAGGTTTCGAGCTCCCGTCCGAAGAGGCAAAGATCCGTCCGTTACCGTTACGAGTCCGTGACAGGATTGCACTGTCAATCAGCTCACCCACTGCGTGCGGGTCACACCGCAGGCCACGCTCTCACACGTGGGCACAAGCCTGGCACAAGCAAGCCCTGCGACACACGTCGGAGATTCACGAAACGCAACGACCTCGTTCCCACTCATTCCCCACAGCAATTCCCCACAAGTGTAACTCCCCTCTTTCCCCACAGGTACGCTTTGGGTACCTAACACATGCACGCACATACGAGGGACACGGGAGCACAGGCGCTCTTCTGCTTCCGGGTTCGGCTCCGCGCAATCGAACGCCATAGAGCTCTACTCCGCCCGTGATTCAGAGTCGGCAGGCCCCACTGTGAATTCACAGTCGGTAGGCCCCACCGCGGTCGACGAACTTTTCGTAGTCGAAGCCCGTCTGGCGTAACGCCTCATCCACGCCTACTGCGAGCACCGGCTCAGAGTACGTGTAACGGCCGTCCGTGTTTTGGTAGAAGCGCCCATCCGGCGTGACCATCACGTAGCTTAACGTCATGGCGTCATTGTCCTCAGCAGCGACCACGACGCCCCTCTTCTCCAGGTGGGCGTGACGAGCCACGAAGGCCTCAAAGTCGACGTCACTCACCGCTTTGTCCTCGAAGCCCTTGTCGTTCTCGCCCTCAATTCTGAGGACCTTGAACACTTTCCAACGCTGCACGCCGTTGCGAACGATGAAGTCACTCCAATCTTCGAAGTGGTTCTGACGCATAACAACCGTGTTGAGCTTCACCTTGACGTCGAGACCGCGCGTCTCATTAAGCTGATGCACGCGCCTCAGAGCACGCTCGGTCACGGCCACGTGGTTCCCAAAGCCGCGACCCATCTCCTTATTGACCTGATCATCGAGCGAATCACAGCTCACGCCAATCTGATCAAGGAAGGGTCCGTAGCTCTCAAGCCACGTAGCGGTCAAGCGTGAGGCATTGGTGATGATAGAGGTCTTCAGGCCGAGCTCCTTGGCCGCCTTCACGTACTCGCCGAGGTGCTGGTTCAGCAGTGGTTCGCCGCCTGCAAAGTTGACCTTGAAGAAGCCTGCATCACGCAACGATCGTAGAAGCTTGATGCCGTCTGCCTTCTCAAGGCCTTTAACGACATCGGCGAAGTGGGCATAGCAGAATGAGCACTTGTAATTGCAGTGCTTTTCGAGGTGCCAGTTGACTGTCAGCAGCCTTGCGGGCTCCGAGGACACGGGCTGGAGGGTGCCTTCCGAGAGCACGGGCTTGAGGGTGCCTTCCGAGAACACGGGCTGGAGGGTGCCTTCCGAGAACACGGGCTGGAGGGTGCCTTCCGAGAACACGGGCTGGAGGGTGCCTTCCGAGAGCACGGGCTGGAGGGTGCCTTCCGAGAACACGGGCTGGAGGGTGCCTTCCGAGAGCACGGGGCTGGGTACACTTGGCCACAGGTCCCCATGCGTCAAGAGCGCCAAACAGTTGCCGTTGGTTGGTTTGAAGGTGACCTCGCCGATGCGAAGGTGGCGCATGGCACCCAGGAGGAGAGCGAGCTTCGGCAGGGCGTACTGAGCATTTTCCTCCTTGACGACATATTCTAGTGCCGCTGATCGCTCTCGCTCAAGAGCGGGCAGCATGTGCTCGGGGATAGCGGCGACTTCGGCGAGAGTGCGCTCCACGTCGAACTGATCGAAGGTGACGAGGCCTGAGAGAACACGCTGCTGGTTGAAGATGGATTGCGAGGAACCGATGGCGACAACGCTGTGCAAGACCTCGGTCTGCAGCCACAGCGGCACCGTCTTCAATTCAGTGCGCAGGTATGCGAGAAGCGCCTCGGACAGTTGACCTCGTGTCAAGCCCGCCTCCATCGCGGAAGCCACCGCACGCATCGTGCCAGAGCCGTGAACGTCGACGTGGCTGTCAGAGCCGTTGCTCAATTGGAAGGAGCCCGCGCCGCAATCCCACGCGAGAAGTGCATCAGCCTCGAGTCCGCTCAACGCACGCGCGCTCTCGTAGCCCAGTCTGGCCTCCTGCTCGCCTTGAATGACACTGATTTCAACGCCACACTCCCGAGCAAAGGCCGCGACTACAGCTTTTCCGTTGGCAGCCTTGCGAAATGCCTCAGTGGCGACCGCGGCGGTCTGCGTGACCCCGAGATGGTTGGTATCTGCGATAAAGTTCTTAATCGTGTGCATTCCGAGTGCGTACATCTCGGGAGAGATCAGCATGCTGTCCGAACCGCTATGCTTGAGGTCACGCAGGAAAAGCGTTTGCACGCTTGCGGAGAAGATGGAGCGGACGATTCTTTTGCTGGTCGGTTCCACCTCCGCAACCTCGCACTTGATAGAACCCGAGCCGATGTCAAGGACGCGACGCACGACGGTGCTGAAGGCGGCGATCGGACGAAGATACGACGGCGGCCGAAGAGCGGCGCGGACATGGGACAGCATTACGCAAGTCCCAAGTCGGCTCATGAACGTGACACGATTTCCTCGACGCTTGCTTTCTGAACACAAAAATTCGGGACGCTCAGAACGACGCATTCGATCTCGATGGCCTGAAGGCAAACCTCTACGCAACGTGACCGCGTGCTATCGAGGCGCGCCGAGAGATGTGAGCAACGGGCCCGACCTCGGCGACGGGGGCAACTACGTTTCGCACAATTTGGTTTCGCACGGCAGCGAAACCGGCAACGCGCTTGCTCTCTGACCAGTCCATGTGTCAAGACCAGGACAAATTAGCGCTTCAAGTTCACAAATAGTATTCGGCTAATAATTGGGACGCCTTTGCAGTTGCAGCCACGCGCACGCTTCCGGCCGCCACCGCTGAGGATTGGCTGGGCGCGAGCGTCATCCTGAACACGTAGCGGCGCTCGGGACGCCCGAGGGGCCGGTCGTCTCGTCCTCCTCGCTCGCACGTTGCAACGGCACGGCCGCGCTCGTAGTCGTCGCCGCCCTGCTGCTGCCGCCGCCGCCGCCCGACGCCGTGGTGAGTGCCCGCCCCTCGGCCAGCCGCTCGGAGCGGGCGGCACGCGCGGCGGCGTTCGCGTCAGCAAGCGAGCGCTCCGTCGCACCGAGCTCCGCCTGCATGAGGCCGCCGCGCACGCGCGCCTCAAAGGCCTCCTGCAGCGAGGCCTCTGCTTGCTGCTCCACCTGCCGCACCTCGAGCGCGACGACGGCGTGCCGTGCGGCAGCCTCGAGCTGTGCCGTGGTTGCCTGCTGCTGATGATGCTCCGCGTCGCTCTCCGACGCATTGAGCTCGGCGGCCACCACTGCCTGCCATGCGGCGGCCTCGAGCTGTGCCGTGGCCGCGCGCTGCCGCATCGCCTCCCTCGCCGCGTCGGCGTCGGCGAGCGCGTCCTTGAGCATGGCGTTGTGCGCATGCGATGCAGCCAGGTCGGACATGGACGCCGCAAGGTCCGTGCGCAGCCCGGCGATGAGCGCCGCCGTCGCCGGGTCGAGGGTGGGCCCCTCGCAAGCCGCCATAGTTCCACAACCCGCTATCCGGATACTTGCGCAGTTTAGGATGTGTGAGGCGGAGTTCGTCACGAGTCGCCGGTAGTAGTGATTCGGTTGGGGCCTCCAGACTTCATCACGTGGTTCACGATTCCGCAAGGGCCTCGATGCGCGCGGCCTTTGCACACAGCTACGGTGCGCCGTCGGTCATCACCCTCGCGACCGACGTGCCGATGCCCATTCCAGGGCCTGAACAGTTGCTCATCCGCGTACACTCGACGACTGTCAATCCGGCCGACTGCAAGCAGCGCAGTGGAAATTTGAAGCTCGTGATGAAGCACTCCTTCCCGTTGGCGTTTGGCCAGGATTTCGCAGGTATCGTGGAGAGCGCGCCGCCGACCTCGCAATTCAAGCGTGGCGACGAGGTATACGGCTGTACCGCTCCGCGCAATGGCTGCGGCGCCGAGTATGTGGCCGTCTATGAGCGTGAGGTCGTGCGCAAGCCTGTGACTTTGGCATGGGATGTAGCCGCGGCGACGCCCACGGCAGCTTGTACGGCGTATCGGGGCGTCGTGACGGTAGGCAAGGCTACCGAGGGCATGCGCGTACTCGTCCACGGGGCATCTGGAGGCGTAGGATCTGCGATGGTCCAGATTGCGCGACGAGGGTGCGGGTGCACGGTGTGGGGCACGAGCGGCCCAACAAACCGTCAGTACGTCGAGAGCATCGGGGTCGTAGCTGTGCTCGACCACAGCCAGCCGCTCGCTTCCGCGCTCGCCACAGCGGCGAACACACCCGCCGACATCCACTTCGACCTCATCCTGGACGCTGTCGGCGGCGACGACCTCTATGCGGCTAGCCTGCCGTTCCTCGCTAAAGGCGGCAGGTGCGTCTGATTGCGTACGATTGCCTCTGAGTGTGCCTATGAGTGTGTGCCTATCATCGGCCCTCTGGTGCCCTCCCTCCACAGGTACGTGTCGGCAGTGGGCCCGGTGAGACACGGCGGCTCGGACCGAATCACGGTTGGTACGCTGCTCTACAGCGCATACACGCTCGTGCCACGCCTCCTCTTCAGCCGAAGGTACCTCCTCTTCCTCTCCTTCGACGTGGCGGATCTCGGAGTCGCCGAGCTACGCGAGCTCATCACCTCGCGCGAGCTCGAGGTGCGAGTGGACCCAGAGCGCTTCGAGCTCGCCACCTTCGCGAACGCGCACGCCAAGTGCGAGACGCACCATTCGTGTGGGAGGATCGTGGTGCGCGTCACGGCAGAGGAGGCAGCGTGGAACTCGCCTGTACTCGCTGAGGTACTCCGCGGCACCGCGCCCATGTAAGCGGTCCGACGCCTTCACCGCATTGTGCGGCTCAAGCGTCGATCGGGCTTGCATCACCGCGCAGGCCGCCCCGCAGCCCGCGTGTGGAGCAGCCCCTCACCGCGGCCCCTCACCGCGACCCCTCACACCGAGGCCCCTTACACCGAGGCCCCTCACCGAGGCGCTCACGACCGCTGATCATTTATGTGTTATTTACGCATTACGGCTGAAACGGCTGACCGCGTGATCATTCCTTCATTGACCTCGTGGTCGCGATATATTTGTAATTGAAAGAGAAGTGCAAAGTCGAGCACGGGCCCCCGAGCCTCGAAGACAATGGCCGAAGCTTCGCGAACCGCGACGAAGCTTCGGACCAACCGCCACTGACGCCGCACTAGCGAAATTGAGTAGCCCGAGCGAGCGAGTACTCAGTACTTGTGTTGACCGAGGGGCGCGGAGCCGTCCTTTGAGACGGTGGTGGAGTGAGCGTGGAGGGACCGCGAAGAAACTTTCCAACTGGAACTGAACTGACGCCCGCACCACGGACGGCCACCGATCGGGTGCATCGGCGACACGGCTGGAGGAGAACGGAACCTAATCCTTAGCCCGAAGCCGAACGCGCTAACCGGCCCTCCGCTCCGTCTAACGTAACCATACCCCTACGCTACGTATCGAATACGAACGCCCTATCTCTAACCTACTACGTATAAGATTACCGACTCGACCTTCGCCTCGACGCGCCGGTGGCCCACTGGCACTGCGAGGGCCGTTCACGCCCGCTTGAGCGCCATCGGGCTCTGGTATGAGAACGGGACGGCGCCAATGTCGGTGAAGGCGCTCCGGTCGCGGCGCAAGTCCAGGCTGCTGCTGTCGAGCCGGCAAGCACACGGACCCCGCAAGATGTTACAACGGCAGTTGCACCGGCGCTCAAAGCCCTGCCACAGCTCGCAGACGAGGACCTGCCGCCGGCCGCGCCGGAGCGGCGTGACGCAGTGGTACTTGTGCAAGAGAAACACGAGCAGGTCGCCGCGCTCGAAGGAATGCGCTCAGAGCGGCGCTCGCAGGCATGCGCTTGAATTTCTGCCGTCTGCTTCCAGCGAAGACGCCTCCGTCAAAGTCGGTCGCGTCCGAGAGCATCAGGTCGAGTGTGAAGAGGGAGTGTGAAGAGGGAGTCGGTCGTCGTAGTGCATCTGGATGGGCAGCCCGCCCGCCTCGAGGACAGTGTGGTACTCGGCGCAGCGCATCACCATCGCCGTCGCCTCCAGCTCCAGCGCCTCGAGCACGCCCCAGTTGGCCACGTCCGCCTCACGCGCGGCCAGCTCCAAGGAGCAGCTTGCCGAGCCGGCGGTTCACGTGCACGGTCTTCCAACTGCCCGCGGCGGCGTTGCCCGTGAGGCTATTGGAGCGCGTTCCCCTGTGGAAAAGGCGTTGCCGCGGGCGGTTGCCCGTGAGGCTGTTGGAGCGCGTCCCCTCTCCTGACGATTGCCTCACCTCGGCACTCGCTGCTTGGACCGCTCCGAGTGTCTCGTCGAAAGCGAAGCCTGGGATGCGCACCACCGCCGGTCGCTGCGCTACGCGGCTGCGCCTCATTCTTCTCGCAATGTATTCCTCACAAATGCTCCACGAAGACTTTCTCTTCAGGCTCCGATGAGCTCGACGTAGCGCCGACCTGGGGCAGACCTGGGGGCAGACCTGGTCGAAGCTCGCCAGGGCGCTTGCCAAGGGATTTGGCGGCACTGAAGATCCCAGGAACCGACTTGGGCAGCCCGCGGGGCAGCGAAGCGCGCGCCCGAGTTACCCGCTCGCGCACCGTTTCAAAACGGTGCACGCGACTTGGCACTACCCGCTCGTCTACCGCTTTGTTACGATCTGGATGCTGCTCTGGCCAGTCGACGCTCATCCCATCTTCGTCATTCTTATCCTCATCAGCGTCAAACATCAACACGGTCCTGTTCATGCTCTCAATCAGCCAACGCATCCCGGGACGCATCTCCACACTCGATGTGGCAACCTCCTGGTCTGAGTGTATCGACGCGCCTGCTGTCGCTCCAACCGAGACCTCTGTACGGTGGCGCACTTGACCTTGTGAGTGATTGGAATTCTGACTCAAACCTTCAAAGGAGCTGATAGAGTCCCGGCTAGCATCCAGAGTCCCGAAGTTGAGTAGTGAAATGTCCCGCTCGCTGACAACGCCGCCGCCGAGCAAAGTGGCAGCAGCAGCGGCTTGATCTGCCACAAACGCCAAGAAAGCGAGGTCGCCCCTCGCGGCCGCCTCCCTCATGGCCACCTCCCTTGCGGCCTCGGCAGTGGGGGACGCGGAGGAGGTTTCGGTTACGGCTGCTAACGGCTCAACCGCCACTGCCGCCGTTGCCACGGGCTGAAGCACGCGCTCCACGACCGCCGTCTCTGCTGCCACCGGCTCCGTTGACGCGTGCACATCTGTGAGCAGTGATCGACCTGATGGTTGTTTGGAGTTCGAACTCGAAGCTTTAAAGAAGCCAAAGGAGCTGAGAGAGCCGTATTCTTCTTGTCCGGACATCCTTCTCTTCGCCTGACGTCCACGTCTGGATGTGCCGACACGTTGCTTTGGGGGGGGCGGGGAATCTGTTTCTGTAGAGAGCGATCCGGTAGCATTCGAGACTGAACCGGCTGCCTGACCGCCTCGAACTGAGCTCGGCTTCACCGCCGCTGCCGCCGTTGCCGCAGGCTCAAGCAAGGGCCCCACGCCCGCCGTCTCTGATGCCACCACCGGCTCCGTTGACGCGTGCACATCTGTGAGCAGTGATCGACCTGATGGTTGTTTGGAGTTCGAACTCGAAGCTTTAAAGAAGCCAAAGGAGCTGAGAGAGCCGTGTTCTTCTTGTCCGGACATTCTTCTCTTCGCCTGACGTCCACGTCTGGATGTTGGGACACGTTGCAGCTTTGGGGGTGGCCGCGAATCTGTTTCTGCAGAAAGTGATCCAGTAGCTTTCGAGACTGGACCTGCCGCCTGGCCGCCTTCAACTGAGCTCGAGGCTGCCGAGCCAACTTGCTCAAAGTACTGCTCGTCCACCTTGATGAAGCTGTCCATCCTGAGGAGCACCGAAAAAGCGGCAACTTCCTCGTTGCTGAACTCCTGCTTCGTGCGCAGGGCAGCTGCGAGTCGCTTGCAAAATATCTCAGAGCCCACCGCGGGCTTCTCAGGACCGACGTTCGTCCAGTGCGAGCCAATGCCCACGCGTGATTTCAAGGCCGTCCTGTACCGCATCTGATTGATCAGCACCTTTTTCAGCGAGACGCCCTCGCGTTTCAGGTTCCTCTTGGTGAGGAAGGCCCTTTGGATCAGGATGGCTGCGAGATCCTTTTCTCCGGCGCCTTGCCACCGCTGTCTGGTGCGCACTTGGTGATCCCGGACCTTGGATTGAACTTTCGTGGCCGCTCTTTGCTTCTTCTCGCATCGCTTTCTCGCCGCAGCGTTGAACTTGCTAGCCGCATACTGTTGGCGCATGTTGAACAGAAGGTTGTCCATGACAGCAGCGATGGCTGCGGCCTCTTCCGCCACGTCCGCGACAATGTTGACCCCTTGGTCAACAACCTTCTCCAAGAGGCCATCCCCGGTATCCATGCCTATCAGCGCCGCAAGCAAGCTAGGGATGACCATAAGGAAGCCTACGATGGCGATGCAGCACTCCGAGATTGACATCTCCTCCATGTTGTACACGCACTTGATCAGCTGCACCACGATGGCTTCGTACCCTTTTTCAAGGATGGGAATGAACATCCCGAAGAGCAGCAGCAAGAAGACGGCCATTTGAATCAGCGGCTGGAGATCGAACAGCTCGGGGAATCCTGACACGAGCAGCAGAAGCGTGCACGTGCCCTCTGTCAGGTACTGCGCGGTGATCACAAAGTTGTCGATGCGGTCCGCGGACGGGCCGCCAAACATTGTGTACACTGCAATGCCATATTGCAGGCAGATCACCGCGTACATCTGCGCGTCGGCCTCAGGAGAGCCCGGCTCGATGACAGAGCCGGTGCCTGTGAGGATCGCGATGCTCAGCTGAACGAGGAGGAGGAGCCACTCGTACAAGACGCCGCTGATCCCATAGCTACCCGAGGCGCGGTTGAGCCAGAGCAGTTTATTGCCGTCGATTGCATCTCCTGTACGTGGGCGGAGGAGCACCATCGGATGGGCGAGAAGTCGCTCTGTGCGGTCGGGCTCCACGACGTCTTCCTCGGACTTGGTCCAGTCACCGCGTACGCGATTCACCAGGTTGAACCTCTTGCCTCGTATTCTGTCTGGACAGCACCAAAGGCGTATCTTCGAGACCAGCCAGAACGCCGGATCATCCACCTCTGACAGATCCGCAGGCTCGAACCACTCCCATGAGTCCGCAGAGTAATACCACCAAAAGTGAAGCAGCGTCACGAAGCCCGACAGAAAGAACAGCCCGACGACGACGAGGATGATGAGACCCGGCCAGCGGCATTGGGCTATGGTGCACGTGATGTTCGTGTCCAGCAGCAGCTCTATGGACTTCCCGACCAGCCCGGTGACGAAGAGTGACATGACGAGGTTCTGCATGTTTGGAAAGACGAAGACGCCGGGAAGCGGCCTGAATGGGATGCCCTTGCCCGCGGCAAACTTGTCCGGTTCCTTCTCTTTCTCCTCGTAGTATTTCTTATTCATGCGCTTCATCCAGTAGATCTGCACGCACACTTGGATGGACGTGACGAGCGACATGGCCATGACGAACGTCACCAGGTTGTCGATGAGAGCGGCCAGCGTGTCCGGTGCGTCCTCGTCACATTCTGTTGCCGACCCCCCCTCCCCACCGCCTCCTTCGTTGAGCCGCCGCCGCCGACCCCAATCGACGCAGTCGAAGAAGTCGTCCGTGTTGCTCCCGTTGTTCTCCGCGTCGCTGCTGGTTGCATTCTCACTAAGGTCGACCAGCCGCCGTGCCAGCCAGATGGATAGCCGTCGCCGGCTGACGCCACCGTCGTCGCCGCCGCCGCTGCCGCCAAAGGCGCCAAAGGACCCCGAGGCCCATCCCATGCCACCAGCTACTCCGCTCTGCAACTCGCTCTGGTTGGCGGCCAGCCCAGAAGACGCGCTGAAGCGCTGCACTCCAAAGATGAGCGGC
>Ga0210248_101380_pt1 | contig 18536 bp, 12 predicted proteins | sample ChrtobMetP3_32mM_FD_155493 | JGI IMG/M metagenome (GOLD analysis project Ga0210248, IMG submission 155493) | Chrysochromulina tobin associated microbial communities from unialgal haptophyte culture, Seattle, Washington, United States - P3_32mM | ecosystem: Host-associated > Algae > Haptophytes >...
GTTGAGGTCGTCCAGGCAGATGGCGCACGTCGCCGTCGCATCGGGCTCTTCAACGCGCTCGAGCGTGGCGAGGGCCCGCGCGTCGGCGGGCGAGGCGCCGCCGCTCATTAGGCCGGCAGTGGTCGCCGCTAGCAGCCGCGCAAGCCCGTCGCTCGAGCCCGGACCGAGCGCGGCAGCAATGCCGTCGATCACCGCCGCCGTTGACCGCTCGGGGAGGCTTGACGAGAAGGAGAGGGCGAAGCGTCTCGTGCGTCGACGGTCGTGTCGCTCGCCTGGTCATACGGAGGTCGGGGCGTGGCTGTGAGCTGGGCGTGTGCGGTGTGCGCGCGAGTCGCGTGCGCTCTTTTGGGGGGATGCCCGCTCCTCAGATTGGGCACGGCAGGTGCTGGGTTCGGTGCGGAGGTCCACCTGCGGTCGCGGCGAGGGAGCGGCCGTACTGTATGTAGGCTTGGCGCGTCGTCGTCGGCAAGGCGCCGCTTGCTCCTTCGGTTGGAGGGGGCGCACCGTCTCCTCCGTTGGGCGGCTCCATTGGCGTATGGGGGGCAAAGAGGAGGAGCCTCGCCGAGCTAGCCGCACTCGCGTTCCCGTCCAATTTTTTATGTCAACCCCAAGAGGACGTTAGCCAGAAGAGCACAATCAAACTCAATCAAACATGCCGCCCGCAAAGAAGACCCCCGCAAAGAAGTCCGAGAAGAAGCCCAAGGCGACGGGCGAGAAGAAGAAGAAGAAGAAGAGGACTGAGTCGTACTCCTCGTACATCTACAAGGTGCTCAAGCAGGTGCACCCGGACACCGGCATCTCGTCCAAGGCCATGTCGATCATGAACTCGTTCATCAACGACGCCTTCGAGCGCATCGCCGTTGAGGCGGGCAAGCTCGTGCGCTACAACAAGAAGGGCACCCTGTCCTCGCGCGAGATCCAGACCGCTGTGCGCCTCATCCTCCCCGGCGAGCTCGCCAAGCACGCCGTCTCCGAGGGCACCAAGGCCGTCACCAAGTACACGTCCAACGCCTAAGCGGCCAACGGCAGCGCGACATGCGCCAAACAAAACCCCGGTGTTTTTTAACACCACCCTTCCTCTTAGTCCCCGGAGCGAGTATCCTCCTCCTATCTCCAATTTCGTCTCATGGCCAGTTCTCTCGGGGATTTTGTATTTCTTTAGAACTTTCTACGACGTGCCCAAACACTTCTGTAATTTCCTTCTGCATGCTTTCTTTATAGCTTTCCTACGTGTCGCAAAAATGGTTTCACAAAAAAGTTCACACGGCACACCAGCGCGCTGCGGCAAAAATGGGAGGCTCGGCCGGCGAGAGCGGCGGTGCCGTGAATCGGGTGACGCCACCTTACTTTGCGTGGTTCCTCATCTTCTTTGTCGTTGTTATCGGCGGCCCCGGCGCGCCGCTCTTTTGGTTTGGCGTGCAGCTCGCTATGGCGGCAGCGGTTGCGAGCTCAATGTACCGCTTCGTGTGGCGCGGTGTCATCGCACCGGATCGCACCGTGGCATCGACGATGACGGAACCACGAACGACCGAAGAGCTCAAGAGCTGGATTTTCAGGTATACGCACGAGAGACTGCCCGCGGCAGAGCAGCCGCACGAGCTATACCGCGCACTGTATGAGAAGCACCGCAGCATCGTCGGTGGCAGTGATTCCGTGGTGCACGACAGCCGCGCGCCCTTGCCGGCGCTCTCGATCCATCACATCGCGCTCGTGCTCGCAAGCGGCTGCTCGGTGGGCGCGCTCGCAGCGATGACGATGCCGCCCGAGTGGACGGTGCTCCGCCTGGCTCCTTCTCTGGCCGACTGGCTCGACGCCCTCTCCATGCCCTTCTGGCTCGCGATGCTAGTACTGTCGCCTCGCTGGGCGCTGCGCGCGACCGGCGCGGCCACCGGCACTTGGCTGGCCGGAAGCGCCGCGTCCTGCGAGCACCACGATGCCGTCAGCTCGGCGCCTTGGACGTCGCTCGCTGCGTGGTCCCTGGCGCTCTCGTTTGCCGCCGAGCTGCACGCTCCCGTGGTCGCCGAGGGCGTGACACCTCTCGTTGTGCGGGTGCTCGGCCTCAGCCTTGGACTATCCATTGTCCCGTTGCTGACCCCGCTGCTGCTGCTCATCTCCCCAGCGCTGGGCGCGCTCGTCGCCTTCTTGCGCGGCGGTACCAAGCCCGAGCGACGCGTCCCGCGCAATCGCAGCGACGGCGGCCCGAGTCATGGAAGCACTCCGGCTGCGCACCGGGCGGCGCCAGTGCAGCAGGGCCGGCGTGGCCATCGGCGACGCCTCCTGCTGCTCGCCAGCCTCTTCGGCCTTCATCTCGGCCTTGCGACGCTTGCCTTGCATACCCACGGTCAACTCGCTACGGTGGTGGCCCTCGGCGCCGAGGCAGGCGGCGCGCTGCGCGCCTGTGAGTGGCGTGCGGCCTTCGAGGCCACGTCGGCGCTTGCGGAGCGGCTGCTACACGCGGCGCGCGCGTCGGCAGATTGGCAGCAGCGCAGGCCGCCATCTGCCTCGCAAGCACCTGTCAACCCGCGCGAGGTCGAACAGCAAGCTTGTGCAGCGCTCGGGCTGCGGGCGGGCGCGCCGATGAGCGAGATCAAAGCCGCGCACCGCAAGCTCGCTCTCGAGCATCACCCAGACAAGACGCAGGGGCGTGGTGCGAGCAAGGAGGAGGTGCGTGCGGCCGAGGAGCGCTTCAAGGAGATCCAGGCCGCCTTCGAGACGCTCAGCAGACTGCGCGTGCGAGGTTAGACTAAGGTTAGACCGGATTGGACCGGCTGTGCCTTCAGGCTTCAGCCCTAGCCCAGGTGCTTGAGGCCGTGGGTCATCTCAGAGACATTTCGGACGCGGCGGCCAGGGCGGCTTTCAGCCGTGGAGATGTCCGTTTTGCGATTCGCCCTCGTGAACGTGACCGGAGACCGGCTCGCTGCGTGTGACGTGAGCACGACGTGACGCGTGTACCGGTAACTGGGTTTTCCGGCGGAGAGTCTCGGTCGGGGCCGCAGACGGCGCCATGGGACGACGCGTGGGCGACGCCCTTTTTAGATTTCCGTCCTTCTCGTCAATCGCCGCGGACACGCCGTTTTTTAACGAACTTGTATACGGCAAAAGTTCTTGGAAGCAACTCGCCAAGAACGTTACGTCTTACGAAACTAAACGACACCGAGTTCGAGGCGTTAAGCGCGGCGCATGGCGCGGCGCGTCGTTTCCGTTGTCACCCCGCGCGCTTGCGGGCGGATCGTCGGATTGCGCCAAGTTCGTTTCGAAGCTGTGGGCCACTGGGTTCGTTACGCGCGGCGGTTACCTCCGTTCCGACACCGCACCACCACGACCTCGGTGTGCCTCCTTCCTCGCCTTTTTCTCGGCGCGCTTCCTCGAGTCTGGGTCGTCGCAGCCAACCTCAGAGCAGCCCGGGTGGCCATTCCACCACCCATCATGCCTCGAGCCCTTTTGGTCCGTGTACTTGATGCGCAGGTCGCGCCCTCGCATCCAACGTCGTCCCATGGTGGTCGAGCCGAGCTCTTGCATGTGCTGCAGCAACGCCTTGGACCGAGTCTCGTAAGGCACCTCGACGGAAGGACACACGCCTGGGGCGAGCCCATCCGGCGGAAGCTGCTTCAGCAGGAGATCGTCGCACATGCCAGAGCCGATCCGTCCCTGATTGGCAGTGCAGCCCGCGGTGTGGTAGAGTGGCGACGTATGGTTAACTTCGCGGCCCATCTTGGACAGCAGCGGGGACTTGTAGAAGGGGAATTCGACGAGCCCTTCAAGGATAGTCACCAGAGAGAGGCGCGAGCGGCTCGGCGCCGAGTATGGGCGCCGCAGGCCTAGACGGAGTGCATTCTGCTCGGCACTGAAGCTCGTGTTGAAGCTGGTCTGGCGCCAGGCGAAGTCGAAGAGCTCGCGCACCTGCCTACTTCGACGCACGAGCATCACGCCGCTGTTCAGCCCGTCGAAGTCCCGGCTCGCAGTCAGCCACGTGCGTGCCAGTGGCTCGATCCGAAAGGGTCTGCGGATGACCACATCGGCGTCCACATGCATCACGACGCTGCAGCTACGGAGCGCGTCGTGCACGGCAACGAGCTTGTCCCACTTAGCGGGGCGGCTCGTCGCGTGATTGCCTGCGGTGGAAAGCAAGCAGCGGTAGCCGCACGCCTTGCAAAACTGCTCCTTGTTGCGCAGCAGTGCGGCGCCCACGGGCTGCGAGCCGTCGTACTTTGCACCAGTCGCCGTGGTGACCACGCACGTCCCCATATTGCTGATGGCCAACTCGGGTGCAGATGCAGGCGCTGCGCTCAGCGTCGCACGCCTCCGCATGAGAACTTCGGGCGCCTGCTCCAAAGCACCTAGTAAGGGCAGTGATTGCCAGAGCTTCCACTCCTGCATCCGGCGTGCTGCACCCTGGCGTCGCGCCCTATCGGCACGGAGTGATGGTTCCTTAGCAGATGTGCTTGCGGTGCGATGCCGAGCCAAGACCTTGACGTCGTCTGGCCCATAGGCGCCCCAGTACGAGATTTGCACGGCGCGCTTCTTGCGTTCGAGACTAGCCGCTCTCGCTGAGGCAGCAGTCTGAGGGACGAAGCTTGACCAGAGACTGATCGTACCACCACCGCCTGCAGCAGCCGCCTCGAGTGCCAAGCTCAAGGACACAGAGCCGTCGTCGGAACTGGCCCGCAACTTTGCAAGCAGCTCTGGAACCGCGAGCGTTACGTTGCCGACACGATCGTCTCCTAGCTTGCCTTCGTCCCACATAGCGACCTCCACATGCTTAGCGGTGTTTGCAAGCTTGCTGTCAAAGTCGCAGCACCACAGAGGCTGTGCATTCTGCTTCTGGTACTCGGGCATCGAGTAGCAATGACTGCGCAACGGGTCACAAGACGCAGAGTACTCGCGAACGCCCTCTTCGTGCGCGACCATGTACGAGCAGTCATCATTTGGAGCAGAGCTATCCGAACACACAAGGCGATGCGAGAAGACACCGCTGCCGTGAAATGTCGCCTCTTCGACAATGCCATCGGAGGCGCGGCCTTCCAAGGCAGCTGCCGACGTGCGTACAACCAGAGGCTCGCAGCGAACCCCACGAGAGTTGTCCAGCACAATCTCCACGAGTGAATCCGCTGTGCCGTTCGCAAGACTGAAGCTGTCAAGGCAGACCCGGAGGACAGAGGGCGTGCCGGCGTCGGCCGCCATAGGGTGGTGAGCGCGGCGGCGGCGTGATCATACCGTCAAACATGGATATGGTACTGTACCGTCCACACAGATCACAGAAGCAAGGAACCGAACAGCTCCAAAAATCGTTCACCGTCTGCGATTTTGTTCACAGACATTTCATGCAGCCGCCGGCGCTGGACGCCGGTCGGATCACCGCGGGAGCGCTCTACGACAAGTGTCTCAATGCTGAGCCGCCTCTAGGCGGGTGGTTTTCAATATGGGACACCCTGACTCGTCTAAGCCTCACATTTTACTCCTTCTACCGGTTCCTGCTGCTGCGACCCTTCTCGCTCCTGTATTTTGCCTACGGCTGGAACACGCTCTGGTATGGGCGCATCTGCGGCCTGCTCCTTACGTTTAGCTTACCAGTGCTTCCTTTCTTCCTGTGTGGCGTCGAAGTCCTGAAGCGCATCGGCGAGCAGATGCCTTGGGCGGAGGAGGACTGGAAGCTGAAGGGACCCGGTCGTGTCTTCTTCGTGCGCCCGGACACCTTCATCGCCTCGCTCTTCTGGGATTTCCAGCTGGCTATGTCCGTCTTCTGTGGCTCGTTTCTACAGTTTGGCACCGATCGCGACGGCTTGATGCACACGTGGTACGCCGCGATCTGCAACAAGGACTACTGGCACAGGCTGCTTGACCAGGTGGATGCACGCCGCCCGATGCAGCTCGCCAGCTGGGATGGCATGTTCGCGCACGCCACCGGCCCCGGCCCCGAGTATGGCTCATCGGACCTGGTCTCCAAGATCAATGACTCGTACCTTGGCATCGGCGACAAAATGCTCAAGCGTGGCAAGGTGGCTGGCGGTGACTTCGACACGCTCGCGGACATCCAGGCGATCCTCGAGGCTGACCCCAGGTACCATGGCAAGCAAGCGATCCTGTCCGAGGTGCATAACCGCAGCCCGCTCGAATCGCTCCTTGGGGCGATTGCGCTGCATGCTCGCAGCGCATGCGGCCAACACCTGATTCCCTCTCCCTTCTCCTTTCTCGTGTGCCCGTTCGTCTGACTCTCGTGTGTGGCTTCCTATCACCTTACGTAGTTCATCGTGCCGACCGAGGCCATTCCCGTCTCGTCGGAGGGGTACAGTAGCGTGCACTTGATCGATATTGTGACGATGCGCACCAGGGCAGGGGTCAAGGTCCTCAGCGTGCTGCTCTGGACTGACTGCGAGGGCTGGTCCTCGCACTCGTGCACCGCCGGCTACGTCGTCGATGTGGAGAGCGAGACCATCGTCGCGCCTACCGCCTGGTACGCTCCCTACTTTGCGAAGCAGAAGTCCAACCTGATCGGCAAGGCGCTGCCCGGCATCAAGCTCGCGTGTGAGAAGGCGGTGACCGCGCACGCCGCCTCCAAGCTGATGTGGCTCACCACAGTCGGCTGGGACGCGATGATCACGCCGCACGGCGTCTTCTTCTTTGAGGGCCACGTTGCCTCGCATCGCACGCCACGCCGCATGTTCCTCACTCCCGGTCTCTGCGCCGAGTTCATCAAAGAGCGTGGCTATTGAACACCAATATTTCGCTTAACGTTCGTCGCCAGATCGTGAGCGATTATACAGCACGATAATTACCGTTTTCGGAACGATATAATCGCAGTCGCACCGGCCCGGCGCGCGGCGCCGTACGTGAACCCGGACGGCGCGGGGCGTGCGTGCCGCGCGCGCGCGGCGTGCGTGAACCCGGACGGCGCGGGCGAACGCACCCGGTTCGAACCGCCGGTTGGGCAATGGTGGGCGCTGGGCCGGCCCTTCCAACGCGCGAAGCGGAAATTAATCGCCCGCGGCTGCGCCGCGCCCGCGGCGCAATAGCGCCCCGCCGAGAAAAGGCCCGAAAAGCGCAAAAGCCCCACCGCCGCCGCCGCCGCCGCCCGCGGTGCGCGGACAACCGGCAACGGGACGGGATCCACACGCGAGGGAGCGGGACTTGGCCGGCACCGTCCACGTACTTTAGACGTACGACGATGCCGCAGCACGCCGGGGTACCCTAAGAGGTACCGCGCCGTGCAGACAGCATGCTATGCAGTATGCACATGCAGCATGCACACCACGCCCCACGCCATGCCCCACGCACACGCACGCGCCGGCCGCCGCGCTTTCATTGCCGCTTCCCTGCCTCGTGACAACGCGGCGTGTGCAGCGTGCCTCACTCATCACACTCACTCATCCACAGCGAGCGGCGCAGCGGAGGTCAGCCACTGGACAAGCTCTGACATCGTCGCGGCGCTCTCGTCGTCGATCAGGTGTGCCTCCGACTGCAGCTCGAGGAAGGATCGCAGCAGCTTGCTCACGCGGCCAAAGCTCGTTGCGTGCAGCCCACGCAGCGCCATGCGCGCGTGCGGCGCATGCTGCCGACAGACGAAACCCAACAAGAGCGCCGTGTACGCCGCAAAGACCTCGCGCTCCATGGCGAGTTTCTCAGCCGCCGCTGCTGCCTCGGATCCCTGCGTCTCGGCCGCCGCTGCCGCGATCGCTCCCTCGTTGCCTGTCTCGTCTGTCTCGATCGCCGCCGGTGCAGCTGACGCTAGCACCGGCGTCAGCAGCGCGCGCAGCGTGCGGGCAAGCAACGCAATCAGCGGCAATCGCGTGTCGCAGTTGACGATGCCCTCAGCCGTTCTGCCTGCGTCGCCGTCGTGGTCCATGCCGGTGCTGCCATCCTCCCCATAATGCAGCCCATGATGCGAGCGCTCGTCGTCGTCGTCCAGGCGCTCGGCAGTGGTCACGCAGGGATGGTCACCGACGGCGGGCGCGGCCTGAGGGCACAGCTCAAGGCAGTTGGTCAGCACACCGATGGCCATCAGCGCTGTGTCAAAGTGGCGCGCGAGGCCGTTACGGCGGGCGCTGCCTTTGAGCTCTTCAGACAGCACGGAGGCGGCCAGAGGCACGCCATTCGCCAAGAAAGCTTGGCAGCCGGCACTAGAACCGTGGGTCAGGTTGACAAGGGTGCGCAGCGAATGCCCCAGCAGTCTCCGCGCCGCCTCAGGCCCAGCTTGAGCCTGAGCGAGTGTTGCAGTCGAGGCTCCTGCGGCGCTCTTCACAGCGCCCTGGCTGGGCGAGGAAGCAGCAGCAGCAGCAGCAGCGGCGGTTGTGGTCGCGGCGGCGGGCGCGGCGGGCGGGCTAGCTTCGGGTTGGGATAACGCTCCTGCAGGCGAGCCAAAGGCCTTGGGATCGAACAAGTCGGTGACCGCAGCCGCCGGCTTGCGCGCCGCCGCGGGCGACGGATTTCGTCGGCTGTACGTGCGCATCACTGGAGCGACCCCTCCCCCAGGGCTGGGCGTGCAGGGGCGCTCCGCGGCCCGAAGCTCCTCTAAGGACGACTCGGCCGCACAGATGCCCATCGAGTCACCCGCGGCGCCGCGCTTGGCGCCACGTGGCGAGACACGCTCCGCGGAGGCGGCAGCGGCGGCAGGAGCCGTCACTCCGCTGGCTGCCGTCGCAGTCGCTCGCCGTCGTACGCTCGAACCGCTCGAAGGCGCGGACGAGACGGCGGGGTTCGGTGCTGGCGGTGGCGGCGCTGTAGGAGTGGTGGCGGCAGCAGCGGCGGCGGTGGGCGAGGCGAACGCGGTGGCTGATGATGAGGCGCCGGCAACGCCGGCTGAGGCCGCGGGCAGTCCGTACAGGAGGGCGGCCGCGCGCTCGGCGGCGCGGATCACCGGCAGCACATCGAGCTCGCGCCCACCGGGACGGCAGATGTGCGACGCCTTGATGGAGGCAGAGGAGGGCCCTGAGGACCGGCCGGCCACGCGACGACCCGCCTCTGCCGGGAAGGACGCGGCCTCGAGGATCGCGAGGCTCGCGTACATCTCGTCGTGGCTCGGGAAGCTCGTAGGCAGAGGCCGCGCGGCCGCAACGTGCTCGTCGATGATGGCGGGGAGCGCGTGCAAGGCGGCATGGGCGCGCATGCGTCGGCATGCTTCGGGCGAAGCGCGCGCGCACGCGGCGAGCCCGAGCGTGCATAGCCGCCGCACCAGCTGGGACATTGTCGTGGCGGCCGGGCATCGGGCATCGGGTTTGATGGCGCCCACGCAAAGCCGGCACATGCGCGGCCAGACGGGCTCGAGCTCGGACCGGCCCATGGGCGGCGACGGCAGCCATGGGTCAGGTTGACGAGGCGGCACCTCACCGTGCTCGGCGGACGGAGCAGCGGACGAGCATGCGGCCAGGCGCAGCAACAGGCTGCTTGCCAGTGGGCCAACGAGATTGTCGTCGCTGAGGAGCAGTGTGTCGTGCGAGAGCGCATACAGTACGGCGCCGAGAGCAGCTGCGTAGAGCGGATCGTTGGAGGGCGCCGCCGTTTCGGTCGCCGCAACAATTCGCTCCAGCACGCCGTGCGAGCGGAAGAGTTGCGCGCGCTCCGTTGCATCAGCACAGAGCGACGCCACGTCAAGCGCGCTACGGCGGAGGACCGCTAGCGAGGAGCTCGCGCGCAGGCCCTCGAGCGCGTAGTCAAGGTCGTCCACCCGCGCCGACGATGACGCGAGAGCGAGGCGCTCACGCATGCGCTTCATTCTCTCAACAAGATGGAGTCACGTCGGCCCGCGAGGAGACCGACATCGCGCCTGAACTTCACACCCCACTTCCACTTTTCTCCGCTGGGGAGCTCCCCTTTTCTCCACAGGTTAGTCGTTGGAGGAATGTTGGTGTGTTCTGTGTTGAGAAGGGATGCATGTTTTTAACTCGACATTCACAATACATGTAAGTGAAGAGACATTCGAAGGCTCGAAATGGATGCCGTGGAAGGGACTGGACCTTCGTTCGACGGCAGTTCAGTGCTGACCCTAGAGCTCGACCACGCTGGCAGCCTCATCGCATACTTTCCATCCATTGGTCTTCCAGATACCATCGTCTCCCAGCTCGAGGGGGCGCTCGCTGCCTCGGAAGCTGCCGCAGCGGATGCGCCACCGCCTGAGGACATCAAATGTGTCTCGGGTGCAGGCAGACGGCAATGGGTTGCCGAGTTTCCGGAGCGGCCTCTCGGTTGGATCGGGCCTCGGCGATGGCGCCGAGCGTCGTGGAGGCTCTCGGGAACGGAGCAGCTTCGACCACTCGAGTTGATTCGCGACACGGTGGAAGCCACCATCACCGCACTTAACGACGAGCGGCTGTCCGAGCGCTTCAATACCGTGCTCGTGAATCGATACGATGACGGGCAATCGAGCATCAAGTGGCACTCAGACGACGATAAATGGTACTACTGCAGCGCAGCCGCGGACAGCTCGGACATCAAGATTGCATCCGTCTCGCTCGGGGCGGAGCGCTGGTTTGAGTTCCGCAGCGACCCACGCACGACGCCAAAGGAGCTGCGCCAACGAGTGCGCCTCCGGCTGCGCTCGGGCAGCCTTTTGATCATGGCCGGGGCGACGCAGCAGCGCTGGCAGCACGCGCTACCAAAGGACGAGGCGTGCACGGCCATGCGGATCAACCTTACGTTTCGGCGGGTGATGACCGGCGCCGAGGACCCGAGGCTGCTGTGCGTTCAGGAGTGACGCACACTGATTCACTTCGCTACGACCTACGTGTGGCGTGTTCACTAATGCATATGCGTGTCATGGCAAATTGCAGGTATGAGGTAAAAAGATGACTCTTACAGTGTCCTCGAAAAAGAAGAGCGTGGGTACAGCGCCGCGCGGCCGCGCGGGACCCCGGCGGGGCCGGGAGTCACTTCCGCCGTCGCGGCTCTGCACGCGATGTTGCGAGTTGGCACGGCCCAACGTCCATAAACTAGTAAACTAGGAGGCAGCGATGCTCGTCAACGGTAGTAGTAGAGCACGCGATTACGCCTGCTGTGCTCGCCCACCGGGTCGCTCGGCCTTTGCGCTAGGGTGGACAGCTCTGCGGTCGTGATGAGCGCCGATTGCCCAGCAGGCGGCACATTGCGCTCATGGAACAGTGCCTCTGCCTCCAGACGGGTTGCTTCGTCGTACGAATCAAGCCCCAGATTGAGCACGCAACTGCCAGTCCGGGCATCGCCGCCGGTGCCACCGGTGCAATCTGCGCCGCCGCGGGCGCCGTCGACTTCGTTTGCATCGCTGCCGCTTCTGCCGCCGCCGCTGCCGCCGGCGACGGCGCCGGTGCCGCCGACCCGCGCCATGCCCTCCAGCACATCCAATGCCAGGCAGATGACGCCGTACACGGTGTCCCGCGAGAAGCGCGTGTCGAGGCCCAGCACTTGCTGTAGGATGCGCAGGCGCAGGCACGGTTTCCGCAGCCGCTTTACGAGCTCGTGAAGCTGCGTCACGTACTGCACGCCGTCACCTTGCTGCTGCGCGCGGAGCAACTCGAGCAGCTGGCTGTGGAAGGCGAGGCGGTTGCTCACGGCCTTGCCCGAGAGGAAAGACAGCCAGTCCGAATTGCCATCCACCTTGCGCGCCTCGTTCCACGAAGTCATCAGGAAGACGAGCGAGCGCGGCGAGCATGGGCCGCTCCTGGCATTCTCGCACCACTCATGCAGCCAGCGGCATGCTGCTGAGAGCCTCTGGGCCGTGCGCCCCGTAACGAATTCTCCGATCGTGATCTGCGCACCGAGAGCGACGAGCATGCCCTGCGAACGCTCTGTGGTGCAGATGCGCCGCAGCGTGCTCACCGACGCTAGCATCAGGTCCACTCGTGCAGAGACGCGCCGCTCGTCTGCTCCCCCATTCGGGGCGTCATTTGAGTGGCTCGCCTCTACATCGTCCATCTCTATCTTCTCCTCCTCATCCTCCTCCTCCTCCTGCACCTGCTGCTCCTCGTCATCACCGTAATCACGGATGTCCATCACTTCGAGATCCTTTTCATCCGCTGCAACTCCCGCCCTTGCCGCTCGGGCCGCGAGACTTATGCCACCTTTCGCGCTGGTAGCAAGCAGAGGGCGCAGGAGGAGCGGGGCGGCAGTGCGCACAATCTCACGTGCGGAGGCCACGTTATCCACCATCGCTGCGGCGCACAGCGCGCGAGTGACATGGGTCGCGAGCAACGCAGAGCTCGCCAGCGTCTCTAAAGCCGTGTGCAGCGAGCGATGCGTGATCCCGTGAGCGCTATGGAGTGCGATTGACTCTCCGACCGTGAGGCAATCGCCAAAGGCGAGCGCGTTCACGGGCAGCCGAGGAGAGGCGTCCATCGAGCCGCGCAGGGCCCTTTCAGGTGCTCCACGAAGCGCTTCGAGCTGCTCCTGGCGGCTGACGATGGCGACTCCTAAGGCCGGCGTGAGGCGCAGCAATGGCAGCGGCGGCAACTTCGGAAAGCAGTGCTGCAGCAGGTCGCGCACCCCCATTGCGATGCGCATGCCCGACGCGGCGTTTGAGCGGAGGAAGACAGCGCACAGGCCACGCGGCCCCCTGAGCGGAAGATTGATCTCGTTGTAAAGTGGAGGCTCCTCTTGATCGTCCTGTCGCTCTTCGTGCTCGCGCAGCTGCTGCTGCGCGAGATTGTCGAGAGAGATGAGCTGAGATGAACGCCCACCGGTTAATCTCACGCTGCCGTCCGTCTCCTCATGAAGATGGAATTCGGTCTTCGCAAAATAGCCCGAAGGCCAGCAGAGTGCACGGGATGTATCCAAGACGCGCCTGTCAAAGATGACCCCGACGCACTGCATATCAACGTCCCCAAACAAGTGCATTCGTCCTGACGGTGGCGGAAGAGAGAACGATGATCGAAAGGCGATGGGCTGCGCGAGTCTCGCGATAAAGGTAAGCCAGTCACCATTCTTAACTGTCTTCACCAGCGCATGCTGCGCGCCGATGAGCATCATTGCGCATTCGGCTTCGCAAGGGCTTGCATAGTGGCCCGGTGCCAGGCACTTCCCGAGGGCCACGCTGGCAAAGGGACCCACTGCAGCCACGGTCAGCTTGTCCATGGCACCGCGTGTGCTTTGCCTGAGTGAATACGCAATGCTTGAGTGCACACGCGAGAGCGTCTCGTCACAGAGAGCGCGAGCACACTCCTATTTCGAAGACATTGACGGAATTGTGATGATTATCGAGCACCTTCCTTATCAGGTTTATACTTCTACACACCAAAATAGGGCGCCAAATTCGATGCTGAGGGCCGCTCACTGGGGTCATGGGTCACGGCGTAGCTGAGATACATTCTGAATTCGAAACTCTGAGTCTGTGTGCACACGTCTGATGAGTCATGAGAAGAGCTCTCTCCTCATGGGGTAGGCGGCGGCGGCGGCGGCAGCGGCGGCTCGTGTAGCGGCGGTAGCGGCGGCACCTGCCCGGTGAGCTGTCGGCGGCGAGCTGTCGGCGAGCTAGTGTCCGGCGAGCTGTCCGTGCGAAAGTTGTGCTCCAACGGCTGGTGCATGCCGACCGCGCCCGCCTTGGTCGGTGAGGGCAGCAGGCCTGCAAAGTCTCGGACGGTTGCGGCCTCGGGCTTCAGAGCCTTCCGCACCACATGCTCTCTCTCGTTGACCACGAAGCTGCCGCCTTCTGCAGGCGGCGCCAAAGGCGCACGCGCGAGCCGACCAGCCGAGGACATGCCCCCGCCGCCGAGGGTGGGTGAGAGGGTCCCCAACTTGGGCAGCGGCGAGTGCGACGCGTCCGCAACTGCGCACCTCCAGCGTACCTCGTCCGAAAAGTCGTTCTTGAATCTCTCATCAAGTGCCTCCGTCCGCACACGCGCCGCGTCGGAGTAGCCGTCATCAAGCAGCCTCGCCGCTAAGCGCATGCGAACGCCTGTGTCGATGCCCGTGCGCGCCACGTGCCCCACCGGGCCCGGCTGCGGCGGTGGCGGCACCTGCTTCGCTTTTAGAGGCCCCGACGGCTGACCCCAACGGGGAGCTCCGCCGTCGCCAAACCCGCTGCCGCCGCCAAACCCGCTGTGTAGCTGTTCATAGGAGCGGACTCGCAACAGAGGCGCCTCTTTGGTTCTGTCGCGCCCAAACCGCAGCCCGGCGAGCGTGTACGTCAAGTGCGTGCTCAGTTGGTTGAGTGACTTGAGTGCATAGTCTACGAGGGCCGCACGCTCAGCCTTGGTCTTGTTCATCATCGCCTCGATGGCTGCTTTCGACTTGTTAAGTTTCTCGTGCGTCCCCTCGAGCGACGCGCGCGCAAGCTCGAGGTGCCTCCAAGCGTCTGACACATCGCCGCCCTCCCCCATGCGCACCTTGTGCACCAGCTCGCGCTGCTCCAGCGCCTCCTCCTGCGACTGCGCCAGCTCTGCCCGCAGTCGCGCCACCTCAGCCTCCAGAGCCTCGATCTGCCCTTGGTGCCCCGTAATCGCCGTGAACGCCAAGGGGCTGGGTGTGAACGCTCCCTCCGCTGAGGGCGACTCGATCTGTCCTCGGAGCTGCGCAATCTCAGTTCGGAGATCAGCCTCGGTGGCGGCGGCGGTGGCGCGCTCGCGTGCCAAGATCACCTCTGCCGACTCGACGAGTGCCGTGGCATTTGCGAGGCGCGCCTCGAGCTCCTTGATGGCATGCTGATGTGCAGCCGTGATGCCGCTTAGCTGATCCCTCAGGCAGCTCTCTGAGGTACGGAGCTGAGTGACCTCCTTCTCTAGGCTGTCCTTGTCCCGCTCGAGGCTCTCCTTGAGCACTTGCAGCTCCCTCACCTGATGCTCGTATGCCCGAGCGCGCGCCGCGCCGCCTTCAGCCTCGGCGCGCAGCGCCGCATTCTCTTCGCGCAGCCTCGAGATCACATCCTGGGCGGCGGCGGCTGCGGCTCGGGAAGCCTCGAGCTCCGCACGCGCGTCGGCCTCGCGCGCGTCCGCGTCCGCCTTTGCCTGTGCCACCAGCGCCTCCGTCCTCGCGAGGATGGCGCGCGCCTCCGCCTGCGCCAAATCGCGCGCATCCTCCGCCGCGCGCGCTTGCGCCGTCATTTCGCTCAGTTGAGATGAGATCTCGCCGATCTGCTCGTGCGCCTCAGCAAGCTTGGCGCGCGCATCGCTCGTCTCGGCCAATGCTTCCGCCTCTCGCGCCACCGCTGCATCCCATGCCGCCCTGGTGGCCAAGAGCTCCATACCGAGAGCCGCCACCTCCTCGAGCGCAGCCGCCTTGGAAGCCTCGGCCGCCTTGGAAGCATCAGCGAGCTCGTCACGCTGCTTGAGAGCTGCGTCGACCTCGGCCTGTAACTGCCGGATCTTCGCGCCATACTTTGCGAGCACCTCCTTGACATTCGCCTGGAGTGCCTCGACGTCCGTACCGGTACCGCTCGACAGCTCGTCGATGCCCAGCTCATCCATCACCCTACGCGCCATCAGGCTCTGGCAGGTGCGCACGTCCTCGCGCAGCGCGAGCAGGGCCCCGCGCTCCTTGTCAAATTCGGCCTCCTTGTCTCTGAGCGCCATCGCCATCTCAGCCTCCTTATCTCTGAGCGCCTTCGCCATGTCGGCCTCCGTGTCCCCACGATGTTTGGCAAACTCAGCCTCCTTGTCCGAGAGCTCCTGCCGCGCCGCATGCATCTCCTTCTCGAAAGTATGCAACCGGCCCAGCTCCTCGCCCATCTCCTCGATTCGGATCATCAGCTGCGCCTCGAGGCTACCTCCAGCTGCCAAAAGCTTGAGCTTCTCTTCGTAATTGCGTGCGCAGGCGGCCGCCACCTCGACCGCCTTGTGCTCGACGTTCACCTGCGCCGCCAAGCGACTGGTTTCGAGCTTCATCTCGTAAAATTGCGCCTGCGTCTTGAGACGGTGGCGGCAGTGCTCCTGCTCATAGATCAGATCGGCGGCGTGCCGACGCTGGAGCACCTCGATGGGATCATCCGAGAGCGTGTCGTCCGGCGCGACGGCGCTCGCTGCTGCCTCAGTCATAGCCGATGGATTCTCTACTGGTGCCATTCGATGGATCAGTGCTATGGCCGCCGACCATTTGCCTGATTTCTGCGCGGTCTGCATGTGTTGTTCTCCTGCCCGAAATCTTCTTCGCGTCATCGCAAAAAAGGGAAGCAAGGACTCACGCACATACCGGTAAAAAGACACCGGGGGGAGCGGGAACACACGGGACACACGGGACACGCGGACGCACAAAGGCACACAGACCAATCTCACAACCAACCAAACCCACCAACAACAAACACCCCGCACGTCAGCGCGACGACCGAAGCCGCGGCCGACTCAACAGCCGCAAGCCCGAAGCCGACCGCTCCCCGCGGCCGACTCAGAAGAGGCCGCCCCCAGCAAACCCGACCCTGCCTCCGCCCGCTCCCAGAGCGCCTCCCCGCGCCTGCTCAAAGGCGGTCGGCGAAATGAAGGCGCGTGCGGCAGACGCGTAACGGCCGGCGGTGCGGCCGGAACCCCCGATAAGCTCGAGGCCAAAGGGCTCGAGGCGCGAGAGGCGGAGGCGGGCATGCGCAACGGCCGCGGCGAAGCCGACCTGGGAGCGCAGTGTCGAGATCATGAAGGACCGCGCGTCGAGCACATACCGGTATCGGGCCAAATGGGGATTTTCTAACGGAACGCTCTCTGTGAACGTTGAGCGGGAGCCCAGCGCAGCGCGGCGGGCGGGCGGGCGGGCGCGCGGGCGGGCGGGGCGGGCGGCCGCGACTACTGGGTCGAAAAACGCGCATGAATTGCTCGCAACCCGTGCTCATCCCGAGCGATAACCTATTGCTCTCTCATGGCAATCTCATGAGAAACACAAAGCATGTGCCACACAACTGCTTCACCAGCACGTTGCACGCACTGACCAAACGTCCGCATGGGTGCCTGCGACGTACCAACCTCGCACATGGCGACATTCAGCCAACTTCCTGGCTTCCGATCTATGCGATGGTGGTCCCGTTGATTCTTGGCGAGCGGATGGAAATCCTCGAGCGCCGACTCGCAGCCCTCGGTTCTCCAAGTGTCACATTTATTGAGTGCGCGAACCGTGAGGACGTGGGCGCACTCTCCGCAGAGGAGCGAGCGTGCGTGCATCCACGCTACTTTCGGATTGATCTGAAGGGGGCTGGCACAGCCATGTCCAACGGGACCTTGAGCCTCGCGTTGAAACACGCTGTCGCCTTCCTCGATGTCGTGCATCGGAACCTTCCGGCCGCTATGGTGCTCGAGGATGACGCGATGGTACCCGCAAGCCTTTGGAGATCACTGTCTGGCTATTACGTACCTTGCGATGCGAGCATCTTCTGGCTGTCGGCCTACAGGCAAAATCTGGGAGTCTTTGCCATGAGGTCCAGCAGCGCAGCGCAAGCTCTTCCCAGTCAGCAAGGGCCAACCGTCTACCATAGGCTCGAAAATGTATCGGGCTCGGGATTGCTTTCGACGGCCGGATACATCATCTTTGCGCGTGGGGCGATCTCGATGCTGACACATCCGGTGTACGCACCAGCTGACATCGGCCTGGCCTGCATGACGCCGCAGTGCATGGGCGGCGTCTCACCTGCCGATTTCGAGCTGGGATCGCCAAGAGGCCAATATGGTCCCGCAACCTGGCTCTTTGGTCAGAACAACTCTGCGGGGCATGGAGGGACGCACTATCGGTTGAGAGTAAGGTAGCTTCAAGGGAGGAGCAATCACGTCTCATTCACGCGGGGGGTGAGCTCCCGCGGAATATTTCCTCTCATATGATGGATTTCTTCAGTACTCAGTACCGGTACACGTGTACACCGGGTCGCTGTGCGGTCGTACCGGTACTGTGCGGCTGTCCCGTGTGTTCAGGCTCCCCCAGGTGTTTTTGAACCAACACCGGGACGGGACACACCTAGTGTAGTTTGAACTTGCAACTTGATCCTGAGCCTTCTACCCGGAGTTCGCCAACGACGCGTAACCACACGATCCAGGCTCCCTGAGCGAGGCCTGTAATTGCGTGACGAAACCATTAATTCAAATCAATTAAATCCTGCATAGGACCTTCCTAAAGTGCAACTATTAAAGGGACATAATTGGAAATAGAATCGTGACTCCGCGTGTGCAGAATCCCAGGAATGGAAAATCGCATACCGCCACACACGCCGCGCGATGCCGCCTGCGCGCGCGCGCGCACGCCGAAGCCTGATGGCCGACGACGACGAGCCTCCGACGGCCTCAACCAGCGCACTCCGCTCCGCCTGGGTCGACGACCCCCCCTTTCCGCCGCTGCCAAGTGCTGCACGAAACGTTTCGCCAGCAGAAGTGGTCGTGGATGCCGTCGCGGTCATGCCGGCCGAGGGGCCAGCCGGTGCGCGTCTGCGCAGCATCGAGCGACGCACCAGCGCAGGGCGACGCCCGCCGAGCACCTCTTCATGCTCAGGCGCTACGAAGACGAGAATCCGCAGCAGCAATTCAGGCTCGACGTTATGCGCCCGAGAAGAAGCAGGCGTGCGAGGTGCGCGCGTACGGCAATGCGGCAGTGGCGGCGGCGGCAGCGACGGAAGCTACCTGTGCACTCGACATCGTCGTGACGCGACGATGTCGAGCGCATCTATGCGTACCCCGAGGTAACCC
>Ga0210248_101381_pt1 | contig 18531 bp, 13 predicted proteins | sample ChrtobMetP3_32mM_FD_155493 | JGI IMG/M metagenome (GOLD analysis project Ga0210248, IMG submission 155493) | Chrysochromulina tobin associated microbial communities from unialgal haptophyte culture, Seattle, Washington, United States - P3_32mM | ecosystem: Host-associated > Algae > Haptophytes >...
AGTGAACTGTTAATGTTAACTGAAAACCCTTAACGTTAAAGTGTTGTTGTTAATGGTTCCTATTGTTGTTATGTTGTTAGTGTTAAACACTTCAACAGTGTTTGGTCCTTAACGTTAGGCTACTCTAGTGAAAAGAGCGAGTTCGAAAGAAAAGCGAGCGACACTGTTTTTCTGCGTGTCGCGCCCCTCAATAATTATCCGTTCTGGAAAGGGCTGGGAATGCAGTGTGTGTGCGTGGTCGCAGAACCGCAGTGCGCCGGGCCGGCGGGCGCCGGCCGCGCCCGCGGCCCACACTGCACGGCTCAGTGGAAACTCAGTGGAGCTCTCAGTGGAGATCAGTACACGTCTAGTGCAGACTATAACGCATACAGTATGTCATCTACTGGCTCTCCAACAGCGGAGGACGGATCGTCCACCTACCCCGCGTGCGTCGCCCAGCGAGGCGCCTTCCGAACCGCAGCTCAACGGTGATGCCGTCGAGAAGGGCATGCACCATACCGTGCGACTACCAGAACTGTCACTCTCAAACGAGGTCAATGGGCCGCACCGCCTCGAGGGTTGTTGACCTTGAAGGCCTCGAGCTCTTGCATCGCGTCTCGACGCAGCCAGCGAGCCCCGACCTGACGATCTGCATCGCCAACACTCGGGTCGGCGTGTAAGTGGCAGCCGTAAGCAGCTCCATCATGAGCGCACCCAACAGAACGCAAGTAGAAACGGTCCCCTTCCCGAAGTGGCACGCCGCGGAGGTCGCAAAACCCCTCTACCTTGAAGCGCTGGCACACGGTCGTGTGCTGCTCGCCCCATTGCACACACAAGACCGCAACTTCGGCATGACGCGAACAGAGGGCCCGCGTCTTCGCATCAAGATCGCGCACGGCGGTAACGCCAGCGCGGTGCCATGAGCCGTTTTCACCGCGGCACTTAATCACCACCTCATCGCCGTAGCACACATAGCATGCGCGTCCAGAGGCGAGATCGGGCGAGTGGAAACGAAGATCGTGCGCTGAGCGCGAGGGATGGCGTGGGCTGCTCGCGTACAAGAGACCTTTGAAGCCGGGATGTAGACCAATCATCATACCGCTCGCGACAAACCGAAGCTCGAGCACCTCTCCGAAGGCTAGGACGCGCTTACGGCTCACCTCGCCACGAGCGATGCTGGCAGCAATCGGCGCAACAATGGAATGCTCTGCAAAAAACGCGCACACGCACGCACGCGCGCGCGCGAGTCAGTTGGAGCAGGCTAGCGCCGCGGTAGAGATCCGGAGAATCGATTGAGATTTGGCCGCTGTCCTCGCGCACCCAAGACGGAGCGTGGTTGCTGACCATCATCCCAGTCTGGGATGGCGAGAGGCGGCCGCGTCCAGTGCGTGGAGAGGTTGAACGTCACACGTATGCCATGGTGGACGGCGGTCCATCGTGGAGCATGGCCGCCCTCGGGGCAAAGATGGAAGGTGATGCGGCGAGCATCGTTCACTGCGTGGATCAGGAGCGGGTGCATGATCAGCAAGTCACCCGCAGCACCTGTCGCCTCGACGACGGCTCCCAGGCCACAGCCCGTGAGCGCCTGCTCGACGATGCTTCGGATGCGCCGATGATTGCCCACGCCCCACTCGCCTGAATCGTGCAGCCAACACGCCACCGCATGGTGTGATCCCTTGAGAAGCACGGTTCCGCCTCCGCCTGCAGCGATTGGCGTGACCATCGGGAGAACCACCACCGACTGGTGGGTGTCGATGCGACCGGTATCGCCGTCAATGTGCCACCGCCTGCCATCTGTGTCCCAGACGGCACCACTGTCCACAGGGTAGCGCACATGGATCCAGCCTACACCACTGGCTGCGCCGTGAACCCATCGCCATCGGCCTCGCCCACCGTGAAGCTCGTCGAGCACTTGACGCAGGCGAGGCGATCGGAAGAGGGCAGGCCAACGGCTATCTGGCGAGCTCTGAGGGATGGGATGGTCTCCGCCATCAGGAGAGACGACCACGTCGCCCTGCTTCATACCCCAAGTTAGCTGCTCGTCGTACGCAATTCCTTGGCGCCGGAGGGCAGGCTCGACGGCCTGCCAGAGGAAGCGCTGGCACTCCTCCTCGGGCACGACTCCCCTAAGAATGACGAAGCCATCTCTTTCAAAGGCTACCCGCTCTTCGGGGCCCAGAGCGCTGCACGGCGACTGGGGGACCGGTCGGGGCTCGTCCAAGAGCGACGGTGTCACCATGGCAGGTTCGCAGCCCGACGCTCGAGCGGAGCTCGGTCTGCTTTCCGACATGGCCTCCCGCCACAAGTGGGAATGATTCGGGCGTGTGGGGAAACGCAAGAAATCTGTAAACTAGATGGCTCGACGAGGGTCGAGTATGACAGTCACAAGAGTGCCCCTCTCTTCTCCCGAGTCAGATCCGAATTGATTTTGCTTATGCCGACTGGTTCAGGAGACGACGAGGAGGAAGCTGCCTCCTGAAAAAGTCTGTCGGCCCACATTCTGACAAGACACTTCCGTATGGAAATCGAGGAGCAGATCGAACGCCTGCGCGCCTGCAAGATAATCTCCGAGGCGGGCGTGCAGCGTCTCTGCGCCAAGGCCAAGGAGATACTCAAGGAAGAGGAGAATGTTCACCACGTGCCCATCCCCGCCACCGTCGTGGGAGACATCCACGGCCAGTTCTACGACCTACTGGAGCTCTTTGACGTGGGCGGGCAGGTGCCTTCGGTCAACTACGTGTTCATGGGCGACTTTGTCGACCGCGGCTACTACTCGGTCGAGACTTTTTTGCTTCTGCTCGCGCTGAAGGTGCGCTACCCCAAGCGCGTGACGCTCATCCGCGGCAACCACGAGTCCCGGCAGATCACGCAAGTCTATGGCTTTTATGACGAGTGCCTCAAAAAGTATGGCACAACGACGGTGTGGAAGTGCTGCGTGGACGTTTTCGACTGCCTTTGCCTGTCCGCTGTTGTCGACAACTCGGTGCTCTGCGTGCACGGCGGCCTCTCACCATCACTCGACACCGTGGACCAGATCCAGGATTTGCAGCGCTTTCAGGAGCCGCCGCACGAGGGCCCCATGTGCGACCTCATGTGGTCGGACCCCGACGATGACATCCAAGGATGGGGTATTTCTGCTCGTGGAGCCGGTGCGCACACGCCGGCTCGCTACACAAGATCGAGAATGTCCGCGTGAGTGATCTTGCTGCATTTCCCTCACAGTCCCAGCGCTTCCCCGCGTCTCGCAGGGTACGTCTTTGGCCCCGACATCGCCGATCAGTTCCTCTACGCGAACCAGCTAGAGCTCATAGCGCGCTCACACCAGCTCGCCATGGAGGGCTACAAATACTTTTTCGGCCAGCTGCTCGTGACAGTCTGGTCGGCGCCCAATTATTGCTACCGGTGTGGCAATGTTGCCGCCATCCTGACAATAAACGTGGAATCCGTGATAGACTTCTCTGTCTTCGAGCCGCGGCCACAGCACCTGCGCAAAGTTCCCGAGTACAACACAAGGATGGTGCGCGGCGCTGTCGGTATCTCTCGTGCTCCCCGGATCGCTGACTGCTTTCCCTGTGCGCAGCCCGACTACTTTCTATAATCACTTCCATCATGTCAGTCACGTCAAACTTGAAGGGCGTGGCTCGAGCTGCGGGGACTGTATTTTGCTCCGCATGTTCTGCAGTGCGGCGAGAGGCGGCTCTGTATTTTGACGATAGGCCGAAGAGGCGTCGAAGTCACTACGCGCCGGCGCGGGAGCTGCTCCAGCACATGTCATCTGCGCGCATCATCCCCAAAGACCTCCCGCGCTCCTGCTGCTCCTGCTGCTCACGACCACGCCATATGGCTCAGATCTATCGAATGGTGGGCTCATTTGAGACTCTGACGGTATACCATAGTGCGATGTTGGGAGTAAAAATCGAAGGGCACTTCATTCCCCACACAGTGTCAGAGACGGAAAGAGAGCGTTAGCCCGCGGGCGACACCACTCGGCCAGGGCATGGCGCATGCGGCTTGATTCACATGAGTTGAGTTGAGTTAAGAGTTACTGTGTGATCTTGAGTCGTGAGTTAAGAGGTGCTGCGGTGATCTTGAGTTTGAGTTACGAGGTCCTTTGTGATCTTGAGTTTTGAGTCGCAAGAACTCAATTCCCCAGACGCCCCACACAACGCGAACGGACCAATTGTTTCGCGTCGGCATGCCGCTCACCTGCGAGGACCCGTAGTCCAGAGCGTGCGCACGATCTCAACACATGCCGCCCCGAAAGCTTCCGAAAGCTAATAACCCCCTGAGTCAAAACTTATCCGCAAATTTCCGAAATAGGAACCTTGAAAAGGGTGTGCAGTAGTGTCGACGAACCCGCAATGGCGCATTTTTCTACAAACCGCTCCGTGCGTTTTCTCGAGGGGGGTACGGCCCCAGTGGCGAAAGGAAGTCTAGGAAGTGTCTTCATATGTAGTTTGGGGAAAGGGAGGAAGTCTTGGAAGTTTCTTCACTATTTAGTTTAAGGGGAATTTGTGGCGAGTGATGTACGCACGCGCGACGCGGCGCTGGTCCATCAACAGAGGGAGGGTCGGCCATTACCGCGAGCAAGCGGTCGCGTCGCCACGCGTACATTCACGCCGATGGTATCAGAGAGTCATCAGGTCAATCATCGACATGCGCCCAGTGAGCACCCTCGCAATCGTTGTTTTACACCAGCATTGGCAGTGTGTGAATCAAGGGTCGTGAATGTTTTAGACATCTTACGTTTGAATAGAGTGTTCGTATTCTTTGAATAGGGGGTGTGAAAAAATTTCTTCGCCCCAAAAATTTTCTTCGCCGTCTTCTCAACATTATAGTCATCGCCAATCCCGAACATGTACCGATTTGAGATGCAAATTGCATGCAAAGCGGAAATCTGCACAAATCTCCAATTTGGACTTGGATTTGGGACGAGCAAGCACGATCACATTTTCGTCATGCCGAGTGGTGGAAAACGTCCAGGAACCGGCCCGAAGTCAAAGGCTGAGAAGGCTATGATAGCCGCGATATCTATCAAAGACGCTGCAAGATTCTCAACCATGTTGGGGAAGGTGATGACCAAGCCGGTGGAGTCAGCAACGGGGGCGGCGGCGATGGTGGAGGCGGCGACGGGGGCGGCGGCGTCGACGGCGGCGGGGGCGGCGGTGCCGTGCAGGATTTTACCTCAGATATCGGAAGAGCCCAATATGACCACGAGGAAGCGTGATCCTGGATCCTGGCGAGCTGGCGAGCGCATCAACGGTGCCAGCATGACATCGAGCGCTGACGCCCCTCTCCAAGCTAGGCAGAAAGTCGAAGATCTGATCATGCAAACCCAGGTGGCGCACAGAGATTTGGCAAATTCCGAAGATAACCAGGTGCAGGCGCACCCAAACATCAACATGGCAGAGCTGCGAAACAAGGTCACCATTCTCGAGGCGGCGCTCGACACAGCACTCAACGATCTCGAGGATCAGGCACGATCGGCTTCGGATGCCGCAACATCGGCCGCCTGCGACCGTGAGCCACTGTTGTCACCCTGTTCGCTGCCCTTCCGGATCGCACAGCAGCCGGGCAAAGGCAGCTGCCTCTACGAGAGCCTCGCCGACCAGCTGGTTGTAACCCACGGTGGGCCTCGCCCATCTGCGTCCGACGTCCGCGGTGAGCTCGCGCTTTTCCTCGAGACCAACCCGGGTCTGCTGGTCGCAGGGGTGCCGCTGTCACAATGGGTATGCGAGAGTGAGGGCCTCTCGGTGCCTGCTTATGCCGCGCAGGCGCGCCGGCATGCCACTTGGGGAGGCGCCCTGGAGCTGGCAGCAGCCGCCTGCTGCTACAGGAGCATCGTAGACATCTACGAGCGTGCAGGCACCAACGGCCTCATGCGTATCTCATGCTTCAAGCCACCGGGTGCACCCCCAAAGACACGCTTGGCGCTCCTTTATGTCAGCAGGTGCCACTATGACTCCATCCGCTTTGACAGCGCTCCGTGTGGTGCCGTGGGAGCTGGGCGCACTTCTGCAGCCACCAGCGCGACCAGCGCCGTCGAGAGAGCAGTTAGCGCCGCCGGCATGGCTGGCTCGAGCACTGGAGCCACCGCCGCCGTGGGCACTCTCGCAGGCTTCAGGCTGTCCAGCTCGCTTCCCCAGCATGCCCCCAGATATGCCTGTGGACACTGCCACGCCGACCTCAGGCCCCTCAGCGCTGATGAGCGGCGCCGCCACGAACGTGACTGCTTGTTGGGCTGCCCACCTTGCCAGACGCCCTCGTCGGCCACAGTGGCGGCGGGTGGGCGGTCGCGTTCCCTTTCGCCATCTCAATTGCCGCCTCTGCCGGCTTGCGCACCACCTGGCTCGGTTGGGTTGTCATTTGAGTCGTCACCTTCGAACTATGAGTCGGCGCTTCTGAATGCATCATCACCACTCGAGTCGGAGTCGGTGGAGGCGGCGGCTGCGCATGCGGCGTCTCTGGGCACTGGCTACCCAGAATCGCATTCTAGCAGCATCATTGATATGGATGACATTTATGACGAGGTGGAGGTTTCTTTGGACCTTTATCCTGAAGGTGGCGAGGATGTTGCGGACTACTCAGCTAATGGCGAGGCGCCAGCCCAGATGGCATCTCAGCAAGCTGTCGTCTCCTTGCAGGATCTGGGCGGATTCAGTCAACCTTCAGACTTGCTGTCGGCCAGCCAGGCAGAGCTGCCATCATCCGGCTCATCTGATGGCAGCTCTTTGCTGGACAGGTGGGGGCTAGGTGCCGTGTACGAAACCTCCACCTCTCTGGACCATCAAGAAGCAGCCGAAAACCATGATTCAGTTGCAGCATTTGACAATGTTTGCATTGGCGAGGGTGCCGGGGGTGCTGACGTTGGCAATTGTGATGGCAGCGATGGTGGAGTCTCGTCTCAGAGCGTCTCCCGCAACTTCAGCCTCAGGCTGCACGACATCACCAACCAGCGGAGTGCCCTTGTTACTGTTGACAAGGAGCCATTCACGATCACTATCAGGGCCGCCATTCAAGCCGCCCACTTTGGTGCACACACGTTCCACACCACCCACTACGGCCGCATATGCTGCCTTGACACTCATATTTCAATGGACCAACATGGTGAGGCATGGGGCCTTCCGTCGGTGCAAATCACACTCGATGACATAAGTGATCGGATCATCGACCTTGACCTCTTCGAGTCCACAATTGTTCACCTTCATCGTTTACCAGAGGCAGCCACCAACATCCCAGCAACGGCACCCAGGGAAGATTGCTGGAAGGCCAGTGAGGACCCTGCTGAAATTCCCATCCCAGAGCTGACCGGTGCTCAACTCCAACTGGTTGCCGATGCCCTCAGCACTGAGGGCGGCGTCGTGATAAACGAGATCAGGAACATTCCAATCACTGTGCATGATCTGAAGTGCCTGCAGCCCCAACAGTGGTTGAATGATGAGGTCGTAAATGCCATCATTGAGCTCATCAACTCTGCAAAAATCAACTATTCAAGTGAATGCTACCACGTCATGAATAGTAACTTCTTTGCAAAGCTCGTAGAGGGTGGCAGTCCCAACCACCTGAAAGTGGCTCGCTGGACCAAGGGGATCAACGTCTTTGCGTTGGATCGGCTTTGCATACCCATTCACTTGAACCAAAACCATTGGGCACTTGCAGTTATCAATTTGGCCGAAGAGTGTTTCGAGTATTTTGACTCGTTGGGTGGCGATGGCCATCAAGTCATGGAGTGCCTCGCTGTCTGGCTATGCGGCGAGTCCATCGATAAACGAAAGGTGTCGAACCGCTGCCCGCGCCACCGCCAATGCCGCCCTCGGCCTCGCGTCGCCCTCGCATCGCCCTCGTGTCGCCCTTGCTGTCGCCCTCGCGTCGCCCTCGCTGTCGCCGCCCTGGACGCCTCCCTCTGTTTCACCGTCCCCTTCCCTTGGTGTGTGCCAGATATCCTTGGACGTTCGCTCCTGGCATCGCTTCTCGTGGTCACGTGGGATTCCCATGCAATGCAATGGGAGTGACTGTGGAGTGTATATGCTCTACTACATCAGGGCACAGGCCTGGAATGCCAAGATGGACATGAACCAACAGCAGGCGCTCCGGCTGCGCAAGGTTCTCATTTGTGAGCTCACGCTGGGAACACTCCTGCACGTTGGCGGCCGGTCTCCAGTGGTCTCTATGGCCGCTGCTCATGACGCTGCTGATGACCCTGCTGACGACGACGCTTCTTCTGATGACGCTGCTGATCAGGACAATGATCGTGATGATTGTGACGATGCTCATGACGATGCACATGGCGATGATGCTCATGATGGCGCATGCCATAGGCGCGCCCGAGTGGGCGCACGAGATGGTGCTCGTGATGGCCCTCGCGATGACGCCGCGCCGCCTGCGCACAGCGCATTTGACCGGTTGCGCTGGTCCTCCACTGCTCAAGCTGCAAGGCGCGGCCCCGGTCGTCCACTGAAATCCCCAGGGGGACCAACCACGCTTCCAACAAGACCAACTCGAGCCCCACCGCCGCCGGATGCACCATCGCCTGATTCACAACCACCTGATGTGCAAGGAGCCAAGGTGCAGCCCAAGGAGCAAATCACCAAAGTACGAGCCAGTCGGCGTTTCAAACCGGAATGGATCAAGGATTTGCCTTGGCTGTGTCTCTCCACATATGGCTTTATGTACTGCAGCCTATGCGTCGAGAGGGGCGTGGTCAACTCAATGAGTCGTCGCCATGGCAAGGATGGCATTGGGACGGCTGACTTCAAAGTTACCACGGTGCGTGATCACGCCAAGCAACACCATGGAGAAGACTTGCATGGCCCAAAGGAAGCCCCCCTCGTGCGTTCATTCACAAATCAGTTGAATGGCCACGACAACCACCTCAAAATGCTCATGAAGAACGTATACTTTCTGGCAAAGAAGCGCAGCCCGATGGCCCACCTCGTCGATCTCTGCCACTTGGGAATCCTGCAAGGCCTTCCTCTTCACATAAGTTATCGCAATGCTCACACGGCAGCCGACATGCTGGTCTCCTTGGCCGCAGCGATACGCGCCACCTGGGTGCCCCACGCTAGACAGAGTGCGTCCCTGGGGCTAGGCACAGACGAGAGCACGTCCATTGACATGGAGGGTAAGCTGATACTCTACTTGCGCTACCTCCATCGTGGTTTGCCCAGAACCAGATTTTGGAAGATTATGTCAGTCGACGACAAGAGTGCAGCAGGTATCTTCGAGAACCTGGAGCAGGCATTTGAGGAGGATGATATGCCATGCCGATCGGTGGCTAGTCTAGCCACAGACGGAGCTAATGTTATGCTCGGCTGCAATTCAGGAATCGCCGCAAGGATGAAATCGAGTTGGAACGCCTTCCTCTTGGTCACGCACTGCATAGCTCATCGCGGTGCTCTTTGCGCATCAGGGGCAGCTAAGGACCATGCTCTCTCGGAGTGGTTCGAGCGCTGCCTTCGTGACGTCATCTTCTACTTCTCCAACTCAACCAATAGGAGCACGGCACTTGCCAACCTGCAGGAGCACCTGCAGCTGGACGCGCTCAAGATGCTCAAGCTGCATGCAGTACGATGGCTCTCGCGAGATGCGTGCACGGCACGTCTCTTGAAGAACTACCAGGCTCTGGTGATTGAGTTCCAAAACGACGCCAAGGCGCATCGTCCTACCACAGCGGCAAGCACGAGCGCTGGTGGCATCTGGGCATTCATGGTGACTCACCTCTTCGTGTTTTGCCTCTGTGCCTACGCGGACATCCTCGCCAAGTTGGCCCTCATCTCTCGCCTGTTTCAGCAGCAGGTCGTCACCTACAGCGTCGTCACGCAAGGCGTCCGTGATCTGCTGACCTATCTGCGATTCACCTACCTCGACTCGCAGAACATGGGCGGGCTGCATCTACGAGACCTCCTGCAGCCCATCGCCCACAGCCTCTCCGCCGAGAAGATCGAGAAGATCAAGACGTACCAATTTCGGAACACCACCATCAACTTCAGTGCCTCCGAGCACGAGGCGGCCAAGAAGGGCATTCGTGGGTACGTCGATGGTCTCATCCAGGAGTTCAAAGATCGGTTTCCCGACGACCAGCTTATGGCGGCCCTTGAAATCTTCGACCCACGCCTTCTTCCTCAGAAAGTCAGCGAGTGGAAACTGCGAGGCACATCGTATGGTGCTGCATCAATAGAGAAGCTCTGCGCCGAGTTTGGCAAGGCCCACGTGACGACGCCCATCACCAGGAATCGCTCCGCCTCTATCACGCATGAAGCGATGGTCAGGTCAGCTATTGTAAGGCACGAATGGGAGCTCTTACGTAACCAGCTTTTCGAGGCGTGGATGACCCATCTTAGGGATGCTGCACCACTCGCAACTCCGGACGAGCGTGAGAGGGCGATTGATGCATTCATTGACGCCTTCTACCAGCCCATCTTACAAGGGGACCGCTACAAGGAAATTGCCATCCTAGTTGCTATTTGGCGCGTTGAATTCCTGAGCTCGGTGGACTGCGAACGTGGCTTCTCTGTCATGGCTCTCGTCATGACAAAGTTATCGAATCGGATGAGCACAACCGTTTTGGATGCCAGAATGCAGATTGCTATCGAGGGACCGCCGCTGGACGACGAGGAAGGTTTGCTGAGTGCTATCTTGGATGATGCTCTCGTGCGTTGGAAGGATATGTGCAGGCGTAATGTTCGAAAGAGCCACCCGGGAAAGGCTGGGAGGCATCCCAAACCCAAGCTCGACGTGCGCGTCCAGGCCCGAGGCAGCTTGGCACGACAGCAAGAAGACGAGAACGCTGCAACGCCGACTGCCATCAAACTCCTTCAAGAGGATGAGATTGATGACGATGACGAAGAACCAAACGTACCATCATCTGAGGGGGATGTTGGCGCTGATCGCACTGATCTTCCTTCACATGAGGAGTTGCTCGCAGGTGTGGCACCGTTTCAGCCGCCAGAGGGCTGGCTGGTAGAGCCCGCCCCAAAGCCCGAGGATTGGAAGCCCAACATGTACCCATGGGTGGGGAAAAGGATCGCCCACAAATTCGACAGCGGTTGGTCATGTCTTGGCACGTACAAGGAGTGTTACAACGGCTACGACAAGAGGTACAGGGGAATGCACAAAGTGAAGTACGTCGATGGATACGACGGGTACCATCCACTCAGTGCAAGCACCTATGGTATGGCAGGCCATTGGGTCATTCTCAAGGCTGTGTCCAGTGGTCTTGGAGAAACGAGCGCCATGCCCAACATTGCCAAGTCAAGCTCTTCTCATGTCCGAAGCTCATCGGTCCATGTTGGGGCTTCCGCTTCGACGGCGACGGCGCAGAAGATGCACTCCTTTTTCCAGAGGCCTCATGAGCGCAAGAACACAAATGCTAGTGAAAGTGCCACCTCGGAGGGCAAGAAAACGGCTGCTTTGAGTGACCCTCAGCCAGCTGCTGCAAGTGAGCCGAGCACCTTTCCACAAACTCAGGGACAGGCACGATCAGAAACGACGGCTGAGCGACATCAGAGGCGAGTCGCCCGGAAGGCTGAGATACTGATCCCAAAAGCTTACCTCCTTGTCATTTTCGACGTGGAGCACACTGGCGCTTTCAAAGGCGAGTCACTGAAGGACGCCGAGATTTGGCAACTTGGTTCAACCATTTTGCTGTGCACGGAAGGACGCACAACCCCGATCCACGGAATTCCAACTGGAATCAATAGCCTGGTGCACAGCACCAGAAAGATGGCGGTCGGAAAGGATAAAGATGGTAATCGCGTGGGAGCCTTGGCAATCGCTGAGCAGGCGGGCGTCACATCGGTGATGCTGCGTCTTGCTCCCAAGATTGAAGACGTTGCGTGCATGTGGCTTGCCACAATAAACGCAGCACGCAGCTCCTTGAATCACCTCCTACACCTCCCGGTCGTCCTTGGCGGGCATCATGCACATTCTGTAGATTTCAACTGCTTCATGCACAATATGGAGCGTATCAAGGGGCAGGGGACGGAGTGGTTACAGGCCGCTGGGGTAATTGGTGTGCTCGACACCCTGAAGTTGGCCAAGCAACTGCCGTTGAAGGTCCTTGGCCTTCTTCCCCGTACCGAAAAGAGGGGTGCGCCGAGCGCGAAGAATGAGTACTTATACTTGGCCCTTGTTCCTGAAGCCGAGCGCAAGGCCATGCACTGGCATGATGCCTATGACGATGCATGTGCCACTGCCGCCTGGCTAGGGTCAGAATCGGCCCAGAGCGTCCTTGATTCCTATGCAGCCGGCAATACAAACGAGGCCTACTGGTCAATTGAGAAGGCACTCAATGTGCTGGGACTTAACTTGGGCCACACCTCCACTGACAGGTGAGTGTACGTGTAGAGTGCGTGAGAGAGCGCGTGTGTGCGTGCTGTGGAACATAGTCATAATTGAATGTGCCATAAGTTGTTCAACAACATGACCCATCTGCGATTGATCACATCACAGACGAAGGATCTGAGGGCGGATCAGTTGAGGGACAAAGGCGACAGGTGGGCTTGGCGGCGACGGCGGTGGCGGCGAGGGAGGCGGCGGAGATGGTGGAGGGCTCGGAGGTGGTGGCGCTGGTGGCGGCGGCGACGGTGGAGGCGACGAGGGCGGCGGGGAAGGAGGAGGAGGCGAGGGCGGCGGGGGCGATCATCCCCGATGTCGCGATCATCCATGTGACCATCCTCGTAATTTCCGACCGGCAAGCGAGAGTCGATGCGAGCTTGTCAGCAATCTTCCCACGGGGGCGATGGGAATTACTCAAGGTCTCAGAGTGGCACATACCGGCTGTAGTTGACCGAAGCGTTCGCCACAGTTGTGAAACACTGAGTCGAGGCGAGCGCGTCAGCAATTGTTCTTGTGTGGCCCGCGGGGAACACGTGCAGGCGGGGGTGTGCCACACTCGCGTGATTCCACTTCCTACGAAGCCGGCAATACCAACGAGGCCTATTGGTCAATTGAGAAGGCACTCAATGAGCTGGGCCTCAACATGGGCGGCACATCCGCTGACAGGTGAGTACAGGGTGAGTATAGGTGTGAAGTGCGTTTGAGTGCGTGCGGCGAAACATAGTCATGATTGAATGTGCCATAAGTTGTTCAACAACATGACTCATCTGCGATTGATCACATCACAGACGGCGGATCAGAGGGCGGATCAGTTGAGGGACAAAGGCGACAGGTGGGCTTGGCATACCCTATTCCCGAGGACCCATGCTGCACCAAGGGGAGCTAAACAGTTGACGTCCATGGATGCCCGCGCGCTCCCCACATTCCCGCCCGCGCCCCACATTCCCAACATCACGTCGAGCATCGCGTCGAGCATCGCCTCAAGCACACGTATCGCTTTGAGCATGGCCTCGAGCGCGACGCACTATTCCGAGTCCGTCGCACTATTCCGAGTCTCTCATCGCATCTTCTCGATGGTGGCTTCAACCTTGCGCATGCGCTTAACGTTGATTGGCTGAGCCTTCGCCTTCTCGAGATTGCTCGCGTGACCTGCCCACCACGTGTGAGACACATCCTGGGGCAACAGTTTGTGCTTTCTCGTTGAGGCCCCTTGCGAGTATCCCAGGGCTGTCCAGCAATCTGGCAAAACAACACACATCCGCGAATGAGTGGGATTGCTGTCACGGAATGAGTGGGATTGCTATCACGCCCATTCCATCAATCTCAAGAATTGGAGACCAGCGTCTCACCGCAAATGGACAATGGCCATTCCCCCCTTGCCGCCAGTTCGTGCAGCTCGTCGTTGCTGTACAATCGAACGCCATCGACGTTACCAGTGCGTGGCCATGGACGATGCAACTCAAGAAGGACTGCCAGTGCATGCTGCATCTGTCCAACAACTGTCACCCTGACCCAGCTTTTGCCCGCCTCCTCAAACTCCGAGTAGTTGATGGTGAAGTTTGTTGTAATCGCACGTGCAGCCCGGACCTGGACGCGCACGGCGTTCTCCTCTGGTAACTCGGTGATCCACTCGAGATTGGGGCAGTTCTTGCGCAACTCCACGGCGTATGCACGCATCTCGTCGCTGCCTCTGAGGAAGATTGTCACGGGTTCTGTCTTGTCCTTCATTTCCTTTGCCCGCTCCGGTAGGGTAGCCAGAAGGCACTCGTCCCCAATGGCTCGCATGTCCTCGATGGCGGCATATGCTATCGGGGCCTCCTCTCTGAGCTTTGCCATGAATTGCGTGCCAGTCTTTCGAAAGGAAAGCGCTGGCACTTGCACAATTCGATGGCGTTCCTCGCGGGGAACGTCCTCGATCTTGACGAGAGATCCCTCGTACCTGGGTCACGAGGTGAACAGCAAGACGGGCGAGCTATTAGCTCGCCAGAACACCGGCGATGAAGATGGGTGAGCACTCACCTCAGCGCGCGGAAAGTGGAACACGAGATGTTGCCAGGTGCAACCTTCGCCCCGCCATGCTTCTGGCCGGTTCGTTGGTATTGGGACTGATCGGGGAGATTCGAGTGCTGACGGAGACGAGACGACTCGTCACGCTTCGTCTTGTCTCCGGCGGGGAACGGGACCGCACCCTGGAACGTGAGAGCACGCATCTGCTCCGCCGTCAATGTTCTGTGCGGTTTCCTAACCACCAGCAGGGAGCGGTCGTCACGTTGCAACGTCTCAGGTACCAATTGCGAGCTTGGCTCTGCCTGTCGTGTGGCAGAGATGGCCGGAGGGGCAGCGTTCAGCTCACCAGGCAGCACTGCATGAATGCGATGGCCAAAGTCAGTCATTGGAATGTCGCCCATAGCAACGTCGGATGCTTGCGGCGCATCGTCTGGTGGGTAGGCTGCGGGCCTGATGGCGACGGCATCTGGGCCTGACGCTGCCTTCTGCATTTCCTCGATTGCCTTTTGACGGATCTCAGGCTCCGCCGCCCGCAAGCGTTGCAGTATGCTTTTGTCCGTGCTTGCAGGCAATATGGTTAGGCACATGCCATTGATGCCATGGACCACATCGAGCTCAGGGCTCTTGGCTGCCACGACTGACACGACGAACCCAGAGCCAAATGACGTGAAACGACCACCTGGCGCCACCTGTTCATTCGCCTTATCCTTGTCGTAATCACCAGCGTCAACATGCCAGTCGGTGACTATGTTGCCCATACCCTCGTGATCTTTGTCGTCACGCTCTTCATCCACGTCCTCGTCCTGCTCTTCGCCTCCGTCCTCGTCCACCACCGTGGCATTTAGCATGACAACGTCTTCGTCGGCCTGCACTTGCTCTTCGGACGTGGATGGCAGGATTTTCAGAAGCTCATAGCTTGCATCCTCCCCCAGATTGTGCCATTGAGTTGCACCATCCGCGTCGTATAAAATCAAGTGACCAGCTGTGACGGATACATCGCTGATGACACCTTCAAGCCAAGCCGCGGTGCGTAGCCCCTCATCCCACAAAATTGCCACACGAGTGCCCAATGCAAGATTTGCAACTTGCGACGTGCTGGCCAAGGGAATCTGGGATAGGTAGGTGTTGGTTGCTCTGGGACGCGGCGGCGGACAAACGGCGGAGCGGCCGCGCAAGCGACCGCCTGAGGTGCGCTCAGACTCGCAAAGGCCGACGTGAGTGGCGGGCAATGTGCAGCCAGGTGAGCCGCACTTGCGGACGCCTGGTTTGGCGGCGCCGTCCAACGTGATGCCACAATCATCCGCGTGACCACCCTCGTAATTTCCGCCTGGCAAGCGAGAGTCGATGCAAGCGCGTTAGCAATTTTGCCATGGGGGCGATGGGAACTATTCAAGGTCTCAGTGGCACGTACCGGCTGTAGTTGACCGAAGCGTTAGCAAAGTTGTACAAGCGTGAGTTGAGGCGAGCGCGTCAGCAATCTTCCCATGGGGGCGATGGGAGCTTTTGAACATGAGCACGTACAGTCCGTCAGTTCTAGTGCCGTCTTGCCCTTGCAAACCTGACCCCCGTAGACGAGCACGAGTCGTTCTTGTGTGGTGCCCTCGTCCTGTGCCCTTGGGTTCATGGCAGCAGTGCCAGTGGTGCTTGTGCCCATCGAGGAGCCATTGCCGTTTGATCTTTTCCGTTTGATCTTTGACGCCGGCTGGGGCTCCTGACGCAGACGCAGCGCAGAATCTGCCTCCTCCTCCTCAATGGTGAAGACGGCCACTGGTGTGCTTGGCCGCTGCATTTGAGGGAGAGCCGCGAATAGTGATGGATTAGGTGATGGAACCATTTGCTCCAGAACAACGTAGTGCTGTGCCGCTTGGAAATGAGCCATGTATACGTCGCGTGTATCCAAGTTGCTTATCAGTGGCGCGAACATTTTATCGTGATCATTGGACCGGCCTACAACCCAGATGCGGCTGTTGAAGGCGTTGGCAGCCGCCCTGATTTCGATTTCTCCTTCAGTGTACGTGCCCTCTCTTGACATGCGAACGATGTATAAGCCAAAGTCCGAGTCCGTGAGCTCATAGAAGTCTTCGAAGTCTTCGTAATGCTGACGCATGTATTGAATGGTCGCTTGGCGCACAGAACCATGCAATCGTTCGTCGCCATACACCAGCTTGGCAAGCGCACGGAAGAAGCAGTTGCCATCACCGGCCACGTCCATAGCTTGCCAACCCTCGGCTTGGAGCTGAGCGAGGCGCCGACGTAGCTGGGAGTCGTTGATGGGCGTTGATGCTGGGGGCCGTTGTGGGGATACCTCCTCCACCGCATTCTGCGGTGACTGCCCTGCCACCACCGCCGCCCGCTGCACCGCCTTCGACGTCACCTCCTTAGACGACCCCTTTGCCAATGCATTCGCCGCCGTCGCCGCCGTCGCCGCCGTCTCCATTGCATTCGCCGCCGCGACTGACGCCTTCGCCGACGTTGACGCCGCCTTATCCGCCACCTTTGCCGCCGCAATCGCAGCCACTGTCTCCGTAGCCTTCGCCGCCGTGATTGACGACTTCTCCACAGCTAGCGCCCCCTTTTCCACCACAACGATGGCGATGGCGCTCGATCCACTTGCAAGCGACTTCAGTTGCTCTTTGAGGTCCACCAAGATAGACTCGCAAGCATCCTTGAGCCGAACAGCATGCGCCTCGTCCGTCAAGATCAAATTGAAGGTCTGCAAATCTACTGCGTCAGCAGATGCCGACATGACAGCCACCTGAACGTGGCGATCATTCGGTGGCTGCCAAATGGCGTTGCGCTCCTTCAGGTTGAAGGCGAGCTTCGAGGCTCTTGACCCTAGCGTCAACCCCCGCCATCTGTCGTATTGTGCTTCGTGCAAGAGGACCTTCATCACCTTGAGGCCTTCGCACGTGAAGTTCTCCGTCGTCGCCTTCGTTAGCTTTTGGCGCAGCAATTTTATTGCGTCTTCGGGGAGCTCCTTGTTGAAGTCCGAGAACTGCTCGAGCATCAATTTGGTGCAGGATGGTATCACTGTCTGCAACAGGGTGATGGCAGCATCCCATTGCTTTGGATTGATGAAGAGGACCTCGGAAAGGAAGGCGGCACAGCCACCACCATCGAACACTTCGACCTTCGAGCATCCACGAGCAATCTCACTAAAGTGGTAAGCGTCCCGCAGAATGACATCTGCCATCACCACGGGCAAGGGTGGGGCAAAGGGTTGTGTGGTGAAGGTGAGCTGTGCAAACAAGGTGAAGTGAGCCGAGATGCAATCAGATGCACTCAGATGGCCAATCACATGCAATCAGATGGCGGTGGCGGCGACGGCGACGGCGACGGCTGTGACGGTGAGGGCGGCGGTGGTGGACACGAGGGTGGCGGTGGCGACGGCGATGGCGGTGGGGGCGACGAGGGCAGCGGGAGTGAGGGCGGGGGCGGCGGCGGCGAGAGGGTGGCGAGAGGGTGGCAGCTACGGCGACGTCGGTGGGGGCAAGGGCGACGGTGGAGGGGGGGGCCGAGGGCCGTGTAGACGAAGGTGGGCGAGAGGTAATCAGAGGTAATCGAGGCGCCAAGACCGCACGGGTGAGGTAATCAGAGGTAATCATAGGTAATCAGAGGCGAATCAGAGGTAATCAGAGGTAATCGAGGCGCCAAGACCGCACGGGTGAGGTAATCAGACAGGTAATCAGAGGGCGGGCGGGAGGTAATCAGAGGTAATCGAGGCGCCAAGACCGAACGTGATAGGTAATCAGAGGTAATCATAGGTAATCGAGGCGCCAAGACCGCACGGGTGAAGTAATCAGACAGGTAATCAGAGGGCGCGCGAGAGATAATCAGAAGTAATCGAGGCGCCAAGACCGCATGGGAGAGGTAATAAGAGGTAATCAGAGGTAATCGAGGCGCCTAGGCCGCACGGATGAGGTAATCAGAGGTAATCAGAGGTAATCGAGGCGCCAAGGCGGCACGGGTGAGGTAATCAAAGGGAGGATCAGAGGTAATCAGAGGTAATCGAGGCGCCAAGACCGCACGGAAGAGGTAATCAAGAGGTAATCAGAGGTAATCGAGGCGCCAAGACCGCATGGGATAGGTAATCAATAGGTAATCAGAGGTAATCAAGAGGTAATCACCCGAGGGTAACGGTGGGGGCGGCGACGGCGACGGCGGCGGGGGCGACTGGGGGCGAAGGCGGCGAGGGCGGAGGGGGAGGCG
>Ga0210248_101382_pt1 | contig 18514 bp, 11 predicted proteins | sample ChrtobMetP3_32mM_FD_155493 | JGI IMG/M metagenome (GOLD analysis project Ga0210248, IMG submission 155493) | Chrysochromulina tobin associated microbial communities from unialgal haptophyte culture, Seattle, Washington, United States - P3_32mM | ecosystem: Host-associated > Algae > Haptophytes >...
GCGGGGGCGGGGGAGGCGGCGGAGGTGGCGGGGGGGGAGGGGGTGGTGGGGGGGGCGGTGGGGGCGGCGAGGGCGGCGGCGGGGGCGACGGAGGCGAGGGCGGCGGCGGTCCCGGCGGTGGCGGAGAGGGTGGGGGCGGCAGTGGCGGGGGTGGGGAAGGAGGTGGAGGCACGGGAGGCGGAGGCGAGGGCGGCGGAGGCATGGGTGGCGGTGGCGACGGTGGCGGCGGGGATGGTGGGGGTGGCGAGGGTGGCAGCAAAGGTGGAGGAGGTGAAGGTGGAGGAGATGGCGGTGGCGGCGACGGTGGCGGCGAGGGCGGTGAGGGAGGCGGTGACGGAGGCGGTGTCGAGGGCGGCGGTGAGGGCGGCGGCGAGGGCTCCGGAGGACGGGGCGACGGAGGTGGAGGAGGCGATGGTGGTTGTGGTGCGCTTGGCAAGGGCGGCGAGGCAGGCGGCGCCGGCGGCGAGGGCGGCGCGCGTGGTGGCAAAGGTGGTGGAGGCGAGCAAGGTGGTGGCAAGGGTGGCGGAGGCGACTCAGGTGGATTTGGCGGAGGCGGTAGCGGACTGGGTGGTGGTGGAGGCGAAGGTTCCGGCGATTCAAACGACGGCGGATAGGCTGCAGCCGATGCTGTTGCTATGTGGCAAGCTGCAGCCAGCACCTGGAATAGACGTGACATGGTTACCTGGTCGGCCTTACCGGACGGCCTCTATGATTTTATTTATAATCTGCGGACTATTCACATCACAGCGCATTTTTGGACGGACGCGCATTCCGCAGTTGAATAAAGAGATTTGTTAACTGAACAAGCACCCTACCAAGAGGGACCCACTGAATTGCGGTGGGGAATTTGAAGGGGAGGGTCGGCGTGTTGGGTGTCGAGGATGCAGATCGTATACACAGTTGACTCTTGAGAACTTATGTCCCAAACCCATCTGGACCGTGAAAGGTAAGTTGCACGCTCTAATCAGCAAGCGCGCCTGTCGGCGTCTCCGCGGCCACGGCGCGGAGGGAGCCGCCCCCCCTTTGCAAGCCCCTTTGGCGGGAATGGCGCCACGATTCTTGTGCGCAGATCGTTCCGAATCACTTCTGCTCAACCCTCCCTCTCTCTCTCTCTCTCTGCTCCACAGCCAGGGTGCGGCCACCTCGGGCTCCATAGGGTTCCACGGCTCAAAGTGCTCTACACGGCGCTCCATAGCGCTCTACACGGCGCTCCACGGCTCAAAGTGCTCTACACGGCGCTCTACACGGCTCAAAGTGCTCCCGACTTGCCACCCGTGTAGAGCGTCGCCAACCGGCTCAAAGTGCTCCCGACTTGCCACCCGTGTAGAGCGCCGTCAACTTTTCAAGCAACGTCAAGCTGATGATCGAGAAGGGTGCGAGCTTGACGAAGGCCGGAGTGAAGCCTTTCCAAAAGACGGTGACGCCCTCCTTGGCGAAGGACCTGCGAGCGCAGTCGAGCATGCCCGCGTACTCGCCCTTCGAGGCCTGCTGCACCCGAGACTTGACCACATCAAACGGCTGCGAGCTCAGCGTCGAGAACAACGAAGCGACCGTCGTCGCGACGAACATGTTCTTGACGTCCGTCTCGCCCCAGCCCGTCTTTTCGGCGATGAGTGGCTTGAGCTGCGAGGTGATCGCGAGCAGCGTCGAGTTGAGCATCCCAGCTCGCAGCACGGTCGGCGTCGCACCCGTGTACAGCGCCCCAAGCCCTTCCTCGCGGGCGACGCGGATCACGCAGTCGATGGAGTTGGCGTAGCCGCGCCGCTTCGCTGGGTCGGCGATGGAGCTGTCCGCTCCCATCCGCACGAGCGCAAGCTCGGCAGGGGATCCGACGGCGGCGCCCAAGCAGCCCGCGACGGTCCCATACGAGAGCTTGACCAAAAAGCTGGGCTGCTCGTTCGCTTGGCGGCTACGCTTGTCACGGTCGAGAAGGTAGCTGTAGATGCCCAGGCGACCGCTGCCGTATGTGACCTGGCGCAGCCACGCAGCAGAGAGGCCCGCGTAGATGCCGCCGATACCGCCTTTTTTGAAGATTGAGACCGCGGCGTCCACCGTTCCACTGTACTGCGCCACTTGCATCTGAACGCGTATGACGTCGAGGGGGTGGCAAAAGAACGAGGCGCCAATACCCCCTGCTGCACCAAGGGCTGCGCGCTCCGCTAATCCAATCGAGGCGGCGGCGGGGCTCGTCATCTGTGGCGCTGGTCACTTCGCACAAGGGCGGCTTCGGCAGTATCCCCCCACCGACGCGATCCCATTGAGATTCCTTCACTGATTCTTTTTCACTTTCAAAAATGGAAAACTTGTGCTGTAACTGAAACGGCCCCTCGGCATCGCCGGAAGCTCGGCACCAAGGGAACCGCTGAGGCGCCGCAGCAGCACCAGCCATGCCTGGGCGGCTGCGGGCCTTCTGTTCTGTTCCCAGCTCTTCTGTTCCTGCTGTGTGCGGGCGTTCCCAGGAGTACTGAACTCCCAAGGCGTTCCCAGAGCGTTCCGCTCGTCCAGAGGAGGTGTGAGGAGCACTCTCCGTTCACTGTGAGTGCACTCTTCCGCTCCGATCTGCCACGGCGCTCACGACGGCGCTCAGATCTGCCCGGTGCTCACGACGGCGCTCAGTTCTGCCCAGCGCTCACGACGGCGCTCCGATCTACCCGGCGCTCACGACGGCGCTCCGATCTGCCCGACGCTCACGACGGCGCTCCGATCTGCCCGGCGCTCACGACGGCGCTCCGATCGGCCTCGTCGGGAGGAGCCATGACAAGCTCGACCTCGGAGTCGTCGTCGTCATCCATCGGCGCGCCGTCGTGAGCGTACGCTGCGCCTGGAAGGTGCAGCAGCGGAGCGCCGTCGTGAGCTCCAGTCCGCAAGCCCGGCGAAAGGGCGGCCGGCGGCGCGGCCTTCGAGATTGCCATCGAGATTGCGACGGCCCGAGCGGGTGGAGCGGGTGGAGCGGGTGGAGCTGGCGCCTCAGAAGCCCGTGCGGGCGGCGGTGCGGGCGGCGGCGGCGCGGACGGCATCGCGGATGGCGGCCCCTGCGTCGTCGCGGGCGCCCATCTCGACGCCTCGACCGTCGCGCCCACGACGGCGCCCGATCCCACAGGCAGGAGGGTGGGGCGAGCTCCAACGGCAATGGAGGCAGGGGCAATGGAGGAGAGATCCAGCGTGGAGGCAGGGGCCCCAGCCAGCGTGGAGGCAGGGGCCCCAGCCAGCGTGGAGGCAGGGGCCCCAGCCAGCGTGGAGGCAGGGGCACCGGCCAGCGTGGAGGCAGGCGCCGTGGTGGCTCCGGGCCGAGCCGCGGCGTCGTGGTGGGCGCCAGTAACCGCCGTAACCGCCGGCCGAGCCGCGGCGTCGGCGGCACGTTCTTCCTCTGCCGGTAGGCTCCAGCATGCAACCCCGCCCGGATGCAGCAGGGGATCCGATGCATGCAATGCGCTGAACGCAGCTGCCCGCGCCACGCCGACGGGCGCGCGCACGCCCGCGCCCTGCAGCACCGCAATGGCGCGCGGCAGTACGTCGCCATGCACGGCGCGCCCGGTGCCCACCGCAGCGCCCAGCGCCGAGAGCAGCAGCGCGTGCAGCGCCGTCCCGGGCGCGCACTGCGCCGCGTCGACGCACGCCGAGAGGAGAGCCCGCTGTAGCCGGCCGAGGAGAGCGAGGTTGAGCAGCTCGGAGCCCACTAGCAGGAGGGCGTGCACGGCGCTCAGGGCCGCACACTGCACGCCCACCGGAGCCGGCCGCCCGCCGCCGGTGGCGGCAGCGCCACTGGCGGCAACGCCGCTGCCGCCGACGCTGCCGCCGACGCTGCCGCCGACGCTGCCGTCCTCATTCTGACGCTGTCGCTTGCGCGCTCCAGCGCCGCCGTCGTGTGCAGCGGCAGCGCTGGCTCGGGAAGGCAGCTGACCAGTCAAGTCGAGGAGAGCGTGGCTCACGAGCGCTTCCCCCATGGCGCCCACCACACATGGCCCAAAGGCTTTCAAGAGCACCGCCGACAGAGCGTATGTGGCCGCGCGTAGCTCGGCGCAGCGCAGCTGGGGCGGGCCGGAGGGCGAGGTGCGCTGCCACGAACGCCGAAGGAGCTGCGCGATGGTCGATACGTGGCCGTAATGAGTGGCAATCAGAGGCAATCAGAGGCAATCAGAGGCAATCAGAGGCAATCAGAGGCAATCAGAGCAATTAACGGCACTCACCGGAGCGATGGTCGACACGTGGCCGAGGGCGTGACGCTGCGCACACGCCACCGTCGAGTGCAGCAGCTGGAGCGCTGCAAGGTGCACCTCGGGCAGGACGAGCAGCGCCTCCGCGAGCGGCAGGGCCGCCTCGGTGACCGGTACGCGAACCGGGACCAAGCCGTCAGCGTCGAGGATGTAGGCGGCGGTGCTGACCAGCAGCTCGAGCGGCACGGGCATCGGCAGGGCGTCCGCCGGCGTCGAGGGCGGGCACAAGCCACAATGCAACGCAAGAGCACAACGAGAGACGCACCGAACTAAAGCCGAGCGCCGCCGCTGCGCCGCTGCGCTCGTGCGAGCGCTGTGTTGAGCGGCCACCGACGGCGCCGTCGTGGGCACTCCGAAGGACGGCGCCACGACGGCGCTCGCCTGCGCCTCGGCGGGCAGCGCGTAAGCAGGCAGCTCGTACCGTACCGGTGGCGCGCTCACGACGGCGCCTAGCAGCAGAGCGAGTGCCCGGTGCATCGTCCCGACCAGCCGCTGCACGTGCAACAGCCATGCCTCCTCGACCGCGGCGACCGGCAGGCAGCTGGGCAGTACGCCCATGAGCGCCGCGGCGGCGCGTGCGGCCGGGGCGCCCGCCTCGAGCGCAATTGACGGCAGAGCCGCGCCCAGTTTGTCGCGATGGGCCCGAAGGCTGTGAGGCACAGCGGCGCACAGCCGGCTGAGCACGAGCAGCGCACCGTGCTGCGTGGTTGCCTCGCCAAGCATCGAGACCAGCGCGGTCGCAAGGCGTGATACCGCGCCCGAGAGCTCACGCCGCTCGCCCGGCCAGCCTGCCGACACTGTCACCATGTGCGCGAGCGCCTCAGCGGCAGCGAGCCGCACGGAGGTGGCCGCAGCGATGGCCGCCTCGGACGTGGCCTCGCTGATGGGCTGGAGCAAGTGGAGCAGAGCTGCCGCCCACTGCTCGCGGTGCCGTGCAAATTCGAACTGCGTGCACTGCTGCACCGTCTCGCTGAGCAGCGCCGCCGCCGCGACCCGAGCCTCGGGCACCGGGCCTCGAAGCAATGCCTGCAAGCGAGAGCTCCACGCGTCGAGCGTTTGCGTATCAACCACGGCGATTAGCGTGCGCCCGCGCAGCACAGCCAGCGCGCCCTGCACGTTGGCCGGGTTCGCGTCCACGTCGCGAAGGATGGTGGCCAAGAGGCTCGACGCAGCCGGCGCCATTTGCGAGATGGACGACGACGTCGCCACTCACACACGCGACCTTTAGGAAACACTGTGAAACACAACTTCACAGCGGCGAAAGGGGCTGAAAAGCTCTCGCCCGAAGCTTCTCGATATCCGCCAACGAGGCGCCCGTCTCGAGCTCGAAGCTGTGACTGTCGCAAAGGTTGGTGGAGGCCCCCGCCTTGGCCCCCGCGCCGAGGTCGAGACTGGGGACCCTGGTCATCCTCAGCGGGCCGATGCGCTCAAAGTGGAGGTCCTCCGCGTACGCCATCCGCTTCACATAGTGCTGCGCACTCGCCGGCTGCCAGAGCCAGCAGCCTGCCTGGCGGGGGCCGCCTGCATGTTTCCCCTCCGCGCCCTCCATTGCGCCCGCCCGCCACCATCGGGGCCGTCACAGCGCCCCCTTGAGCCCGAGCGCCATGGCGAGCGCACTGCTTTCGGAGTAAGCGAGTCTCCATCGTGTACCCAATTTGGATGACTTCTCCGATGACGTCCAGCGCAAACGCAAGCGAGTGGGTGTGCCCCAGGCTGCCGTTCCAGAAGCCAGGCGACGCCTCCATCACCAAGTGGCGAACGCGTCGATCTCGCATCAAGGGAAGCAAACTCGCGTTCAAGATGCCCATCTCGGCACCCTCGACGTCCACCTTAACGAACGAGAGCTCAGCGCCAACGGCCAGGGCGTCGCCCAGCATGCCCTGTCGGAACGTGGGCAAGGGATAGCCCACTGTGCTGGCGCCGCCTTGTGCTCGGCTCGCCGGTCGACTCGCCGGGCCGCCATCTTGATCCGGGCTCGGGCTATGGCGGCGCATGACATCTTTCCGGCCACGCATCCCGAAGTGGCCGTCGCATTCTTGCTGCCAATCCTTGTATTTTGCATCGGTGCCAGCAGTAAGGTCGATGCGCACGGGGTACGGCTGCGTCGATACCCCGCCGCGAACGATCTGAGCGCGCTGCGAGTGAGGCGAGGCGCTCACGGCAGTGGCAATAAAGCGCCAGCAGGTTGGCTGGGCGTCGAAGAAGATCACATTCGCGCCAAGCGCGAGCGCGAGCATGCCATAGTAACCTGCATTCGCACCTACGTCGAGCACGAGCATGCTGCTGCTGCTATCACAACGATTCCTGATACCTGAAAGCGCTCGGTGAAAGATGCTCGCCACCCACCGCTCGCCCCACTGTGAGTGAACGTAGTGCACAATTTGGGTCGCGTTGGCATGCAAGTTGAAGACGGCGGTGATCGCGCTGGCATTATGCTGCGCGTCGGCGACGAATTTGTGCACGACGTGCAGCATGCCGTGCTGAAGATCGGCAGACACGGAGCTTGATGTATACTGGCGCGACATGGGCTGGGCAAGGGGCTGTGTGTAGTTGGGTTGGGGTGCGTGGGTTGGGAAGGGAGCGATCTTCGCAGAACTCTCGTCCTTTCGAAACGAGTTTGTTGCATGCATGTGTTCGAAGCAAGCACGCGAGCTATATCGTACGGAGCTATATATTACGGAGATTTACTACCGGTAGACTCACTGACTATATCGGACGCATGCAATTGTGTGGTTCTGCAATTCCCCACGCTGACGTTGATGCAACCCTCGAGGATGCCTCTGTTCCGCACGTTCCCCCTCACTCACTCACTCTCACGCTCACTCACTGGCGTACAGAGTATGCTGGACGCCTCAGTAACGCCTCAGCTCCAACACAGCTTCCCTCTCAGCTTCCCTCTCTCCGCAACTACTCCGCAGCTCCTCCCACTGGCCTCACCGTAGCCTCGCCGCCCCTGCCCCAAGATCCCCCGCACAGCCCATGGCACAGCCGTTTACAGTTACACAGCGTCGTCCCCCTTCAGACGAAGTTTGCCTTGACAATCTGGATCACCTTGGCGCGCGGCTTGAAGAGGGGGCGCAGGCAGGGCACAGTCTTAACTGCCAACGAGACCGTCGACGTTGCCGGCGACGTTGCAGGCTTGCCCTTGTCACTTTGGTAGCCACTCTCGATGAGCCCTTGCGCCTCGAGCGCCTCGCCGGGCACGCGGCTGTACTGGCCATAGTACACATTGTGCCCGTGGCGCGACTCGGAGCGCGCAAGCCAGCGCGCCGTGCCAGTGCACGTGGCCACGAAAATCAGCACGAGCACCAGGACCATGATCAGGATGAGAGTGATCAGCGTGGCCTTCTTGCCGTCGCCCGAGCGCTTGGCGGCCGACGCGACATTGAACACCATCGATCCGAGCAGGCCGTTGGGCAAGATGTTGCACTGCACGCTGTCGATCAGGATCATGAACAGCGGCGCGGTGCTCGGGCCCAGCTGCGCCGCCGACGCCTGCTGCGCCGCAGCCGCCGAGACTGGAATAGCCACGTCCTCCGCCTTGATGGTCACCTCGGCGTTGGGGTCGAGCGCGTGCCCATTGTACAGGAAGCAAAAGTCAGTCGGGACGTGCGCGAGGCGCGCCGCGGCCACTTGCTCGCGCACGGCCTCGAGGGTTGCGCCGGGTCCCATAATCGTCGCCATCACCGAATGCCACGTGCGTTGCGCGAGACGGAAGCACGTGTCGGCCGCCTTGGCCGTCTCTGGGCAGCCGACCTGGGCAAGCACGAAGGTGAGGCTCGCACCAACGTGGCTGACCTTGACCGAGACGGGCTTGAGCTCCACCGGAGCGGACGAGGGCGCAGGGCCCATCGAAGCCACGCCGGGCAGGCGGGCTTGGATGGCGTGGCTCAGATGGGGGGCTGGCGTGGAGCCGAGGCTCGAGGGCAGGATGAGCGGAGGAGGGAGCTTGACCGCATTCGGGTCGGCTGTGGGTCGGCTCGGGACGCAGACGCTGTCCCCAATCTCGAGGATCCACGCGCCGTTGTACGGCACGGCGACGATGCGACCCGACTTGGCGACAACGCCGCCGCCCCACGAAAAGTTGGATGCGCCCAGCGACGAGCCGAGAAGCGCCATCGCTTTGGTCGCTGGGTCGAACTCAAGGACCTTATCTGCGCGCCATGGCATCGCGTAGATGCGACCGTTGGGGGCGAGCACGCCGCCGGACCACTTGTCCTGAAGGTCCTCGCCGCCGGGGAGCATGCCGAACAGGCTCGTTGTCTCGCGCTCCACGTCAATCTCAAGCATGGACTTGGCGAGCGCGGGGACGCCGTAGATCTTGCCATTGGGGGCGAGCACGCCACCGGACCACTTGCCCCAGTGGGGAAAGGTCATGGCAAACGGGCGCGCGATGCGCCGCTCGGTGTCGATCTCGAGCACGTATGGCGACGAATACGGGATGGCGTAGATCTTGCCGTTCGGGCCGAGCACGCCGCCGTACCACTTGCAAGGGTCTGAGCCGACGCGGCCGAAGAGCATGAGCGCGTGCGTCTCCGGGTTGATCTCGAGCACCACGTCGGCGTCGTAGGGGATGGCGTACACGAGGCCGTTGCGCCCGAGGACGCCGTCGAGCCACTTGCGCTTTACGGACGAGGAGACGATACCGAAGGTGCTCGTCGTGCGCGCCTTTGGGTCGATCTCGAGCACCGTCTCAGCCGCATAAGGCACGGCGATGATTTTTCCCGAGGGCAGTAGGACGCCGCCGATCCACTTCTCCTCGCCGCAATGGATCGAACCGTGGCACTCTTGGTCCGTCTTTGCCATGCCCAGCTGCCCAAACGTCGAAACGGTGCGCGTAGTCGGGTCGATTTCGAGCACCTGCACGAATAACGAGGGCGCACGAGGACCACTCATGAGTGGAGAGGGCGGGACGATGGCGAGTGGCGCTGCAACGCTCGGCACGCACCGAGGTAGCATTCGTAGGGATACCGTAAATCTTGTCACCGTCCGGCCCGAGGACGGCACCGCGCCACCCACCGCGTGGGAGATGGCCCCACTGCGAGTAGGAGACGCCATACGTGGCGCTGTTGCTGTACGTGAACCCATTGGGACAGCCACCCGCATCGAGGACGGGCATTTTGAGGCCCGTAGTGATGACCAGTGTGTACAGCGTAAGAGTGAGAATCCGAATCATCGTGACACTGTGCTACGACGCTGAAGCGCGCACTTGGCGGGGACTTCGGGTTGTGCGGAAAAGTGCGCGCTTGGACGGTCCGACCTGGACCCCACAGACTTTTCGCACAAAGAGTGTCACGTGTCACGCGAACGTGAACGTTAACACGACAGACGCGACAACCGGCGAACGTGTAAGAAGAAAGCGCAGTCAGTTCGAGCCGAAACGACCCTGCAAACACTTTTCAATGAGGCCCAGGGGGAAAAGCCGGTACATTGCCATCAAGGAGATGGCCCAGAGGCCCACCAAAATACATGTCCCCTTCTGTACGGTGCCGGGTACGGTGTATCTTGGCTCCATTTGAAACCATGCGAGTCGAATAATCGAGGAACTTGACAAGAATGGTATTCTTATTTGAACTTGCAAGGACGGCCAAACTTTGCGGAAGGGCAGGAAACGAAATTCATGCTGTTCGCACGTGCGGCGGCCTCCGCCGCTCGAGGCGCTTCGGTCACCTCTTTCTTGAGCAGCGACCCGGACAAGACGCACGACAACAAGGTGAAGGGCCTGGCCATCGACTCTTCGATAACCGAGATGATAGACTCGCTGCGCCGGCTGCGCACGACGCTTGAGAGCGCCGCGACCTTCTACGCCAAGTATGCAGAGCCTCCGAAGAAGTCAAGTACGACAACGTCAGCTATCAGCGCGGGAAGTGCTGGAGTGTCGCACTCGCTGGAAGTGATGCTTAGCCTGCCGGAGCTTGCTGAGTGGCCGAAGCATGAGCTCTTCTGCGGCTCGAGCGCGTGCAGCGAGCAGCTTTTCCTTGACGCGTCACGGCTGGCGGTTATCGAGGACCTCATGGTGGCGGAGCGTTCGGCGATCGGCTCTCAGGTGGTACCTAAACTGCGTGAGGGCGTGCGCATGGCGATCGAGAGCCTCGAGGGGCTCTACGCGTTCGAGCTGCAGCTGCGAGACGCTACCCATGCACTCGAGGCGGCGCAAGAGGCGCTCAAGCGCGGCGGCGCACTGGCCGACATCGCCGAGGCGCAGAGAGAGATGAAGCGCCTTCAGATCGAGGCCAAGCCCGCGGCGCTCGATACCGCGCGCGCGCGGCGGCTAGCGGCCGAGACGGGTCCGATTTGTGACGCGATGACGATGCTCGCAAGCGCCTATCACAACTTTGTGCGTGGCTCGACCGCTGTGGTGCACGGCCAGCAGCAGCCGTCGGCCGACTACAACCCGTTGGTCGTGCGCAAGGCGCCCAAGGAGAAAGAGGCAAGATTCGCGGCATACATCATGCAGTGGACGCTGGCCAAGCGCCGGTGCAAGTCGTCGGCGGCGCTGCTCGAGGAGTTCGTCAAGCGGCGCATCGAGACGCTCCTCGCGCCCCTCAGGGAGGAGGCTACGCTCGAGGCGCTCGCGGCGCAGATCGAGGACGAGGCTGTCAAGGCGCGCATCGAGGCGATCCGGCTGCCGGAGGCGGAGCTGTCGGCGGCGTGTGGCGCGTGCCGTACGGCGGTCGCCACACTGGTCGAGGCGCTCGGCTTGTGCCGTCAGCTCTTCAAGGCTTGGGTTGAGAAGGCAGAAGAGTACGAGAAGAAGGCCAAGGCGCTGTGCACGCTGCAGGCGAAGCGCGACGCGGCGTACAAGGAGGTTGGTAAGCTCGAGTCCAAGGTCGCCGAGGATCCAAGATTAGATGCCCGAATCAGCCTCTCGAAGAAGCGTGCCGAATTGCTGGAGCTGCAGGAGGAGTGCAACACGAAGGCGGCCGCTCTCGAAACCGCCGCGGCGGAGATTGAGAGCTTTGCAGCCGAGCTCGCCAGTGACGCCGGAGAGCGCTCGGTCGCATCGCTGATCGGGAATCCCCTGCAGGCCTTAATCGCCCAGTATGGCCTCTTTTGCGCGACCCGGGGGCGCGACTTGCCGGTGCTTCTTGAGGACGCACCTCAGCTCTTGCTCGCCCCCGGGCGGCCGGTGGAGGCAAGGCTCGACACGTGCCCGTCTCCAAAGTTGGACCAAAATTCGTCTCCAAAGTTGGACCTGGATACCGATAGGCAGAGCTGTGTGGATGCGCCCACGGATGGGCAAACGGATGGGCAAACGGATGGGCCCGGGTTCATGGGGCAGCCTGCGACCGATGGTACTCCGCTGCCACTACTGGTACCCGCCACCGCTGCCGCATCTGAGCCTTTGTTGTCGGCTTGCCAAACAGGATCTCAGGTGGAGGCCCTGAATGAGAACGAGAAACACGGGGGAGAGGCGCCGGAAAAGGCGGTCGTGCAGCGGGGTTTCTTCGGCTCGCTATCTGGAGGCGCCGTGGCGGCATACAGGGCGGCGGCGGACAAGAGGGCGGCACACAAGGCGGCCGCGCAGAAGGCGGCTGCAGAGAAGGCAGCGGCCGCCGAGAAGGCGGCGGTGCAGAAGGCGGCGGCGGAAAGGGCGGAGGCCGAGACTGCGGCCACGCAGAAGGCAGCCGCGGAGCCGCAAGATCGCGCTCTAGAGGAGGACGGCTTCGCGCTTCGGCCGGTGTCTGATGCCCGCGTGCTACGCTCGCTCGAGGCAGTCATCCAGACAGAGCGCCCAGAGTGGCTCGGCAAGGGCAAGGACGTGTCGAAAAGGTACGGCCCGTACGACTCGCTGAAGCTCGCGTGTGCGTGGAAGGTCGACCATCCACGCAACCTGTCCAAGTACACGGCCGGCGTGGAGCGCGTGCAGCATGAGCTCGAGCTGCTCGAGAAGAAGGGCAAGGATGTCACCTATGTGCCCGGCCTGCCCGTGAAGACGGCTCGTGCGCGCGGCTTCACCCTCTCGCAGGCTTGCAATGAGGTCATCCTCTTGCATGGCACCAACCCAGATCGGCTGCTAGACCTGCTGTCCACGGGCCTGAACGAGCGCTTCTCAGGCACCGGCGCGGGCACCGCCTTTGGCGACGGCGTCTACCTCGCGGAGGACGCTGGCAAGACGGATCAGTACGTCAGCCCCGACAGCGCGTACAACCCAAGCAGTGAGCTGCACAAGCGGCTGTACAGCGAAACCGTGCGCCACCCAGACGACGTCTTCTACGTTCTCGTGGTGCGCGCAGCCCTCGGCTACCCCGTACGCACACGGCAGGTGGGCCAGAAGGCCACCTCGATGGACACTCGCGAGCAAATCTTCCCCGTCAACTACCGTGAGCTCTCGGCGGTGCCGGGCGTCACGCCACCAATCTTCCACCATTCGCTGATCGCCGAGCTGATATCGAGTGGAACAGTGGACACCGGCGGGCTTGTGCGCTACCGCGAGTTTGTTATCTTCCACTCGGAGTACGTGCACATCGACTACCTCATCGCCTACCACCGTTGCAAAGGCGGCGAGAAGCTGTGCACGGCAGACACAGACAGTTCCTATCAGGCCTAAACGAATAAAAAAGCGGTGAGATCTGTAAAGAGGCTCTTTTAAAGACATTAACGTGAGCTGTTTGCGCTACGCGCCCGACTCCCGGTCCAAAGCCATGTCCAAACGCGTACCGTTCGTGCGCAATGGTACACACGCTTTGCGGTATGAATATCACGGAAACCGTAACCGAACATGGAAGTTGGAAAAGACATGTGTGGAGAACATACAGCAACAACGGTGATTATCGTCCGTAAGCACAGCATCGCCACGCCACCGGCGCCGCTGGGCCACAACTGGGCCACCGACGCGATGCGCACGGGCCGGGGGGGACAGGCTCGCACGCAGCGGACGGGAGCACGTGGACCACCGGGTCGCCGACCGTGGTCGGTACGTCAACATCCTTCCTGAGGTGCGGCCGAAGCGCCGAACGGAAGGGCACAGCCTGCCGTGCCACATGTCACACAGCCTCGTCACACCTGGTTGTACATGTATCGGATTGTAATCACGAATCTCGCACACGTAACGGCGGCTCCGCACAAGCGCGCGGCCATCAACGAGAGAGAGCACCTTCCTGGAACCTTTCTGGATCCTTCCTGGTAACCTTTCTGGATCCTGTCGGCTCAAAAGCTCATTTTCCGACGGAGCGGCTCGGGCGGCGGCGGCGCAAATGCCTGCACCAGCGGCGGCGGCGCCTGCGGCAAGTCAAACATCGCATTCGTCGCGCAGCCAGTCGCCCAAAACTTGCCTTTGTGGTCGCGGTTGGAGTGGTGTGATCCCGGGCATGGCATCATCGGGTGCTCCTCGCTGAGCGCCACATTAGTGCCCGCCTTCACACCTCGCGCCGCGAGCTCGACGCTCTTGCCGAATCGGGGCGAGGCGGACCGGTAGCTCGCGCTTCCCTGTGCTTTATAGTGCGCCGCGCGTTGCTCGAGCGGCGCTCGCACGAGGTTGGTTGCCAAATATGGGCCGGTTGCCAACCGTCCGTAGCCGCGCACGCCCATACTGCCGCCGTACGGCCTGCTGACGCCCTTGCCGACCCCGACAGCGTGCCGATTGAACGAGGCGAACATCTGGTTGAGGCGCGCCGCCTCCTCAGCGGCTATGGAGGCCGCCTCCTGCGACTGTGCGAGCTTGATCGTCATCAGGTGCTTTTGCTCCTCAGCGCCCTCGAGACCCGATCTGAGCTTGGAGCGCTCAAGCTCGAGCTCCTCAGCTGCCCGGAGCGCGTCCCGCAACGCCTCGCACTCGGCTTGCAAACGAGCGCGCTCTTCGGCCTCGGCAGCGCGAGCGTCCTCAGCAGCCTCCAAAGCCACGCGCAGCTTCGCCGCCTCCGCCATCGCCTCGCCGAGAGTCGACTGGCGGCGCATCGCCTGCGCCTGCGCCCTCTCCGCCTCCGCCTGCGCCTTCTGCGCCTCTGCATGCACCTCCTCTGTCCTCAGCGCCAGAGCATCATACGCTTCCTTCGCTGCGTGCAACTCCTTCTGCGCCTCACTCAGCTCCTGCAGGAGGGCCTCGTTCTTGGCGGCGAGATCGCCATCAACCGCCAAGGGTGTGGCCGGGCGGCTATGCCTGGGCGACTTGGTGCGAGAGGACGTGTCGTCCGAAAACTGCGCGGGCGACTTGGAGCGCGGCGACTTGCTGGTGAACTCGCTCATGAGCGAGTTGGCCTCGCTGTTGCACGTCTTGAGCACACCCTTGGGCGACTTGCTCAGCTTTGCAGGTGGCGGAGACGTCAAGACAGATGAGCTAGACTTTGTTTTCGGTGCGCTGATCGTTCTCGGGCTCGCGGTCGTCGTTGCGTCCTTGCTCGCGGGCGGAGTGCGAGGTGAGGAGGGCGTGGAGGAGCGAGGCGAAGCCATGCTGGCCGCCTTGGTGGCACCGACGAGCTTCTTAATCGGAGACGTCTTGACTGCGAGACTGGAGCGTGGTGTTGACGGCAGCGAGACGGCCAAAGTTGGCATAAAGCTGGGCGTGGGAACCTCAGCCGCCCGTCTGGGCCCTGCGCCTCCCGCGGACGTGCTTGGGGACGAAAAGACGTTTCGTCAGCGATCGTTACACATCCGACATCGCTCGGAGATCGCGTCTCCCTTTGCAGTCTCGATCCCAACGTTTCACGGAACCAAGTTGACTGCCAAGTTCAAGTTCAACCACTTTCCTTGGTCAAAATTTAGATCTTACATTGTATCCAAACAACAATGATGTGCAGCGGCGCTCCATGCTCCAACGTCCAGTTTCATACTTCACATCGGGTTGGATCATCATGCGACGTCGCCTGAAACCGAACCTCAACACCCCACAGCCCAGCCATCTGGCTTCATCACTCGCATCGTCAACGCCCCTGAGCCCTGCTATCTGATTTCGTCACTTGCTTCGTCAACGCCCCTCAGCCCAGCCATCGGGCTTCGTCACGTCGCGCGAGCGGCTGCCCTTGACGTAGCCACGTCTCTCCTTGATCGCCCAGTAGAGCTCGCGGTAATTAATCTCGCCCGAGCCATCTGGATCGATCTCGTTGAAGAGCTTAAAGAGCTCTGCGCGGGTGCACTTCACTCCCATGCGCACCATCGCCTTGGCAAATTCGGCACGTGAGAGGGTGCCCGTATTGTCCGCATCCCACGCCTTGAACACGTCGAGCACGCGGTCGGTGGCCATCTCGTCGAAGGCCTCGTGCATCTGCTCGGTCGGGGAGCGTAATTTGGATGAGAGCCCTACGTGCATCTCCTTATTGATCGTCTCGCTCGACAAGGTATTTTGGTTGCCTCCGTAAGCGTCGGGTACGGCCATCATGCCGCCGGCACCGCCGGCCGTGTCGACCGCGCCGAGCTTCGACGGCTCGAGCGCCATGCGCAACTCTTCAAAGCTGATCGCGCCGCTGCCGTCGGCATCAAACTGCCTCCACAGCTCCTCGACCTTCTTCGTCGATTTCAGACCAAGGGCGGCCATCGCCCTCGAGAACTCGGAGAACTCGAGCGTGCCGCGGCCGTCCGTGTCCCATTTTTTGAAGGTGTCGGTCACACGGCGCATCTGGTCTTTGAGCATGTCCGCAATCTGCCCCGCCATCGAGCGCCCATCGACCCACGACATTGGCGCCTCGATCGGCGGAAGGTTCTGGGTGGATGTGATGTACTCGGCGCCTCTGGATTGGGCGTTGCCGCTGCCGCCGGGTCGAGTACGCGCCGCCGGAGGAGGCGCGGGTGGGAGCCCGTTGCCGTGGAACATGGGCGTGTGCACGCGCGTCGCGGCGAGCAGCTCGGCGTACGTGATGCTGCCCGAGCCGTCCGCATCGAGCTCCTGGAAGAGGGCGTGGAGCTCTTCCGAGGTACACGGGAAGCCGATGACGGCCATCGCCTTCGCAAATTCGTAACGGCTGATCGAGCCGCTGCCGTCGGTGTCCCAGGCCGAGAAGCTCTGCGCGATGCGGTTCGTCGCCTCCACATACATCTCGGGGTCCTCGATCAGATCCGCCAGCAAGTAGTGGAGCAGCTGTGCGACCAGTGGAGCGCGCGGGTCGAGGGGAGATCGGCGTGTCGTCGTCGTCGGCAGCTTCTTCGACTTTCGGGACCCTAGGTTCCTGGCGTTCACGGGCGTGATGGTCTTGAGCGGCACCAGCACCGTGGCGCCCTCCCAAGGGTCCCTCCTCAACCCGCTCAACACCTTGTCGTTGCGACGGATGCGACCAGGCAAGGACTGTGCACGCGCCCTCGACTCGAACGCCGCCTCAGGGTGGATGTAAGACCGTGGCTGAGGCAAGACGCGCCCTGCGTCGGCGCCTCTCCGAAACTGTGGCGATAGGCCGACCCCTGGCGTCATCGCGCGCGGAAGATTTCCCGGTGGGTAGATGTTGGGCAGCGAGTTACTGGGTTTGGTCCACTCGGCCCTGACGCCCATGAGCTGCTTTTCAACGCGTGCGAGCTCGTGTGCGACCTCGCGAGAGGCCATCATCTGCGCCAGGGCATCGGCCTCCTCCAATGCCCGCGCTTCCCGACGCCTTCGCGTCTCCTCCACGACCGTGAGCCGCATTGTGTTCGCACACTCTTGCAAGTGAGCGTAACAACTCGTGATTCCGACGGAATTTGAACGAGCACCGCCGCCACGACCATCCATGAGCCGAGCCGTTCTCGAGCTAATTGTTTTGAAAATGGCCGAAAACATGATCGATTGGCCGTGGACTTGACTTGACATGGACGGAGGACGAGAGAGCACACACCCCTTGACGGAGGTCGAGAGTGCCCGCGGTTGGTGGGATACAGGACATGGAGGCCCCTCCATCGTCGCTGGTGATCTCCGACTTTGAGGCGTTGAGGGTATTGGGTCAGGGGGGCTCGGCGGAGGTGGTGCTCGTGCGCCACTCGTCGAACGGCAAGCTCTTTGCGCTCAAAGTGGTGAGCAAAGCGGCACTGGGCTCGGCCCGCGCAATCCAGCGGGTAGAGCAGGAGAGTGTGCTGCTAAAGCAGATTGTGCATCCATACATTGTGCGGCTTCACTACGCCTTCGAGGACCACTCGCACTTCTATCAGGCGCTCGATTTTGTGGGCGGCGGCGACCTCTTCAGCCACTTGCAGGTCCACGGGCCTCTCGCCACCGAGGCGGCGCGGCTCGTGCTCGCCCAGATGACCCACGCGATTGAGCACCTGCACCGCGAGCACGGGATCATCTACCGCGACCTTAAGCCCGAGAACGTGCTGCTCGGGCTCGACGGCCACGCGGTCCTCGCCGACTTCGGCACCGCCAAGCGCTTGCTAGGCTCGTCGAGCTTCGGCGGCTCCACCTCGATCTCAGCGCGCTCGCAGGTCGGCACGCCCGAGTACATGGCGCCGGAGGTGCTGCGCGGCGCGTCATACACCTTCGCGGTGGACTGGTGGGCCATCGGCGTGTTGCTCTATGAGATGCTTGTAGGAGAGCTCCCGTGGGGCACGGGCGCTGACCGGTTTGCCCAACACGACGCGAGCGTTGGCACGGGCGCTGACCGGTTTGCCCAACACGACGCGAGCGTTGGCACGGGCGCTGACCGGTTTGCCCAACACGACGCGAGCGTTGGCCACAGCTGCGGCGGCCACAGCTGTGCCGGTAGCATGAGCAGCAGCGGCGGCGTGAGGTCGCCGCGCTGCAGCAACAGCGGCGAGGTCGAAGGCATGTTCACGTTGGACGAGGACAGGCTGGGCGACGTCGGCGGCGGCGTCCACGGCGGCGGCGCTCACGGCGGCGGCGCTGACGGCAGTCGCATGACTGCTTTAGAGGAGGAGATGAAGCAGCTGGCGAGCGATCTCGAGCACAATCTCGATCACGATCTCCAGCCGACGGGCCGAGTGCTCCCCGCCCAGTACGGCGCCCATAGGTGGCGGGGCACGGCGGCGGGGAGCGGCGCGGGTGGGTCGTCCTCCATATTAGGGACGTCTTCCATATTAGGGACGGCGTCCATATTAGGGTCGTCGTCTTCCGCGGTCCTCGTGGACGCGATGCCGCCGAGCGTGTCGGCGAGCGCGTCGCTCCTTATCTCCAAGCTGCTGATCCTACGGCCCGAGGGCCGTCTAGGCGGCACAGGGCGAGAGGGCGGGAATGCTGTTCGAGCGGACCCTTTCTTCGCGCCGATCGATTGGCGACGCCTCGTCGAACGTCAACTGCCTTCGCTCCTAGTCACCAATGGGCGCAACGGCGCGCACGAGGGCGCGCCGGCCGGCAGCAGCGCCCCTTTTGCAGCATCCTCTCCTTTTGCGGCATCCCCCCTTTTTGCGGCATCCCCCCCTTTTTCGGCATCCCCCCCTTTTGCGGCATC
>Ga0210248_101397_pt1 | contig 18425 bp, 15 predicted proteins | sample ChrtobMetP3_32mM_FD_155493 | JGI IMG/M metagenome (GOLD analysis project Ga0210248, IMG submission 155493) | Chrysochromulina tobin associated microbial communities from unialgal haptophyte culture, Seattle, Washington, United States - P3_32mM | ecosystem: Host-associated > Algae > Haptophytes >...
GGCTGGATAAGGTGCGGCAGCTCCTTGTCCACCATGATTGACATAGTCCAGCCGTCGCCGGCCGCGGGCCGTGGCTGGCACGTGCTGCACACCACCACCACTTGCGGTGCCATTTCTGCGCACGAAGGTGGCACCGCACCCGCCGCCCACGCCTCACCCCATCCCCGTGCTCCTGGACAGGTTCTGACGCATTGGTAGGCATCCTCGTGGTGGACAAGGAGGAGCCCAGCAGCAAGCGCGGGCACGGCGACGCGTGCGCGAGCGCTGGCGGCGTGCGGACGGCGACGCTCGCTAGCCGGCCCTTGAGAGAAGGCCGCGCGCCAGCCGTGAGGGTCCGCCGTGGGCGTTTGGGACCGGTCAAACGAGTATTGTACCGACCTCGTACATGCTTGGGCCGGAGGTACACGCATCAGTAACGTGTGTAGGCTTTACCAACGACCCGCATTCACTCATTTGTCGGAAAGCGACGCGCTTGGTTTCACCCCGGCATGCAACACGTCTACGACTTTCGCGACGGGTTGCAACTATTTTCCGTGTCAAGACGTACCCCAGTTCAACCCCGACAATACAAATCGGCTGCGTCATCGGCGATAGCCAGCTGAAGGATCATTGGCGTAGTAAAGCTTCAAAGTACGTCGAGATGCGGACGGTAGGGATGAGCGAGCGTTTTGTGGGAGCGTCCAATCTTTGGCCGTTCCGAGAGCACGGTTGAATGTGGCGTTGATTGCATCTCCAGTCAACCCCGCGGCCAGCAGCTGGCGAGGTGAGAAGCCAGCTATCACCAGCAGCTCTATGCTGTAACCTGCTGCCTCCATCTCAGCAGCATCGGCTCCAGCTATTCGCAACTCGGCAGCTCCGAACCCAGCGTCCCGCAGCGATCGCGCATCGAAACCCGCAGCCTTGAGCTGCGTCGCCTTGAAATGTGCAGCAGCCAGTTCAGAAGCCGTGAACCCGGCGGTCTGCAACGCGGCCACCTTGAACCCGGTAGCCTTAAGCTTGCGTGCATCAAAGCCGGCAGCTCGAAGTGAAAATGCATCGAAACCGGCCTTCTTCAATTTGGGTGCCTTATAACCCGCAGACGCCAGCTCCGAAGCTGAGAATCCCACCTGCTTCATAGTTTGAGCTCCAAATCCTGCAGCCTTCAGTTGGCGAGCGTCATCACCAGTCGCTCGCTGCGCTGCTGCAGCGGCAGCAACGGCGTGTGACGATCGCAGCCTGCGATTGAGTAGTGATGAGTAGATGCGGTCCAGCATGGCCAGCATGTTTCTGCTGAAGGCGACCAGGAAAGTTGACAGGTGTGAACGTGCATTCGCGTTTCTCACACTGAAAGAGAAGAAACAAAAAAATTCCGCGTCGTGTTGAACATTCACGTGTGCGACGTGTGAAAACAATGGTGGAGGCTCGTTGCTCAGCTCAGACACACGTGCCCCGGTGAATGCTACCCGCATCATTGCAGGCCCTCTCGGCACTACTTACGCACGCACGTTCAGGAACGATCACAGCACCGGCCCGAACTGTCGCCGTCAAGGCTACTTCCGCCGCCGCATCGCCGCCGCCGCTGGCGCCGAGTGCACCCAACGGCGCTACGCCGCCTCCTAAGCGTGAGGACGTGATCGAGTGCTCCTCTGCCTCATTGTCATCCGCTGCAGAGCTGTGCAGCAAGGTGACGGTCATATTGGTAACCTCGTTCACCCCAGCTTGCCCGGCGACTGCACTCATCGAGGCCACGCTGGCGTCCTTCGCCTTTGTGCCCGGCTTGGAGCTCTGCTCGACGGTGATCGTGTGCGACGGGTACGTTGCTTCCAGCAAGCGCCGAACCAAGGCGGGGCGGCTGATCAGCGAGGACGAGGCGCCGTACCGTGCGTACATCGACGCCCTGCGCAAGCTCGTCGACACTGCACGCTCGTCGACGCCCGCCGGCGCCTCGCTGCCGCCGGCGCTGGCGCGCGCGTCCGTGCTGGCGCTCGAGAGCCACCACGGGTTCGGGTGGGCGGTCAAGGCCGCTCTCGAGTCGGGCCTGGTCCGGACGCACTACATTCTCGTCGTCCAGCACGACCGCGCCTTTATGCGCCCGTTCGATATGGCGCGCGCGATCGGCTGCATGCAAGCCGACGAGGATGTCCGTTACCTGCTGCTGCCCACCCGCTCGACGCGTCATCATGAGCAGACGATGCTGTGTAACCACCGTGTGAGGATGCCGCGGCGTACCATTCACGGCGCGCGTCTCCTCACACTCGCATTCTGGTGGGACTCGACACACCTTGCCACCGCTGCGCACTATCGCGACTTTGTGTTTCGGGAGCGGTGCGCTCAGCACGGCGCCTTGCCCGAGGAGACGAGCCTGAGTGCGTCTGATTGCCCACGATTGCCCCCCTCATCAGGTGCGTCCGGCGCGGCACTTTCCCTGAGGATACGCTGGGGAAGCAGCTGCTGACTGAGGTGAAGGAAAGAGGAGCGTGCGCAGCAGCGCGCTACCACGCCTTCCTGTGGGAGAACGCGAACCAGTGCACCGAGACTGATAATGCCGACGGCAGTGTGGTGGGCCACCTCAATGGGCAACACTGGCGCGCCTGGGTGACCGAGTCGGACGAGGTGATCGGCACGCCGGCGGACGGGTCGATGCCGCTGCCGCCGCCGCGAACGACTGCTGGTGCCCAGTTTGCACTTCAGAACAGTCGGCTGCACCATTTCCGTCGGGAGATGGCCACGCTGAGGCGCGGCGAGGCAGACGAGGCGGAGGAGGCGGAGGTGGAAGAGGAGGCGGAGGAGGAGGCGGAGGGGAGGTCGAACGAGCAGCCACTGCCCTTGACGCCGCCGCCCTCATCGCCGCCGCCCTCATCACCGCCGCCCTCATCGCCGCCGCCCTCACCGCCGCCGCCCTCACCGCCACCGCCCTCACCGCCGCCCTCGCCGCCGCCGCCGCGGCCGCCGCCACCGCCGCCGCCGCTGCCAACGCGGGTCAGGCTGAGCTCACCGCCCTCGATGAATCGGGACGCCATGCGCGATGCAACAGGCAGCCCGCCGCGCGCCGTCGTGGGCGCATCGTCGGTTCACTGCGTGGACGTGAGTTTGCGCCTCATATCGCGTGACGCACCCGCCGCCGACGCACTGCACCTCTCGGTACGTGTGTGCCCCTCGGCCTCGCAGCTGGAAGCGTCGACGCGACCGCTAGTGACGGTGGTGCTTCCGATCTTCAACGGTGAGGGTTGGCTGGATGAATGCTTGGGAGCCTTGCTTCGACAGACGTGGGTAAGTCGCCATGGGTTGCACAGACCAGCCGCCGCGCCCAGCACCGACGGCGCGGGCGACGACTGCAGCGTCGGCGGGGTGTATGAGAACGGTCACGACTGCGCACCGCCACACACCGCCTCCGCCTCCCTCGCCAATGCGGGCTTGATCGAGCTCTCCGCCTTCGATGACGGCTCGACTGACGAAACCTGGGCTCGATTGACGAAGCACTGGGCGCCGTACCTGCGGGCATGCGGCTGGCGCGTGGTGCTGGGGCGTGGCGCGCGCCCACCCGGCGGGTATGCCCGTTGCCAAGGGCGTCTGATGGCTCTCGATTGCGTCTGTTGGCACGCGGTGGCCTCCCTCATCAGGGGTGATGACCTCTGATGACCTCTGATTGCCTCCCTCATCAGGTGCGGCTTCGCCAAGAACCGCGCGGTTCGTCAATCGTCGGGCGTGTGGCTCCTCTTCCAGGTGGGCACTGATTGCCTCTGATCACCTCTGATGACCGCCTCTGATGACCACCTCTGATGACCGTCTCTGATGAGCCATCTCATTTGGCCCCTTATCGCTGCAGGACGTGGATGACGTGTCACTGCCCGAGCGGCTCGACCGACAGCTCGAGGCAGCCGCACGCCAGCCCGAGGCGCTCATCGGAACGCGCGTGCGGCGCGAGCCGGACGGGTCGACCGCCCGCTACGTGAGCTGGGCGAACGAGATGCCATCTGAGCAGCTCGTGCTCCACAGGTTTCGTGAATGCACGCTGCTCATGCCCACGTGGTTCGTGTCGCGCGCGGCCTTTGACGAAACCGGCGGCTTCGCCGAGGTCAAATGTGAGGACCTGCTCTTCTTACACGCGCACGTGCGCCGTGGCGCGCCGCTCTATCGCGTGGACGGTCCTCCATTGGTCGTGTACCGGTATCACGCTGCGGCCGCGACGCATGCAATCCCCCGCCAGACGATCCTGGGCCATCGCGTCGCCGCCTTCGAGCGCGACCAGCTCGGCGCTCAGCACGGCGCGTGGTCGCGCTTCACCATCTGGGGCGCCGGGCGCGACGGGCGCGACTTTTTTAAGCGGCTGAGCTCCGAAGCGAGATCGCGCGTGCTCGCCTTTTGCGACGTAGACGCGAAGAAGGTGGGCACCACCTACCAGTACTACGAGCACTTTGTGCCGGTCGTGCACTACACGCAGGCGCAGCCGCCCTTTGTCCTCTGCGTCTGCCTCGACCGCACCAACGGCGCCTTCGAGGCCAATCTCGCCTCGCTCGGGCTGCGTGAGGGTGCGGACTACTTGCACGTGGGCTAGAGGAGATTTGCACGCATTTTTCTAACGAACTCTTCACACTTCCTTTTTCCGCGCAAGCTCTCGAGCACCACTTTGCCTTTTTTGGTTGAAGGAAACCAAAGACCCTAAAAGGGGACGTAAACCATGTGGCTCTCGGTGCTGCTCCTTGGCGTGCCGCTGAGGGACACGGCGGATCTAGCGCTAAATTTAGACGCTCACGCGAAGCATACCGCGGGTACTGAGGACCTCGCGGGCGACCTGCTCCAAATGGCCCGTGGCGAAGCTGAGCCTGCTCACGGGCCCGACTTTGCGGAGAATCTGGCTCTGTGGCAAGCACAGGATTTCGATGACCTCCGCAGAGCCAGGGCTCGAGCAACAAGCGATTTCGAAGACACTAAGAGCGCACATGACCTTGAGCACATGACCACTGCGCCTACGGGCACGCATTTTGTGCACACGCGTGGGGATCTTGTGCACGCTCGTGAGGCGATGAAGCATGGCCGTGAGGCGATGAAACGCGCGCACACGACCGCACGCGACATCGAGCTCACGACCTCTGGGCCAAAGGACGCACATCTTATGCACGCTCGTGCAGAGATGAAGCATGGCCGTGAGGCGATGAAGCACGGCCGTGAGGCGCTTCGTGAAACACGTTTCATGACCGCGCAAGCGCGGCAGCCGCATCACGCAAAAGAGCAGATGCCAGTGCCGCCGACCGATTTCGCGGAGGAGTTGGCCAAGGAAAAGTCTGAGAACCTCTACCGCGAGCTCGGCCCGTCCCGTGCGTCGCCCGAGTTTGCGGCCGAGCTGGCCAAGTGGCAGGAGGAGAAGGATATCGAGACGGAGCGCCAAAGGAATAACCTGACCCAGGCAAACGCGAACTCAAACCCGAAGCTGAGCCCGAACGCAAAGGAGGCCGAGCGCCTGTGGACGGTCGACAAGGATAAGGCCTTCGAGATGCAGAAGCGCAAGGCCAAGGACGCGGCACTCCTGTGGAAGGGCGCTGCGGAGGAGGCGGCGGAGGCGTATAAGCTCAAGGATAAGGCCTTCCAAGAGGAGAAGCGCAAGGCGCTCGAAGCGTCCCTCTTGTACAAGGGCGCTGCCGAGGAGGCTGCCGCAGCTGAGCGCAAGGAGCGTGAGGCTCGCTTCGGGGCTCTGCATGCGCCGGCGGTGGCTGGTACCAAGCCCGCGCTCGGGGCCGCCCCCAAAGCCGCACCGGCGCCAGCGACGGCCCCCGGGACCGCAGCGGCCCCGAAGCCCACGTGGCGCGACCCGGCGGCCGCTCCCACCAAGCCGGCCGTGGCTCCCAAGCCCGCGCCGGCCGTCGTGCCGGCACCGGCTCAGGTGGCAGCAGCTCCCAAGCCCCACCCGTGGACACCCAAACCGGAGCCCGTCGCCGAAGCGCCCGCAGCGGCGCCGGAGCGCGAGGTGGCGGCCGCGCCCAAGCTGGTCAAGGCGCCACCCGCGTTGGCGGCCAAGCCCGCGGCGGCGCCAAAGGAGCCGCTGTACAAGGGGCATCCGCAGGTGCTCGTCATCGTCTCTGACCACGGGAGCGGCACGTCGGATTTGGGAGTGGCCCTCAATACGCACCCGTGCATGCATGACCTGATGGAGCCGTTTGGCGAAGCTTTCGCGCTCTGGTCCTCGAGCAAGCTCCCCGAATGCGACGAGATGCGAACCGTCAAGAACGCCCTCTTCGACGCCGACACGCACACCCTCGTCAACGCGGTCAACGCGAAGCTTTCGGGCACGATCGATCGCGTACTCTCCCATGTCAACCACTCCCCCTTCACAACGGACTACTCGGTGCTCTACAAGGACCTCGACTACAACCTCGCCGAGTACTTTGTGCGCGTGCGTGACCTCGTGTGCTCGAACGACGTCAGCGGCAAGTGTCCACCGGAGGACTGCGCGATCGTGCTCAAGCTGTTCCCAGCGTACGTGGACGTGAGCACGGACGGGCAGAAGGTTCGAACGGATCTGCCTGATAAGTGCGCCGCCGCCAAGAACGCGAGGAACGCGGTCGCGTGGTCGGATGCGCTCCTTTCGCTGCAGACGAACCCCAAGGTGGCGACGCTCCAGTACAACCGCAATGAGCTCGACAGGCAATTCTCCAACTTCCACCGGTTCAGCCAGGCCGGGACCAAGTTCGACTGCACGCTCCCCCGCTCACCCACAGCGTTTGCGGTCGTCGCGAAAGACTTTACGGACACCCAGCTCGAGGCGGAGGACTGCTGGAAGGGTACCGAGGGTGCCGACCTGTGCCTTGGCGAGGCCCTGAAGCTCGTCGGCCTGAATGCGACCGCCATGATGGGCAAAGGCACGAACGTGATGGTGGGTGAGCTGTACATGCGCGCCTCGACCGGTAAGCTCGCCTCAGCAAGCTGCTCCAGCAACCCGAGCGCCTCGTTTACGCGGATTGCGACCGGCGTCCAAATGATTGCACCCGAGCAGCAGCCAGGAGGCGTGCCGCCGCAGCAGGCCTACCCGCCGCAGCAGCAGGCGTACCCGCCGCAGCAGGGAGGCATGCCACCGCAGGGCTACCCGCCTCAGCAGGGCTTCCCGCCGCAGCAGCAAGCTTACCCACCGCAGCAGGGCTTCCCACCGCAGGGCTACCCGCCGCAGCAGGGAGGCATGCCGCCGCCGCAGGGCTACCCGCCGCAGCAGGGCTACCCGCCGCAGCAGGGAGGCATGCCGCCGCAGGGCTACCCGCCCGGTCAGTATGCGTGGAGCCCCGGGAACAAGTGGCAGCACGAGAAGGGGACACGTCGCAAGGGGCATGTGGTGGCCTGGCAGCACACTAGCCACACGGCTGGCGAGTGAAGACGCGCAAGGTGGCAGCATGCAAGTGATAGAAGGCACGCAAAGTGGCAGCACGGGATTGGTATGCGGCCGGAAGCTTCCAGGAATCTCGGGACGTTGCATGCGAGCGCACGCCGACCGAGGACGGTGGCGCTGTGACGGGCTGTGTGTGAAGAGGTCGCGCTCCAGGCAAACGGGCGGGCCTACCAAATATGGCAAGTGACCTGCCCGTCGCTGATCGGGTTGGCTCCGGGAGGGGGGATTCCCTGTGTACACGTGGGCCGTAACAGAGCGTCTTCTGTGCAGAGTGCATGTCGGCAAAGATGCTTGCTTGTGAGAAGCTTGATTGTGAACGTGTGAGTTGGTTGCGTACATGTCCCGACCCCGGTAACTGAAATACCTTGCTTCTCATTGTGAATGGGGGCTCCCACGCCGAGCGTGGAGCGTGGTGGAGGGACTCGCGCCGGGCTGACCTCCCCTGTGGGGTAAATGGAGCAGATTCGAGTTCGACGCGGGGAGCACTCCTCCCCGTTTTCCCCACAGGGGAGTCGTGGGAGCCCCATTCACAGTGAGAAAGGAGGGGCTGCGGGGAGGGGCACGATCGGCGATGCGGCGATTCTCCACATCCGTCGGGCCGCGTGTGCTCGCCACCCTGTCCAAATCGGTTGAAATCGGCACGCCACCACGCACCCTCATCTCTGGTCTCAGCCTGACGCTGCGCCAGGGCGAGCGCTGGGCACTCGTCGGTCCCAACGGCAGCGGCAAGTCGACGTTGTCCCAGCTGCTCGCTGACACGGTCTCCGCGGACGCCAGCGCGTCGGCGGCAGAGTACGTCTCATTTGACAGCCACCGCCAGCTCCGCCGCGACGAGGCACGCACCTTTCGCGAGAGCCGCTTCGGCGTCGAGCATAAGCGAGCTACACCCGCATCCTTTCTCTTCCCAAACCTCCACCCTCCCGACACAGACACCGAGCGGGCGGCTCTCAAGGGCTTCCAAGCGCCGCGCACGCGCCTCTCGCCGCTCCCCGTGCCGTACGATGCCACAGGCGACCATCCGCTCCTCTCGGAGCTCGAGCGCGCAGCGACCACAGGGGAGGCGGGCCGTTTGCTCGATCGGTTCAGGCGAGTGCCACTGCGTGCCACTACGTGCCACTGACTGCCTCCACTGAGTGCCACCAAGTGCCCCTGAGTGCCCCTGAGTTCCACCGAGTGCCACTGTGGAGTGCCCCAAAGCACCACTCGTTCGCACCCAATGCCACTGAGTGCGTCCGATTGCTACCTGCTCGATCGGTCCAATGCCACTGAGTGCGTCCGGTTGCTACCTGCTCGATCGGTACAGCCTGCTCGAGGCACGCCATCGGCCACTGTACGTCCTCTCCACTGGCCAGCTGCGCAAGGTCCAGCTCGCGGCTTGCCTGCTCTCGCCTCCGAGGCTACTGCTGCTGGACGAGGCTCTCGACGGCCTCGACGCAGCCTCGCGCAGAGAGGCGATCGAGGCGATTGCGCGCACGAACCACGAGCACAAGGCGACGCTCGTGATGGTGGCGCATCGTCGGGAGGACCTGCCGCACACACCGACGCACGCGCTCCTGCTCGGTCAGGGCTCGGGGGCTGGCGGCTCGGCGGCTGGCGGCTCGGGGGCTGGCGGCTCGGCGGCTGGCGGCTCGGGGGCTGGGGGCACGAGGGGGCCCACGGGCACAGGATGGCGAGCAGGCGAGTGGAAAGTGATGGAGGCAGAGGTCACCGCTCTGCTCGAAAGCGCAGACTCCGGGGATGGCGGCGGCTTCGCACAACATGAGGTTGGGGCCCCACCCATCACGCCGCCGCCGCCGCCGCCGCCTCCACCACCCGCAAGCAAGGCGGCGGCGGTGCCGACGACGACGGCGACAAGTGACGAGCCGCGGCCGGTGGTCGAGTTTGACAAGGTGCAAATCCGGTACGACTGCGGCGCGCGCTGCTTTGTACCGCCCCTCAGTTGGACAGTGTGCGAGGGCGAGAACTGGGCCGTGGTGGGTGGGAATGGAGCTGGGAAGACAACCCTCGTCGACCTCATCTCAGGCGAGTGTGATTGCGAGTGTGATTGCGATCTGATTGCGATCTGATTGCGATCTGATTGCGATCTGATTGCGATCTGATTGCGATCTGATTGCGAGTGTGATTGCGAGTGTGATTGCGATCTGATTGCGATCTGATTGCGATCTGATTGCGATCTGATTGCGATCTGATTGCGATCCGATGACCTCGTTATGATGGCAAGACGACCCTCGCGCTCGGCTACCCGAACCCCAAGCCCAACCCCAAGCCTCGCCCTCGTCGACCCGAGCTCAGGCGAGAATGTGCTCGGCTACCAGCAGTCCATCAAGCTCTTCGGCCGGCCAAAGGGCAGTGGGGAGTCTGTGTGGGAGATCAGGCGGCAGCTCGGCGTGATCTCGACGGCGACGCACATGGAATACGTGGACCACGCGGAGGCGGTCATGCTCGGCGAGCGGCGCGCGGGAAGCAAGCAGGTGAGATGCGCTTGAATGGCTGGATTGGCTTGATGGTCTGGATTGGCTCCTTCATTGATTTACATGATGGATGGATTGAGACTTTGGAATGCTCGGTTGGCAGGTGAGCACGTGGGAGGTCGTGTGCTCAGGCTTCTTCGACTCCATCGGACTGTACGCCGAGCCGAATGCCGCACAGGTCGAGGTGGCGAAGCGCTGGATCGAGTGCTTTCGATTGACCGATCTGGTGATCCCTCCAAAGCAGCAGCCTCCCGTGTCGTCTCGTGGGGGGGCGGGGGGGTACGCCGCCGCGGCAGCCAAGGCGAAGGCCCTCCTTGCGGGCGGGAACAGCGGCGGCGGCGGCGATGGGAGCGCCGCCGGGGAGGCGCGCAACTTTTGCCACCTCTCGTTCGGACAGCAGAAGCTGATCTTACTCTGTCGGGCCGTTGTGAAACGGCCGCGGCTGCTGCTGCTGGACGAGCCCACGCATGGTCTCTCGTCTGAGAATCGTGCGCGGCTGCTCGGGATGCTTGGTACCCTCGCGGCCGATCCGAGCGTGGCCATCGTCCTCGTGACCCACCGCAAGGACGAGATCGAAGCGCTCGGTTTTGAGCACTTTCTGAGGCTCGATGGGGGTGAGCGGACGGCCGAGGCCTGAGCGTGTCGAGGCGCCCAACCTACGCCAGCACGGCGCTCGACGTGAGCTGAGCTACCTTTCCAAATACGGTACACGTACAGTACGAGAGGGCGGTCACAGTTCCATGTCACAGTTCGTCAAAGAATTCTTACCGATGTCCGACTAATCCGATATGTACATACACATCTTCCCTTCACACCTGTCTGGGGTCGCGTTGTGCTCGCGGCGCAACATTTCCAGGTACCCAATTCCACGGCTGCCCACCCGCGAGCCACCTGCGAGGCGCATTCACCGCGCGTCCGGACCCCGACCGAGTCTACATTAGAACAACTCGCTCGCGAAACGTAAAATCGGGATTCAAGTGTTTCCGTTTCACAAGTATCACAACACATCCGAAAGTTGTCGCGCTCGCAAAGAGGACAGGGTCAAGCTCGCGAAGTCGCGCTCGGAAGCGGTTCGGGACACGCCGGACCACGATGCCGATAATGTTCAAAGCGCACGAAGCAGCGAAGGAGCAAGGCCAGCACATGTCATGGGCCTGTTCGACGTGCACGTTGAATAACGTCGCCAGCGCACGCCATTGCAAGGCGTGTGACGCGCCACGGCCGGGCGGCGGTCCGGTCCCCGAAGCCGTCACATCGCCGGAGGAAGATGGCATGTGGCCTAGGGCGCCAGGAGCTGCCGAGCCATTTCCATCGTACGCTGGCGGCCATGGACGCGGCGCAGTTCGAAGCGCTCCAGATGGCGGCCGCCGACCCGGCGCTCCAACTCAATCTCCACCCATCTGGGGCTCCTTCGAGCGCAACACGGGCACGTGGACGCCCTACTCGGCCACCGAGACCGCCGCCATCGAGGATGCGTTCGCTCGGGGCCACCCATCCATCTACCTGCCAACGTGCTTCAACGCGACGGTCCACTTCAACCGATTCGGCGGCCACCACCACCAGACGACGCCGGCCGTAGGCAGCAAGCCTGAAGGCTACCGCAGCGTGCTTCGGGGCACGGCCGGCATGAAGGCGACGCTGCACTGGGATGGCTCGATGTGGCGGCTCGAATTACCAAACTTCCACACGGGGTACGAGCAGCAGGTGGAAATCTACGCTGCACCGATGATAACTGAACATCAGGCTTTGCTCTTGTACAAGGCTCTCGAGGAAGCAAAGAAGCGGGAAGAATCGGCCAAGATCCGCGAGGCACAACTAGTCGAAGAATTGAATGTGGCGAAAGCAAAAGCGATACACGACTTCCAGTCCAAGCAGGCTGAGCAGGCCTTACAGGATGAGCGCCGTTTCGGACGCGTCGTTGCCATGGCTCCTGTCAGTCAGTACACAGCTGACGAAGGGAAGTCCGCCTGCACTACGATCGCCTGCTTTGGAGCGCTCGAAATGCTTCAGAGGCTTCGCACGTTTGGCTTGGGCCTAGTTGCGCAGCCTGGCGGCTTTGCTTTGAGCCCTCCACACCTCAACTCAGCTGAGCTTGCAGATGCGCTTGTTCGGGTGGTCAAACAGGGAGTGGACGCTCACGTTCGGGCGCTCAGCCATAATCCAGCATCTCAGCACCGCTCTTCAAGCGAAGTCATGGATGAGTTACCTGCGACTCACGAGCTGCGAGAGAAACTATTCCGCGGCACTTGCACCGAATACTTGCTGTCGGGCAGCGAAGATGAGCGGGCAGCGTGCTTCATGCAAGCGCTTCAGCCGCCGGCTGCACCGCACACGGCAGCCAGCTACGTGCTTACGAAGCCGCCGGAGACGGTGCTTTGCGTCATCGGAGCAGACGCCAGTACACCGTGCTTTCTGTTGGACTCGCACCCGAACTCATCGCGCAGGCTGGCTGGTGCCCACGCCTTGCGCTTCGACTGCGTGCAATCCTTGTGCACCGCGCTCTGTCACCGCTTTCCGGTGGTGCACCTCCCTGATGTGGATCCGGGGGACTGGCAGCTGGCATACATGCGCCAGTTCAGCGCAATGCCGCTGATGCTGACAGTACCGCTGACCGACAACGAGCGCAACTCGATGCAGTGCCCAATCATGCTCGAGCTGATGGTCGATCCAGTTGTTGCTATGGATGGGCATACTTACGAGCGTGAAAACATCTTGCGGCACTTTGAAGCCGAGCGCGAGCGCATTGCTGCTACGCATCAGCCTGCTCATGGTGATGACGCGTGTTGCGGCCACGTCCAAGTTCGTCACACCATCAACTCACCGCAAGGAGGCCAAATACTTGTTGAGCTGCTCGTTCCCAACCGGTTCGCTCTGACCGCGATTCAACAGGCCGTCGAAGGCGGGCGCCTTGGTGATGGCGAAGTGTGCGATTGGCGTGAGCGCCGTGAAGCGGTGGTGCGTCAAGGTGGTCAAGGTGGTCAAGGTGAGGCCATCCTGGAGCGACTGGCTCCGCCACCCGAGCGGCCCCAGTCACACCTCAAGGAGGGCTTCTTGATCATCTGCAACCGCCGCACGGATGCTCCGCGGTGGTACATGGTGCTGTTCAAGGATCGGATCAGCTGGTACAGGGATGACTCGAAGAACGAGCCGCTCGGTCAGTTTCGCTTCCGTCCGCACACAGAGGTGCTGCTGACTCGAGACCAGTTGACCCTGACGACTCCCAGTTCAGACCAAGGGGATGGGAGCCTCGCCGCTGAAAAAGCTGAAAAAGTCGTGCTCCGTACTGATGCGCACAACGCATCAGTCGAATTGCAAGAGTGGCAAGATGCGATTCGGGAGCAGTTGCGGCGATGTGCTGCCATGAGCTACGCACCCAGAGCTGAACACGCGCGCATTCTGGAGAACGGACTCGCCATCGGCCTGTGCACCGAAGCTGAGCTCAAGGTCGGACAAGACACAGCCATCCGAACCCATTGTGAATGCTGCGGACAGACGGCGCCGCCACCCTTTGCTCCTCGGCAGTGCAAGCGCTGTGCGCGTGTTCTCTGTGTGGCGTGCGTGCCGCATACAGCATTCTCGTTCGAGGAGGCCGTGATCGACAACGAGAGTGTCACTGAGCCTCAATGCAATCATCCTATCTGTATGGAGTGCTTCGAGGACGCCGCCAATAGATTGCGCCGCACTGTGGTGGACGAGAGTGAGCGCCATTACTTGCAACTACTGAATGAGAAGCTGCAGCCCTGGGAGCAACAGCAGACGACTCTTGCTAAGGCCCAGGTCAAACAGAGACTCGAAGCAGAGCACACTCTTCTTGAGGAGCAACTTGATGCTACACATGCTGCTGACATGGCCGCTCTTCGCACGAAGATCGCCAAAGCGGAAGAAGAGACTCGGGCGCGTCAGTTGGATGTGGAACGAGCGCAGGTTGCGGCCCAGGCTGCAGAGGGGGGGGCACCGCCGCCGGCGCCGGCGCCGGCGCCGGCACCGCCCGGCTTTCCTCTGCTCAAAGGAGGTTTACCGCACCAATGGCTTGCGGCCATTGGCTTGCAGCGCGTACCGCCACCGCCGCCGCCGCCGCCGCCGCCGCCGCCGCCGTCGGCCGCCGCCGCCCGAGCTGCTGACGTTCTCAACGGGGAAGACATGGATGACGAACTCCGAGCAATCATTGCCTTTTCGCTCGAGACCGCAGCGGCAGAGGAGGAGCTCCGTCAAGCTCTTGCTCTCAGTGCTGGTGAACGAGGACGTCCGACGCTTCATCACGTACCTTTCCAAGCACGGTTTCGGTGGCTGCGGCAGCAAGTTCCTCGACCCATGGGCCGTCGCGCTCCTGCAGACGGCGGTGCGCTGCCACGTGCTGGAGGCGCTGCTTCGGTTGCCCTGCATCCAGAGGAAGACGATGCGATGATGGAAGCTCAACCCGCTGCTTTCAGGGCGGAAGAAGAGGAGAGGGTGGCGATGCTGCCTGCGCCTCGGCATCCTCCGCATGGAACGCCGCAGCCACCCGTTGAGCGCGATTGGCTTCAGGGGTCACTCCAAGCGTTCCAAGAACTCTCCCAAAGGTTCATTCCTCACATCGATTTCTTGAGGCAGAGGGGCGGGAGCCTTGAGGTAGACCCTCGGTCTGCACCCGGTGATCGAGAGCTGGCCATGGGCCTGGTGTTTCCGACGGAGTTCGCGCTCGAAAGGCTCGAGAGGCGTGCTCACGAGTGCCGACTTTACGAGTCAGAAGTGTGTGCACGACTTGAGGAAGCGGCCAGGGGCACAGCAGAGCAGCGTAGTAGGGAGCGAGGACGATTGGAAACGGATCTGCTCAGGCTGCAAGGTGCGGCAGAGGCTGCGATGCGGGAGGCGGAAGCAGCCCGCCAGCGCGAGCGCGCGGCGCGGGAAGAGCAGGCACGCCGAGCAGAGGAGCAGAGGCGCCAAGAAGAGCAGGCACGCTTGCGACGAGAGCGTGAAGAAGCCGAGCGGCAGAAGCGGGAACGGGACCTTGTCCGTGCACGGAACGACGTGGCGGCGCTGCTCGACCCCAAGTGCCCACGTTGCCAGGCCGTGTTTGACGGCTTCGATGGCTGCGCCGCTCTCTACTGCAGGAACTGCCCGTGCAAGTTTTGCGCCCTCTGCTTAAAGGACTGCGGCGATGATGCGCATCAGCACGTGCGCGCATGCCCGCAGAGGGGAAACGCGATGAGGGACGACTACTTCTTGAAGGCGCCCGAGATGCAGGTGTGGCAGAGTGTGTTGGTGCCGCAGCGACGCGCCAAGCTAGAACAGTTCTGGGCCGGCTTGGACCCCGCGATGCGGGTGCAGTGCAGCTCGGACGCCTTCATCAAGGGTACATACCGTGACCACCGGCTTGCGCATTTGCTAGCGTAACTCGACAACGACATGCGACGTACAGCTGCCGTGCGTTTACACTAATTTTGACTCCGTCTCTCCTCCCTCGCACCTCTGCGCTACACACAGCACCGCTACACCGCGACAGCGCGACTCAACACCGCTAGCGCTACACGCTCAGCACTCGTGCTTGCTCATCACCTGGGTGAGCACCGAAGTTTTGGTCGCCTGGAGCATCGTCATGAACTCGTGGTACTGTAGGAAGCCGTCCTTGTCCTTATCGAAGTACGCGAGAATATTGGCCGCCTCGTCCTCCGTGATCGTATTGTCGCGCTGCCGATCGAGCCCGCGGAAGCCATTGCCGTTGACGGCGACGCCCGCGCGCTGCATCGCGTTCATGAACTCCTCGATGGAAACGTACCTGAGGAGGGAGGCAATCAGAGGCCCATCAGAGGCTCATCAGAGGCTCATCAGTGCCAATCATCCCACGTGGAGACGTCCTGAGGAGGGGCGCAATCATCGGCCATCCGAAGTCCATCAGTGGCAGTCAGCGGCCATGAGCGGCCGTCAGGGGCCGTCAGTAGTCATCAGCGGCTGTGAGCGGCCATCCGAGGGGCCATCAGTGGTCATCAGTAGTCATCAGCGTACCCGTTGCCATCGGGATCGCAACGCTCGTACATCTTCTTCATCTGCGAGTGTTGCTCGAAGAGGAACTCACGCAGCCGCGTGAGCAGTTTCTTCTCTCGATCGCTCAGCCGTTCCACAGAGCGCCCGAGCACCGGGTTCGGCTTCACTAGCTGAGCACCGCGCCCGTCTCCACCGCCAAAGAGCATGAGGAAGCGAGGGACGGAGATGATGGGGAGAGCCCCCGAGATGGCCGAGAGGAGCTTGGCGGTGCGCACATCGCTGAGGTGGTAGAGCAGCTGTGCAGCGAATGCTTGGAAGACGGCCGTGTCCACCCCGTGCGATGCATAGGCCTCGGGCTGAGTCGCTAGGCGCGGCTCGCGCACGCACGCAGCCAGGGCCTGCTCGGGCGTCGCGTGCACATACTTTAGACGCTTCTTGATCGCGTCGATGATCTCCGCATCGCTCAGCGAGTCGGGCAGGTTGCCCGCCGTCCACGCGTACACACCCTTTTCAAAGATCTCGGTCTCGGAGGTGGACTGTGGGAATTGGGTGAGGCCGGAGGCGCTCAGGTTGACCCGCGCCCCCTTCATCGCCTCCTCGTGCTCGCGCTGCTGGTTCTTGAGCTCTTGCAGCTCCGCCGCCATCCGCTCCTTTTCGAGACGCTCCGCCTCCACCTGAATGCAATGAGGGAGGCAATCAGATTCAATCAGATGCAATCAGATGCAATCAGATGCAATCAGATGCAATCAGCCACCGCTCCTTTTCGAGACGCTCCTGTCATCAAATGCAATCAAAGGCCATCAAGAGGCCATCAAGAGGCCATCAAGAGGCCATCAAGAGGCCATCAAGAGGCCATCACCTGCTCCGCGAGAGCGTCCGCCTGAGCTTGGGCCTGGGCGGCGAGGGCCTGTGCTTGGCGACTCATTCCCTCAAAACGCTTGCGCTCGGCGAGGGCTGCCTCGCGTGCGGCCGCCTCCGCCTCCGCGCGGCGCTGAAGCTCCGCCTTACGCTGCGTGTCCGCGAGCATCTGCCTGCGCCGCATCTCCTCCTCCCTAGCTGCTTGTTGCTGCGCGGCGAGATGCGCGCTGCGCTCGGCACCATGCGCCTCGAGTGCCGCCTGCTGCCGGGCGAGCGCCTCCTGCTGCCGAGCGATCATGGCCATGGCCTCCTGCTCACGACGGCGCGCTTCGGCCGCGGCCGCCCGCGCCTCAGCCGCCTCCCTCTCCGCCTGCTGCCGAGCCGTTTCCATTTGTTGACGAGACTTGTCTTGCATGCGCTTGGCCGTGGCGCTGCTCACGCCCCCGCCTCCCCCGCCTCCCCCGCCTCTGGACGTCAGACGGTTCGGGCCCCCACCAATCACGTCCGCGGGCGGCCCGGGCAGCTTGCGCCCGTCCGGGCTGTCGCCGCCGCCACCACGCCCAGTGTTGTGTCCGAGCACCGGTCCTTGATCTCCGTTGAGCTCGGCCTCGAAGGCGCCAAGCGTGCGCACAAACTCCCAGCAGGCGAGCTTGCCGTCGCCGTCGACGTCGAAGGCCTTGAAGACGTGGCGTGCGTCCGCGAGGTCCATCGAGAAGCCGAGCGAGTTCATCGCGGACACGAACTCGGACACATCGAGCTTGCCAGAGCCGTCGCGGTCCCAGGTCTTGAACGCCGAGCGGATGTTGATCTCCTTGTTGAAGACGACCTCGGCGACGCGGCGCACGGCCTGCTGGACCCCGTCTTCGGTATCGTCCGCAACCTCGAGCGCCTCGCGATTCTCGGCCAACCGCATCAGGTGCTCCACGTGCGCCGCCTTCTGCGCCTCTGCGTGCGACTTGATCACCGGGCACATGAAGTCCACCACCTCATGGTAATCGATGGTGCCGCCTCCGTCACGGTCAAACTTCTTGAAGGCGTAGTACAGCTCCTCCTCCGAGACGCCAATGTTGAGCGCGGCTGCCGTGCTGCAGAATTCGTTAAAGTCGATCTCTCCGCTCCCGTCGGCGTCTGAGGCACGGAACGCTGCTTCGAGCACGGCACGGTGGTTCTGCCTGTCGCCGATGGCCAGGTGGAGCTTCACGGCGATCTCAGCGCGCACGCGCTCCTCGGCGAGCGCCTTGCCGACGCCGCGGTTCACACTGCCGCCCTGACCCATGTCGTCGCGACCGTGCTAGAAAGGGCCGCCAACTTCGTGCGCCTTTGGCGAAAGTCTGGGAAAGTCAAGTCAAGTCAAGTCAAGGCAAGTCAAGACCAACCGCCAAACCACCGCTTAAGACGGTCTCCAAGTCGGTGGACAGGCTGGCCCGACTTTCCTGACTACTTTCAAAATGCGAGACGTCGGTTGTTTCAGTTGCGTCCCAAAACGTGTTTCCAAAACGACTCTACAACGCCGCCGCCAAAAACCGCTTCCTGCAACTCCATCCAGGTCGCCATGCTCTCCCGCCCGACCCTGCGGCCTGCCCTGGCGCGACAGGCGGCCACTTCTGCCGCTTCACACGCGCACAGCTTCCCTCCGCACTACCCCTGGCCTGGCCCTGAGCGCTGGCGCGCATGATCATCGCGCGCTCCCATGCCCAGTGCGCGCGCGCCTCGGCCGCCTCCCATCCGGCACCCTCGCGTGCGCGCTCTGGACCAACGAGCGCGTATCGCTGCTGTGGTCCGCG
>Ga0210248_101399_pt1 | contig 18409 bp, 10 predicted proteins | sample ChrtobMetP3_32mM_FD_155493 | JGI IMG/M metagenome (GOLD analysis project Ga0210248, IMG submission 155493) | Chrysochromulina tobin associated microbial communities from unialgal haptophyte culture, Seattle, Washington, United States - P3_32mM | ecosystem: Host-associated > Algae > Haptophytes >...
CAGAACACCATCGACCACCTCGAGCTCTTCTCGGCTGGGGACCTCCACCCCGCCCTCACCCTCGAGGTGCGTGACGGTGCTCAAGACGGCGCGGGTGGCTCAGCCACCACGATCGCCTTCGTGTGCGGTGCAGAGGACGTGTGCGTGCTGCGCGTGCGCGCGGACGAGCTCGTCGTCGAGCAGCACCACACGTACGCCCTGCACCCGCGTGCGCTCGACACGGGCGTCCATGACACGACCAAGGGCGGCGACAAGACCGCTGGTGGCTTCGGCGATGGCTTCAAGACGGCGCTCGTCGCCCTCCTCGCACTGCCGCACCGTGCATGCCGCGCGCTCGCCTGGGACTTTTTCTGCGGCGGCCGACACGTGCGCTGGGCCTTTGCGGGCGCGCAGCGCGAGGCCGTTGGCACCTTCGCCTGCTCGACCGTCCTCGAGGTCACCATCACGAATGAGGCCGCCGCCATCAGCCGCGCGCCGGCGAGCGGCGCCGCCTCGGTGCGCGGCGGCGCTCCGGGCACGTACGAGGTCGTGCCGACACCTTGCGTGCGCGGCGACAACATCATGGTGCAAACGTACCGCGTCGACGGGATCGGCGCCGCCTTCCTTTCGGAGGCGATCTCGCGCCTCCAAGTCTTCTGGAGCGTGCCACGCTCGCAGACGCTCTGCATCGGACGCGGGGACTTCCTCGCTTGTGCCAAGGAGCTGCCGCCCGTGCTTCCGGCGGCCACGCTCGGCGGCACGGGCGGCGGCAGCTGTGGCTCGAGCAGCCGACCGAGCGCGCCGCGGCGTCCGCAGCCGGGCATCTACATCCGCGGGATCTGGGTGCGAAAGCCCACTCTCGAGGGATCGGTCATGTCCTTCCTCGGCCGTATGAACGTGTCGGGGCGCGACCGGAACGACGTTGACGCTGAGGAGCTCGTCGAGGCTACGTTGCACGTGCTCCGCGCCACGACACACAGCGCGCTGCGCCTGCGCCTGCTCGAGCCGCTCCGGCAGCCCAGATTGCCGAACACGTGGCTGACGAGCAGCCCACGCTTCCTCAACCAGCTGCTCGAGGCAGCGCCAGAGTTCTTCTTATACGACGTCTTCGGCGTGCCTCGGGGCGCCCTCTTCGTCTCGAAGCGGACCACCGACTCCATGGACCCGTTCATCCGGTGGGCCTCTGCCTTCCTCGCACGCCGCGGCGCGCCGCTGCTCCCCCTCGAGCCCAAAGCGAACAAGCACTTGTTCCACGAGGTGTCCGAGGAGGAGCTGCAAGAGCGCTGCGTGTACGAGCTGCTTCGTGGCGCTAAGCAGAGCCTCGAGCCGCAGGCCAAGCGGCTGCAGAGTGCCTTTGGCAAGCTGCTGCGCGCGTGTGAGGTCAGTAAGCTCACGGTCCACTTCAGTGGCGAGATTGTCGTCGCGTTCATGCATGGCAACCACGCGTTCGTGCCGTTGCAGCCGCTCTCGCGTCGGCTGATCTTGTCGGTGCTCAGCGTGGTGCAACGCAAGCTCGGGGTCTTTGACGAGGCTTTCACCCACATGACGCAGGCCATCTTCGAGACGATGGCCGCTGACGACGCGACGGCCGTCGACGAGGCGCAGGTGGACGCTGCGATCTCGCGCGCCAAGATCGTGCAGCGTGAGGCAGCCGCCTTTCTGGGCGGTCGCGGGCTCGGGCATCCTCCAAAGGGAGCGGCTGCGGGTGCCAAGGGCGTTCGACCAACGGCCAAGCGCAAGGCCGCGGTGGAGCCTGCGGCCGTGACCGACCTCACGAGCGACATCGACGAGGCGCCGCCGCCGCCGGATGCCGCGGGTGGCGGCAAGCGCCGGGGCGCAGGTGGCGGAGGCAGCGGCGGAGGCAGCGCGGGCTCATCGTCGAGCGGAAACGCCGTCCTGGGCGACCAGCAGGCGCAGCTCGCCGATCAAATCGCACAGGTCAACCGGCTGCGCGGGGTGATTGGCCATAATGAAGTGCTTCCGGCCTCCGCCTTCAACGATGACGGCGCCGACAGCAACTCTGACGGATGCGTGCAGCCGAGCTCGGCGCTCGTGCCAACCGCCGTGTGCGAGGGCGCCGGTGGTGGCCGGTTGCATGCGGACCGGGGCTCGGCCTCGTATCTGCTCTCGATGCCACCCGATGCGCAGGCGGCGCTCCGAGGCATCCGTGAGGCCCTCAAGGGCGCAAAGCGGCTCGTCGCGCGCGCGCTGCCCTCGGTGCAGCGTCTGCTTGCCGAGGTGGTGTGCGAGGGGTACGACGCGGCCAACACCGGCTATCTCGGCTTCTGCACCGAGCGGCAGATCATTATCAACCTGTGCCCACTGCTCCAACGCGCGCTCGGCGCTCATCTCGGCGCTCGACCGCGCGCCGGCGTCGCCGCCGCGGCTGGCGCTCGCCTGCCTAGCCTGCCCGTCGATCTCGTTCACGAGGTGCTGCTCACGCTGCTCCATGAGCTGGCTCACATGCTCGAGCGCGGTGGTGGGCATGGTCCGGGGTGGCGTGCCACGCAGGATCGGCTGACGCAGGCGGTGATGGCCCACGCATTCGCGACCATCGGTGACGATGGCGTGGCGCTCTGCTGCAAGTGCTGCGACGCAGAGTGAGGCGCAGAGTGTGAGCGGAGTGAGCGCATCGAGGCATCGAGTCAGAGGCGCATGCGTGGAAAGGGGGGCAGCGTGTGTGGCGCGGCAGCGCTCACAGTTTCTTGAGAAAGGGTAAGTTGAATCGCCACACAGTTTCTTACGAAAAGGTCAGTTGAATCGACTGCTCGCGACTATTCACAGGGGACCGCGATTTCCGTGCGATGGTCAGGTGATCCCAGCTCGTCCCTCATGGTGACCATCTCTACCTCTTTCACCGACTCTCTACCTCTGCCAACCACTCGACTCCGCTTTGCCTGGTGGGACGACGTCGACGCAGCGCACGCACACGCGCTCTGGGGCAACGCGCAAGTCACATGTTTGATCGGCGGCCCATGGACAGATGCAGAGGTCGACGAGCGTCTGCAGCAGCAGCACTTATTGCGGCAAAAGCACGGCGTGCAATACTATCCCATCTTTACCCGCGGAACGGACGCCTTCGTTGGCTGTTGTGGGCTGCGGCCTAGGCGTGCAGAATGTGCCAGAGATGGTGTCATTGAGTATGAGATCGGCTTTCATCTGCTGCCCGGCTACTGGGGGCAGCGTCTTGCACCAGAAGCTGCAGCGAGCGTCCTCGCCCACGCCTTTGGCCAGCTCGGCGCCGCGGCTATTTTCGCGGGTCACCATCCACAGAACGCCGCCTCTCGTAAGGCGCTGCTCCGGCTCGGTTTCGCATTCACGCACGAAGAGCTGTACGTGCCGACTAATTGCATGCACCCGACATACGTCGTTGAACGCGGAGTGCCACAGCCGTCGCAGCCTTTGAAGACGACGACCGGCTTCGAGCGGGTGCCCCCTCTCGAGGGCCTGCGGCCGCGCCGGTGCTGCGGGCTTCCACCGCGCCTGGGTGCGGGGCTCGTGGTGGTACTCATCATGGCAGGCTCCCAGACGGCCTCGTCAGAGCTCACTAAGATCGGCCTTGCATCCCTGCACGCGCCGTTCTTTATGATGTGGGTGCACACGTCATTCATGGTCTTCGTTCTGCCCATCGCCCTTGCGCTGCATGCGTGCGGCACAGGCTGCGCAGCGGCGCGCGTGCGCCCGCCGAGCTGGCGCGAGGAGCTGTGGGACGGCGGCGGCGCGGGCGGCCGCCTCGTGACTTGCGGCCTGCGTTGGCGACTGGTTCTCACGCCGCCGCGCTGCTGCCAGCAGTCCGTGCCGCCGCTTATCGCGCTCGCGGCAGGCTTCTATGTGCTCTGGGTGGCGGCCAACTATTCGTACGCGTCCGCGCTCCAATTCGCGTCGGCCGGGATCGTCACCTCCATCTTCTCGTCCTGCAGCGCCTTCGTGGCCCTCTTCTCTCGCGTGCTGCTCGGAGAGCCGATGAATGTCGCCAAGGTCATGAGTGTGGGCCTCGCTGTGGGAGGCGTTCTCGTCCTCGGACTCGCGCGCTCCGATGGTGCCGGTACCGGCGCGTCGCCCCTGCTCGGTGTCCTCCTCGCTCTCGTCGCGTCTCTGAGCGCAGCGGTATACAAGGTCCTGTTCAAATGGGCCTTCCCGGGCGCTCTCTCGTGGCGTCGGCTCGCTCTGTTCCTCTCGCTGCTGGGGCTCGTCAATGTGGCGCTTGGAACGGCGCCGTGCTTGCTCATGGGGTACAGCGGGCTCGAGGAGCGTTTCTGGGCGGCAGACCCGCCGCTCTCGACGACGACGTGGCTCGTGCTCTTGGGCGCGTGTGTGCTCGTCCTCGTCTTCAACACCTCGATCGCCGTGGGCATCGCGCTCACCACGCCGCTCTTCATCTCCATTGGCACCGAGCTCACCATCCCCGCGACAATGCTCGTGGACGTGCTTGCTGCGGGCACCGAGTACACGTGGCTCGAGTGGCTCGGCGCCGCGCTCCTCATGGCGAGCTTTGCGGTCCTGCTCACGGGTGGAGAGGCGGCAGCAGGCGGCAGCGGCGCTGACGCCGACGAGGGCGAGCTCGCGGCCGGTCACTTTGACTCTGTGAACGCCGGGCGGGGCATGGTCTCGTCCGGTCAGACGGACAGAGAGAGACTTGAAACTGAGAGTCACGACTGTGAACAAACTAGCGAAGGGCGTAGCTGCGTTGGGAGCCTATGTTCGCCGGTTGGTCGGTAACAACGTTGGCCTTGTGCGTGAACTTTTCCGAGCGCGCTCTCACGTTCATGCTCGCTTTTCGCCGCAAGCGCCGCAAGTGCGCTCACGTTCCGCAGCGACGCTCGCTGTCTCTGCACAAGATGTACCACGACGGTACCTTCATGCCTTCGATCGCCCTAGAAGGCACGAAGCACGATGCCGAGCCCATCTGGGTACCTGCCTCGCGACTCGGTGGAGAGGACGAGCCGCGCATGCCACTCTTCTGGACCATCGACTCAGGCGACCTGAAGCAAGGGGCCGTCGGCGATTGCTGGCTGATCGCGGCAGCGTCATGCCTCGCCAACTACCCCGAGGAGATCGAGGCCCTCTTCTTCGGCCACGGCGCAGAGGCTGCGCCAGATGGCCGTTACACAGTGCTCTTGTATGACCACCGCACGCGCTCGACGTTGCCAATCGTGATTGATGAGCGGGTCCCGTGTGAGAATCTGCAGCCGGGCTACTACGTTCCAGGATACGAACACCTCCGCGGCGGCGTGCCGTGCTTCGCAAAGCCAAACGGCGAGATGTGGCCGCTGCTTCTTGAGAAAGCGATGGCCAAGATGCTTGGCGGCTATGGATCGCTCGCAGGGGGCACTGAGGCAGCGGCATTTCGGGCGCTCACAGGCTGCACGAAGCAAGAGACCTGGGAGCGGCGCATGGGCGATGACGCATGGCGGCGTGGGGAGCTCCGCGACGATTCAATGAACACGTTCGTGTTTCGGAGCGGAGATGAGGTCTCTGCCGATGAGTTGTGGCAGCGACTCGAGGGCTGGTCGAATCGCAATTTCCTCATGTCGGCGTCGGTGGAGGCATCCACTGGCAAGCTGGAGCGGCGCCGGCCCGACGGACTGATCGAGGGGCACGCGTACTCGCTGCTTATGACCATCACCGTCGGCCATGACTTGGAGGGAGGGTGAGCGTTACATACTGCACACTGAGACCCACGCACTCAGCTCTACTGAGTCTCTACACAGCTCTGATTCGACCAGCCACCTTCGAAGCTATTCGAAGCCACCTCCCTCTAACCTCCGTCTCCGCCGCTCCCGCACCCTTCACGCAGGCCATTTCGGCTACTCAAGCTGCGAAACCCTTGGGGATCTGACGCGGAGTGGACTGGCGACTGGTCTGATGCGTCGGATACGTGGCGTCGGTGGCCTCAGGTGACCGAAGCGCTCAACTTTCATGCCGCTGCCGATGGCCTCTTCTGGATGAGTTGGGAGGATTTCATCCGAACTTTCTCCGACATCGAGGTCTCGCACAAGACGATGCGTTCTGGGCCCGGCGCTACGCGCCGTGCCGCATGGGATCGGCAGAAGCAGGCGGATACCCTCTCGGACAAGAAGGGGGACAAGAAGGGGGACAAGAAGGGGGCGGGCGGGGGCGACAAGAAGGGGACGGTAGCGGGCGATAGTCGCGCCGGCCGTGAGGCCGCACGGCGTATGCAGCGACAAAGGGACCGCGAGGGGAGCCGTTCGACGTCACCCAAGGGCCTCGATCGTACACAGAGATCAGATTACGAGCTGGCAGATCAGATCCAGCTGGATGCAGTCATCGCTGTTTCCCTTGCCGATGCGCCGACGACGCGGAAGTCGGTGCCGCAGCCGCGTGCACTTAGTGCACAGAGAGTAGACTACGATCTGGATGCCGCCATCGCTGCTTCCCTCGCTGCTTCACTCACGTTGGCCATCGCAACTTGACCGGTGTTGGGGACTGGCGCTGTAGGCGCCAAGAGGCGGTGCGACCACACGTGTGCGTGTTGTGTCGCTGTGAATGACTGAATGTGTGTATCGGCGGCGATATGACATATGTGGCCAGTCCCAGAGTCACAGACGGTATACGACGGTATCGGGTATGGCGCGTCAGCCGGGACCTCTCGCTCTCCGTGCGATTGGCGATTCACTTCCCTCCTCGACGTCGTCGCCTACATATCATGCCGCGCGCGAGGACACGTAAAAGCGCGACCCGCGCGGGTACACCGACACGAAATTAGATACATTTTTTCGGCGCGCGGTACACCGGTTTTGCGGTTCAGACCCGGCACGTCGATAAGCCGAACGCGAACCCGAGTCACTCGACTGGTGAGTGTGGCGTTTAGTGTGGCGTTCCCCTGTGGCGTGTCTCCCGCGCGGCGGCGTGGGCGAGGGCATATTGTCAATTCGTCATGGCGCCTCCCGCCGTCCCGCGACCCGCGTCCAGACCCACACCAGGCCCTCGCTTGGGCTCCGCTGTCCACAACTGCGACTCCGATCTTCTATGTGCAGCCTCTCGCATGCCGTTGCGCATCCCATGTGTGCTCGTCCGCTCGCGCAGCTTGCTGGCGCGCTTCTTCCACACTGCCGCCACACTTGGCTGAAGGCTTCGCCCCCTACGCTCGCCCCTCCGCGATCGCCTTCGCGTATCCTAATATCGTACTGCGGCAGCCTACTCCACACTCTCTCAGTAGCCGGCGCTGCTCGCTCGTCGTCAACTGGCCCCATTCTTGATTAGAAAGGTGCTAGTCCGACTGGCGCACGCCGTCGGCACTCCATCGCCACTTGGCAAAGTCGTGCTGGACGGCCTGCATGGCCTCGCATGCACCCGACCACACGCCCCATGTAAGCAGCCCGATGCTCACATGCAGCGCGAGGCCCGCGCCGGAGCCAAAGTCGAGTGGGTACGTGTCATGTGCGAGGAGGCCCGCGCGCGCGAGACCAACCCGCCCAGCATATGCCGCACACCCGAGCTGCAGGACGGAGTGCACCAGGTCTTCAAACATTGGAGCCTCGATGTCTGCCGGCTCGAGCGCCGCAACGAAGCGGCGCAGCCCGTGCTCGGCGCGAAGGAGAAGCGGCCGCTGGTACGCGCCGAGGACGTATGCGAGTCCCATTAGGTTGAGGCCTAGCATGAGGACGGAGAGGACGAGCACATCGCCATCGATCGGCAAGAGCGATCTCCACTCGAAGGTGCCATCGGGCATGCCCTCATGTGCTCGACCAGAGGCGTACGCGGACGCATAGAAGCGAGGGTCCATCGCGCGCACCCACGGAGGGCCGCCTGCGAGCTGCGACGCGGGGATGGTGGCCAGCCGCGCCGCGGCGGGCGCGCTGCTGGCGAGGCCCGTGGCCGCTGCGTGCGCTGCGAGCACGGCTGCATGCTGGGAGAGGCACACATGGTCGCCACTCTCGCAGCCGAAAATGCTGGCTATCCCGCGCTCCTGCGACAGCAGCTGCGCTGCTGCTTCATCGGCCGGCCGGCCGCCGCCGGCGTCACTGGCGCCGCCGCCCACGACGCCTACCATGCTCGGCGCGCCCGCACCCACCCCGAGGTAGCACCGTCGGAGCTGGGCGGAGCCGGCAAGGCGTGCAAAGCCCTCGAGAGACGCGACGAAGCTCGACGAGTTCGCAAGCGGCGGCACGAGGGTGCTCAGGAGCAGCGAGATGATCGAGCGCATCATTCCAAGGGCCGCCGTCGGCTCCGCCACTGCTGCGCCTGCCTCGCCCTCGTCCAACGACTTACCTACAAAGGCAGGACGAGGGCGAGGCACAACAGAGTGCGCGACCCTCGTGGCGCCCGATGCAACGCGGCGCACCATGGACGCGATGGCAGAGCCGACGCGCTGGTGGAGCGGCAGGCTGCCACCGCGCTCACCGCGGCGCCCCTGCTGCCACTGCTGATGCCAGCCCGGCTTTGGGAAGGTGCCGGCGGCATCGCCCTCAGCATGCACAGGCTCGGCCGCACCGCCGCCGCCGCCGCGCTTCGCTGCCGGCGATTGCTTCTGATTGAATGTGCGCCCGTCTCCGCTGAACTGGCGGCTCGGGATCGTAGAGAAGCGCCGCGACATCGGCTGGACGGTGACGAGGCTCAGCGTGCGGTGGCGCACCTCGCACACGGGTGGCAGCGCCGCGTGAAGCATGGGCAGGAGGGCGGCCGGCACGAGCAGCTCATCGAGCATCGCGTCGAGTAAGAGCAGTGCGCACAGGCATCCGTACGCGACGAGCATGCAGACCTGAGCCTGCCAGAGGCACAGTTGCAGCACGCCTACCACGACGAGCACACGCACACACATGCAATGCAGATGCGAGCAGCGCTGCTGGAGCACGTGGTCACAGACCTTGGGCGCGAAGCGGCGCGAAGCGTTACCAAGGCCACGAAGCCGGTGAAGCATGTACACGAGTGGACCACGGGCACGCAGCTTGAAGGGCTGCATGCACACACCGCAGCGCGGCTTGCTGCGCAGCCGCTCTGTCTGCGAGTGGGAGAGCCATTCGAGCAGGCACTCGAGATGGCAGTATTTGATTGTGCCCGAGCATGCGCATGGTGCGATGAGCGGCCCGGTGGGGTCACGGCAGATGCGGCATTCGTGCTCCGAGTCCTCGGCCATCAGGGCTGCTGGGTCGCGAGAGCCTGGAGCCTCCCGTCATTGTACGCTACCGGTAAGCTCACACGTGCGCAGAGTGTGAACATTGCTTCGATTTCAAGCCCGGCTCCCCCGGACTTCGAACCGTTTACCGCAGGCCTCTACCGGATACTTTCTCCCGAGCCGCTCGGCAGACCTACCGGACCCTGTGTCCACTGTGTGTCCCGGCTCCCCCCGGTGTCTTTTTACCGGTACGATACTGTACCGGTAAGGTTTTTAACCTTCTCCCCCCGGTGTCCTTTTTACCGGTTAGGTTAAGTCTGCACAGAGTTGACATGCCCTCAGCCCTCGCCTCCTTCCTCAAGGCAGCACGAACGCATCGCTCCGTTTACCTTGACGTCGGTGCGAACGATGGCGCCGATGCGCTGGGCGTATGGCGACAGCTGTGTGGAAATGGTCGACCGGCTGCAGAGGCCCAGCTGCACCTCATGGTGCTCGTCGAAGCCCAACCACGCTTTGTGGAGCTGCTGCACAACTTGGCCGTGAATCTGACGCAGCGAAGCGAAGCATGCGACATCGAGGTGGTCGGTGCTGCCGCTTGGACTCACGACGGAACGGTGGCCTTCTCTCAAAATAGAGATCCGAGGAGCGCCTATGTTGGATCCCATCGCCAGTATGGCCAGCGCAAGGTCCTTTCGGTCCCAGCCGTCGATTTCGGAGCCTACTTGAACCGCACGCTGCGCGAAGACGACAATGCGATGCTCAAGTTGGACATAGAGCGCGCAGAATTCGACCTTCTACCATGGTGGTTGACCACTCGCTCACTCTGCCTGGTGGACTACTTCTTGATAGAATGGCACTTCAAATTGTTGGATGCCAATAGCTCCTCTGCACGCCTTGAAGGTCTGGGACTAAGACTCGCCCTCGCGAGCATTCTGGAACGCGGCTGCCCGCCGCGTCCAAGCGGCCTGAAGCGGCTCCTTCAGCACGACGAGCTCCAGCTCTCTCGCCATTACAATATTCCGGGATTGTGGGAGCGTGCCCGCTGGCACAATGGGCAACCGACGCTCCCAATGCCATGGTCCAATCTTGGCGTCATCTCGACGCAATCGTCGCGGGCCAGCGAGGCACCCACGAGTCAGGCGAACTTTACTGCGGGCGCTGACACCCAGCTGGCACCGGTCCGTCGCTACACGCCATTCTCGGCGCGTCGCCGCGGTGGAGCGTCTGCATAAGAGGAACTTGCGCCTGGCTCGTGTGTATCGCATGGTTCGAGGCTGCCTGTGTGCCTGGTTTCCAGGGGGAGCGAATGAGTCCTCTTTCAATTGTCCTCTTTTGTTGATTGTTGTTGTCGTGTGTATACACTCGAAAACACAGTGCATCTGTAATCTTTCACGCGCGTCGGGGCACCGACACACGGCGCCGTCACACGTCCATCCATAGAAGAGATGCAAGGCGTTGTCGCGCGCGGCGCGTTGTGTTGAACAACTTTCTGGCCCGTTGTGTGGAGCTGTGGACTTTGAGGTTTGTGGGTGGTCCGCGGTGACGCCGACGTCTCGGTGTGTGCAGCCACGACCCTTGTGAAAGGAATGAACGAAGCCGATGGAGGAGCGCCCCCGCCGGGTGTGATCGCCGAGATGGCACGTCAGCCTGGACTGTCGGCAGAGATTCAGCGCATCGAGTTCAAGGGAAACGAGACTAGTGCCTACTTCGTCGTCAAGATCTCGTCGCAATCGGACGGGTACAATAGTTACCTTGTCAGGCGTCGATACCAGCAGTTCGACGATCTTCAGAAGGCCCTCAAGGCTAAGTTCAGTGGGATACCCGAGATGCCCGGCAAGACGTTGAGCGTGTTCGGCAACTCCAAAGATGCGGCGCAGCAGCTCGCCGAGAGTCGAAAGCAGCCGCTCACGCAGTTTTTGCGGGTGGTGCTCGCTGACCCAGTTATTTCAAAAAGCGACGAGGTGGCGAACTTCCTCGAGCTCTCGTCCGCGCTCGAGCTCTTCGCGAAGCTGCACAAGAAGGACATCATGTCTCAGGCCCTCATCGCCACCAAGGATGAGGAGATAGAGAACCTTCGCACCAAGCTCGCAGCAGCGACCACAGACCGATCGAAGGCGCGCGCAGAGGCGGCGTCGCTGCGCGAGTCGCTCGAAGAGGGCGAGGCAGTCAGGCGCCAGCTGCGCGAGAAGCTGCAGGTGGCCGAGGAGCGTGTGGCCGAGGAGGAGAGCAAGGCCGAGAAGAACGCAGCGCTGCTCGCCGATGCGTCGGCCAAAGCGGGCAGCGCCGAGCGCGAGGCCGCAGCTACGAAGAAGGCGCTTGAGCAGGCGCGCACGAAGGCCGCTGCCGACGCCGAAGCGGCAAGCGCCGAGCACGCGCGCTTGCTCGCGCGGCTCGAGGTTTGTGAGCAGCAGACGGCGGAGGCGCGGCGGACCTTGAGCATTCGCGAGGAGCAGCTCGAGGCGGCGGAGGTACAGATCTCCGAAACGCGTCAGGCGCTGAGCGAACGGGATGCGGATCTCGAGGCGGTCACGAAGGCGATGGCGGATGCGGAGGCGCTTGAGCGAAGGCTACGTGAGACGGAGCAGACGTTGCACATTGAGCGGACCACGTGGGAGAAGCAGAAAGCGTCCATCGAGCTGGGCCGGTGCGAGGCGGAGGAGAAGGCGGCCCAGTTGAGCGACAAGCTCGCGGCGGCCGAGGCAAGTGCGGCGGCGGCGGCGGCGGCGGCGGCGGCGGCGGCGGCGGCCTTGCAGCGCGCTTCCGCCGAGCTACTGAGCGCGAAGACGACAGCGGCGGAGTCGATCAGCGCCCTTGAGGCGCGGGCGGTGGCGGGTGAGGCGCAGGCGGACAGCCTTCGGCGGACGCTCGATCGCGCGGAGGCGACTGCGCGAGAGGCTGTCGCGTCCCTCTCGAGTGGGACCAGCCTGGAGAGCAAGTACGCCGTCGCTGTGGGCGAGCTTGCTTTGGCGCGCTCCTCGATCGGCGAGGCGCAGGCGGCGAGCGCCGCAGCGCAGGCCACGGCGGAGGCGGCGCAGGCGGAGGCGTCTGAGCTGCGCGCCGCATGGCAGCAGTGCCGCGCAGAGTTGGATGAGGCTCGGGCCGCGCACGTGGTGACGGATGCGGCAAACGCTGAGGTGCTCGCCCTGAGCCGTCGGGCCCTCCAGGACCTCGAAGAGAGGGCCAATAGGGCGGAGCGACTGAGCCACGCGATGGAAGCGTCAGACGGTGATGACGCGACGCTCCTCGAGAAGGCTAACTGGGCCCTCCGGGCAGCTCTCGGCTCGGCGGAGGCGAAGATTGAGGAGCTCGGCACGGCGCTAGAGCGAGAGCGCGCAGCGGCGGCGGAGCACGCCGCCGACCTCGCTGCCATGAAGCTAGCGGCTGTCGAACGCCAAACAGCGTTAGGCGCGATGGGCGGCAGGAGCTCTCTCGGTAACGGCACTGGCAGCAGCGCTGGCAGCGGTGCCGGCGGTGGCGGCAGCAATCGCGGCGACGGCGGTGGCGGGGCCCTGTCACGCAGTGGCTCTGCCCGGCCGTCGAGTGGCCTACCCAGCCCTACGCAGGTGCTGGGCAGCTTCACAGTCAGCGTCGCGTCTTCCCGGGAAGGAGGGCCCGAGAATGGCTTCAAATGGTTGTACGCGATCGCGGTCGAGTGCGGCACCGTCTCGTACCAGGTTCCCAAGCGCTACTCGGACTTCAAGGCGCTCCACTACAAGCTCGCGACCCTAGGGCTTCGAGGCACGCCCAAGCTGCCACCCGCGTATGCCTTCTCCTCGCAGGATGCGAAATTCGCCGAGCGGCGGCGCGTGGAGCTTGACGCGTACCTCGCGGCACTCGTGCAGCAACCTCAACTCCGAGCCTCGGTTGATCTGCATACGTTCCTGGAGCTCTCGATGCTGCTGCGCCGGAGCGTCACGATTGCCTAAGGCTGCATGCCGACCCACCCTAGACCCTAGACCCACCCAGGGAGGGGACGAGCTGTGGGCACCCGGCCCGGCGGTGGTGTTAAGGAAACACCGGGGTTTTGTACATGTATCAGGACTGATTCGTGTGAGCGATAGGCGAGGGCTTCGCGCGTTTCCCCGGATGTCCCGCGCCGAGCACCGTGTTTAATGTGTCGTGTCGCAAGGCGACACGGCAAGAGACAAGAGACAAGAGTGCCGACGAGTACACAGTTGTCAGCTCCGCGACAGTGAGAGCTCGGGACGACACGGGAGTTTTGCGAGCGTTGACTACAAGTGATTGCGCCAATGACGCGGTTGCGCTTTTCAACGGAATGTCGAATGGACGAAAACTGCGTTTATAAACGGATCGGTTTTTCGTTTTCACGCCGTTAGCACGGTGTGCTAGTTGTAACCGCACACGTTTGTACGCCGGTCCGGTGTCTTGGGTGTCGAATATATCCCTTTGGAATATATAAACATTGGCTGTAAAGAGCTGTAAGCGGCCCGGCCCGGCGGCTGATCGAGTATGGCTGTGATAATAGGGGGTCCGGGGGTCCCCGAGCTAATGGTAACCGCATCCGTATGTACGCCGGTCCGGTGTCTTGGGTGTCGAACTTTAAACATTGGCTGTGAAGAGACCAAAAAAGTCCTCAGCAATCCCCTCCAGTTCAAGAGTGGATCGAGACCTCCGACGGCACCGAGACCCCGACGTCACGCAGCGTGACCGATTGATTCGGCCATCCAGAAGAGGTCAATGGTGATGTTGCACACGCGGCTGCTGCTGCTCTCCTTCGTTGCGCTCGCGTCCGCATTCGCGCTCACGCCCAGGCAGCACCTCGTGTTGCAGCACGGAGCTCCAGCCCCCGCGCCGCTTCTCCGCGCCTCTGCGCAGCACCAACGCGCGCCTCACCGGTTGAGGACAACCACGTCGCTAACGGCGGCCGCCGCCCAGCCACCAGCTGGAGTGAGTGTGACCGCCGCCATCATCAATCTCTCCAAGAATATAGTTGGTTCAGGCGTGCTGGCACTTGCTGCGGGTGTTGCCGCCTTCTCGAGCTCCAAGGTCGCGTTGCTGCCAGCGTTTGCGATCCTGCTCCCAACAGGCATCGTCTCGGCGTACACATTCTCGTCGATTGCACGTGTCGGTGCCGCCGTGGGTGGAAACTCGTACCGCGACACGTGGGCCAAGGTCTTCGGCGAGAAGACTGCCATCTTGCCCGATGTGACGGTCATCTTCATGACGATGGCTGCAGCCATCTGCTACTCGATCATCGTGGGCGACTCGTTCGCGTCAATTGCGAAGCTCGTGGGCGCACCCGCTCTGCTCACGACGCCCAACGCGTGGATCGTCCTCCTCTCGGCCTTCGTCCTTCTGCCACTCTCGTTGCTGCGTGACCTGTCCAAGCTCGCGATTGGCTCCGTCATCGGCACCGCGGGCACGCTGTACACGGCACTTTTCATGTTCCTGCGGCTGCTCGATGGCTCGTACGCGCCCGGCGGCAAGTACTTTGCCGCCATCAGCGCCGCCGCACAGCCCGCCTTCGCCGCGCATACCGTGGCGCGCCCGCTGCTCAACACAGGCATGTTCGTCCTTCTCTCGATGCTCGCGTCGGCGTACCTCGCCCATTACAACGCGCCCAAGTTCTACGAGGACCTGCAGCCGCCCGCGGACGGTTCATCCAAGCTGCCGCGCTTCAATACAGTGTGCCTCGCTGGCTTTGGCGGCGCCGCCGCCCTGATGGGCTCGATCATGGCCTTCGGGTTCCTCACGTTCGGCGGCGCCTCGCAGGGGCTCATCCTCAACAACTACGCGACCGCGGACCCGCTCGCGGGCCTCGCCCGCCTCGGGATCGCCCTATCGATTATCTTCTCGTACCCGCTCAACATGACCGGCCTGCGCGAGGGCATCCTTGCCATGTTTGGCCAGAAGGCCGCCGGCGCCAAAGCGACTGTGCACGTGCTTCTCACCCTCGCGCTTGTACTCATTCTCAACGGCTCGTCGCTGTTCATCAAGGACCTCGGACTGATCGTGGGTCTCGGCGGCGCCATCCTCGGCTCGGCGCTCGTCTACATCTTCCCCGCCCTCATGGCTATCGGTGAGACCAAGGGCGCCATGTCGCCGATGGAGAAAAAGGTCAACTGGGGCCTTACCGGTCTCGGAGTCTTCTTCGCCATCCTCGGCGCCGTGATGTGCCTCAAGTGAGCGTGCCGCCGTCGCACGCGGCGGCAGCTGTGTGAACGGAATGTGTGTGAATGAGAGTGTCGGTGTGGGGGGGATGGAGAGCTCTCCGGTCTGAGCCCCTCAGACGAGCCTGGCCCGCCGACCGTTGTTGTTGTTACGCGAACATGGAGACGTGCGACGGATGTGGCGACGGAGGTCCCTAGGAGGTCCCGGGCCACGTTCCGTGGCTCATCTGAGCGCGGCGCGGCGGATAATGGGACATTTCTTCACCCATTGAATAATGATGAGTCACACATGTACCAGCTGCTCTACCGTTCGCGCTCGACCCTCCCGGCGCGGGGCCTTCTTCCCCGGGCCGCCCACCGGCACCGCCCCGGATCTACACGTCGAGATACATCTAGGATCTCGTCGACGTCGTTATTGTCACGCTCGAATTGATTTCTCCCGAAAGGATCTTGGTCTTAGCCTCAAATGTGACCTCCAAACAAAGCTCGGCTCCCATAAGGCCCCGCCGCCGCCCCAATAAACATGAAATTCGTGCCGACGGAGCGTGCTGCTGCTGTGGGTTTCACGTTTCAGGCCGAACCTTTCAGTTCAAAATACCGCTCTGCAGAACCGCCCAAATAATGGCGGCGCGGTAGCGCGAGCGATGTGTCGAGCGATGTGGCTGAGGCGCTCCTTTCCTGGTAACCCTGATGATGCGCACTCGAAGCACCTGTGCTTGAAGCTCCTGTGCTGATCTTGCTCGAAGTGAGGCGAGAGGCAAGCATTGGACGATCTTTCAAGCGCACCAGGACACCGGAAGAAGTCGCGGGGCGGCTGAGGGGCGCTGGGGCACTGTAACTCATAATGGCCGTCATCTTGTGATGAACCATGCGCTTGTACATCGAAGGCGCTTCCAACGTTGCACCAGGAGCCTCCCAACGTTGCAACACTGGCATCGGGATCACGCCTTGCCACACATCATGTCGGCGCACAGAGCTATGGCAGAGGTTTGATGAAGTCCAGCTCTGCTGCACCGCAATCTTCCGTGCGTCTGCAATATACCGGGCTTTGGCAGCTGCTGTCGCAAGGCACTCCTCCACCCGTGCCTCCTGTTCAGCGAGCGTGGGCATTGGTGCTATGAAGCTCTTCTGCATTGTTGCTTGGCGCACCAGACTCGCCTCTCGGCGGCGGCGTTCCTGAAGTAGCATCTGCGCAGAGGTTTTGAGTGGGAGTTCGTCGCGCTTTGGTGGGTTCTCCAGCCACCGTTCAAGATGGATGACGCCTATCGTATCGTCCGAGGGAGGAGGGCGAGTGGACGCAAGCTCAAATTGCGCTTTCTGAGCATCGCCAAAAGTTGCTCTCTGAGCGCGTTCGGACACGTATGCGACAAGCTGCTCTCTCAGCACAAGTTGATGCGTCCGCTCGACGACCTGCTCCACCTCATTTTCCCAAAGGTCGGGGTGCTCATCCTTGAAAAGCATCTGCATCTCGGAGCAAAACTCGCTTCGGTTCAGCGCCAATGTCCTGAAATCTGAGCCGGCACGCGCGCGGTCCCACGCTCTGATCATGCTTATTTTGCCGAGGCGATTCCGCTGAAGCATTTGCCTCACAAGCGAGCGGAATGTTTCGGGATCCCAATCGAGTTGGTCCAGTGTCGGCTGAAACTTGGAACCGAGCCGATTGGGGTGTGACTGTGGGAGTGGCTCGAGCTTCATCGAGAGAACCCTCCTGCGATTGTCAAGGGAGTGCCGGCGGCCTCGCACGAACTCGAATATGTCATCAAAGCTAAGGACGCCATTGCGACCTATGTCGAGCCGCTGGAACACTTCGACGAGGGTAAGCTTTGGGGCTTTACAGCCCAGCCGTTTGACCATCGCGTCCAGGAATTCGGGCAAGCCGACATGCAGCTTCATCCCGGCATCCTTGTCAAATAAATGAATGAGGTCGATGATGAACGCGCCGCTCTGCGATAAGTTCGCTCGGAGCTCCTCGATGATGGAACCCACGTCATCTACCCGAAGTTGCTCGGCGAGTACCATACGCTCGAGCTCGCCGTCTTGCCGCTCTAGTTTTGCGATCTCATTCCGCGTCTGGCGCGTTTCGGGTTGAGCCTGCAAATCCGAGATGGCCAGCCGCAACTTGAGCCGATGCTTCTCCAGCTCGTTGAGCCGAAACGGCGCAAACCATTTACTAGTGTCGATCTCTTCGACGAGGCTTGCTCGGGCGTGGCTGTCATATGCCTTCACAAGAGCCGCGTGCATTGGCCCGAGCAGCTCGTCCGAAATCTTGCTCTCCGACAGCGTTTGGATGAGCTTTGCACAGTCGACTGTTCCGCTGCCATCGCCATTCAAGTCTTGAAACAGTTCGCGTGCACACGCGCCGAAGCCCTGATCGTCGCACCACCGCTCAAACTTGCGGGCATCCAGTCTTGTCTTGTCCTGGTCATATTGGCGTATGGTAGCCAGCAGCCGATCCACGCCATACTTCTGGACGGCATTGCCCAAGGACCAGCGCCAAAAGTCGTGTAGTCCGATAAAGCCATCTTGATCAAGGTCGTAGGAATTGAATAGAGGCCAGAACCGATCGAGCGTGACCTTCTTGCGTATGGATGCATCGCCTTTAGCTTGATCGCCTGTGGTCAGCAGCGCGTAGAACTCCTCGAGTTTCAACTTGCCGTCTCCGTCCTTGTCGAACTCTGCAAACCTTGTCATGTCCCATTTTGTATCCATAGTCCAAGTCTTGAAGCTTTTCGGACGAGTGTCTGTTCGCCGAGTCGGTGTGCTTACCTCTTCGCTGGCTGAGGCCGCTCGACGAGGCTGGGTCAGCCGGGAGACGTCAACAACCATGCTCTGCGTGCGACGCATCATGAGCGACCACGCGCGCGGATGTATCGGGTGGGAGGAGGGCTGGTCGCAGCAGCGGAGCTCGGGGCGTGGGCGGCAACGCAGGGGAAGATCTTCGCCGCGCCCCGAAGCGATGAAACCGTTCTGGAGACGTCCCACACGGTCCTCTTCAGCGTGCCTTGGCAAGTGTACCCGAATTGCCAGACAAGAATTGACGAACTCGACCGCGCGAACTCCGCGCTCGAGTGTGTGTGGGTGCGAGTTTTCTTGTGCGGGGCGCGTCCGCCGTCGCTCGGCGGAGGTCGCGCTCGTCTCAGCGCGGATGCGGGGGGCCCTGGTAGGGGGGCGTGAGTCTCCCCGGGGGGGGCGGGCGCGAGACGGGTCTCGCGCATGCATGCAT
>Ga0210248_101404_pt1 | contig 18333 bp, 10 predicted proteins | sample ChrtobMetP3_32mM_FD_155493 | JGI IMG/M metagenome (GOLD analysis project Ga0210248, IMG submission 155493) | Chrysochromulina tobin associated microbial communities from unialgal haptophyte culture, Seattle, Washington, United States - P3_32mM | ecosystem: Host-associated > Algae > Haptophytes >...
CGCGCAAGTTCGGGGCGCACTCGCTGCGGATTGGAGGCGCGACGGCAGCCCTGTCGGCCGGCCTGAGCCCGGCGGCGATCCGAGCGGCGGGGCGCTGGGCAAGCGACGTGTACATCCTGTACACGAGATGCAACATGCACTCGGCGGTGCAGTTGGCGAGCGTGATCGGCTCGACGTCCTTCGAGGACACCGAGCGGGGGATCAGATTCGCTGACGAGGAGCTCCTCCTCACGCCCGACGAGATGCCGGCCATCAGGTTCGACGAGTACCTGTCTACGGACATGCTCGAGGACTTGGAGGACGAGACGTAAGGGGCGTGGGCGACGACGCCCGCGCTGCTGGCAGTGGAGGGAAGGAGAGAGAGGCAGAGTGTGCATGCGGACGGGGCAGCATGACGCCGGCGGAGCCAGGCCAGCAGGGCGGGCAGTGGGGTATGTGGGTAGCAGCGCTTGGCGCCGCCGCCCACTCCCGGGACCTGTTCTGTTGTGCCAACCGTGTGGAGGTCACCCCCTCTTAGTGAGGAAGAGCTCAGTGAGCTACCCGAGTGTGTGTTGTGTGAACGCCTGGTACGGCGCGCGGAGCGCGGCGTGAGGAGCGGCGCGCGCGTCCCTTCCCTTCGCGTGTCGCGGGTCACGCTCAGCGGTGCGGCCGGTACGGCGCGAGTCGAGAGGGGGTTAGGTCCCAAGGGGGACGGGGGGGAAGAGCGCGGCCGGAATCGTCCCGCCCAGCCTGCAAGAGATGCAGGGAATCGGGAGGCAGGTTTCGGCAGTGCCTGGGGGAACTCCCTCGCTTCGGCGCGGCAATCGGACGCGCTCGGTAGCGCGGGGAAGAGGGCGCCCGGAAGGGGGGGCGGTAGCCGCCCCTTCGGGCGGGCTCGGGGCCCCTGCGCGGGGGACCGAGCGGGGACCGGGTCGGCGCACCCACTACGCAGCACCCACCCGCCCACCCGTGTGCGTGAGTGGGTCTCGTACGAGGCCGACCGAGGGTCTGGGGGGGTCGTGTTGGATCCGGCGTCGGAGCCGTGCCACGAGTTGCCGGAAGCGGGCGAATGGGGTATGTGGGTAGCAGCGCTTGGCGCCGCCGCCCACTCCCGGGACCTGTTCTGTTGTGCCAACCGTGTGGAGGTCACCCCCTCTTAGTGAGGAAGAGCTCAGTGAGCTACCCGAGTGTGTGTTGTGTGAACGCCTGGTACGGCGCGCGGAGCGCGGCGTGACTGACGAGAACGTCGAACATGGACGGCGCGACGAGGCAGATGCGCCCGGGCAACCTGGACGTCATCACACCAGGACTGCTGCAAGTGTGGTACTCCACGTTCACGCTCGAGGCCATAAGAGAAATAATCGCCTCGCTCTCTCCGAAGCGCGTTGCCTGCCTCTCGTGCCCGTCGGTCTTCTACCATCTGAGCGAAGAGATGCGCAACGCGCACGGCGTCCTCAACTTTGAGTTCGATCGGCGCTGGGCCGACGACGACGGCTTTGTATTCTTCGACTGCTATCAACCGACCCAGCTGCCGCCATCGCTCCATCAGACCTTCGATTTGCTCATTGCCGATCCGCCCGCCATCAACACCAAGACGCTCGAATGCTACGCGACCTCTATCCGCTTGCTCGCGGGCCCAGGTGCAAAGATCCTCTTCTCGACCATGGAGAACTTTGACGCGACCATGTACGACCTGCTGGGCCTCTCGCCCAAGCCATTCAAGCCCGACCTGCCTGGGTTCGGCCTCGACGGCCGATGGAGCTTCTACGCCAACTTTGGGTGCGACCGGCTGGCCGAGCGCAACCCGGAGGCGGAGGCGAGGGCGGCGGCGGCGGCCGAGGAGACGGACGCCGAGGCCGAAGACTTCTGTAGAGGGTTTCATCAGCCACAGCACGAGATTTGAAACCTAAAGGGGTTTTCATGTGAAAATTTTGTGCGGAATTCGTCGCATGATGTTGGCGAGTGCAGCGTCGTGGCCGTCTTTAGCCGACGTGCGGTGCTCTTCGGCGGCACCTCGCTCGCTGCGGTGCTAAGCTTCAGCGAACCTTCAGTCGCCGCCGATTTGTTCGGCGAGCTGCGTTCGCGTCTGGAGTTTCTTCGTGATGGACCGCCTTAAAGGTGGCGTGGACATAGCTGGCCTGGCCAATGCGCTGCCGAGCGTCATGGTAGAGCGCAGGTTCAAAAACCTCAACACGAGCGGCGAGTGCCACACGCTGGCGACTCGAGTCAAGCCGTTGTGGACAGAGCTGCACAGCGCACTGCTTATCACGGCCCAGCCGGCCGTCATCATGAGCACTTCGTGTGCCCAGTACCCGCTGCTGCAAAACTTCCTATGTGGGCTTGAGCAGCGTCCCGGGCTCGCTCACTCGCTGCAGCACGTGCTCGTCGTGGCCTTGGACACGTGTGTTGCCACACGACTGGCGAGGGACTGGCCACGAGTGCAGCAGCTCAACGGCAGAGGCGTGCTCAAACCTGTGGGGAACTCCATGGCCGCCGCGGGCACGCCCGACTTTGCCCATTTCGCCGTCTTCAAGGCGTGGGTCCTGTATGCGGCCGCCGCGATGGGCTTCTCGGCGATCGGCCAAGACGTAGATGTGGCATGGTCGGGCGACGTGATCGGCTACCTCGAGCGCCTCGCGCGCCGCACGGGTGGTGAGCTCTTCGTCACCAGAAGCCGTTACGAGTGCCGTTGATCGTGCATGCTGATTGCCCCTCCTCATCAGGTGAGCTCTTCGTCCCCGTCGACAATCCCCTCCTCGACGCGAAGCGATACCCATGCGGCCGCTTATTTTGGGAGCGAGGTTCCAAATTAGGCAAATGCCTACCAAGAGCGGGCTGGTGTGGGCGGGAAGTAAACGAGGGGCTCGCCCGGTGTGCGGCGCTCCGTTGAATCTCCGCCGATCTCCCTTGATCTCCCTTTGATCTCGCTTGATGGCCAGGTGTGCGGCGCTCGGACATCGAGGCTGCACGCTGAAGCAGGTCAACAGCGGCTTCGTCTACGTGCGCCCGACTCCGTGGTGCGTCGCGATCTCCCTTGTTCTCCCCTTGATCTCCCTTGTCCTCCCCTTGATCCCCCTTGATCTCCTTTGATCCCCGTTGATGACTCCGCGGTGCGTCGCGATGCTCGAGCGATAGTTTCTGGATGATGACCTCTGATGAGCTCTGATGAGCTCTGATGCCCTCTGATGCCCTCTGATGCCTTCTGGTTGCGCCCCCCCTCCTCAGGTCCGTCTCCATGCTTGAGCGATGGGTGGGCTCATGCCCCCTCATCTTGCAAGACGGCAACGACCAGCCCCAGCTGCAGAACGCTCTACTTCGGGACCGGAGCGCCACGGGCTGCCTCTATGAACAGGACGTGCGCCTCTATGAACAGGACGTGCCCTCAACGGATGCGACCCATCGTAGGGATGCGACCCATAGTAGGGATGCGACCCATAGTAGGGATGCGACCCATATGAAGGCGGGTCGCTATGAACAGGGTGTGCCCAATACGGCGCCGTTGGTCATGCTCAGCGTCGATCGTTTCGTCTCGGGGCGCTTTGACGAAGTTTGGCTCGCATCAAGCCATTGGGCACGCCCTCAGTAATGAAATGGATAATTGCCACTGATTGACGAAGTTTGGCTCGCATCAAGCCATTGGGCACGCCCTCAGTAATGAAATGGATGATTGCCACTGATTACAGTAATGAATGGATGATTGCCACTCATTGATCGCCTCTGCGTGGCACTGCTTGCCTCTGATGGCCTCTGATGGCCTCAGTCGTGAGTAGAGAAGCGATCCGAAAACGCCGTACCTATACCCTCTCCCTGTGAAGACACCGTATCTATACCCTCCCTGTGTCGGCCGCAGCACCCTGGCACTGCATGCATCCTTCACACATCCTTTCCCTCTTTCCCTCTCCCTGTGTCGGCCGCAGCACCTTGGCACTGCATGCCACGTTTAGCTCAACCTGGGCCCAAAAGTGCACTCGACTGGGGCAGGTGCGATCTCCCCTGATGGCTCTTAATTGGCCTTGATTGCCCTCGCCCAAAAGTGCACTCGACTCGCGCAGGCTGGCATGCTCCATCTCCGCGCGATCTCGCCACATCTCCGCGCGATCTCGTCCCTTGCTGTCCACGCCGATGCCGAAGGGCGGGATTTCCCCACAGCGGATGACCGAGCGCGGGATTTCCCCACAGCGGATGGCGAAGCGCGGGATTTCCCCACAGCGGATGACCGAGAGCGGGACGACCGCGGCTACCGATGCCGTATCCCTCGGCCAGCGTTGCGCGAGTGTAACGTCGACCTGAGCAGCGGCCGCTCACTGATGACTCCTTTCATGGAGTGGAAGCAGTTACTGAGACAACTGTGCACGGGTGAGTGCTGCTGAGTGCTGCTGAGAGCCGCTGAGTGCTGCTGAGTGCTGCTGAGTGCTGCTGAGAGCCGCTGAGTGCTGCTGAGTGCCGCGGAATGCCGCTGAGTGCTGCTGAGTGCTGCTGATTGTCGCTGAGTGCCGCTAAGTTCCGCTGATTGCCGCCCTCATCAGGTGCGGTCGAGTCTCACCCGACGCTCGGGACGGCGCGCCGATGTGCATGGAGGGGCGCCGTCCCGAGCGTCGGGGGTAGGGGCGCCGTCCCGAGCGTCGGGGAGGCATGGAGGGGCGCCGTCCCGAGCGTCGGGGAGGCCTCTTCTAAGCGATGCCCATGCTCGGAACTACCTAATTTGGGATGCTCAGCTGGCCGCCCATGCTCGGAGCGGCAGGCTCGGCTACTAGGGCACCTGCGCACCGCCTTGTCCTATGTCCACGGTTTCGTTAATGAGCATCAGCTCCTTCGGGGCAAGGGATCTGCGGCTGAGGCCCTGAGAAGCCACCGATTGGGCGTCGTATTGGGCGATAGCAGCACGTTCTTCGTGCCAAGCACCGAGGAGGGCCTCGAGCTCATGTACAACCGCTCGATGGAGCGACACCAGCCTTTGTCCCTCTTTGGCCCACTCACGTAGCGCCCGGAGGGGTAGCACTTACTGCCCCTCAGGGGGCGTTAATAGTGATAGAATCAATGTCGAGTCGGTACTGATTACGAGCGTACTCCGGACTGTGTACAGCTGTGGTCCGGTCCGACCCCCGCGGACGCGGGTCGACGCGCTCCTTTTAGCCTTACGACACTCTCCGACGGCCGACGCACGGGCGGGTTGACGCGTACCGAATCCGGATCCAATCACACTCGCTGCAGATTGGAGTGTGATTGGATCTCGAGGGAGATCCAATCACACTCGGCTCCTCACGATCTCAACATCAAGAACGTGTGGGCGTCTAGCGTCGTGTGTCAATGTGTGGCCTCGCTGACCCACACAGCCAATGGTCCGTGATTACGTATCAAGATTCGTCAATGTGTGGCCTCGCTGACCCACACAGCCAATCTGCCAATGGTCCGTGTCTATGTATCAACATTCGCCTACCGCTGCTGGCGGTCGTTGGGGGATCTCGATCACCATCAGTACCCCCTGCGGCCCAGGCCCCAGCATGAAGAGGCCCTCGAGCTCTTGCAACCGATCGTTGACACTTTTCGCCACGGCCTTGGCCGCCCTGCGTGTCGCCTTCTCCTCGCTCTGGAAACGGCTGTGGAACGTGGGCGCCGGCGCACCTGCATGCAATGAGGGAGGCAATCAAGGAGCTCATCCGAGGCCATTACTCTGGAGACGGCTGTGGAACGTGGGCGCCGTCGTGGGCGCGCACCGAAGAGGCCCTCGACGAGCTGAGGATCGAGGGTGAGCATGCAACGAAACTCGGAGGTTGCATCTCCGCTATCTCGGGGTGAATCTCGGAGCTCGAGCTCGCACTCGTATCCCTCGTCCTGCACGGTGAGCTTGGCCGCCCGCAGGCTCAGCGCACGCACCTGTGGGGAAGTGAGAGCGTCGAAGTGAGCTCATGCATGCTGGGCGAGGGCAGGTGGCTCAGCGCACGCACGAGCACGCGCGCTCGCCCGTGCTCAAACAGCCCGCCGGCGGCATGGCGGGTGCAGGCCTCATGGAGCGCCATCGGTGGGTGACGAAACGGAGCCGTTGGGTCGCCCGGCAGGTGACGAAACGGAGCCGTTGGGTCGCCCGGCAGGTGACGAAACGGAGCCGTTGGGTCGCCAGGCGGATACGGTCGCGGTGTATCGTGGTACTGCCCCGACGACGGCGGCGGCGCAGGACCCGGCTGCAGCTGTGAAGCTGCAACGGCCAGCTGTGAAGCTGCAACGGGAAGCTGTGAAGCTGCAACGGGCAGCTGTGAAGCTGCAACGGGCAGCTGTGAAGCTGCAACGGGCAGCTGTGAAGAGGGCGCGCTCGGCTTCCCAAATATGGTAGCCTGTGGAGAGGGAGAGCTCGTCTTGGCCAGCTTGCGTCGACGAGCTGCTAACGGCACCTCCTCCTCGTCCTCCCACTCCTCTGCGGTGGCGGCGGCGGAGATGGAGGAGATGGACGGCGCGGCGGCGGCGGCGGCTGTGGCTGTATGAGCGACAGAGTGTGCGAAAGCAGGTGGGGCGGCGGCTGCGGCGGCAGAGGGCCATTGCAAAGCCGTATGGTACGGCGGGGCTGTGTGTGGCTGCGCCGCCGCCGCCTGCGGCGGCTGGAGCGGCTGGAGCGGCTGGAGCGTCCGTAGCGGCCATTGCGGCTGTGGCTGCGGCTGTGGCTGCGGCTGCGGCTGCGGCTGCGGCTGCGGCTGCGGCAGCTGCTGCTGCTGCCGAGATGGTTGCGCGCGCTGAGGCGGCTGAGGCTGAGCACCTGCAGGGTGTCCCAAAGTGGCCACCGCGGCGCCCGGCGCGCCGCCGGCCACGTGAACACACGACGGCGTCAGAAAGAGGAGCCCGTAGCGCACGGTGACGTTGTGAAGCACAAGCGTGGTGCCGAGCGCCATGTTTTCGGCGAGCTGTGGAATGCGGGCGTACTCGATGCCACAGACCCTTTGATGGCCGTCGGTCAGATGCACCTTGAGCATGCGCTTTTGCGCGGGCAGCCTGTCTGGCGCTCGGCGCTCCTCGTCAGTGATCGTCATGTCCCACAGATGCTCGACTTGCACAATGTGAGGCCCCACGAGCACGGTCTGATGCAAATCTGCCACGCCTGCCGGCAGCGGCGCACAAGCGGCTGCAGCAGCCATGAGGTGGCCACGCGCACTCGAGGGCAGCGTCGGCCGGCGACGAGAAACGGAAGTGGAAGAGCGGCAATGTGTGTCAAGGCGTCGAAGGAGCGACTCGCGGCGCGGCGCGGGAGACTTGCTGTGAAGTGTGAACCAATCGTGAATTGAGGAGCCCATCTTTCCCCGCAGGCACACTTCAGTACCACACCCGTCGTCCATCACTCGTCCAACCTACGTCCATCCTCCTCAAGATTCGCGCCAATGGCCGTTGGTCCCAACGCTCCAACGGCACTCGGCGCTCAACACGGCGCGTGTCCACTCCCAACCTAGCAACATCGTGTGGGGAGCCATGGCGGGAGCTAGGGAGGTACGAGTGGGACCCAAGAGGCAGTCGCTCCACCCTCCACCAGCCCCCTTGCAACAGCCTCGCACGGCGCGCTCACTTGAACTGCCCATAGTCCCACTCGCCACGCCGCGCCGCCTCGACCTCCTCCGGTGTGCTCGGTGGCACACGGGCCGGTCGTGATGCACTAGCACCGGCACTGGCACTGGCACCAGCACCAGCACCGGTACCGGTACGGCTGACGAAGCCCTCGCCAGCACCTTCGCGCCGCTGCCGGCGTTCGGAGCGCGCTGGGGTGGGCACCACGCGCCCTTCGAAGGGGGGTGCTTCCATGGATGAGGCCGCCGCCGCCGGTGGCATCGGACGTGCGGGCGGAGGCGTCGCCATCAGCGGCCGCGCCACAGCGACATTGGAGTACAGCGGCGATGGCTCCCCGAAGAACCAGCCGATCGGGTCCTCCGCCAGGTTCGTCAGTCCCTTGGCCACGATCTCCGTCGAGCTCCGCCCGCCGGGTGACGAAACCCAGCTCGAGGCGCGCTCCGCCTCCGCAGCGGCCTCGCGCTCGGACCAGCGGCGGTTGGCGGCGAGGTTGCCGGCGGAGGGCGGCGCAAACGAGCGCGCGCGCGCGTCGGCATCCCCGGGCGCCTCGGAGGCCTTCAGCTCCGCATACCGCTGCTCCACGAAGTCGATAAAGAGCTTTCCACCGAACGCGACCGTCGGCACGAGCACCGCGGCCAGGGCGAGTGTGGGCACGCCGCCGTCGGTGGGCAGGCCAAAGGGCAGGCCAAAGGGCAGAGAGCTCGGCTGTGCCGCGGCCGCGGCCGCCGCGACCACGGCCTGGATCGCCTCCGGTGCGGCGACGACCTGAGCCACCACGGGCTCGGCGGTGGCGACCTGAGCCGCCGAGTCGATGGCAGCAGGCGCCGTCACAACGGCCTGCACAGCGGCAGCGATGGGCTCGGCTGGCGGCACTGGAGCCGCCGCCTGTACAATGGTTGTTGCCTCTGCGGACGTCGCTGCGGCAGCGGAACGCTGCAGCTCGGCGAGCTGCGCCTTGAGCTGCAGGATCTCGAGCTTCTGCGTGAGCGCGTCGAGCTGCGCGTCAAGATCCGCGTCAGCGAGTGCGGTGATGGTGGGCGGCCGTGCGAGGCGCGGCCTCGGTGCGAGCAGGCCACTCGGGCTGACGAAGGCAAGCGCCGCGCTTGCCAAGAAGGCATACAGCATTTTCCGAGATTCACGACTTTAGTTCGGGGAATCTTCGTCCACATGTGTGAACGTGAACACGACAGACGCGACAGCCGGTCTACGGCACTGTTACTGCCCGCTCAGAATACACACACCTTACATGAGTGCGAAAATTCAAGTTCAAGTTTTAGCTCTGGCCCATAACCAAGAGTAAATACTCGTCACGCTGTCGTGGCTCGCAGTGCCGGCTATGTGAATTCTGCATGAACATGTACATGTATGCCCTTTCGTGTATGTGGCTCTGTGGCTCTGTGGCTCTGCGGAGGATGCCTTTGTCATCATCTTGTTGAGCGCCGTGCTGTTGCGCCCCCTTTTCGCCATCGCGGCATCAAATTCAGCAGACTCGTCGAGCGCGACTTGATGGAGGAATGCAAAGAAGCCGCCTGCCCCATCCAGCAAGCGCCGTCGAATACAATCCAGAGCGACGCAACCACGGTGTGCTGCCATGCCGGCCGACCGTTGACAAGCTTGCCGTTGACGAAAAGGAACTTGGCACGATCTCCGGCCAGCGAGCCGCCCTCAAGCTTGAGTCCGGACGGCGGCGATAGGACCCGCACCTCGTCCCACGCGTGCCCCGCGGTCCACGTGGCTCCGTCGGGCCTCACCTAAGTGGCCCTCAGCTCGAAATGAAGTTCATCATGTTCTCCGCCAACACCATGTTCTGGGATCGCGGGCTCCTCAGAGGTGCTGGCGCGCTCCCGGTCACCTCGACCGCGATCGAGGCTTCTAAGTCGGAAAGCAGCTGGACGAAGCTGGACACCTGCCGAAGCTGGACATTCCCGGTGAAAACGATCCTATTGGAGCTCAGTTTCTCTATGCACGCGCGGAGGAGGCGCTCCGGCGACTGCGTGACCTCCACCACACGCGGTGCGCCGATCACGTCGATGTTGATGAACTTTGGACTGCTCGCCTCCGCCCGCGCGACGAGATCCGGAAGCGGCTTGCCTTGCCGTTTGTGCTGCGTGACGTACGCGACCACAATCGAGGCGACGGCCGTATCAAAGACTGGCCAGCCGCGAGAGCGGTACGGCCGCAAGTTGTACATTGGGTACACCACGCGATCCTTGCGACGGAGCGGGTAGCCGCGCTCGTTCAACGAGCGCACGGCGCGTGCCGCCGTCTCGCCAGCGACACGCACCACAAACTCACCCCACCCCTTCTTCTCCCAGGCTAGCACGCCGTCGCCCAGCTCCTTCCGCAGCTCCTCGAGCGACGTGTTGGTGCGCACGACGAAGACGGTCCCCGTGCGCTCGGAGACGAGCTCGCTCGGCGCGCCGTCGTCACTACCGAGCTCGCCAGGCTGGTCCGTGAACTGCAGCACACAGGTGCCTGTGGCGGACGCGAAGAGGCAGGGCATGACAGAGAGGCCGCGTTCAAACTTGAGCTCATTCTCGAAGACGTGCTCGCCCATCAGCTCTGGCTCCTTGCCGCCGCACAAGCGCTTGAGCTCGGGATGGCGCCATGCCGCGCGCGCGTCGCCCTCCGTGCGGAAGCGCACGTAGCCTTCTGCAGGCAATGCTTCCTCATCCTCGTCGAAGCGGTACGCGCCTCTGACGTAACGCCCGTGGAAGAGCGCACTGCCGTAGTCGCGCGAGTGTAGGCCGAGGCTCTCAAAGTCCGCCATGGAGGCCAGCGCCCAGCCCTGTTGCGAGCACAGGGAGACGAGCTTGTCGACGCAAACCTGCGCCTCGACCTCCGTGGCGACGCGCTCGCACTCAAACTTGAGCACGGTGAGCGGGCCCTGGCTCACCTCGGCGCCAAAGCGCCGCGAGATCGCCTCCGGGGCGTGCCACGACGGCCACGCAAAGATCTGCGGCGTGCAAGCAAAGTCCACAAAGAGACCGTACTCGCCGTGTCTGCCTTTCATGTAGCCGCGCAACTTTTCGAGCGTGCGGCCATCGGGGTCGGGCAAGTCAGAAGTGCGCCAGCAACAGCTGGACACGTAAACGCCGCGGCGCCCCCGCGCATAGAGGTCCGCGGCGCGCTCGGGGGACAGGAAGGCTTCCGGCGGCATGTCCTGGCAGCGTGGCAGAAAGGGCTTTCCCATGACTATGTTGATGTCCTCGGCCCCAAGCTCAGCCAGCCTCTCCTTCACCGCCTCGGCTTTGCGGCACAGGCCGGCTGCGGTGAGCGGGGCGACCTCGGCAAACGTGCTGAGGTGGAAGGTGACCACAAATGATTTCTCATGGGCATCGAGCTGTCCATTTGGAGTCTTGCGCGTCGCAGATGCACCTCGTTCGAAGGGTGCTGGGCGAGAGTCGAGGTCCTCGAGGCCAATACCATGATTATGGTCCATCCGGCCGGAACCCAATGCCCCAGGCTTCGGCAGTCTCGTCTCGTTTTGTCGCCGCAGCTTTGCCGACACTACGGCGCGCGCCGTCATTTTGCCGGATGGATGCTCCGACTTCGAGGCCGCCTCCATCGTCAGGTCTTCCGCAAAGGAATCTCTCCTGCGACGCGAATGGAAACGGCCAGAGCCGAGGCTGCTGGCTGCGGACGAGGTATCAAGGTGCGGAGACTCAACGTCGCCCTCGCCGGCCTCGGCGTTCTTGACCTGAGCTCTGAGCATCGCCGACGATGTGAGGCTGCGCGTGAGCTTGGCATCGGCGTGCTTCGTGCTGCACCTCCGCTTCGCATCTGGCTGCAGCCCGTGGGCGGAGAACGCCACCTTCGGCCCACCGGCCATGCGCTCTTCCGACGTGCCACTAGGCGATGCGGCGAGGAACGCCTTCAGCTTCTGTGAATGCCCCAGGTCGAGTGTCACGCCGGCCTCGGCCTTCAGGCGCTCCTTGAGCTCGTTGAATGTGAAGTCGCAGAGCCCTTCCACAGATTCGATGCCAAGATCGTCAATGATCGCGTGCGCGAGCTGCGAGAGGCCCGCTTCGGCCAGCTCGTGCCTGAAGCGCTCGAGCTGCACCTCCGCCGGGGCAGCCACCTCCGGAGGAGAGGGAGGCGGCGAGGGGGGCGGCGAGGCTGCCGAGGCCGCCTCCACCGTGATGCAGATGGACGAGGTCCCGCAGAGCTTCGCCAACTGCCGAATCAGCACGTCCGTCGGCTCGTTAGAAGCGAGGCGTGCCACCACCTTGGTGACGCGCGGCAGCTGCTTATCCGAGCGATCGGAATCCAACAGCCAGGCAACGTCGATGAGGCGCACTGCGCCGTCGCGGAGGGCGGCCTCAATCGGCGCGTCGATCCCTTCCGTCGTCTTTGCGGCAGCAAAGGGATTCAACTCGACTGAACCCGCCTCCACCTCCTCAGACTCTTCGATGCTGCTTGTATCCCAAATCGTCTGCTTGGTGAGATTCTTCTCTCCATGCGCTGCGCCGCTACCAGCACTGGCTGAAGAGGCTGCGCCGCTACCAGCGTTGTCTGAAGAGGCCGCGCCGCTGCCAGCACTGGCTGAAGAGGCCGCGCCGTTGCCAGCACTGGCTGAAGAGGCCGCGCAGCTACAAGCGTTGGCTGAAGAGGCTGCGCCGCTACCAGCGTCGTCTGAAGAGGCCGCGCCGCTGCCAGCACTGGCTGAAGAGGCCGCGCCGCTGCCAGCACTGGCTGAAGAGGCCGCACAGCTACAAGCGTTGGCTGAAGAGGCTGCGCCGCTACCAGCGTTGTTTGAAGAGGTTTTGCCTCCCTCGGCCACTACGCGCTCCACTCGGATAGAGCTCAGTGATGCTCCACGCGTGCCCAGGCCGCTGCGCTCGCGCTGCACCGACGAGAACGAGATGATTGCGAGCCACACGCACCCAAGCAGCAGCGGGATGGACTCTACGATGATGTACGGCTCAAGGACGCCGCGCGCGGATACTATGCCTTGTAAACCCTCTGGGAGGCGGAAAAACAAACCGAATGAGGAAGTAAAGGACACGACGGTTGAGTATACCCAAAGGAATTTTTGAAAAGCGAGTCTTGACCTGAGTAGTTGTTTTTTGAGCCATAGCAGAGTCAGTATCGCAGTCACAAGCGCAGTCAGTAGCGCAGTCACAACATAAGGAAAGACCGTGTTGATCACCATAGGTTCATCTGTCAAAGTCTGGGAGAAATCAACAGCTGTAGTCGAGGACTCCAAAAGTAAAGCTGTCAAGTTCTCTGGGTATGAGTATGAGTAGTTCAGCTGGGGCCCCGAGTAGTCCAAATAGTCTGAGTGGAAATAATTCTCCATGGGAATCGAGAACATGAGGGCGAGCACTTGCCGGAAACCGATCGGTAAGCCTGGCCGCAAGCCGCGGAATAATCCGGCGGCATCAGGAATCTTGCGGCAGTGTAAGAAGACCTGTACGAGCATCGATGCGTACCATGGCGAGAAGACGACCAGCCACGAGCCACGCTGGGTGGTGAGCCGGATAGCTAAGAGCAGCTGGAAGAGCGCGCACAGAATCGTCTGCGCGATCGTGTTGATGTGCTGGATGCGCAGGTTGCGCGCCGTCGACGGCAGTAACATGACGGACCAGATCGCCATCCCAACCACGATGAGCTCAGCGATCCACGAGGGCACAAAGACGCTGAACCAGGAGAGGCCCGGAGCGTCGTGGGTCGGCAGGCTATCGAAGCGCGTGCCGTTGAGCGGGCCGCCATTGAGGTCCTCTAGCGATTCCCACTTGGCGAGCAACAGCGAGGCGCAGATGAGGTGGCCGAGCGTGGTGAGATACAAGGTCGCCACCTTCTTTTCGCCGGCCTCGAGCGCAGCCCTGTCTGCGGCCGCGTCACTACCAGCAACGGCTGAAGAGGCTTTCCCCACCAATCGGCTGAAGAGGCTTCGAACTGTGGTTGACAATGCTGGAAAGTTCACCTCGACTTTCCCCACCAATCGGCTAAAGAGGCTTCGAACTGCGGTCGACAATGATGGGACGGTCATCTCGGCTTGCTCTGTGGCTGAGGACGCCTTTCCCTTTGTCATCACCTTGTTGAGCGCCGTGCTGTCGCGCGCCTTTTGCGCCTTCGCGGCATCAAATTCAGCAGAAGGATCGAGCTTGACTTGATGGAGGAAGGCAAAGAAGCCGCCGGGGATGTTGTGCTGAACGACGATGGCGAGCATGTGCGCGCGAGTCATCGCTCGGTAGAGTAACGATCGTGTCTTGAGCGTCTTGTCACCTTGGACAATCTTGGCATCGAGGCCTACGGCGATCACGACGAGCCTCTCCAGCCCATCGAACGCCTCGATCGTGTCCACGATCAGCCACTCGCGATCGTCCTGGCTGCCGCCCATCACCATCGATGCCGCCTGCGTCGCGTCGATGATCTGAAAGGATCGGGCGTGCCCAGCCTCAATCTGCTGCTTCGTCGCCGACTCTCGCCTCATAAAGTGCTCAAGCAGCTCTGCACCGAGCAAGCCACCCTGGTATGCCCCCGCGGAAAAGGTGCCTCGGAAGTCATTCAGTATGTCAACGTCGACGACGATCGCAACGCGGTCGTGCAGCCGCAGGGAGCCGAACATCGAGATGATGTGCTTGATGGCCTCAACGGTCTGGCCAGCGTATTGGCGGACCTGGCCGTCATTGAGGTCCTTCATCAATGGCACCGCATCTGGTACCGCGCCTTCGAGGTTGAACATGAAGGCCTTGAGCGGGGGGCCGGCTGCCGAGTGCTGGCATGAGATCTTGTGCACGGAGTCGCCCAGCTGGAATACAGAGGCCGCCTCAACGATGCGCTGCGAGGAGCGCACGACCTCCGTGAGCGTGACAACCTTCGGCTTTCCCTTGGGATAGAGCTCCTTGTCCTTGCCACTCGACTGCGAGATGTCTGAGAGCAGCATGAGGTGTCTCGCCTCTGTCGGCGGCAGCACATAGGCCCCGACGCACTCGCGGCACAGAGGGTTTGTGTAAATATGATGCGCCTCGTCGACGATCGTCAGGCTGAAATTGTGCGTGTCCGAGTGAGATGACTCAACCTGGATGACGCCATTTTTGAGCATGACTCGCTGCGGGCCAAGTGCAAACGGAGGTTCACGCTCGTCGCCCTCGAAGAGCACTTGCAAGCGGCGCAGCAGTCCCAGACGATTGAGCGGGTTGGGCTCGCGTTTGATGATCCAGCGGACGAAAAAGAGGCAGAGGGCACGGTTCCGCGCAACGTACAGCGCCGTCATAGTCGGATGGCTCTGCAGCCGGCTAAGCAGGTAGTTGAGCGCCACAAAGGTCTTGCCCGCCCCTGCAGGAGCCTCGACGTGGATGTAGCTTGGTGTGGCCGTGCCGTCGAAGAGCTCTTGCGAGCGGCGAAGCAGACGATGGAGCGGGTTGGACTCGGCCGTGCCGTAGCACTCTCGGAGCTTCTCTTTCTGGTGCACGGTGAGCTTATCGAGTGATAAGACACTCTCCTCGTAGGACAGAGCAAACTGCGCACGGTCCACAGAGACCTCGTAGCGACGGCCGTCGAGCAATGCACTGCTCAGCTCTTTCTCCAGTATACTTGGCGCACCCGTCAGCGCCAAGTCGCGCAGCTGGTGCAGATAGCCCACCTCGCCGATCATCAGCCGCACCTGCAGCGTGCTCATCCAACCACCGGAAGCCCTCTTGACCTCGTGAGAATACAGGGCAGTCACGTTCTTCGCATCCCCGTTGGGTAGTGCCTTTGCCAGCCAAGCAAAGACAATCTCAGGCGTTTGGCCATCCTCCCTCGCAAACAGTTGCGGCACATCGATCTCCTTGCCATTCTCGCGCACTATGAGTTGCACCTCGAGGTAACGCTGCTCGCCCTTGTCGTCGTCTGTGCCCATCATCCGCCTAGTTTGCACCGCACCGTCCCTCGGCAGTGCCATTCCTTCAAACGACGAGGTGAGATTATGCACCCACGGGCGGTCCTGCGGCAGGCTCGACGGCGCCCAGCGCAGCTGCGGAACTGTCGTCGACACGTCAAGGCAGTCGGCCGCATCCCACTGCGAGCCAAAGACCATCTGCCCCGATTTGTGCAGCACCTCGGATGTGAACTCGCTGCGGGAGAGACCGTTGATCCAAGGCTCATGAAGCGACTGCAAAGCCGGAGCGAGCACGCCAAAGAGGACGCCGTTGGCCCGCTGCTCGTCGAGCATGTTCTCCGCGATCCACACGACCAGCGTGCTGCCGCCTGCAAGGGCGTGAGCTAGCTGGCCTGCAGCACGCCTCGCACCGTACGGCATCACAACAAAGATGACGGCGGGCCGCTTGGTCGGCTCCAGGCTCGTGAGCACTTCACAGAGCCCAGGGATGCTCAGGGACTTTGGATCGCTGGAAGGCTTTGGCGTCTCCCATCCGCACCCGGTCGAGCACCACACCAGGCAGTGGATGCCACCACGGCGCAGATCGCTCTCGGTCATCTCGCGATCGCCAATCCCGAAGGCTACGGGGTGGTGCCCGTGCCCCGTCCAGTGCGGCGCCTTTGCAATCATGAGCAGCTGCATGCGATGGAGCTTCTGTGCGAGGCTCCGCTTCCAGATCCGCCCGTCCAGCTGGACAGCGGGCGGCTGTAAGGCCAGGTAGAGGTAGTACTTGGACTGGTCATTGACACCGGTGCCGACTTGCCCCTCGCGTGACGCAGCCATGAGATCCGCCTCGCTCGGCAGCCCGTAGCCCGTCGTGTCCTGCACCTCGAACGGGAAAAAGGAGTGACGCAGCCCAAAGCACATGCGGAAGAAGAGGAACTTGACGAGGTCCGCGTCACCGCGTTTGGTGAACTCCACGCCGGATCGCATCATCTGATCGTACTCCGCGACGGTCTTGGGCCACGGGCGGCCGCTGTCCATGTAGGTCAATTGGGCGACGTCCTTCGTGTTGAGGATGCGCCGATTGTACAGGGCCATCGTAAACTCCGAGCAGCACCAGCCACGATTCTGATACGGCAGGGGGCTGACGCGCCCCCATCCGCACACGTTGGAGAGTACAACCTTCAAGCTGCCCACGGGGAACTCGACGTTGTCGGCAAAGGCCAGGTCACGATCGAGGATAAAGGACTGCGAGCCGTCGGTCTTCGCCTTCCCATTCTTGACACAATATTGAATGACAATCCGAGGGTCAGTGCCCTCTACGAGGACGTCCTCGCCGTCCAGTACCAGCTTCATATCCTTGGCCAGCAGCGGCGCGCTCGTGTCACCCGGGAACTTGGTGATATCGGTCGGTTTGGGAAGCACGATCACATACGAGTAGGCGTACATGCGCGACATGTCCCACATCGCGAAGTTAAACTGCTTCTTCTCGAGCGCGCTCTTGTCAGCATACGTCTTGATGCCATTGTGCTGAAAGTAGATGCTGGGCATCGAGGCGTGCGCCGCCTGAGGTAGCGAGCAAAAGTCTATGAAGACGCCATCGTCGTCCGTCATGGCATCGACTCGCTCGAGCGCATCGACGAGGAGATCGAGCTTTTCACCGGAGGGGCTGATGTGGAACGCCGTGTCCCAGCCGTGCGAGACGACGATCGCCTTGCGCTTTGGTGGCTCGCCCGTGAACAGCTTGCTCTGATCGAGGTCCTGCCGCCTTGGGAATGGGCGTCCACCGTCGGTCGGCATGGCACGCTGGAGCTCCTTGAGGTAGGTCGCTTTGACCCACGCGATGTCGCCCTCGGAGCAAAGGACTTTGAAGCCCTTCTCATCCTCGGCAACTGGCTTGAGATGCTTGATGACGGCCTCGAGCGTAGAGGCGACCCGGAGAAATGTCTTGTGGTCGGACTGGAGCGGCGCGAGCAAATTGGGAAGATCCATCAATTTGTCCAGCTCGAGACCTTCCTTGACGTCCTCGTGGTTGACGATGCGCTGGCAAAAGGCGACGAGCGCGAGCATCGCCATCGTCTCGAGCCGCTCGAAGACCGAGCGGCGCACTCCGGGCGGCTTCGTGAGGATGACCGTCTGCACGCGGTAGTGGGTGAACATGCGATACATGCCGAGCTTGGCGCCGTCGTCGGCCTTGTCGACGCACAAAAAGTCCCACATGATGAGGTCGTCGTCTTTGCCGCCTCCTTTTTTGCTCTCGACGATTTTGACGATTTCCGCTGCCTCCACCTTTCGGATCGCCTCGCCTACGTTGCTGAGCTCGCCTGTGTAGTCGAAGCTCGTAGCTGAGAGCACAGCGAAGAGCCCGACCTTGTCTCGCGTCTTGCCAGCGTGACGCAGTTTATCGTCGCGCAGATCATGAAACTGGGCGCCGTCCACATCAGCCCGACCCCTGCTCGGCGTGAATCTCCCGTCCTTGATGCCCTTCACGTACGCGAGGCTCACGAATCGCGCATGCATTCCGCTGAATTCATTGAATCCCTTCTCATCCCATCGCGGGTCATCGATGAGCGTGGCGTCCCTGAAGATGTCGCTGGCAGACGTCATCCGCATCTGAGTTGAGGAGGCCGAGGGCTTGGGTCCGAACCAGAGGGCGCGTGCAGAATCGACGAGGCTCGAGTTCGGATTGGCCTGGCCTTCGTCCGGGTTGAGCGGCGCTACAAGCAGTGCTTCCATGCCAAAGTGACCGAAGTGACGCGCTCGTGACGGCCGCGGGGGTTTTGGATTGGTGTGAACGCTCCGCATCGTTTTCCCCTCAAGGTTTCGGGAGCCCCCATTCACAATGAGAATGTGAATGGAGTGGCTGAGAAGAGTGAGTACAGTACCGGTACAGGCGCGGGGAGGCGCTCTGGGAGCGGGTGGAGGCAGGGTCGGGTTCGCTGGGGGTGGCCTCTTCTGAGTCGGCCGCGGGGGGCGGTCGACTCCGGGCCTGCGGCTCTTGA
>Ga0210248_101419_pt1 | contig 18164 bp, 16 predicted proteins | sample ChrtobMetP3_32mM_FD_155493 | JGI IMG/M metagenome (GOLD analysis project Ga0210248, IMG submission 155493) | Chrysochromulina tobin associated microbial communities from unialgal haptophyte culture, Seattle, Washington, United States - P3_32mM | ecosystem: Host-associated > Algae > Haptophytes >...
CAGCGACACCACCGCCAGATGTAGCTGTATTCCCAGAGATTGAGGAAGATGTTATCGTGACTGTGCCAGAATCGACATAGACACCGCCACCAATTCTCCCTCCTGAAACCGTGTTGCCAGTGATGGTACACAATGAGAAGGTCACCGTGCCACTGTTGATGTAAACACCGCCGCCATATCCAGAGGGGTTGCCTCCCGTGATCCGGATCCCGATCAGTTGTACGACGCCCAACGAGCCCGGGTTTATGTTCAGCACACGGCGCGGACTCGACGAGCTCGCTTGTGCGTCCAGGATGACCGAGCCTGCCACCGCCGCCTCGAGGACGACGCTTCTGCTGACGCTGAGCTCGGATGTGAGGTTGTAGGTGCCGGGGGCGAGGACGATGTGGCCGACGGCGGTGTTGGCAAGTGCGCTGGTCAGGGCGACGGTGTTGCTCACCTGTGTCTGCAGCTCACGGCGGTGGCTGGGCACAACAAGCTGAAAGGAGGACAGCCCGAGAATGTCGCTGGCCTCGGGGGCTGCACGCACGTCATCCAAAAGGGACGCCGAGGTGACGCTGCCCACGATCGACCCGGAGCTTACGACGGTTGTGGAGTGCGCGAGCTGTCGCCCATCATGCTGGCTGCCCGGGAGGGCTCGTCCAAGCTCCGTCGAAGGCGGTCGCGGTGGCGGCGATGGCAGGGCCAGTGGCATCGGCGGATGTGGCTGTACTGCGTGCACCCCGGCAACAGGGTGGCGGTAGCTCGTTACGGCGCCTGCCAAGACCATGAGGCCTGAGGGACCAGGCAGGAGAGGCGAACACGTGCCACACGCGACCGGGCAAGTGATCCGCGCGATGGAATAGGAAGCGCAAGCAGAGGGCTGTGCAGAGAAGTAGGAGCACGGCAAGGGTGCGCCGCTTGAGTCAAAGGCGCCACTGCTCAACACATCGATGCACTTGATCAACGGCAGCGGCGGCGGCGGCGGCGACGGCGGCGGCGGCGGCGGCGACGGCGGCGGCGGCGGCGGCGGCGGCGGCGGCGGCGGAGGAGGAGGAGGAGGAGGAGGAGGAGGAGGAGGAGGAGGAGGAGGTCGAGGCGGCGCCGCCGACGCCGTCTGATGTGCAGCAGTTCCATCGCCATCAGGCCGTGTTGAGTCCATGGCGCTCACCCGCGGGATGCAGAGCACGAGGAAGGCCAACCCGAGGCACTGGTTACGATCGGACCGATTTCGCCTCCAGCAAACGGCGAAGACGAGTGACCCCAGCCTTAACAGTACGTTGCCAAAGTTGAGCCACTCCACCGCATCCCAAGGCACACCGCTGCCGTCGCCGACCACATGCGCCGCTTCCTCGACGGTTTGGCGAACGCGCTTGCCGGTGTAGCGTACAAGCTTGCCGGTGTAGCGTACAAGCTTGCCTGTGCTGCCTGAGCGCAGCTCGGGGGGCGGCTGTGCGCGAAGCCCGAAGTCGGTGCCATACGGGCAGTCAGAGAGCTCGGTGCCGGCGCCACCGTCGTCGCAGGGGTGCCCGCCGTCGTCGCAACTGGAGCCGAAAGCGTACATTCCAATGCACGCAGAGGAGCACTGGCTGGGAGGCGATGGTGGGCCAGGCGGGGCCCTTGGAGGCGATGGTGGCAGCGGTTGGGATGGTCCATAGCCCACACAGTGGGGAGGAGGCGAGACGCAGCCGAGGAAGAGCTGATGACTTGCCCCAACAAAGGGCGTAGAGGTTACGCTCTCGGCGGCGGCGACGAGCAGGAAGGCGCCCAACATCATCGAAAACATGGTACGCCCACACTTGGAGTTGGCGGCCTTGGAGTTGACTGCCTCGGGGAAGTAGTTCATTGAAAGTCAAGTCAAGTCACGTCAAAAGTCGGTTCGAACGCCACGCGCGTGTCGCCCGCACCGGGCCAGATGAGTGCGAGGCTCGCGACGGAAAACTTCGCGCGTTGATTTGGTGTGAATTCAATGTCCGCGTCCACGTCGAGCATTCCGACGGCCGAGCCGCTCCGCGTCGGCCTCGTGGGCTGCTCGTGGTTCGCCGTTCGCTGCCACGTGCCGAACTTGTTGGCGCTGCCGCACGCTGCCTCGCTTGTCGCCATCTGTAGCCGCACGCGCAAGAGCATGGCCAAGGCAGAGGCTCGCGTAAAGGCGCTGGCACCAAACCACGCCGAGCTGAGGCGCCACAGTAAGATGGAAGGCATGTTCGCCGATCCTGATGTGGACGCCGTGCTCCTCGTACTGCCCATTCCGCTCATGCCCAAGGCGATCGAGGCCGCGCTCCGCGCTGGCAAACATGTGCTCTCAGAGAAGCCCGCGTCCTCAACGGTCGAGGCTGCCACCGCGCTGCTGCGGCTGCTCCACACCCTACCCTCGCCCGCGCCGCAGTGGCTCGTGCTTGAGAACTGGGCGCACAAGCCGTCCATTCGGTGGCTTCGCCAGCGACTCGACGAGCGCGCGATCGGCCGCGTGCTTCGCGCCGACTGCACCCATCACGAGCCGGTGCCGGAGCCGGCGCGCCAAGGCCAAGGCCAGGGCCAGGGCCAGGCTCAGGGCCAAGGCCAGGCTCGAAGCAGCTCTGACGTGTCCGAGGGCGGGAGCACCGACTGGCGTCAGCAGCCGAGTGAAGGAGGCTGGCTGCTCGATGTTGGCGTGCACTGGGCTCGCGCCCTTCGAATGCTGCTGGGCGAGCCGATTGCATGCTCCGCCGCTGTGGGAAGTCAGGGCGAGCCGAGTGCATGCTGCGCCGCGGTGACGAACCCGGCAGACTGGATGCAAGGGTGGATGACGACCGCCGCGTGCGCCACTGCGGTCAGTGTCTCCCTCACATTTGGGAGTGGATCTCGATTTGGGCAGATTGGATCTCGATTTGGGCAGATGGGCGGCGGCGGCGGCGGCGGCGGCGGTGGTGGTGGTGGTGGCGTGGAGCTGCCGCCGCCGTCTCTGCGCATCGAGGGCGAGCATGGCTGCCTATTATGGTGGCCTCGTGACCCTCACGGCGGTGGCGGCGGCGGCGGCGGCGGCGGCGGAGGAGGAGGAGGAGGAGGAGGAGGAGGAGGAGGAGGAGGAGGAGGAGGCGGTGGAGGAGGAGGCGGCAGCCAGAGCCATGCGCGGCTCCAGCTAGTTCGATTCGGACGAAACTCTGGTGCCACGTCATCAGACGCCATCACTGTGGAGGATGGGTGGGTCGAGGGGGGCACCGCGGAAGCCCTCTGATGACCTCTGATGACCTCTGATGACCTCTGATGACCTCTGATGACCTCTGATGACCTCTGATGACCTCTGATGACCTCTGATGACCTCTGATGACCTCCCTCATCAGGTGGGTCGAGGGGGGCACCGCGGAAGCCCTCTGATGACCTCTGATGACCTCTGATGACCTCTGATGACCTCTGATGACCTCCCTCATCAGGTGGGTCGAGGGGGGCACCGCGGAAGCCCTCGCCGACGCCCTCGACGTGATCCAACTCGCGCGGCGGACGGCGGCGGGGACGGTGGGCGCCGTTCCGGGCACCTCCTCCGGCGCGCGCGCGCCGTCCCGGGCGCCGTCCCGGCGGCGCTCGCACACGGGCTGTGATGAGGCCATCCGCGACGCGGCGCTGATGATGGCCTTCATTCGCTCCTCGGCGCAGGGTCGCACGCTCGCGCCTTCAGCGCTGTACGGCGGCGTCATCGCGCTGCCACGCTCCCAAATTTGGGACGCGAGCGGAACGTTCACGTTCACAGCCGCGGCGCGCGTGCCGTGCATGACAGAGGCGGAGGTGCAACTGCTCCTCAAAGCGTCCAGCGTACCGGGCGCCGTGCTGCGGCCATCGGTGATTCGGCCTCTCGGCTGTGGGCACTCGTGGAGTGGTTACAGCGCCGTACCGGGCGCCGTGCTGCTCGACATGACGCGCATGGACCGCGTGCTTGCTGTCGATGTGGTCGGCGGTCCTGTGGCGCGGCATGCAAGTGCTCACCACGGCGCCGGCGCCGGGCCGAGTGTGCTTGTGCAGCCAGGCCTGACGCTGCGTGATCTGCGCGCCGTGTTGGCGGCGCACGGGTACACGCTGCCCAGCTCCCCCTAATGGCCTCTGAGTGCCTCTGATGACCTCTGATGGCCTCTGATGGCCTCTGATGACCTCTGAAGACCTCTGATGACCTCTATAAAGACCTCTGATGACCTTTATAAAGACCTCTGATGATCTCTAATGACGATCCTCATCAGGTACACGCTGCCCAGTTGGCCTATGCTACTTGACCAAACAGTTGGAGGTGCGATAGGGCCGTCCCTAGGCTGATGACCCCGAAGACCTCTGATGACCCTGATGACCTCTGATGACCCCCGATGTCCCCTGATGACCTCTGATGACCCCCGATGGCCCCTGATGACCTCTGATGACCCCTCATGACCTCTGATGACCACTGATGACCACTGAAGACCTCTGATGACCCTGATGACCTCTGATGACCTCTGATGACCACTGATGACCTCCCTCATCAGGTGCGACGCTTGGGAGCGGCTCTCACGGCTCGTCCACACGCGACGGCACCACGTGCGATCTCGTGACCGAGATCGCGCTCGTGCTGCCCGACGGGTCCATCGTTACGTTACGCGATGAGGAGGAGGAGGAGGAGGAGGACGACCGCACTGATGACGACCGCAATCCAAGGCCATCTCCGGGCGCCGTCCCGGGCGCCACGCCGCGCCTCAGCCTTCGGCTTCGCGACGCGCGCCTCTCTCTAGGCTTGCTCGGCATCGCCACCGCCATCCGGCTGCGCTGCGTGCGGCAGTACTATGTCCGTCGGACCGTGCATGCAATGAGCGTGACCGAATTTGGCAACCGGGCCGAGGCGCTCGCTGCGAGCTTCCGACACTTGTGAGAATGCTCTTCTGTGCCTCTGAGTGCCCTCCGAGTGCCCTCCGAGTGCCCTCTGAAAGCCCTCTGAGTGCCTCCGAGTGCCTCTGAGTGCCATGGATGGCCATTAATAGCTTCCTGATGGAGCTTGATGACGGCGCTAATAGCTTCCTGATGGAGCTTGATGACGGCGCTAATAGCTTCCTGATGGAGCTTGATGACGGCGCTAATAGCTTCCTGGTGGAGCTTGGTGACAGGTGGGTGCTGTGGGAGCTCGGGCAGGACGCGCTCGCCTTTTGCGCCCTCGAGGACGTGGGCGAGATTGCAGCTCCCGGCGCGGAACGGTATGATGGCGAGAATTGGTATCGGGGTGAATTGGTATGACCACTGATGACCTCTGATGACCTCCCTCATCAGGTATGATGGCGAGAATTGGTATCGGGGTGCACCCCCGTTTGAAGCTCCGGGTGCGCCCGCGACGGCGCGCGTGTCGTCTCGCTCGAAGAAGGCAATTGGGCAAATGCCGACGGAGCCGGGCAGCGAGGGCGCCGTGCCGGGCGGTGAGGGCGCCGTGCCGGGCAGCGAGGGCGCCGTGCCGGGCAGCGAGTGCGCTGTGCAGGCCATCGAGGGCGCCGTACCGGCCATCGAGGGCGCCGTACCGGGCAGTGAGGGCGGCGCGCGCTGGGTGTCGATGCAGTACGCCTTCCCTCGCGAGCGCCTGGTAGACTTACTACACGCGCTTTCCGCTTGGCACGGAGCCCAAATTAGGAACGAGGGCTCGTCCAAATTAGGCAGCTGCAGCAGCGTCCTAAATCGGGTCGTGGAGCTCAAGTTTATTGGTGGGCCGGGCGCGGCGCTGTGCGGCGCGAACGCCAACGGCCCCGTCGTCTGTGCCAACGTCTTGTGGCGTCTCCGACCGCACGAGATGACGACGCTCATCAGCCTCGAGGAATGCATGCGTGGGCTGGGCGGCTGCCCGCACCTGGGCAAGCGCCACGCGCCCCTCGAGATCGGCGAGATCGAGGACGAGATCGACCGCGAGCTCGGCGAGCCTCGCGAAGCACACGCGAGCCACGGCGGCACGTTTGAGCGGCGCATGCAACGATTCGCGGCGCTCGTCGCCCAGATCGATCCTAACGGTCGCCTCGGGGGCCTCGGTGCGTTGAGGCAGCAACCTCCGCACCAAGCCGAACAAATCGACGAGCAGCAATCTCCGCAGCAATCTCCGCGTTGAGGCAGCAATCTCCGCACCAAGCCGAACAAATCGACGAGCGAGGCCGAACCGGCGAGTAGGAAGGTCGTCAAATGAGACCGACCTCACGTCACTAGCAATGATTGAGGAGCAGCCCCCGGGAGGCGATCACTCAGTCGATCCTAATTAGTCGATCCGGCTTAGTCGATCCGGCCATACTGTGGTTTGACCGGGAGCACTGTATTGAGTGTGGTCCTGTTTTAACTTCACAAACATACGGCTGCGCGTGTCCCGGCTTCCCCGGTATTTGAACCGACCCAGCCACATGCTCGATCGGCTGTATCCTGTCTGAGCGGACAGTACCAGTGCCGTTGGCCCATGTTAACGTTCACGCAGGAAAACTCGAGCACTCTACAGTCACGAACGCGAAACTCGAGCGCAGGCAGTCACTCACTGCAGGCCTCGCCGGCGTCCGATATGGCAACTAAGCGCATCAATAAAGAGCTCATAGACTTTGCCACCGACCCCCCCGTCGATGGGGCGGAGCTGACGCGTATCGACGGAGAAAACCTCCGGTGCATTCTGCGCCTACCACTATTGGGAGCCGTGCTTGAGGTCCAGGTCCACTTTCCGCCCGACTATCCATTCCATCCTCCGAAATTCATGCTAGCTGGCGCGTCTTCAGGCGGGCCACAGCGCATGTTCGCTGAGAAACTCCGGGCGGTATGCCCTGAGCTCACATGCTGGCGACGGACGCCATTTCCAGACCTGCTGGAGCTCCGACTCGATGGCGATGGCTATTATGATCTCGGATGGTCTCCGGCGCTCACTGTGAAATCTCTAGTGCCCCTCCTTGCGGTTCGCATGGGCGCACCGTCATTGGTGGAAGCAGCCGAATCGATGATCAGCGCTGCGCCCGAGGCCAAGGATGGAGCCGAAGGCACTGTGTTGGTGCTCGTAGGCTCGGCAGGCGAGGCACCGCCCTACCCGCCGGCTGAGGCTCGTGGGGGGGCGTTCCTCGGCGTGCTCATCGATCCATGCTGGGTGCGTCCACGAGCGCTCCCCCGTCAAGGGTGCTCCGCGAGCGCTGGTCATGAGCCAGCATGGTGGAGCCCTCAGAGTGGCGTGCACTACGTGGCTCTCGTGGCGCCATACTGCTACGATGACCCGGCCTCGGTGCAAGCCCTGCGGCGCTTGCTTGCGGGCCTGCGCGAAAAGGGCTGGAGCCGTGCATACTTCGGTGCGTCGGGGATCAGTGTCCCATTTCCTTCGGACATCGAGGGACTCCGCAAGTATAATTCGAGTGAAGAAGAACACCATGCGCGACTCAGACTAGAATGCGCAATTCAGACTATGCGCAACTCAGAAGGGCGACGTGACGCAGGAGCTGACGAAGGATCGGTGCGCGCGCTGTTTTGGGTGGGAGAGGACGGGTCACCACTTATAAGTTCGACGTGGGGGGGAGCGCCTTCGTGGCTGAGACGGCAGAGTGTTGGCGAGACGGCTGGAAACTACGGTGGCTGACAAGGGGAACGGTGACGAGACTTGTCATCAGCGGCCTGTGCTCGGCAGCACGAAATCATCAGTTGAGGCGAAGGCGGAGGCGAAAGGTACGTGATCCTGGCGGTCGGTCTCGCTGCCCCTCCTTTCCCAAGGAGGAGTGGGTGCAGCGCACTTGGGGCTCAACGGCTGAAAATGCTTGAGGACGCGCTCTCAGACACTAGAGCCACGACAGTCACTGCCTCCTCCTCGCCGGCAACAATCGGGGCCGCTGTACCGCGTTCACACGGCGGCCGACGCCTTCGGCGGGCCGGACTGAGCGAGCCTGCTGCTCTTGGGGATGCTGCTGTCGGCGCTCTGCTTCTTTGTCACCAGTGGGCTGTCATTCTCGTCTGTTGTGGCACGTGTCCCCCACTAGTACTGTGGAGAGGTGCATACGTAGTGTGTCGTGTAGATCCGACGACGGCCGTGTGCTCGCGCATGTGCTGGTGGCGTGATGGTGGTGCTGTGCGGAGCGGCGGCGCTGGTCCGTGATCGGACTGGTGTGGTTCCAATCCGCTTAGATTTGTAGCTCGGTGGACCTATCCAAAACAGGTCGACATGCGGACCCACGCTCCTTTTTTGGGTGAGAAAAAGCGTCCCGAAGAGGAATGCGACTTGCCATGGCGCAAGGGTGCACGCCGTTTGTGCGTCGACGCTCTTTGGTACTTTCGATGGCGTTCATGGCATCAACTGCAGGCCTTCCTCTGGCGAAGGACTCTCCGGACCTTGCGCTTCACGTGGACGGTGTCGTTCCTGCGCTGCACGTGGACGGCGTCGTTCCTCGTGTTGTGCCTGAGAACGTGACGGTCACAGTCACAGGCGATGACGGGGTCGCTGCGATGGTCCCCCAAAATGAGATGACCAATCTCCGCGTGATGCCGAGCAATCACATGGTGTATCCCTGGGACAAGGACGTGGTCACGACGGAGCAAGGATGGCCGTGCAAGACTGACTACGAGAACGACACGCCGACCAAGGAGTGCGAGGGCTGGTGCGGCAAGCCGATGAATGAATACAACGGCTGCGACATGTGCCGATGCGCAGCATGCCCGCCCGAGACGTGCCCGCCCAACCATTTCTACAACGTGACGGACGTCTTAGTCGATGTCGTCGATCAGCAAATCCGGCAGGAGATGGGCGCACGGAAGGCCGAGGCGAAGGCCAAGGCGGCCTTGGTCGCCCTCGAGAAGGAAAAGCCCCAGGCTGCCCCGGGTTCACTCTCGTTCACCTCGGTCGGCGGCGTCGAGGGATCGCGCGATGGCCTGCGGTTCGTCGATGCACCGCTGCTCGTTCACCCCCCACATACTGTCTCGGCGCTCGTCTCTGCGATCATGGCGACGTTCTTCAGGTAAGGACGCGCGATGGCCTCATCGGACGGCCCTCCGGGTCACTCTCCCCTGATGACATCTCTCAACGTCCCTCTCTGCCTCGTATCCGCCTCGGATGACATCTCCCACTGCCTCTCCCCTCGGCGTCTCTGAATGCCTCTCCCCTGATGACACATCTCTCATCATCCCTCACTGCCTCAGAATGCCTCTCCCCTCGGCGTCTCTAACTGCCTCTCCTCTCGCCCTCCCCTCTTTGCGTGCGCCGCAGCATCCTGTTTGTGATCGTGACGCTCTGGTGTGCATACGGCGGCTGCCCCCTGCTGCGGCAGCGGGAGGCAAGCGACATGAAGAAGGTCCCCAGTAGCGAGCCAGCCAGCCCCAGCAGTGCGATCAAGAGGAGTAGTTCGGCTCCGCTCCTCGGGGGCAACCCCAATAAGGCAACTCCTGATGAGGAAGCCGCGCAGGCCGACAAGGCGGCAGTGGGCGTCGAGAGCGCACCCACGCCGGCCAAGAGCTGGTATGAATGGTTCACGGGCTCCGTTCCAGCGCCATCAAGCCCAGCGCCTGTGATCGGTGTGCCTGTGGCCGATGCCCAAGCGCCCGTCACTGCGCCCAGCGGCGGCGACGAGCCGCGCTTCAAGCTCAACGAGCGCGTCGAGTGCCGCGACGACGGCAAGAAGTGGTGGGCCGGCACCGTCGTGTCCGTCGACCCGCTCCTGGTGCAGCCCACTGGAGCCGCGTGGACCAAGGGGTTCACGTGGGACGAGGTGCGAATTCCCATCCAGGGAGGAGCTCCGACGTCGCCGTCGTTGACGTCATCGACGGCAGCCAAGGACGCGCCGGCGGTGGCCGAGAAGGTGGCGGCGGAGCCTGCGAAGGCAGCTGCGGCGGCGGCTAAGAAGGCTGCGGCGGCCGGCGAGGCGGCGGCCGGCAAGGCAGCGGCGGCCGGGGAGGTGGCGTCGGCTGAGGGGAAGAATGTCGTCCAAAGTCTCTTCGGTGGCATCGGTGCGATCTTCGGCGGCGGGGCCGACAAGCCGCGCTTCAAGCTCAACGAGCGCGTCGAGTGCCGCGACGACGGCAAGAAGTGGTGGGCCGGCAAGGTCATCTCCGTCGAGCCGCTCCTTGTGCAGCCCGACGGCGACGCGTGGACCAAGGGGTTCACGTGGGACGAGGTGCGCCTACCCAAACCGGCTGCCGAGGGCGGCGTTCCGACCGACCAGAAGACGACTGCGGCTGAGGACGCGCCGGCGGTGGCCGAGAAGGTGGCGGCGGAGCCTGCGAAGGCGGCTGCGGCTGCGGCCAAGAAGGCCGAGTCATCAACTGCCGAGTCGGCAGTGCTTGCTGAGAAGAAGGCGGTGGTGAAGGTCGAGATGGAAGCCCCATCGTTGCGGAAAGCGGCGCCGGCGGCCGGCAGGGCGGCAGGAGTCGAGCAAGGTGCTTGGGCGCTGGAAGGCGAGCTCTCGCCAACCTCGAGAAAGCAGCGTGCGTCGCGCGAGGTGCCGGAGGCCGAGAAGGGAGGGGTGCAGAGGGGGCTCGAAGGCGTGGCCGATAGCCTTGACGCTGGCGTCCAAGGCGTCGGCCAATTCTTCGGTGGCATCTTCGGCGGCGGGGCTGACAAGCCGCGCTTCAAGCTCAATGATCGCGTCGAGTGCCGCGACGACGGCAAGAAGTGGTGGGCCGGCAAGGTCGTCTCCGTCGAGCCGCTCCTGGTGCAGCCCGACGGCGACGCGTGGACCAAGGGGTTCACGTGGGACGAGGTGCGCCTACCCAAACCGGCTGCAGAGGGCGGCGTTCCGACCGACCAGAAGACGACAGCGGCCGAGGACGCGCCGGCGGTCGCCGAGAAGGTGGCGGCGGAGCCTGCGAAGGCTGCGGCAGCTGCGGTTACGAAGCTTAATAAGCGTGTCGAGTGCCGTGACGACGGCAAGAAGTGGTGGGCCGGCAAGGTCGTCTCCGTCGAGCCACTCCTTGTGCAGCCCGACGGCGACGCGTGGACCAAGGGGTTCACGTGGGACGAGGTGCGCCCCCCCAAACCGGCTGCCGAGGGCGGCGTTCCGACCGACACGAAGACGACGGCGGCTGAGGACGCGCCGGCGGTGGCCGAGAAGGTGGCGGCGGAGTCTGCGAAGGCAGCGGCGGCGGCAGCTAAGAAGGTGGCGACGGCCGAGGGAAAGACCGCCGTCCAAAATCTCTTCGGTGGCATCTTCGGCGGTGGTGCCGACAAGCCCTCCTTCCCCGGCTCTGTTGCCGGCTCGGGCTTCTCCTCGGCTCCTTCGTTTGCCTCTGCCTACTCAACTTCCTCGTTCAACGAGCGCGTCGAGTGCCGCGACGACGGCAAGAAGTGGTGGGCCGGCAAGGTCGTCTCCGTCGAGCCGCTCCTTGTGCAGCCCGACGGCGACGCGTGGACCAAAGGGTTCACGTGGGACGAGGTGCGCCTACCCCAACCGGTTTCCGAGGGCGGCGTTCCGACCGACAGGACAGGAAAGAGGACGACAGCGGCCGAGGACGCGCCGGCGGTGGCCGAGAAGGTGGCGGCGGAGTCTGCTAAGGCGGCGGTTGCTGCGGCTAAGAAGGCAGTGACCGAGAGGGCTGCGGCGGCGGCGGCTAAGAAGGCTGCGGCGGCCGGCGAGGCAGCGGCCGGCAAGGCAGCTGCGGCCGGGGAGGCAGCGACGGCCGAGGGGAAGAATGTCGTCCAAAGTCTCTTTGAAGGCATCTTCGGCGGCGGGGCCGACAAGCCACGCTTCAAGCTCAACGAGCGCGTCGAGTGCCGCGACGACGGCAAGAAGTGGTGGGCCGGCAAGGTCGTCTCCGTCGAGCCGCTCCTGGTGCAGCCCGACGGCGACGCGTGGACCAAGGGGTTCACATGGGACGAGGTGCGCCCCCCCAAACCGGCTGCCGAGGGCGGCGTTCCGACCGACCAGAAGACGACGGCAGCCGAGGACGCGCCGGCGGTCGCCGAGAAGGTGGCGGCGGAGCCTACGAAGGCGGCTGCGGCTGCGGCCAAGAAGGCCGAGTCATCCACTGCCGAGTCAGCAGTGCTTGCTGAGAAGAAGGCGGTGGTGAAGGTCGAGATGGAAGCCCCATCGTTGCGGAAAGCGGCGCCGGCGGCCGGCAAGGCGGCGGCGGCCGGCGAGGCAGCGGCCGGCAAGGCAGCGGCGGCCGGGGAGGTGGCGTCGGCTGAGGGGAAGAACGTCGTCCAAAGTCTCTTCGGCGGTATCGGTGCGATCTTCGGCGGCGGGGCCGACAAGCCGCGCTTCAAGCTCAATGATCGCGTCGAGTGCCGCGACGACGGCAAGAAGTGGTGGGCCGGCAAGGTCGTCTCCGCCGAGCCGCTCCTGGTGCAGCCCGACGGCGACGCGTGGACCAAGGGGTTCACATGGGACGAGGTGCGCCTACCCAAACCGGCTGCTGAGGGCGGCGTTCCGACTGACACGAAGACGACGGCGGCCGAGGACGCACCGGCGGTGGCCGAGAAGGTGGCGGCGGAGCCTGCGAAGGCAGCTGCGGCTGCGGTTAAGAAGGCGTCGGCGGCTGGCACAGGCGAGGCGTCTGCTTTGGCGGCGGCGGCCGAGGCGGCGGTGGGGACGGCCGAAGAGGCGGCAGCGGCGGCTGAGAAGGCGGCGGCGGAGCCTGCTAAGGCGGCGGCGGCGGCGGCCAAGAAGGATAGCCTCTTCGGTGGCATCTTCGGCGGCGGGGCCGACAAGCCGCGCTTCAAGCTCAACGAGCGCGTCGAGTGCCGCGACGACGGCAAGAAGTGGTGGGCCGGCAAGGTCATCTCCGTCGAGCCGCTCCTGGTGCAGCCCGACGGCGACGCGTGGACCAAGGGGTTCACGTGGGACGAGGTACGCCCCCCCAAACCGGCTGCCGAGGGCGGCGTTCCGACCGACACGAAGCCCAAGGCGGCCGAGACGGCAACGAGCGCGGAGAAGATGGGTCCCGAGGGTCCAAGCGTTGTGCAGCAGGGCGTTCAAGCCGTCGGGCAAGGTCTGCAGACCGTAGGCCAAAATGTAGGCCAGGGTGCTCAGCAGGGCGTTCAAGCTGTCGGGCAGGGCCTGGAGGCGGTCGGTGGTGCCTTGGCCGCCATCTTCCGCGGCGGCGACAAGGCGCTATCCCCAGTGGAGGCGGCGGCGGCTGAGAAGGCGGCGGTCGAGAAGGCGGCGGCGGCGGCGGCTGAGGCTGAGGCGTTCAAGGCGCGGGTCGCTGAGCTCCAGCGGAAGCAGGCGGCAGGCAAGCTGAGCGCCGCTGAGAAGGCGGAGCTTGCCGGTAGCGAGACGAAGTTGACCTCGCTCTTGGCAGCGGCCGAGAAGGCGGCGGCCGAGGCCGCCGCGGCGGCCGAGAAGGTGGCGTCGGCCGAAAAAGCGGTGGCCGACAAGGCGGCGGCCGAGGCGAAGGCGGCGGCTGAGAAGGCGGCGGCCGAGGCGAAGGCAGCGGCCGGCAAGGCGGCGGCGGCCGAGAAGGCGGCGGCCGAGAAGGCGGCGGCCGAGAAGGTGGCGGCCGAGAAAGCGGCGGCCGAGGCGAAGGCGGCGGCTGAGAAGGCGGCCGCGACCGAGAAGGCGGCGGCCGAGAAGGCCGCGGCCGAGAAGGCGGCGGCGGTCAAGAAGGCAGCCGACGAAGATGATGAAGACGTTGACTTTGATCTCTTTGACAAGAAGGCGGCCGAGAGGGTGGCGGCCGAGAAGGCGGCGGCCGAGGCGAAGGCGACGGCGGAGAAGGCGGCCGCAGCCGAGAAGGCGGCGGCGGCCGAGAAGGCGGTGGCCGAGGCGAAGGCTGCGGCCGACAAGGCGGCGGCCGAGGCGAACGTGGCGGCCGAGAAGGCGAAGGCGGCGGCCGAAAAGGCGGCGTCGGCCGAGAAGGCTGCGGCCGAGAAGGCGGCGGCCGAGAAGGCAGCGGCCGAAAAGGCGGCGGCCGTGAAGGCGGCGGCCGAGAAGGCGGCGGCCGAGGCGAAGGCGGCGGCCGAGAAGGCGGCGAAGGACAAGGCGGCGGCTGAGAAACGAAAGCTCTCGTTCCAGAGGGCGGCGGCGTCAGCGTCCGAGAAGGCGGCGACGATCGAGACGGCGTTCCAATGGGCGCTGCGCATGCTCAAGAATCACGACGAGCGCAAGGAGTGAGCTCGCCGTTGAGATTGCCGCCGATGAGGATCCTTGATTGCCTCGGATGATGATCGTTGATTGCCGCCGATGATTCTCAATGGACGTGGCTGATTCTCGATGGACGTGGCTGATTCTCGATGGACGTCGCTGAATCTCTTGCTTGTCGCCACGCATTGCTTGCTCGAGTGCCGCCCTCGTCCTCCCTCATTAGGCTGAGTGCCTCCCTCATTAGGCTGAGTGCCTCCCTCATTAGGCTGAGTGCCTCCCTCATTAGGCTGAGTGCCTCCCGCATTAGGCTGAGTGCCTCCCTCATTAGGCTCAGTGTCTCCCTCGTCCTCCCCTTTTCAGGTACGCGCGAAAGGCCTTTACCGAGGTCGACGTGGACGGCTCAGGGGCCATCGACCACACGGAGAGCGTGCTGCTCGTTCAGAGCATTGCCGAGAAGATGGGCCTGCCGCTGCCCACCACCGAAAAGATCCTGCAGCTCGTCAAAAAGATGGACACATCTGGCGACGGAGATCTGCAACTGGGCGAGTTCCTCTCGTTCTTCAAGGCGGTGCTCCTCTCGGCGGTGCGCCGCATCTGCGTGATCAAGATCCAGAGCTTGGTGCGCCAAAATCTCGCCAAGGCCTTCGTCGCTCGGATCAAGAAGCGGGTCGTGGACCAGGACTGAAGCAGACTGCGTGTGCATGCCGCGGAACGGATCGTGCCCGAGAACTTTCCGAGAACGTTCCGAGAACGTACGGACCGGGCTGTGAGCTCTTGTGCGCAGAGTGCACAAAATGTGAAGCATGATCCTTGGAGGTGTATTGAGGGTTCGGCGCGTATGTGACGTCGGTGCTACTCACATGTAACGGTTGGGTTGGTGTGCGAGTCGGAGGACAGGCAGAGATGATCCGGTGTGTGTGTATGCGGCGGTTTTCTGGAAAGAGCAAGCGGTGTCCGGTGAGATGGCCGTATGTTACTCCCAACATCTCACTCCCAACTCTCTTTTTTAGACGAGGAACGCACCGCATGGAGGAACGGCACTGGTGCCACTGCTCTGCACAGTCAAAGTCTTCTCTACTGTGTGCATCTCACACTTGTTGTTAGGGATGTTAAGTAATAATCAGCCCCGAGAGCTGGCCTTGTGAGGCCGAGCTCTGAGTCCCTGTGAGTGTGAGGCGCCGAGAGACGGCCGTAGGACGGAGGTTAAGGTGGTCGGGCGGTGTCGTCGGCGGTCACTGGTTTGAATCCACTGCTCTGACGACCGGTATGTCAGTTCTTAGGTGTCCGTGTAGGGTCCCCACGCCAAGAGGGTCGTCCATCCGTATGCTTGTGAATGTGAATATTAATATGTGAAGTTAAACAATCTGCAAGCGCGTCCCCGGGGGCGCGTGTTTACATGACTACTGGCAACATTCTGGCAACAGGCCAGCAACGGAGCAAGCGGGGCGTCCCGCTAAGGAGTTGCGAAATACCGAAAAATGCGTGTGTCTGTGTGATTTCTAACACTCTGACGCGTCAAATTTACGAATGGGATCCTACTTAATGTAGTACACTTCGGAAGACCCTGTGTTTGTTCCGGCTCCCGGCACCACCAACGTGTCTGTTAACCGATCGGTCGGTCCGGGTCGGTCGTTATCCGACCCGTACTTTTCTATGGCTCGCGGAGCGCTGCAGTCTGCAGACCACCTTGTGGGAAAGGCGGCGGGAACCCCTTGTGCACCCGCCGCCAAGTAGCTCTCTAAGTGAGCCCTATAAGTAAGCCCGAAGAAGCTGGCGCCTAAGTGAGCCCTAAGTGAGCCCGGCCTCCAAGTAGCTGGCGCCGACACGGTGCACGGTCTCGTTAAACTGAAGGAAGCCCCTTCGCGTCACCCAGGTATAGTGCGCAATGAAGTCACCAGGCTGCACCTCACGCACCTTGACGAGAGACTGCATCGCGCGCCGGGGGCGCACGATGCATACTCGCGCGCCTGCGGCCGCACTGGCAGCGTCTGCGGAGTCATTGCGGGACCACAGCCAGCGCAGCCCGTCTTGCTCCCAGTAGCGGCGAAACCTGAACTCAGGCTGGGTGGACATCATCATGAGACGCTCGAGGATGATCTCCGCCGCGCGATCGTTACGCACAAGGAAGATGCCCATGTTGAAGGGCTGGCCTCCGACGTCTTCCGCCACCATCAAGCTGCAGTGTGGGCCAGGGGCCGGTGTGAGCAATCGACTTTGGATCGAAACGCCCAAATCCAGAAAGATGGCGTCCGCATCGATCCACAGCACATACCTCAGCAAGGGAAAGCCCAGCATGCATGCGCGCACCAAGTGTATTTTGGCCCAAGAGGCTGGCGTGACTCGGGAGATGTTGCCCGGGTCCAGTTGCGCAGCCGCCGAGCACACGTCTACAGAGAGGAACGTGTAGCCTCGAGCCTGCGCATACGCTTGGTGATTCGCTTGGCTTTGGGTGAACACATCCGCCTTCAGGGCTGCCAAGCATTCAGCATCCAGGCTCGCGCCCTGAGCACATTGTCGAGAGGGGATCTTTGGCAGGGTGGGCAGCATGAAGAAAGAAGCGATGCCAATCTCGTGGTCGGAGGGCCGCTGCATGCCAATCTCGTGGTCGGAGGGCCGCTGCATGCCAATCTCGTGGTCGGAGGGCCGCCGCCCTTCGCGAGCGTGGCTGGGCCTCGGCTTCGTGGTCGTCATCGATATGGGTCTGGACGCGCTGGTCGTCTCATTCTCGCTCAGCCCGCGGAGGGAGAGGGGCGCTGGCCCACCACCCGACGCGGCCGGTGTGCTCTTCGTGGCCTCTGACGCGTCCAGCTGCCCGTCTAACATCGCCGCTATCGAGCCCTCGGTCAGCAAGACTGCTCGGGCACTTCGGTCGCCACAGCCATACCAGACCCGCACGCCTCCTGGGAGCCTCTCTAGGATGGTCGGGAACTCGATCCCAACCTCGGCGAGTTTGAAAGGGACAGAGACCGCGTTCATCGCAAACGGCGGCTGCGCTCGAAACGTATACCACGCGCTGCGGTAAAACTTGTCCATCCGGCCACGAAAGTTGAGTCGGCCAGGAGTCTTGAGGTGTCCCAGTGCAAGCATGTAGCCATGCCGCCACTCGACCGCGTTGGTTCCCCCGCGAAAGAACTGGAGTGACTGGCCATCGACGGTGCGGTTGGGCGCGGCCTGTGCTCCCGCAAGAGAGCCGTTCCCCGTGCTCAGATCGAGCGCAAACACAAGGTGCAGCGGGAACAGTTGGTACGCCACAAAGGGCTGCCCGGCAATCACAAAGGGCACCCAGTTCTTTTCACAGCGCGCCAGCCCTGTAAACGGGCCGCTCGGGAGAAGGCTCAACGGAACTGATGGGCCGAGCGTTGGCAGCACGCGTTGGGCTACCACGATGAGGAAGAGAACGCCTCCAGGCTCTAAGACGCCGAGGCCTGCAGGCCGGTTGACGCACCGGTTGTCGTTATAGATCATAAACGTGCCCGCCTCGCCAGCGTCGAGAAAGCGTGGGTCGCGCGGACCGTGTCCGTTGGTGCAGTACTGAAAGTGACCCGTCACCGGGCAAGATGGGTGCGTGCGCCCGAGGGTCGTGTTCAGCGCACCTTGCAGCGTGATTGTGTTTTCCCTCCGACCAAGATGCGGCAGTGCTGTCAGACCTCTCCAGCGTCCGGCGTTGACTCGGGCGAGCAAGATGTCATCGGCCGGCTGCAGTGAAGTGTGCACACATTTGTCGTGTACGCTTGGGGTTGCCTCGCGCGCCCCTAGCCGCCAATCGGCCCGAGGCTGAATAAACGGTGGTGGCAGTCGTTGCTTCGAAGTGTTTGACGTTCCCGGCATTCCTGTTTTTCGCGTTGACAATCTCATGTGTTCGCCATGTCGCATGTGGACTCGCCGCCTCGGAGACGGGCTCGGAGAGCGGACCGCGGAACGGCGCGCTAAAAACAGATCGCAGAAAAGTATTTCCGGATCGGACTCCGTCCCTCCTTTTGCAACGGACGTGAACGGACATTGCATGCACGCGGCCTCTGAGGTCGACCCCGAAGCGTCACAGTGCAGAAGTGTGAAGGAAATAGAAGGCGTGCGCGCACGTAAACTTGGTCGCGTGTTTGACTTGAATTGCTGTTCATCAGAGCTACACAAGCAGCCTGGTGAGCGCGACAACCCGGTCCCTGCTAAAGCTAGACCAGGCTTACATCGCGGTGGGTGGGCGGGACC
>Ga0210248_101426_pt1 | contig 18042 bp, 19 predicted proteins | sample ChrtobMetP3_32mM_FD_155493 | JGI IMG/M metagenome (GOLD analysis project Ga0210248, IMG submission 155493) | Chrysochromulina tobin associated microbial communities from unialgal haptophyte culture, Seattle, Washington, United States - P3_32mM | ecosystem: Host-associated > Algae > Haptophytes >...
CCCCCAAGTCCCCCGTCACATCCACCATCGCCGCCGCCACCACCACCATCACCGCCACCGCCACCGCCCTCGCCGCCGCCACCATCACCATCGCCGCCGCCGCCATCGCCCTCGCCATCGCCCTCGCCCCCGCCACCCTCACCATCGCCGCCGCCACCCTCGCCCTCGCCGCCGCCCCCGTCTCCCCCGCCGACGATGAGTGTTGTCGGGTTCAGCCTGCGGCTCGCCGGCGACGTCTCCTTATTCACCTCAAGCGTGCTGGACCAGATGAAGAGCGCAATCGCGGCCCGGGCGGGCGTCGACCCATCGGCTGTGGACTTGACTGTCAGGGCGGGCAGCGTCATCGTCGGCGTGAGCATCCTCACGCCCCTGGCGACGTCGGCCTCGGTGCAGTCGGCGATGGCCAGCGCGACGAGCAACTTGAGTAGCGCGACCACCATGCTCGCGAGCGTCACCGGCATCTCGGTCAATGTGCTCGCGGTCGTGACGTTACCCACCGTCACAGTCGTTGCACCACCACCACCGGCCCCAGCCCCATCGGGCTCATTCTTTGACGCCTTGTCAGTTGAAAACCAGCTCGTCATTGCGATTGCCGTCGGGGCCGGGGGCTTTGCGGTTATAGCCATCGTCTGCGGGTGCATCTGCTACAGACGCCTAAGCTGCCTGCGCCCCCGCAAGCCAACGACGGGAGCATCAACGACGGGATTACCAGATCCGTATCCACGGGCGATGAGCGTTCTCCTGTCCGGCGCCTCCAGGATCAGCTGGTCGTCCGCGGATGCGATGGAGGTCGAGATGGAGGGAGGACGCGTCGGACACGTCTGACTTTGTTGATGAGGCTAGCGCTGTGGCTGGTTGTACGCAGAGGCGTCACAGTGAGCACACGTGCCAGCTGCCGACGGAACTTCGCGATTTGATTGCGGTGTGATGTTTGTCGCGCTTAGTGCTGCACTTGTATGTAAGGTGTGTGTATTCTGAGCGGGCAGTAACAGTGCCGTAGCACCGGTTCTCGCGTCTTGTACACTTGTACGGTATCGCAATCGGACGGGGCACTGGGAAGTGTCGGTGTTTCGACGGTGTGTCGACACGCGCGCGCGCGCGCGCGCCTCTTCCCGGGGAACTTTGGCACACACACGCATGCCTCGAACTTCATAGGGGCGGCCATTTCCCAGTGAAAGTTGCCTTTTTTAGCGCGTCCGTTATGACGAGGAAGGCAAGCGGCTTCGAGCTCCGTCCGTCAAAGCAACGGGAGCAACGTTGGATGCCGCCTTCGATGACTGATTTTTCCAGATGCGGCCCTCTTTCGCCGGTGCGGACCTCTTTCGCCGCCGCGCAGCGCATCGTCTCGCGGGCGCAAACTCGCGTTCCACTTCATATGTTGCTCGACCAATTGGAGCTTCGGGCCAGCGCCGCTCTGGCCACGCGATTTACGCCCTCTCCTGACAAGTGGTCCAAGGGCCCACACTTTGCACGTCCCAAGGGAACCGCTTCTTCAAGGCCTAAGAGTACTGCAGCCGTCAAGATTGCGCCTCGCTTGCTGCCTGCCTCCGTACTCGCGCCCGCGCCCGCTGCCGTGCCCGCCGCTGCGCCCGCCGCAGCGCCCGCCGCGCATCGCTACCCGCATGTGCGCCGTGAGGTGCACGTGCTGTACGAGAACTGGATAGAACAGCGGAACCGGCAGCCGTCCTTGGTCCGGCCATCGAGCGCGTGGTTCAAGCAGACGCAGAAGGTCGTAAGGCCAGCGAGGCCGGCCTCGGCAGCCCAGCCGCCTCCGCCCAGCTCGTTTCTGGAGGTGCTGCGCATGTACTACCCAACCTTCTCGCGCCCCATGCTCGACGAGATGCTCGCCGACGCGCGCAATGGTATCGACGAGATCGACCGACGTCGCTGGGCCGTTCGGACGCGGGCGACACAGGCGGAGCGCGTTCGGCTTGCCTTCGACAAGAGTGACAAAGACAAGAACGGAGGGCTCGATCTCGACGAGTTCCTCGCCGCCGTCCAGGACGCGTGCGATGGCGGCCGGGTGCGCGCGCACGCCTCCACGCCGATGCCTACGCTGGAGGAGCTGCGTCATCTCTTCACGTCTGCCGATGCTGATGGCAACGGCGTACTCGACGTCGACGAGTTCGTCGCGCTGTGCGCCACGCAGACGTGGCTGGTCGCCGCCTTCGATAAGGTCGTCGAGACGGGCTTGCAGCGCCGGCGCTCGAGGGAGCATGCCAAGCTGAGCACGCTCTTCCGCCACCCGATCTCGCCGCTATCTCGCGCCATCCACGAGCCCAACGGGCAGAGACGTTTCAGACCCTCCCTACACGACCTGCGCCCTACGACCGACATTGGCGAGGAGGTCGCTCGGAACCAGAAGTGGTGAGCCAGTGTGGCCTGGCGGGGACCAGCCGGGTGTTGCATGCGGGCCACGCCGCGGAGCGTATCATGCGGTGATAGATGTGGCGGCGGGAATGACATTCGAATGGGTCTCTGTGCGACAACACGCACGCAGCTCTAGATGACAATCGAGGTCCGTAGTTAACAGCATACAAAGTACTATTTAGTGACGAAACTTGACAGAATAGCCTACGAAACTTGACAGAATAGCCTAGCGCATGCTTGAGCCGGTAGTGCTCGGAAAAGCACATGTGTGCCAAGGGTACCGTGGTCCATGCAGGTCCATGGTCTAAGATGAAGATCGATGGAATAAATTCTGAAAATTCGACCGCCCTTGAGGGGGCCTGGGGGGGTAGTAATCGCGGATAATAACCGGTTTAACGCCCAAACAATTTGGGTGCGCACAGTCATCTCGAAACATCTCAGAAAAAATCTCAGAAAAAACCGCGGTCGACTCGCCCCAGCCTTCTTGACCTCTCCGCCAGCCGAAAATGGGGTACCAGGGATACCCATCCTTAGAAGAGTATGATAGAGCAAACACCTTGAAAGGCCAGGATAGAGCAACCTTTGGGCTCGCCGTAACTGCGGTCTTCTTCATCATCATCGTCGCCTTCTTCATGTGCTACGTCGTGTCCTCGCTCAACTCGCTCTACAGCAAAGTGACTTCGTCGGAGAAGGTTGACGAGACGCCAAGTACCACTCCGGCCGCCGCGTCGTACACCAAGCCGAAGGCGTCCTCTGACCCCGTGATGGTGTCGGCTGAGGACAATGCAGAGGAGTCATCTCTCGCCACCCCGAATCGCGCCAGTTTGGGAGTCCGTGGGCCAATGGCGTCGCAAGATGATCCACGCACATCGGCCTTGAGATGGGTGGAAACGCAGGTCGAAGCGGCTCATGGGGCCGCCACAGCGGTGTGGCGAGAGGAGCGAGGACGAACGACGTCCAAGCTATCTGCTACCTTCACCTCTGACAGACTGACACCCCCAATCCCATCCTCACTCCCCGCAGGTGTCAGTCGGGGTCCAGCCGATCGGTGGCGCATCAGTCTCCCTCTCCTTGGCGGCGGGCCTGCCTCTCCACTCCAAGCTGGCGCACCTGCTCGGCCTCGTCGTCTCCGCGGTCATCGCCCTCTGCGTCGCCATCGTGCTAGCCGACGGCACCTCCGTGGTCAAGCTCAGGCACCCGAGCGAGCTGCCGCAAATTACCGCTCGTGCCTATTGGGATCAGGGCCTCAAGTACCGCATCGATGAGCTCCTGGGCCCGACGTATGGCATCGGACTCCACCACGACCAGTCAGGCTTCGTGTGGACCGAAGTGCACGCGGGCTCCACCCTCCAGGAGCTCATCGAAGACCTTGGCGTGCCGGCTGTCATCGCCGCCGTGCCCAGCGTGATCGAAACTGACGGTACGCACATTCCGCCTTTGCACACGTCCACAGACCCTCTCCCATACGCCCGCCCTGTGCTCTGACAGGCTCGCTCTCGCTAGCTCTCGCGTGTCTCTACGGCTCTCGCGTGTGCTCGCCCAAACTTACGCCCAACCTGTTCCTCGTATCTCCCTCAATCTCTACCTCCAGATCTCAAGCACCCGGTCCCATTCCTCCGATGCGACGCCCTCACGATGGCGGGCCTCGCGGCCTGCACCTTTGGATTCATTGCAGAGACGGTCGCGGTTCTGATGCTCATCTTCCACGCCGTCAACCTCGGCGGCATGGCCTCCTCGCGCATCGCCAAGCCGCTCGCTGCCGTCGTGTGGCTCGTCCTGGGCGCGGGCTTCCTCATCGTCATCTTACTCGCGATCGGTATCTACACCATGCGCTGCGAGTGCCACAACGATTTCATCCCGTACATCATGATTCAGGAGCACTTCAACTACAACTACGGCTTCGCCTTCGCCATTACAGGCTTCGGTGCCTCGGTGCTCATGTTTTTCGTGACGCTCTTCATCACCGGGATGAAGGACTCGACCGGCAAATCGACCCTCTCCTCGCCCCTTTGCTCCATCGGCAAGGTTCTCGGTTCGTGCTTTGTGACGGCCGCCTTCGGCATGATGTGCGCCCTCGCCGTCATGGCCTCCAACAACGACTTCGCCCCGCCGGCTGGGGTCGACCCGAACATCAACCCGTGCGAGGGCCAGCAACCGTTGGACGCCGGCCCGCACGACGGCTACTTCAGCAACGTCAACTGCTTCCGCGACGCCGTCACCCAGACGCTCGAGCAGGCGGGCGGCAACGTGACCCGCGGGTACGTGGGCGGCATGGATGCTCACAACCGCCGGCCGATCACCCAGCCTTACTCACAGGTCGGCCTGTGCCCAGTGAACGTGCACTGGCACCTGGGCGCCGAACACCTCTCGGTCGGGCAATACGACGAGTACGGCACCGGCCCGCCCATTAATAGCTCGAGCTCGGGCTCGAGCTCGGGGCACGGTCGTCAGCTTAGCTCGGGAGCGCGGCTGGGCGGCAGGTGCCACTACTACAGGAGCACCGATCCGAAGTTCACGACCCCGTACAATTGGCGCTTCTGCACAGACATGCATGTGGGCGAGACGTACGAGGTCCACTGGCCGCACTCGGCCGCGGGCGCGTGCGGTACCCAGTGGCAGATGCAGTCGCCCTTTGATGACGGCGTCTTCTGCCGCGACGGTATCATCACGATCGCGCCGCTCAACACGTACCAGAAGATTGGCGTGCAATCCCAGACCTTCGTGGTCGTCAACGACGAGGCGTACTATCAGCCGAACCTCTTCCGGGGCATGCTCACCCACGGCCAGCACGGCCTAGATATGGCCATGTACACGGGCTCCACTACGGGCACCTCGCGCAACAACGCGGTCTGCTCGCGCTACACCCCGATCACGTGGCAGGTCGACCGTAAATGCCATTTGATCTCCGCCTCGTCCTTTGACAAGATGTGCCAGGACATGCTCAACAACCGCGACGACATGTCGATGGACGTTTACCCGCACGGCGCTCGGGAGGTCGTCGAGTACGAACTCACCGCCAACAACATGGTTGACGGATAAGTGATGGGGCGGCCGTTGCCTCCGGCCGCCCCCACGGCGCCGTAGCACAGGTGGTGGGGGTAGCACCGGCGCCGCCCTTGGGGGCCTCTGGGCTGTGGGGGTGGGGCACATTTGATGGTGAGCTTAGGCGAGCTCATGGAGGGCCTGCGGCGCCTCCCACCTGGGCGATTTGCGCCTCGTGGTCCAGTTTGGCGTCTTGGATCGACTTGGTGAGGGCGTCGGTGAGGGCGTACTTTCCATCCGTTGGTGAGGAGCGTGCTGTGGAAGCGCGAGCGGGCTTATTGGTGCCGTGCCGCTGGGACTATCGAGGTCAGGTTGGTGTGTTTGCGGTGGATGTAGTGCCGGGTTTTAGGCTTGTTTTGTTGTTTACGGGGTGAGTGTAGCTTCGTAGGTTCAAGGTTGAGGTATGCTTGTTAGGTTTGTACTTTGTTTAGGTGTTTAGGATTGAGCTTCAGTGACAGTGTATAACTCTAACTGGTGGTAGGGACATTTCTCCCGTTCGTTCTCCCGTGTACCCACCGAGTCGGAGTTTCCCGATGCCGATCCCGCCCTGTCGTCGTCAGTGGTCGGACGCGCACGCGGACTTACGACGGTCTCGAGTTCGAGCTCGAGTTAGTTCACGAGCCGTGCCTCCGTCGAGCCGTGCCGGCGGCACGCCCGGCCGCGCGCGGGACTCGTGTGTCCGGCGACTTAATGATAATGTGTTAATGACGACTTCGAAGTTCGAACGGTACTCAAGTCGCTTGACAAGTCGGTAGTACGACCCCGGCGGCCCCTCCTTCCGCTTCCCGACCGTAAGTCGCTCGAGTTGGGCAGATGGCACGTCGTAACCTGAACGCCTTTCTTTCATCGCCTCTCGCCAGCCGATCCCAGACCGGACAAATAAGTAAAAAAGTAATAGAGGTTTACTATACTCTATAATAGTAAACCTATATATTATATAGGTTAGAGCAGGCTCTCAAAAAACGAAATCGAAAAATCGCGCCCTACGAAAAGGTCAATGCATCTCTAATCTACTGGTAAAGGCCGCGGGTATGACGTTGTGGTCGACCTCGCCTCTCTCCATCCTGCCTCTCGTCTCTAATAACTCTCATCTACCCGGCGCGATCTGAGTATGGCCGTGCGGTGTAGCGAGTGGCCGCGCCGACCGCCCCTGTCCCCTCGGCACTCCGCTAGGGGGATCGCGATCTCGTCAGCCTTGCCCCTCGGCACGCTTCGGAGATCGCGACGACCTCACCAACGCGCGCGCACCGCGGATCACATCATTGAAGAGACCGGGCCTCGCCACCTCCCCAGGGCCGGCACACTGCACGCAGGTGCCCGGGACCTGGCAGCCTTGATTCCAGTCCGCTTCTTCCCACGATCCGTCTGGTCGCGTGAACTTGCCGTGCCCATGCCGTCGGCCGTCGACGTACATCCCCTCGAAGACGCAGCCGTCGCTGAAGGCGTACCTGATGAGCGAGCCAATCAGTGGCACTCAGAGGGAGCCCATCAAAGCCAATCAGTGGCACTCAGAGGGAGCCCATCAAAGCCAATCAGTGGCACTCAGAGGGAGCCCATCAAAGCCAATCCAGGGGTCGTCGACGAAACCTTACTTGCCCTTTCCGTGCATGACACCCTCTGAGAACTGGCCCGAGTACGAGGCGCCGTCGGACCTGCATGCGACAACGGCGCTGTGGTGAGCACTTGCATGCAAGGGCAGGTCATCAGTGGCCCGAGTACGAGGCGCCGTCGGACCTGCATGCGACGCAATCAGTGGCCATCAGTGTCCATCAGTGGCAATCAGTGGCAATCAGTGGCAATCAGTGGTGATCGGATGCACTCAGTTGCAATCAGTCCATGGAGAGCACGATGCGTCATCCGACAATCAGTGCCAATCATCAGTGCCAATCATCAGTGCCAATCATCAGTGCCAATCATCAGTGCCAATCATCAGTGCCGATCATGAGTGTCAATCATCCTCGGCGCATCGCTCCGGACTGACCATTTGAAGACGCCATGACCTGACTTACTATCCGCGACCCATGAGCCGCTGAACTCGTCCTTGTTCGCATACGTGAGCGTGCCGATGCCCTGGCGCACATTGTGCCGCCACTCGCCAGTATACTCAGCACCAGTTGGGTAGATCATCTTGCCCTGACCGTGCATCATATCCTGAGCCCACTCGCCTTCGTACACCTCGCCTGCGACGAACCAGAACTTGCCGAAGCCGTGGCGCTTGCCGCTCACGGACGCGCCCGCGAAGATGCCCTGGCCCGGGAAGACGATCTGCCCCATTGTGTACCTGCGAGGCAATTAGGGAGGCAATTAGGGAGGCAATTAGGGAGGCAATTAGGGAAGACGATCTGTCCCATTGTGTACCTGCGAGGCAATCACATCCAATCAGTGCCCATCATCAAGTGTCACTCAGTGCCAGTCATCAGCAGCAATCAATTGGTCGGATTGCCAATTGCTTACCCGGCGTCGGCGTCGGGCTTGGCCGCTGCAGCTTTCGAGCGCGGCGTGAGCGTGAGGTAGACGGTCTCGGCGGTGTCCATCAAACTGACCTTCTTCTTCTGTCGCGGCGTCTTCTGTCGCGGCGTCTTCTGACTATGGCTACTGCGGTGCGACTGAGCGAGTTGGTTGCCTTGCCTCTCGTCGAGGGAGCGCCTATCCGATTTGCTGCCGTCCGTCGCCTTGACCTTTTTCGCAGCAACGTTGAGCGGCTTGAGTACTCCGGGTGGCGAGGCGGCGGCGTGCTGCTGGCTCGAGCCGGCACCACTGAGCACGGGCGGGCCCTTCGGTGGTGACTTTGCCCCTCGAGGCTTGGTCTTACCTTTGGGCTTGTCCTTGCGCAGCGAGTGCAGCAGCTGCTGCTGCTCAGCTGCTGCTGATTCTGCCGCTGTTGCTGCAGCTGCTGCCGCCGCGGCTGCTGCCTTCTCCGCGTTGGCCTTTGCGGCCTTTGCCTTCGCCGCTTTGGCCTTCATGTCGCGCTGCAGCGCCTTTCGGGCCGCCTCTTGGGCCTCCTTGGGATCCATTTGGGCACGAGCGAGCCCGATGGACGCCGCGGTCGAAGCGTCCAGTCGGCACTGCAGAAATAGCCAAAGTGTGAGGCTTCAAGGTTGTGCTCTCACTTTCCCACAAGGAGGCCCACACAAGAGGTCGCCAGCCAGGGGGTGTCTTCGATGAGCATCATTGCGGTTGAGTCTTCTGAGTAGCTTTTTTGTAACTCGGACACGTTCAACGGAGTTTTAGGTTCTCACTATGCCTGCATTCCGCCGCCTCGTGCAAACGTCTCAAACTGTGTGGAGTGCGTCCTGTCTGTTCGTCCTAGCATGCGGTACTCCAGGCGCCGAGCCTTCAGCACCACCCTAGTGCTCCTCGGCATCGTGCCAGGGGCACACTCGTGGACCACTACCGCTCAGGCCTACTACGGTGCGACCATTGCAGGCATCTACAATGAGACCCTTGGCCGGGACCTCGGCACGCCGCTCCAGGTGCAGCGCATGCAGTCACTCGGCTACCTATGGTCGATGCCTTGCACGGCGGACACATTCGTGTGCTTAAACAGGGACCCGAACCGAGGGCTCGGCAACAGCATCACGTGGGCCCTGGACCCGCGGCTCTGTGACGATCTGCTGCCACTCTTCGAAGACGACTTCTGGGCGATGTCTTTAGTCACGTGCGACATGATCAGGGCTTCCATGCATCGGGCGTTCGAGGCATGGGCAATGAACTCGCGCTTCATCAAGTTCACCGAGGTGACAAGCCAGTGCAAAGCTATCGACCAGCTCAACGCCGACTGCCCCCTCGCCGAGATATGGATCACAGCCATGACGAGGGACGCGATGCGTGCATCGGACGAGCTGGCCACGTGGCGGACCACGGCGCCGGCCGACTTCCCAGCCGATTTCGTGTCCACCAACGGCGATTTTCGCCTCCGCCAGTACGGACCGCACATGGTCGCGCGGCCGGTCGTCGAGACGCAGCGAGGGGTCCTCTCCATACGCACGAAACCACTTCCTGACACTATGGACTTCTGCTGGTACATGGACTCGCAGTTCTGCGAAAGGTGGCACAGCTTCAAGAGGGCAGGCCCCAGGACCGACGCTGCCGTCATGCATGCAATCGGTGTGACTTTCATCTTCTTTGTTTGGGGCATCACCGTGGCCACCATGCTCGCCATCATGGCCTTCAAGATCAAGTGGGCGATCCGGGAGCACATCTTGGTGAACAAGGACGGCAGCGTCCAGCTCTTCCCAGGCGTGTCTCCATTCCAGCTACGCCTCGAGGGTGCCCTGATCATGTTCGCGGAGACGCCCATGCTCAGTTCGACGCTCCGATTCTTCCTGCTCATGGTGCCGTGGACCTTTCACCAGGGCATCTTCATCATGTGCTGGCAATGCTACGACTTCGAGGCGGCCTTGATCCAGGAGATCGGTTCCTTGCTTGGCCTTGGCCACCCGGACGGGCTTCCGCGCGAGACGCTCAGCGGCTTCCCGAGGGCCGGCCAGAATGCGTTCCATGCGGGCTTCGCCGCTGGTGTGCCCCTCACCAGCCTCAACTGCAACACTTCCTCTGTGTGGAAGGATGTGCACGAGGGCGTGCCGCGCGGGCAATTCGCAGGCACGCCCTCGTACTATCAGCCGGGCATCCGCGAGTCGGTCATGGAGAAGCTCACGCAGCACAACCCGCGCACGTGCCTTGCCGAGGATGACCTGGAGGCTCTCAATGTGCTCTACCCCGACTGTCTCGGAGGCCCCACCGAACCAGTGTGCGCTATGACGCCGTACAACATGGGCGGCATCCGCGTTCTGCTCTTCGTCGTCGTTCCCTTCTTCCTCAGCCTGATATTCGCGCTGCTCTTGTACTTGATCAGTAACTGGAAGGTTACCCAGCTCGCGTTGAGCCGGAACCTCTCGTACGAGGCCTTCGTGCGGCCGCAGGGGCGCGTGCCGGCGCCGTTCGACATCTGGTGGCCGCAGGGACCGTGGGCAAGCGTGTTGCCGCGCGTGTTGCCATCCGCTCCACGAAGGACGGAGCATGCCGAAGTCGAGGAGACGAAGATGCCGCGGGCAGAAGCGCTCGCTATCGAGGACAAACAAAGCTATATTGCTCAAGCTCCAGCGCCAGGAGACGCCCCAGCCGCACCGCTAGCCCTAGCGGACGCCCGAGGCCCGGCCGCACCGCTAGCCCCAGCCCCAGCTGCAGCCCCAGCTGCAGCCCCAGCTGCAGCCCCAGCCCCAGCCCCAGCCCCAGCCCCAGCCCCAGCCCGTGCGCCGGCCCCAGCGGATGCCCCAGCTGCGGCGCCGGGAAGCGAGTCCCCTCCCGTTGAGTGATGAGCCATGTTCGTGTGAAACATCGTAGCTGTCGGACCGGGGAAGTGTCTAATTTTGCGGAACTCACGGTGAACTGTTCACTGTGAACGTTCACGCCGCCGTGCTCCCTCCTCCCTGTGAGCTCTCTCAAGTCCCCGATCGGTGTTCGCTGGTTCGACATGCTGATCCTTCGCCGCGCCGCGGGCGCGACGCTTAGGCCATCCGCCCTGCATGGGCACGAGCCGACGATCCGGCGGCGGTGCTCGTCGTACCCCCTTGCGTTCTCGGCGCGTGCACCACGCTTCCGCGCTGTTGGGTCCGCGGCGGTGGCCGCCGCCGCTGCCGCCGCCACTGCTGTCGCATCGGGCAGCTCGTTGCCTGCTGCGCCTCGGCCGTGCCAGTCGGACCCCGCGCCAAAGCAAGGGCGACGCGTTGATGACGATTATCAAATGCTGGACTTGCTCGGCGAGGGCGCGTTTGCCGTCGTGCGTTCTGGACAGTGCAGGAGGACCGGAAAGAAGGTCGCCATCAAGGTGATCCCGACGACGCGTCAGTCGGCCGCGGCCGTGCGTGCGGAAGTGTCGGTGCTGAAGCAGGTGAGCCTGCACACGTGCATCGCCAAGTTCATGGACGTGTACGAACACGCCGACGAGGGTAAGTTTTACATTGTGATGGAGTTCGTCGACGGCGGCGACTTGCTCGATAAGATTTGTGCGGACGGCCCATGGTCGGAGGCGAGCGCCGCGCGGCTGCTGTCGGAGTTGGGGGGGGCGATCGCGTTGCTGCACGCTCAGGGGCTCTGCCACGCCGACGTCAAACCCGAGAATGTCCTCCTGACCGCGGAAGGCGAGGTGCGAGATTGTGCGAGATTGTGCGAGAATGTCCTCCTGGCCGCGGAGGGAGGTGCGGCTGCCATTGATGAGTGCGACTGATGGGCACCCTCATCAGGTGCGGCTGGTGGACTTCGGGCTCACGTGCGAGATTCAACGAGGTGCGAGCCGTTCGCGGGGCAGCTACATGTACTGGCCACCGGAGTTGTATAAGCAGGGCGAGGCGGGGCTGGGGATGGACATTTGGGGCCTGGGTAACATCATGTACATCCTTCTTGCTGGCGTGCATCCGTTTGATCCGAAGGGCACGGGGGATGGGGTCGCCATCCAGAAGAGCATCTGCAGCGACGAGCCGGTGAGCTGATTGCGTCTGATTGCGTCTGATTGCGTCTGATTGCGGGTCGCTCATTGCACGTGATTGCAGCGACTAGCCGGTGAGCTGATTGCATGTGATTGCGGGCCGCTCATTGCATGTGATTGCGGGCCGCTCATTGCACGTGATTGCGGCTCACTGCATGTGATTGCCTCGGATGGCAGGTGAGCTTCGCGAGCTGGCCACTGATGACCACTGATGACCACTGATGACCACTGATGACCGCTGTTGACCGCTGATGACCGCTGATGCCCACTGATTACAACTGATGACCACTGTTGACCACTGTTGACCGCTGATGACCGCTGATGACCGCTGATGACCACTGATGACCGCTGTTGACCGCTGATGACCGCTGATGACCGCTGATGACCATCGAGCAGGTGAGCTTCGCGAGCTGGCCTGCGTCGGCCGAGGCCAAGGAGCTGTGCAGTGCGTTACTACGCAAGGATCCGTCCGAACGCCTGACCATCGAGCAGGTGAGTGCGTCTGTGATGGCCACTGATGACCACTGATGATCACTGAAGACCGCTGATGGCCACTGATGACCACTGATGACCACTGATGACCACCGATGACCCCTCGAGCAGCTCATGCATCACCCTTGGATGCGTCGCCGACACGAGCTCGAGGAGAAACTCGACCTAATGCGGCGCATGCGGGCCTTCATGCAATCAGTAAGGGGCGCCGAGCCGCGCCAAGGTGAGCTGATGACCACTGATGGCCTCTGATTGCCTCCCTCATCAGTGAGGGGCGCCGAACCGCGCCAAGGTGAGCACTTCAGCCATGAGGAGTTCGATCCGGCTCACCACGGCGCCCTTCTCCCCACAGGCGAGCACATCAGCCATGAGGAGTTCGACCTTCTCACCGCGAAGCTGCGTGCGGCGTGCTTCGCTGTGGTCATCCAACAGCAAGCAGCGGAGCGAGCGGCGGCGGAGGCGCTCGCGACCCTCCAATTCCCCACAAAGGGTACGCTGATGAGCGCTGATCGCCACTGAAAGAGGCACCCTGTTGACCGCTGATTGCGCCCCTCATCAGTGCAACGGACTCAGTCAGAGTCCGACAGTAACGGCACGAGCCGCAATCTGCCTCAATCTGCCTCAATCTGCCTCAATCTGCCTCGTGACCACGCGAGCCCTCGCCCTCCTAAGCACTACTCCGACGTGCGCGGGCACATGATCGACTATGACCTGCTCAAGCGCGCCTTCAAGGAGTTCGACCGGTCGGGCAAGGGCTACATCACCGAGGCGGACCTTGCGCGTGTGCTGGGTGGGCGTGTGGGGGGAGAGCAGTTCGGCTCGTGGCTCGCTGGGGGCTCTAGCGCGGATAGGGAGGGGTATCGCGTCACGTATGGCTCGTACCTGCAGCTGATGACGAATGTAATCTCGATCTCTCCTGTCGAGCTCACGCCCCTGATTGCCCCTGATTGCCGTCAAGTGCCGCTGATGAGTGCGACTGATTGGCTCGTTCATCAGGTGCTCAAGCAGACGGTCGAGCCCGGCAACTTCATCTTTCGTCAGGGCGACCCAGCGGATTACTTTTACTGCATCATCTCGGGCGAGGTCGAGATTGTGCGTCTCCACTTGGGGTGATGGGCACTGATGAGCTTCTGATGAGCCTCTGAAGAGCCTTTGATTGCCTCCCACATCAGTTACGCACGTCCGAGGACGGCATCCCGCGCGTGCTCAACTCTCTCGGCCCCGGAGACTACTTCGGCGAGATGTCGATGCTCGAGGGCCGAAAGACGCGCTCGGTGAGCATATGCGGAAGGGATCCGCGACGATGGCCCTGCATGCAGGTGCTCACCACGGCGCCCACTCTCCTCCCCACAGGTGAGCATCCGCGCGGTGCCCACCTCCAACGCGCCCGTCGAGGTCCTCAAGCTCTCCCGTGCCGATTTCGAGGCGGGCTTCATGTTTGAGAACCAGAAGCCGGGCGCTCCGCATGCCCAACACGACGCCACACGCACGACGACCTTGCGCCGTCGAGCTTCGGTCGTGCCTAGCGCTTCCACGAGCGAGGTATGCTCTGATTGCCTCCCTTTGATTGCCTCCCTCATCAGCTCTCGCAATCAAAGCGAAGTACGCTCTCGGAGAGCGCTCTCCCCTTCGGAGTGCCTCTGATGAGCCTTTGATTGCCTCCCTCATCAGGTACGCTCTCGGAGAGCGCTCTCCTCTTCGGAGTGCCTCTGATGAGCCTTTGATTGCCTCCCTCATCAGGTGCGCTCGGAGGTGGGCACATTCACCGAGGAGGAGCTACGCACGAAACTGCTCGGCTTCATCCGCATGGTGAGTCGCAAGCAGCTCACGACCCTCGAGCGTGGCGAGAGCGTCTTCCAATCGGGCGACCCCGCGGACCGCTTCTACATCTTAGCCAGTGGCGAACTGGCCGTGGACACGAAAGGCGTCGGTGCGAAGCGATGGCTCGAACAGCCTCGCGCCGCATGCCAGTGCTCACCACGGCGCGACCACGCCCCTCTCCCCACAGGTGCGAAGCGATTGCTCGAAGCCGTCGACAGCGGCGCCGTGGTGAGCACCGGGATCGCTCCGGAGCGAACGGTCGAGAATTCCCCACCAGTCATCAGGGAGGGCGAAGGCTTCGGCGAGTGGGCGCTGCTGCGAAACCTCTCTCGCGCACACACGGTCGGTGGCCTCCACTGATGGCCTCTGAGGTCCACTGATGGCCACCGAGGGGCCCCGATGGCCACCGATCACCCCCTGATGGCCACTGATTACCCCTTGATGGCCACTGATTACCCCTTGATGGCCACTGATCACCCCTTGATGGCCACTGATTACCCCTTGATGGCCACTGATTACCCCTTGATGGCCACTGATCACCCCTTGATGGCCACTGAGGGGCCCCGATGGCCACTGATCACCCCCCGATGGCCACTGATTACCCCCCCGATGCCCCCCGTCACAGGTCTACTGCGCGTCCGAGAAGTGTGAAGTCGTGTCGATCCTCTCGCGCGACTTCCTCCAACTCGTCAACAAGAGCGAGGTCGTGCGTCGCTCCTTCAAAGAACTCCAAAAGGGCGCCGGCGGCTCGCGCCCCTCCCTCTTCGTGGCGAATCGCCCCATGCCGGAGAAGCCCCCCCCGCCAAAGAAGCTGCCGATACATGCATATAAATAAGTGAGATCACCGGGCGGAATAGGCCGAACATGGGCAGAACATGTGGTACATGGGGGAGCGAGGGGGCCCTGGATCATGGGAAGTACATGCGTATAACGACCATAGGATTCCCACAGTGTCTCGACGGTGGTTCGGCGTGCTCGTACTCGGTTCTGTATAGGAAACTTACCGTGTGACTCGAGTTGTACATGTAAAAGAAAAGTGGATTTGTTTATTTTGGCAGGTTTGCATGCAAAAACACAGTACGTCTCGTGAGCGGAGAGAAATCTAACGAAACCTGCGGCGGTTGGATGCAAGATTTTCCAAGTCCGGCAGAGTCCGGGTCGTTTTTGTGCAATGGGCTTCCTCATCACCGAGGACCAGCGGGTAGCGGTCGAGACGCAAGGGATCGCGGGGTTGCCCAGCAATCTGATGGCGACCCTCGCCGCTAACCACGCTCGCATCCTTGACTTCTTCCGAGATGCCGACACCAATGCTGATGGATGCATTTCCAAGGACGAGATGAGGTTCGCGCTGTTCAAGCTGGGCATGAACGCGTCTCCTAGCGACGTCCATCAGCTCTTTGGCATGCTCGACAAAGATGGGAACGGCGTGCTTCAGTTTGGAGAGCTGCAGGACGCCCTCCTTGCCGTCAAGCAGCAGAGGAAAGGCCTTCGGGGCATGCCTCCGTGGAGGCCCAAGAAGCGAGCACCGAACATCACCGAAGCGCCCGAGAGCAGTGGCGCGCCCCACAGCGGCATCCTGCTGCTCTCATCGAGCACAGCCAGCCGCCGCGCGCTCGGCGCTTTCCTCGCTCAACGCGCAGCAGACCGAATGGAAGCTCCAGGCCACCGCCAGGCACCGCTGTCGCTTCAACCGCCGCCCTCGCTCAACGAGCAGCACCGGCTACACCGGCGCCCCCCCGAAGCTCCCGGCGAGAGGCTGCACGCCTTCCACACGATCACGACGGCCCGCAAGCTGCTCGTGGCCAGTCCCATGCTCGAGTGGCCCGACTCTCCTTGGACAGGACGTCTTCTCGACGACCCTTGTGGCACATCCATGAGCGCCGCGCCTGCTGCCGCGAGCCGCGCACGCCCCACGTCCGCACCTCCCAAGACGACGACTGACACGACGACTCTGTACGTGCAGTATCCGCCCAAGCGCACCCAGTCGATGTCCGCGATCCAGCGGGCGGAGCAGTGCTCGCTGGACCTGGAGCAGAGGCAGCTGCGTGCCTCGGAATCGCTCGCGCAGCTGCAGCATCCACCCCAAGCCAAGCTCGCCGCGTTGTGCGTCGACGGGTGTGGCTTCTTCAGCACTGCGGGCCAAGTGCTGTGCCCGCAGTGCTTCCGGCGCAAGTACAAGAAGCTGGAGACGGCGAGTGCCGGGGAGAGGCGAGAAGCGGAGCTCGTGCTGCAGGAGCGTTTGACGAGCCTCGAGTTGGCGCGCGCTGTGTCTGCGCCTGCGCATAGAGCCGCCGTCTCCGCGGCCAAGGGCGGCATCTTCCGCCATCAGCTCTCGCAGACGGTGCGCTCGATGCCCAGCACGGCGCGGAAGGGCACGCCCGCATCTCTGCACCGCGAGTATTACAATCGACTGGTGGCGCTTGCCAACACCAAGGGTGGGCTAGGGCGGCCCAGTGGGGGCAGTGGTCGGTTCGCCCCTGGTGACGCGGTGATCGTCGCCACGCACGGCAACCCGAGTGGCGCGCTACACACGGGGCTACACACGACCCTCTTCCCCGCCAAAGTGTCCCGAGGGCTGCGCCGAGGGCTCTACGAATGCATATTCGACCGACTCAAGATCGCCGGGTGCACGCACGCGCCCGCGCCCGGCGTCGACGGTGGCAGCAGCCTGCGGCGGCCGTGCAACTGCCCGTACGAGGTGCAGCCCATCCGGGCAGGGCTCGTGTGCCCGCCGATGCCCGAGTACGATGCGGACGACTTTGCCGATGCGCTCGCGACGGCACTCAAGGAGGCGAACGCGCAAGGCAGGCACGTGCTTGTGCTGCACATGCCGCCCTACACGGCGGGCTGGTGGCTGATGCGTGTCGAGATGGTGCACGGCTTCACACTGGGGGCTCCGAGGCACTTGCGCCGCGTACACATGAGCCTGCACGAGAGTCTCGTCGGTCCCTCGGATGATCCGAACAAGCGGTACATCGTGAGCGGGGCCGACGTTGCGACGCAACTCCGGCCAGCCCTCGTCTTGGATGGTCCCGTCGAAGCTGGAGGTGCCTTTGTGATTGAACCCACCATGGCTGCACTGCTGGCGGCGCGGCACGAAGAGCGCCGGCGCAGCGCCGGGGCAAAGGTCACAAGGCAGGCCAAGGCCGACGGCGGAGTGGAGTCGCGCCGCACGGGAGCGAATGTGTGAAAAGATTTTGGAGTGCAACGGGAGTGATGAGATCTGTCACGGCGAGCTCCGACGGGGCTGCCACGCAGCCCACTTGCTGCGCATCACCGAAGCATGCATATAATCTGTTACGAACCAAAAGGCACCTGTGCTGGTCTCTGTCTCGAAGTAACTTGCTGATTGAGTTTGCGCTCCTCATCCTCACACTCTCGGGCGGTTGACTCGTGTGAACCCGTTTTTTTCTAACGAAAGCCAGGAAGTCGCACACCGTGCGACTCCAAATCATGAGGGCGAAAACCTCTGTCCGAACCCGCCAGCGAGCGACAGGCTGGTGAGCGGTACCTATCGTCCGGATCAGCCCCGCGCGCGCACTGGATACCCACCTCCACATGACTAGCCCATGGCGCTCAGGACAAGTGCTGTCAAACCCCTTCAGCAGGTCCGCAGAGACGTGCGTGTGCCAATGTGAGTGGAGCCGCCATCTAGAAGGCAGCTGCCAGGCTTGCCGCCCACTGAGCATCCGCTACAGCCAGCTGGGGGGCTGAGACGCCGCATCTTCGGGGTAGTGGGCTCAACGATCGCGTGCAGGTCATCGCAGAACCGGATGCATGGCTTCAGCACCGCCACGAGCGCACGAGGCGCAGGACAGCAGATGGCTCCAGGA
>Ga0210248_101436_pt1 | contig 17980 bp, 8 predicted proteins | sample ChrtobMetP3_32mM_FD_155493 | JGI IMG/M metagenome (GOLD analysis project Ga0210248, IMG submission 155493) | Chrysochromulina tobin associated microbial communities from unialgal haptophyte culture, Seattle, Washington, United States - P3_32mM | ecosystem: Host-associated > Algae > Haptophytes >...
GTCTGTCGGGCGTGCCGGGAGTTGGCGCGGCAATGGCGCACGCTCCGTTGGCGACGCGTTCTTCTGTGGCCGCGGCCGAGCCCGCCTCTGGGACTCGCGTCGCCTCGGGCTCGCCCGCGGGCACAGGTATCGATATGGCCCTAGTGGCGCAGTGTTGCGGCATGCCAGGAGTCGGCGCTGCAATAGCGCTCGCGGCGGTGTCGCACGCTCCTTTGGCAACGTCCGTTGCTGCGGCTTTTGGCGTGTTCGACCCGTTAGGGACGGCCGCGGGCTCGGGCCGCAACGCGGCCCTGCCGCTCTGCTTCCTACGCGTGCTGGGCACCGCCGCGGCGACACCGCGCGTGTAATTGGCGACGCTCAGCTCGTCGGCGGGGGGGTCCCGCGCTGACCAGTCGTGTGCGCGCCCTGCCGCCATGCGGGCCGCCGTCGCGGTGGCCGCTGCCATGGCGGTCTCGTATGGCGTTGGGGGGGCGAATCTTTCGATGCGCCGCGCCCGCTTACGTGCCTCGTCACCGTCGGTTGTCGCCTCCGCCGCCGGGCCTGGATCGGGCGCCTTCAGGGGGGTCTCGGCCCGAGGGGCGTTCTGCGCGGCGTGAGCCGGCGTCGTGCTCGCCTCGGCGTCGCGCATCCGCCGCTTGCTCGGCTGGGGGGCGCGAGTCCCTTCGACGAAATGCGCGTGCATGTCTTGGTCGCTGTCCGTGCCTCCGCCGGGCTCAAGGCCCGCCTGCGTGAGGCTGCCGGGCTCGGGTTGTCCAGGCGTCGCGCGGCCGTCGTCGGCGTTCGGCGCGGTGGGCGCCTCATTGGGCGCCTCGAGGGGGCTGGGGCTGGGCTTATGCCGCTCTAGTGCGGCTGCCGCGGAAAACCCCGGCCGCGGCCCTTGCCGCCGTTGCGTCCGCCACCCTTTCCCTTGCCTTTGCCGGCGCCTTTGCCTTTGCCGGCGCCTTTGCCGGCTTGGGGCTGTCCATCGTCCTCGCGCTCGCGTTTGCCGTGGGCGTTGCGTCCGCCGCTTGGCGCCTTGATGGTGACCGTGAAGTCGTCCCAATCAATGGGGGTCGCGAGGCTGCCGATGGATGCGGCCTTGCAGGCTTCCTTAGGGAAGTCGGGGTGCCGCTCGTGCGCCTTGTCGCCGCCCTGCGCCCAGCACCGCCCTGGGTTGTAGCACCAGGCGTGTTGGGTGCTGGCAGGGGCGAAGCGGGCAGGGCAGTGGGCCTTAAGGTCGGGCGCCGTGTCGAACTCGGTGATGACGTTCATGCCCCACGCGACGCGCTTCCCGTCGGCCGTCGTATAGATGCCGTATTTTGTCGCGTGCAATCCCCACGCGACCTCCGATTTTTGCTCCGAGCCTCGCCCCGATTTTGGGTCCGGCTTGTGCGTGGAGTCGCCGCCGTCGGACACGTTGTTTGCTACGTCGCGGGCGTAGCCGTGCAAGCCGTCCTCGATCTCCTGCATGATGCGGGAGGTGTGCGCGTCCAGCGTGTTGGCGGCGTTGAGCGCATGCCCGTCGATGACGAAATTACCGATGCGCTTGACGGCGGTGGCCGGCGTGGCCAACATGCATTCCCACCTGGACCGTGGGCAGAGCAGGAGCTTGGGGACGGTCTCGAGCAGCGCCTTGCGCAGCCCTTTGCGCGGCGCGCAGGAGACCGGCATGTTCTCGATGGCCGCGGACAGACGCATGATCGTGTGCCAGAAGGAGGCGAACGAGTGCTCGTCCGTGGACGTAAAGCCTAGGCACGCCATCACGGCGCGCACTGGCTTTTCGAGGTAGCGCATGGCCTCGGGGTCCGCGAGCACCTCCGCGTTGGTGGCCTTGGCCAGGCGTTTGTCGACCTTCTCCATCGCCGTCTTGCCCTCGCGCTTGGTCACGACGGCCTTGAAGGCGTTCCAGAAGTGGATCTCGGTGAACCTGCCGCCGATGAGCTTCTTGCTGATGCCATCAGGGATGAGGTTGGTCCACTCGTCGCACACCTCGCCCTTGGCGTTCCGCGCCACCGCCTTGTTGAAGATGGCGTTGATGGTGGCGTCCGTGCGCGCGCCCCCGCGCTCCTTGTAGAACGTGTCGGACTTGAGAAGTCCGTTGAGGAAGAGGATGCCCGCGGCGTGTGAGGCTTTCATCGCGGTCAGCGCGATGGCCATGTGGTCGTCGATGCGGTGTGCCGCGACCTCCGAGCGGAACGTCTGGTAGCCGGTGTCGGCTTGCAGCATCTTCTTGGTGTCCGCGGTCTCTTCCTTGTCGTCTCCAGCGGTCTTGTGCGCGTGGATGACTTGCGCGGTGCGCTCCTCGTTGGTGGAGCCGGTGGCGAAGGCCTCGAGGTCCTTCATCGCGATGGCCAGGGCGCGCATGCCTTGCGGCGTGACTGCGCCGCTGGCGATGTCGAGGCTGATCATGAGGCCCGCCGTGTCGACGAGGATGTCGAGCACGGAGTGCGGCCACAGCCTGTGGAGGAACGGGCAGGCAGTGCGCCAGTGGACGATGAAGATGGGCGCGTAGCGTGTCTGTTCGTCGGTGCCGGCGCGCCGCTCGATCTCCAGAGACGGGTCGAGGATGTAGAGGACCAGATCGTGCGGGGGGCACGATCTGTGGAACCATTGCGCCACGGCCGCGGCCTGCGCGATGGGCGGCAGCTTGCCGATGTCGCGTCCGACCGAGCCGAGGATCTGCGCGAGCGCGCTCTTGAACTCCTCGCTGGCGCGGGTGTCCTTGGTGTACCAATTCGGGATGATGGAGCCGAATTGCGCGACCATGTCCATGCCACCGCCGCCCGAGGTGAGCAGCTGTGGCGTGATCTTGTCGTACCACGTGCCCGTCTCGGCGTTCTTCGCGTCCGTCGAGTCGTAGAAGAGGTCGGCCGCCGCGATGACCCGTTGATCGTCCGGAAGCTTGCGGAGGACCGCCGTGATCGACGCCACGGCTTTCGGGATGGCCTCGATGTCTTCGCCCGCGATGGGCTCCCACGCCTCGCCGCTTGAGTCGAGGTCCTTGACGAACTTGGTCAGACGCTCGGGGGTAATGGAGAAGTGTATCCCCTGAGTGAAGCACGAGTTGTCCATGATGCTGCCGCCGAGGAAGATGAGGTGCAGCGCGTAGACAGGGACGCCGATCTCAGGCTTCCAGGTGTCGTGGTCGAGTGCGTCCGGCAGGAGCTTGACGAAGACGTGGTCTGGCCCGATGGTCAGCACGTCGTTCTCGACGAGCGCTTTGCGGCGCCCTGCGGCGTCGGCCGGGTTGCCGACGTACGCGAAGCCGAAGCGTGGGTCGACGGTAGCTGCAGGTGCGGTGGCGGCACGAGTTGGCATTGTGTGTGTGCGCGATTGATTGACTGAGGCGAGTGACGCTGAATGGGCTCCATCGAAAGGCGAAGGATTGTGCGATTTCGAGAGGTCCGGTTCGTCACACCCTGAAACGCCCGCGGCGTTTGGGCTTACCGTTACCGAACTTGATTGTGGGTTCATCGTTTCTCGCCTCCCTCTTCCCTCTCATAACCGCGTTAAGTGCTTAACTTTGAATTCAACGCGATGTCTGCGCGGGAGCCGATGACCTTGAATGGGCACTTCAATGTCAGCGGAGCCGACGATGTCGACCTGAGCGAGGCGGCGCCCTCCTCAGCGCCGAATTCGGAGCCGATGTCAGCGGAGCCGACGACATTGAATGGACACATCAATGTCATTGGAGCCGACGATGTCGACCTGAGCGCGGCGGCGCCCTCCTCAGCGCCGAATTTGAGCAGATCGGCGGAACCGAGATTCAAACCACTACCACCGCCGTTCCACGCCACGCTCGTTGTGCTCAGCGTCTATTTTGAAGGTACCGCCAACACATTGAAGCCGATCACGACGCAAATCGGAGTCTTTTTCGAGCTCACGAATAGCGTCGACGTGACCCTTCCGAGCACGACTCTCCCAGCCGCACCGACAGCCCTCAAGATGGGATTTGACGGTTGCGGCGTCGTCGCCGGACTGGCCGGCGTAATCTGGGCGGTGGGGCTCCGAAGTCAATGCACGACGGTTGCCACCCGCGTGCGCACTTTGCTGAAGGCGTGGCCGAATGCGCCGCTCGTCATCAACGTGCTCGGCTTGAGCCGTGGCGGCATTGCGGCGCTCATGCTTGCGCAGGAGCTCGAAAAGCTCGAGGCCGCGCAGAAGGCCCGCTTTCGCCTCAACCTTTGCCTGTACGATCCTGTGCCGGGCAACCTCGTTTGGACGGCGCAGTTCCTCGACCCGCTAGGCGCGACGACGGCCAACGGCGTGATCGATGTCTCGTCTTGCGCCTGCCTCCGCAGAGTGCTCGCGATCTATCCGCATGAGCCGTTGGCCGACCTCGCCTTCCATGCGCCGCTGCTGCCTCTCTTCCCGCCTTGGTGCGACGTTGAAGAGGATGCGACCCTCGGATGCCATCAAGGCGCCTTCTACGCGCCCATGACCATGATGCATTACAAGCCCGCGCTCGTGGGCGCCTGCATCCTCTCCTTCCTGCGCGTACACTCGTACATGGTGCGCTGTGGCACGAGCCTCCGGCCCGTCCCTCCCTCGGTCCTCGGCGATTTGGACTGCCTCGCCGACGACGAGGGCGCGACCGCAGGCTCGCCCAGGCGGCGCGTGGGCACCGATTTGAGGCGCCCATCATGGCGCCGCGGCCTCGAGGCGGAGGCGATCGGGATCATGGAGCAGGCGCTCAAGGCGGCGTGCCCGACACGGCGCGTGGCGCACCAGCGTGCTACCCCCGGCAACATCGTTCGCCACTCCGCCGGCCGATTCCTAAATCGTCATCACCTCGAGCTCGTGGCGCGCGCGGCACTCATCAGCCAGCCGTCCGCGGAGCTCTCAGAGCGGCTCGCCCACGGGCTGCGTGGCCTCGCCGGCTCGGCGGGCTCTGCAGCCTCGCCCTCCAAGGGGGCGCGCGCCGTGACGAGCGCCCTCGCGAGCGCCGACGCGAGCGCCGACGAGAGCCTGACGGACGCACCCGCCGATTTTCTTCCGGAAGCGACCAATGTGGCCGACGACGACACGCCGCTGTTCATGCTTCAGGTGCTGCGCGGCGCGGCAGAAGAACGGCGCTCCGTTCGCGCCTCCCGGCTCGTCGTGAGCACCATCGTGGCTGCTGTGAACGTCGCGAAGCCCCCTGCCTGCGTCCCATGCGTCCCGACCGCGCTGCGGCTGATTGGTCTGCCCACATCGCTCAATCTGCTCTGCGGCATGTATCTCGTGGCCAACGAGCTGCGCAACGGTCGGCCCGCGTGGATCCGGCACCGCTCCGCCGGCCTCGCCACCGGGATGCTCGCGAGTATCTATTGGGAGCCTGCGCGCTCTGTCTGGGCTCTCCGGGTGTCGGGCAGCAGCAGTAGCCTTGCGCAACCTGCGGCGAGCCCCCTCTCGCCCACAAGTGCAGTCGTCCTGGTCAGCTCGCTTCACCTGGACCGAGTGCAGTCGCAGCACGCGCATGCGACTCCGATCGGCCCGTGGACGGTGGGTGCGTCCGTCCTCGTCGAGGTGGGCGAGGAAGACGACGACCTCACGTAAATGTGGTGCGCAGCGAACGTTCGCGATGCTCAGAACTAGATTGGTGTGAGAATTTGCGTTGCCAAAAGCGGGCATCTATTTGTCCGTGACCGATCGACGTAAAATCGGAACTTGGGTGACGAAACAGGAGCTGCACTTCTCACAAGAACAGCCCAGCGAAACGTAGGGACCTATGTCACCACGTGCTGCACGATCGCCGACGCCGCCGCCGCGAGTACCGTCAGGCTCACCGCCAGGAGTATCGACACGTAGACAAAAGAGTTTTGAAAAGCTCACCGCGGCCCTAGCTCCGACCAGTGCATTTTGTCACTTCCAGAGCATTCACGACCAATGCATCGTGCACGATGATCCCGAAGGTCGATTGCGCAACAGCGACCGAAACTTCGGTCCCATCTGGTACCAGGTGAAGCGAGATAATGTCGAGGAAGTCAAGAATATCGTGGACACGACCCCGGAAGCGCTCGACAAAGCTGGACCGGTTGGAGAACGGCCGCTACATATGGCATTTCTCTACCAGCGGGACAAAATGGCGAGAGCCTTGATCGATTATCACGTCAAACATGAGGTCTCCTTGGCCACCACGTACAGGCTGGACGCCGACCCCGCAAAAGAGAAGTCGCCGTACCATGGCGAGAACTCGCTCCATATCGCCATTCTCTGGGTCGCCTCTGTGGAGGACGAGGCCAGAGCAGATGCTCTCGCAGCGGTGAGATATCTGCTCGATAAGGCCAAAGAGCAGAACACCCTCGCCGAGTTGCTGCTCTCGCCCGCCTCCGGCAGCTTCTTTGCGAACGGCGAGCCCAAGCGTGCAACGAAGCGCACCTCGGACGCGCCGTCAGTGTACTTTGGCGAGACGCCACTTGAGTTTGCCGTCGCCAACGACCAGATCGAGCTCGTGAAAATGCTGCTGGACGCGGCGCAGCAGCTCTGCAGAAGGGGCGCGGCAGGGTACAGAGCGATCAAGGAGGAGGAGCTGAGGGAGAAGGCCATCATCTGCAGTGTACCGGTTGAGGACAAGATGAAGCGGAAGGAGCTCCTCGAGCTCCTGCTCGCCGCAGTCTCGCCGCAGAGGCTGCTCACGCGCGAGACGGCCAACAAGAACAACCTGTTCCACCTGTGCGTCGTACACGGGCTCGTCGAGATGTGGAACCACGTCCATGAGTTGGTCCACGAACACACGGACGGCGCCGAGGCAGAGATCCTGAAGATGGAGACGATGGAGAATGTGCAGCATCACACTCCGCTTGAGCTCGCGGCGCGCCTCGCCGAGAAGAAGATGCTTGAGCGCATCATCGGCTGGCCCAACTATAGCGAGCATCCTTATGCGGGCTGCAAGCTCCTCTGGAAATATGGAGAGATCGAGTGCTGCCTGGTTCCCCTCAAGCTCATCGATCCGAAATTCGACCGCACCAAGCGCGACGACGGCCTCTTGTGCACCATCGACAAGTTCGACCGCTGGCAGCTGCTTGAGGACGGCCAGATTGCGTGGGAGCTGCTGCAGAGGAAGTGGCTCACGTACGGCCAGCGCGACTTTTGGAAGCGGATGATCAAATACAGCGTGCTGCTCGCCATCTTCTCGTGGTCGACCTTGAACGACTCGCCTGACCTGCATGTTGGCATCCGGCTGCTGGTCACCAGCCGGGCGTGGCCCACCTCGCCATGTGTCACCTTCTTCACCATAGGCCTGTTCATCGTTGCCTTGCAGAAACTCGTGGTAGAGCTGAGGGAGATTTTAGTGCACGGCGTCTCGATCTACTTTCGTGGCCGGAATGGGGCCCGGACGGTTGAGAACTACGCGTCGTTCTTCGGCTGCACATCCTTCCTGCTCTCCCTCCTCGTCGAGCTCGTGGCAAACACCCAGGGCCAGAGTGACTCGCCGATCGAGGTGTTAGCCACCTCGCGGCTCCTCGGCGCTGTCGCAGCCTTCTGCGCGTGGTTCTATGTCTTCTTCTTCTTGCTCGGCTTCCAGTCGTGCGGTACGCTCATCGTCATGCTCTCGGAGATGCTCTATCGCGACGTGGCACGCTTCCTCTCGGTGTACATTGCCTTACTCGCCGCCTGGACACATGCTCTCTTGATGATCGCCAACAGCGACCAGCGCACGCAGCATACGGTCTTGCACACGGTTCGCTACTGGGTGATGACGATGTTCGAAGCTGATGTCTCCGACGACGTCGAGAAAGTGGTGAAGAGAATTCGAGAATCTCCGGCCGTTGGGGGGCATCATTTCCTCTTTGAGGGAATTCTCTTGTGCTACCTCGTCGGCATCAATTTGCTCGCCATCAACACGCTCGTCGCGATGATGTCGAAGACCTACGAGCGCATTGAGGACTCCAACAAGTTACGCTGGCGACTCGAGAAGCTTCGCATCCTCCTCTCGATGGAGTCAGAGTACCAGGCGCAAGGCGCAGACGGCGCAAGATGCCGCTCGTACTTCACCGAAGGCAAAGACGGCGAGCGCTTCCTCATGGTCCACCAGAAGACGAAGAAGGGCAAGGCGTCGATGAAAGGTCACGACGACGATGCGAACGACGACGACACCACCGATCAGGAGGACAAGAACGACCCCCTTGCCGCGGCGGAAGAAGGAGGCCCCCTTGGCCCTTTCTCGGTTTATATTCTCTTCGCCTGGATTATAATCCTCGGCTGCACCGTGTTTCTCTTTCTGCCGGTCGGACGTGGTGGGTGAGTCGATCGACGAACAGGCGAGCGACTTCGACATGGAGACCCTGAGGCATCAGATTGGCAATCTGACACTTCATGTGAACGAACTGCTCAAGAAGCGCTGAATACGAGAAGAAGCGACCAAGGAGTGCAAGGAGAACCGAACCGCCGTGTCGACTGTCGCGTGTCGTGTGGGAGTAGTGTTACTACGTAGTTCACGTGGAGATTGTGGGGCGGATTGTAGGTCGCATAAGTTATACATACAGATCAATCGTAGGTCGCTCCCAGGAAGTTGTATTCTCGCGCGCCGCCCTCTCACCGGCACGAGAGTCTGCACGCTCGGGATGACGCTCGCGCGTCGTAAGATCCTCGCGTAAGGTGCTCCGCCACGCTGGCGGCTCGTTCGGCGGCGGCGGCGTGTCGATGGTGCTCAAGCGCACGTGCCTCGCAGGGCTGGGTGAGCCTATTGTCGTCGTTGCCGACGGATCGCACGTTCCACCGCTTCCGCCGCTTCCGCCGCTTCCGCCGCCGCCGCCGCCGTCGAAGGTCTCCCGAAGGCGGGCTTGATGGGCAGCAGCGCGGGCGCGTTGAAGGCTCGAGGGGACGGCGGCAGGCCGCAGCTCGGGATCAGGCGAGAGGCTCTCCTCCAAGGTAGTCGCCAGAGCTGAGGGCTGCTGCTTGAATGTCGTTCCCTCGGCGGGCGCCGCCAGCCGCTTGCCCGAAGATGGTGTTGACGAAACGTCTGGCTGCACGATCGTCCGTGTGGCCTCTTCGAAGAGCCACCAGATCGCCCTGACAAACTGTCCCCCTGGCGGCTGGCTGTGGACGGCAACCTTTGCCTCGGGCACATGTCGGCCTCGGGGCTTGGCCACAACCCCATCATCATCATCAAGATGGCCTGCCTCGGAAGCGGGCGAAGCTCCCCTCATCATCAGCATGGCCGACGCGGGAGCGATGCTGCCGAAGCGCTCGACGCTCCTCTCGATCTCGCCAAGATCGAGATCCGTTTCTTCCTCAAGGTCCTCGAGAGTCACCAGATTGCAATCTCGAGAGTACATTGGGTGCTCCTGGAGCTGTGCGGAGCGCGAGCGATGTAGCGACGGTCTCGGTGGCGTTGGCGGAGGCGACTCACTGATCGGCGAGCGCGACAGCGACGGGCGCGGTGGTGGTAGCGGCGGCGATTGACTCAGCGAGCGTTGCAGCGACGGGCGCGGTGGCGTTGGCGGTGGCGATTCACTAAACGGGCGCGACAGCGACGGGCGCGGCGGCGGCGGCGGCGGCGGCTGCACAGGTGGCGCGTAGTTCGAGATCCGCGGCACTACCATGTTGCCTCGCGCCGTCCCATCGCCTGCGCGGAGTCGTCGAGCGCCGCCGTATTGGAGCGGAGTCATCCGCCCTGCCACTGATGGCAATCGATTGCTACTGATTCCCACTGATTGCCATTGATTGTCACTGATTGCCGGAGTCATCCGCCCTGCCAAGGACGCCGAAGATGCAAGATGATTCTGCCGTGCCTTGGAGATGATTGCCGAGGACGCCGACGGGTCGCAGAGCGAGACAATGGTGTCGCTCAGCACCTCGCGCATCTCCTCAATCTGAGCCTCGAGCTCCTCGTGCCGTGCAGGCGACGAGGAGACTGACTGGTCGCAGAGCTTGCGAAGCTCCCTCATCTGAGCTTCAGTCGCCTTCCTCTGCTGCCGCTCATCTTCGAGAAGCGTCTTGAGTTGTTGGAACTCGGAGCTCAGGCGGAGCTCACCGTCACGTGCTTCACGCCGCACCAACTCGATGGTCATCTGGTTTTGGTTGAACATCTGGAGGGTCTCGAGCGGAGCGAGGGCAGAAGCTAGAGAGTTGTTGACGTCGTTGCCATCAGAGTGGGCGGTGCCAACGCCACCACCACCAACTTCGGGACGCGCCTCGTCACCAGGCGAGTGCGCGGCGATCGCATCGAGTCGCGATGCGAGAGCCTGGTTGATGTAGCCCGCATTCAGCAGCTCTTGGGTAGACCAGCCGGCCGCCATGGCATCGACCAGAGTGTAGCCAGCCGCCTTTGCGTCGGCGCACGAGTAGCCCGCCGCCCGCGCCTCAGCGCACGGCCAGCCAGCCTCCTTGGCTTTGATGAGCGCTGCGCGTCGCTCGATGAGATCGTCGCTCTTGGCGGCTTCGGGATGGGCCATCCCATCGATGACGTGGCCACTCGATTTGAAGAGCGCTAGCGGCGACTCGACAAACACAAACGACATCGCCTTCCCAATGGCCCTCCCAATGTCGGGAGAAGAGGGCGAAGTAGGGGCATCAATAGGCCCTTTGGCACCAGGGCTGGCTGCCGCCTTCGCAACGGGCGGCGGTAGCGGCAATGGTGCAGGTGTGGCGACCGCAGTCGCCGGCGCCAGGGCATCAGCGGCGTGTTGGAGCCAGACTGGTGTTGCCGCCCCCGACAAGGTCCCCGTACGCGCTGCGGGCTCTGACATACTCTCACTGCTGCAGATGCGCTGCAGGCAAAAGCCGATTCGCGACCGTGTCATCTCCATGGCTGCCGCTGCAGACACTTGTGTAGGCGATCGCGCTGCAGACCATGGACTCAGATCATCCGAGGACGACGAACACCCCCTACTCAGCGACCACGGAGACTCGAGAGGCATTGTAGCACTGGGCCGTGTCGGCGAGAGGGCTGCGACGACCGCCTGCAGCTCTTGCGCCATGCTCAGAGCTTGTGACTTGTAGATACGAGCGGCGGCAGCGTCAGCGTGCGATTGGGCAAGGGCCGCATCGCGCTCGTCGACTAGCGCCGCATGCGCCGCATTCCACTTTCGTGACGGCGAAGGATGGGGTGCCAACTTGACGGCTAATCTGTTGAAGGAGTCACTTCGGGCCAAAGCACCCCCGAGGGTTGTCGCCCCGAGCCTCGAGGCCACCCGCGCCAAGGGCGACTCTGCAGGCGTCAAAGCACGCTCCTCCGACTCTCGAAGCTTGAGCTTCCACAGCGCTGCTGCAGCCGAAGCAGCCGAGCCCGCCACCAAGTGACCCAGATGATGAGCCGTGGCCTGAGGCTGGTCGTCGAGGTTGGCGTCCAGAGCCTCGTCCACACAGCTCGCGCAGACTGTCGCATAGGCGCGCGCGCTCTCCGCCATCGGGTACGCGATGAGCTCGAAGACCGAACCTTCGCCGTCGGCCGCAAGGGCAGCTGCGAAGGCCTCAATGTCAGCCGCGGCCTGCTCGAGCTCTGCCCTTTCTCCTCTCAGGCGCAGCTCGAGCTTAGCGAGCTCTGTGCTCTTCTTCTCGAGGGAGGCGCTCGCCTTCTCGACGGCGGCGGCCGCCTTGGCCCCCTCCCTGCTGCCCGCAGCATGGCCCTCGGTAAGGCGGAGGTCGATCAGCTCGCTTAGCTCGCCCTCGAGCTTGCTCACCTGATTCGCAACCTCGTCGAGCTTCGCTCCGAGCAACCTGGCCGCCTTGTCCTTCCTCTCATACTCCTCCGCCAGTGCCACTTTCCGTTTGAGCAAGACTCGGAACTCTCCGAGCATCGCAACCAGCGCTGTGAGAGCCCTTCTGCAGGCGCGCTCGGCGGCCACATGAGCTCGCTTGCCCTCGAAAGGTACAGCGCGGAGGCTCGAGACGAGCTGTGCGCCTTCGCACTCCTGCGCGAGCGCCTCGATGGTGGCCTTCTCTTGGGCCGGTGCGAGCAGCGTCTCGAGGCTGACCTTTTTGAACTCCTCGATCAGCGCCGCGGACTCCTTGCAGCGGCGCTTGGCCAGCGTCCACTGGACCACATACACGGCGTGGCGCGCTGTCGTCTCCTGTGGCGCGGGGAGCTTGACAGCCGGGCTGTACTCTGTAGGCAGAAGGTCGCCGCAGCGCACTCTTCCCGAGCTGCTCGCCAAGGTGCCGTAGGCCGAGGCGAGCAACTCCGCCGCCTGGCGAAGGGGTCCGCTCTCTGCCTCGCGCCGAGCAGCCGACGCCAATTGCATTGTCACGGGCTGTGCGTTGGTTGCCAGCCACGCAAGCTTCGCGTCGGCATGCGCGATCGCCGCCTCGGCCTCTGTGATCGCCGCCTGTGCCTTCTCGAGCTCTGCCTTTGCTGCCGCCTCAGAGGCAAGGGTGCGCCGCGACGCGCCTCTAGTCACCGCCCCGCGCTTCGCCTCGTCTTCGTGCACGTCTTCCTCGTCAAAACCTCTCGTGTCACCTCGAGTCGCCGTGAGGTTGTCCACGTGGTGAGCCTTATTGAGCCCCTTATGGAGCCGTCCGAGCTGTGACTGCATTCTGTCTCGCCACAATCTCCCCCTGACAAGCGCCTTGTTCGCCGACTCCTTGGCGTCGCTCGCGTCGCGTACCGACAGCTCGAAGGCGTAGATGTCCCCGAGGCCTCGATTGCAAATCGCCGTCGCCTCGTCGCGCAGATAGATGGAGACGACCGCGCCAACGGCTGAGCGCTCCGCGGCAAGGAGCTCCTCGAGGGCGACCAGCTGCGACGCGGCGCGGTAGATCAGCTCACTGCTCGCATCGCCGCCGCAAAAGGCCTCGTGGAGGCACCACTCAGCCATCGCCGGGAGCACGAGCTGCAGCGCCGACCCCCTCCTTTTCGAGGTGTACATGGCGGCGGTGGCCTCGATGGCATCCCGCAGTCGACGCAGCGAGAACTTGGCGTCGGTAACGCTCGGGTCGATCGGCATACCGAGCACCTTTTTGTCGTGCGCCTTGTCGGGATCTTCGGCGAAGAAGGAGGAGACCGAGGCGGTTAGGGCCGAAGAGCACGCGATGGTCACGGGCCGAGCTCGAATCTTACGAATCGTCTCGGTGCGATGGACTAGGCGCCTCAGCTGCACCTTGCCACGTTTGCTCTGTAGGCAGATGACGAGTCGGCGTCGGCCGCACCAACAAGCGGCCGCGAGCGCCGCCAAGACCAGCGCGAGCAAGATGAAGAGCACAGCGTTGGCTGGGAGCTCGTTTGGGGCAGAGGGGGGTGGCGGCGGCGGTAGTACGACGGTGACCGTGGCGGTGCTATTTTGCACGATGGCCACGGCTATGGCTGACGACACATTGACCCCAAGGACGCTCGTGGCTTCTTCTGGTTGCAAGGCAGTGAGGCGCTGCACTCGCAACGCGATGACGTCGTACGCTGCCTGCGCGCCCGCCAGCGCCTGCGAGTTGGGGATGACCAGCGTTGCCACCACCTGAACACTCGCTGCCGTGAATGTAAGGTGAAGGTGGCAATGCGGTTCAGAGCAACTCAGATATTCTGTCAGCTCACCAGCCAGCGCCTCGCGTTCAGCGTTAGAAAAGTCTTCGAGAGTGCCCGCGATGCTAAAGGCCAATGTCACCGTAGTTGCCTGCACTCGTACGTAAACTGCGCCTCGGGGCAGTGATGGAGGTGGCGGCGACGGTGGTGGCGGCGATGGACGTGGCGGTGATGACAATGGCGGTGGTGGCGACGGCGGTGGTGGCGATGGACGCGGCGGTAACGGTGGTGGTGGTGACGGCGGTGGTGGCGACGGCGGTGGTGGCGACGGACGTGGCGGTAACGGTGGTGGTGGCGACGGTGGTGGTGGCGACGGCGGTGGTGGCGACGGACGTGGCGGTAACAGTGGTGGTGGCGACGGTGGTGGTGGCGGCGGTGGTGGCGACTGTGGTGGCGGTGACGGAGACGGCGGTGCTGGTGGTGGCGGAGACGGAGGCGCTCTCGATGGACAGGGCGACGACGGTGGGGGCGGCGATGGTAGTGGAGGCAGTGGCGGCGGTGGTGATGGAGGAGGCGGCGAACATGGTGGAGGAGGTGGTGGCAGCGGTGATGGTGAGCTGCCGAAATCGCCGCTGCTCACATCACCGCTGCTCATGTCGCCTAACACGTCGCCCGAGGTATACGGCGAGGGCGAGGTCATGCTACTCGTGAGTGAGCGCGCGGGTCAATTGGCGTACGTGCAAGAGCGCAGCTGCGAGTTGGCAGGACAGGCAGCTTCTATTGCGTATTGATCGTGAGTGAAGTGCGAAACAGTGAGGTGGAAGGGTGATGATATGACAAGTATGATGCATGCGTTCTCGCAGCGCAGCTCGATCGACACCGCCCACGCGGAAAGGACCCGACAGCTCCACAGATCGGGATTTCCGCTTCCCGTGTTCCGCCCCGGGTGTGAACGTGAAGGCATTTCCGCCGCTCAAATCAAGATGGAGGCGAACCGTCGGCGTCGTTCCGTCGCCTTTGCGGTCGCGGAGAACCCACGGAGCGCGCGGAGCTCCCGGCGATCGGCAGCAGAGGAGACCACCGACTCGGACGTAGCCGCTGCGGCACCCGCGACGGGCGTGCGCAAGGAGGCCCCTGCGTCAGCGCAAGCTGCGCCGTCGTGGGTCAAGAAGCGTAGGAAGGTTGACACAACGGCTGGTGCGGCTGGAGCGGGCCAGGCTGGCGCACCATCGTCTGCCGCCGCCTCCGCAGCCGATATTTCCACTCCCGCCCCGGCGGCCTCGAGGGATCGCTCTGCCCTCGCCGACACAGTCCGCATTGCTGCAGCCGTCGCCGCGGCTCCTGTGGCTCCCGCCGTGGCTGCCATGGCATCAACGCCGGCGGCTGCGGACCCAGCGGAGCATCAAGCTGTCGCTCCGCCTCCCTCTGTGAGACGCACCGTCCCAGCCGCGCCGCCGTCGCCGCCATCAATGCTGGCAAGTGTGCCCTCCGAAGTGCTGCATGCGCTGCTCGAGGTGTGCGACGAGTTCACGGCCGATGAGCACGCACGGCGGCTCCCAAATATGGACCTAGCTCTGCATGCGTGCCGGATGGAGCTGCAGCGCCTCGGCGTCACGCACGCGCCACCGCCGAACGAGGCGGCAGTTCGCCTGAGCGCAACAGAATCTCAGCTGGCAGCGCGTGTCCACGACCTCGAGGCGGCACTGCGGCAATGGGATGCGGCGGCGGCGCCGGCCTCCGCGCCCGTGCCCACCCCGGCTGGCGCGCTCGAAGCCCAGAACGCCAACGCGTCCGTGCTGTCGCTGCTGCCCGAGGTGCCCCCAATCCACGCACAGCTCGCTGAGCTAGGCGTGCTTGCAAGCCTGTGCACCGCGCAGGTGGGCTCGGTGGTACAGCAGACGATGGAGGTCGCGCGCCGTGCCCGCAAGGAGCGCGAGCAGCTCGGCCGCGCCGCGAACCAGTTCATCTTCCGCGACTACATGCATGTCGACGAGCCCAAGGGCCTCATCAAGGGGCTCCTCGGCTGATGAACGGCCCCATCAAGGGGCTCCTCGGCTGATGAACGGCCCCATCAAGGGACTCCTCGGCTGATGAACGGCCCCATCAAGGGGCTCCGTGGCGGCTCCTTGGCTTCAGTGGCTCCGTGGCTTCAGAGGCTCCGTGGCGGCTCCTTGGGGCTCCGTGGCGACGCCACAGAACTCTAAGCGGGCGCTCCGAGCGGGCGCTCAGCGCCGATGCATGGCAGCATGGGGCGTGGCGCGTGTGTCTCGCAGGGGCGTGGCGAGCTACCACACACGAGTCAGGGAGGTCCTCTCAGGATTCCTCCGTGTAGTCTGTAGAGCGGTGTGCATGGTCGTGTCCGACTGGCGACAAGAAAGTACAATTGAGGCCGCGGGTCTCGGGAGGGGGTCGGCGCGGGATACGGATTACGGTTACGGACACGTAATCACTAATCTTCACATTGTGGCACACAAGTATATCTGGGGTACCTCAGGTTGGCAACCTCAGGTTCGGGGATCTTTTATTATACACCCCTCCCGCCACGCGCCCGCGCGGCGATACGTGTAGCCGCGGGTACGCAGCTCGCCCACCTGCCACCAGGCGGCAGCCAGTCACGAGCAGTTTAAAACAATCAAACCCGAAAACGCTGCTGGCGTGGGCGAGAGAAGCCGTTCATGAGCTGAGCAGTACAGGGTGCTTGCACGTGGGGCACGCCTCTGACCGGCCTAGCCACTTATCGATGCAGCAGGAGTGGAAGCAGTGCATGCACCCCAGCACTCGGCACTCGTCCTTGTCCTCAAACTCGGCGATGCACACGGCGCACTCGAAGCCACCAAGAGCGCTTTCGCCGCCGAGGAGAAAGCCTCGCGCTTCGTGGAAAGGGCGCGAGGGGAGTGTCGCGTCGAGAGAGGCGAGCTTGGCGCCGCTGATCGCTGCAGGGGCGGGCGCCGAGACGTATCCACCACCATGCGTCTCTTCCAACGAGCGAGCGAGCGCTGTCATGAGCTCCTCCTCCTCGGTGGCCTCGCGCGCCGCCACCGCCATGCGCATCTGCATGTTGAGCTCCTCGATCACCTCGATGAGGTAAGCCTGCCGTCGGATCGTCATGAGGATGCGAAGCCGCTCAGCATGCGCCTGCTCTGCAGGCTCCTCGTCCGCATCCGTGCTGGCCATCGACGGGCTTGGCGCAGGCGCAGCCGTTGTCACGCCCGAGGCACTCGCGCTCGCGCTCGCTTGAAGCCTTGGTGCCTCTCTCGCCGAGCGCGCAGCAGCCTCTGCTTCTCTCGCCGACCGTGCAGCGGCATCAAAGCGGGATGTGCTCGCCACGGGCGGAGCGGCAGAGGCAGCGGGTACGGCTGATCCTGATGTCGTTTGCGTGCATGCGGCTGGTGGCTCGTCCGGATCCTGCGTCGTCTCGGAGGCTGCCGCCGCCTCTGCTAGTCGCCGTGAGGCAGCAGTGGGTACTGGCCGTCTTGAAGTACCATGGGCAGTGGCGACGCTTGTCGTACTTGAAGAGGCGCCGCCTCGTCTGCTACTTTCGAGCACAGGTGATAGCTCTTCGCCGCCCAACAACCGTCCGCGCAGTGCTTGCCGCTCGGCAGCAGTGGTTCGTAATGGATCTGAAGAACTGGCTGGCGTCGTCGACGCCGACGCAGGACTTGCTGAGGAGGATGCTGGCGTTGCCAAGCTGCTGGGCTCATTCAGGGACTGTTGCAATAACGCTTGCGCTGCACGAGCTGGACGGCTTCGAGAGGCTACCACAGCGGGCCTGCTGGCTTCAGAGGCTTTGGTGGCTTCAGAGGCTTCATGGCGAAGCGCGCGGACCATCCGCGAAGCCGCAAGGCTGCGTTCCGGCATGCCCTCGTGACGACCACAGAGGGAAGGAAGACAAGGAAGTCCGGGCGCCGTTTCCCAGGGGCAGAGTGGCAGCAGTTTCGTCGCGCCTGCACCCGCAACCACAAAGTCTCATCGGACGGCCCCGCACCCCTCGGTCAACTCAAGTACTGCCTGGCCAGGCTGGGGCAAGTCAACCCCCCCCGCGCTCCAAACCACAGTCTCAAGCTCTCAACGGACGGCTCCGCACCGGGTGCGGGGGGGTTTCCTATCCTTTTTGGGGGGGGGTTCCTATCGGATACGTATCCTGATGTATTTTGATGTATCTTGCATGTATCCTGCATGTATTCTGAAGGATACATGTATCCCTTATGTATCCTGATGTATCTCAAATGTATTTTACATGCTCTGTTACATTCCAAGAGAATACATGTATCCTTCACATTGTGCATGTATGTTACACGTATCCCAAAGGGCGCTTCCTTGGTGGCACACTGGATACATGTCAAGATACATTAAGATACATCACGATTCGTGTATCTTGGATTCTTCATCAGGATACATCAGGATACACCGAGATACAAAATCACGATACATGTATCTTGGACGCGTCATGACGAATACATGTGGGATACATGCAAGGATTTATGCGGGATACATGCGGAATACATGTATCTGCAGTGGTTCCAGGATACATAGAGGATACATGCGGGATACATCAGGGATACATCATGAGAGACATGTATCTCAAATGTATGCAGAGAGGTACGTATCTGAGGTGCAAGATACATG
>Ga0210248_101445_pt1 | contig 17923 bp, 11 predicted proteins | sample ChrtobMetP3_32mM_FD_155493 | JGI IMG/M metagenome (GOLD analysis project Ga0210248, IMG submission 155493) | Chrysochromulina tobin associated microbial communities from unialgal haptophyte culture, Seattle, Washington, United States - P3_32mM | ecosystem: Host-associated > Algae > Haptophytes >...
CGAGCATGTATGAATAGGAGAGCCAAGACGTGAGGCAATGCAATCATTGCAATCTGGGCGGCGAAAGAGATGCGCTATGGCGTATTGTCGCACATGAGGGTCATGTAGTCAACGTCGGGGAGCTTCTTTGCGACGAGGAATCTGAAGGTCGTGAGCGTGAGCAGCACAGTCACGGAGACATTGAGGCGGTCGCCACTCCGGATGCTCTGGCCGTATGAGCTGAGGAGGCTACTGGTGATGATCCAGCAGGGTAGGACGACGTTGTTGATCCAGAAGCCCGACTGCGAAAGAAGACGTCGGGGAACGTGAACTGACCAGTGGTCATCAGGGGTCATCAGTGGTCAACAGTGGCACTTACCTTGCGGCGCACGTGCACCGAGATTTTAAGGACCGAGAACTCAGCACATGAGGTGGAGTCTCCCTGTAAAAGAAGACATTGGTGAATGTGAAGTCATCAGGGGTCATTAGTGGTCATCAGGGGTCATCAGTGGTCATCAGTGGCACTCACCTTATCGGTCTTTCGGGCGTCGAAGAAGACGCCTTTGGACAGCCGGTACCCATTCATCATCGCGAAACTCTGCGAGCCGACCAAGACGACTTCGTCAATGGGGGTCATCAGTGGTCTCAGTGGCCATCAATGGCCATCAGGATAGGTACCTGCGAGCCGACCGAGACGACGCTCTTGTCCTCGACCTTACCACCACTATGCTTCTGCAGCTTAACCCCATAGAGCTTCCAAGGCGGCGGCTGCTGCTCGTCGGCCGGCGCAGACTCCTTGTTCATGGGCCAGCCCGCCTGTACCTGATGAGGAAGATCATCAGAGGTCATCAGAGGTCATCAGAGACATCAAGTCGCCGAGTTCGTACCTCGATCGTGAGCATCTGCTCGTCTATCGGGAACTTGCGTAACGAGGCCTCGCGCATGTTGAAGACTCCTGATGAGAGAGGTATCGTAGGTCAATCAGAGGTCAACAGAAGTCAATCAGAGGTCAACAGAAGTCAATCAGAGGTCAATCAGAGGCCTCGCGCAGGTTAACGCACCCTGAAAGATTGATCTCCATTTCACCGTCGGCTCGTCCACCGTCCATTTGGAGAGATCGTAGCTGATGAGGGAGGTCATCATTGGTCATCAGGGAGGCTATCAGTGGTCATCAGAGGCAACTCGGCTACGTACAACTCCTCCTTGGTCTTGGGCTCCTTCGCGCGGTTCTTGAAGGTGATGCGCGGCGTGAAGAGCTCGCTGTTCTCGCTGCCGTCGTGCTGCAGGATTACGAACTTGTTGTAGGTGCATTTTTTTTCTACGATCCGGTCGCCCAGCTTATAACCCGCCGCCAGCATCTCATACAGGATGGGCGAGCGGTCCTCCCACGAGGCCTCGAACTTGATGAGCGCCTCAAAGGTCTGACTTTTCGCAAAGTCGTGGGGGTTCAGGTTTTGGATGGCGCAGCGGATTTGGATCCGATGGCGCTTGAGGTCCGCGATGCGCTCGGCAATCTCCGCTGCCTCCTTCTCCGCCTTCTTTGTGGCCGGGGGCTTCTTGGCTTCTGCCTTTGCGGCCTCCATGTCGGCCTTCTTCTTGGCCTCCTTCTGTGCCTTCTTCTTGGCCTCCGCGGCCTCGTCGGCCTTCTTCGCAGCCTCCGCGGCCTGCTTGTCGCCCGCATCGAGCCCCTTCTTCCAGTCTTCGAGTCGCCTCAGCTCCTCCTCCTCTTCGGGGGTGAGATGGCTCATCGGGGACGAGCTTGGCGTACTCGAAGGCGCGGTGTCCTCGGACGGAATACCTTCCTCCGCCAATTTCATCGCGGCTACCAACTGGCTGCGGCGAAGAGCAACGGTGACGCCAAGCTCAGTCCAGGCAAGAGCGTCGAGTTCTTGAAGGACACGCCCATTCACGCCCGCCGCCTTGGCTGCCTTCGCGATCTTTGGGTCGATGCCCTTGAGCCATTTCTCCACCTTGTCCTTCGACCAGTCGTTGAGTGGATTCCGCTTTGCGCTCTCGTGGGCCACATGCACGTCTTGCGACGGCAAACTGCCAGCAACCGAGGAGGGAGTCGCTTCGATCGCTTCGATCGCTGGAGCACCGCCAGACGTGGGAATCAGAGGCGATTGGGACTCCCGAGGGATTCTAGTAGATGACTCGTCCATTGGGGAGCGTCGCTCTGCCAGCGGCGAGGAGGGAGTCATGCGCGCTGGAGCCGACCCTGTGCGCACAGGGTTCCTCAGATTTTGAGCGGAATTCCTCCGATCGTCCAGGTGACCCAGGGTGGACGGCGGCGGCGAGGAAGGAGTCGTGCGTGCACGGCCATTTCTAGAGGACTCGGCCATGTGCGTCCGTGTGTCAAATTCGCGAATTTTTTGGCAGCGCCCAAAAATATCACGGGACACGGTTCAAAAACACACCCAGTCCGCCAGTCGGAACGGACAATTGTACTTGTACATGTACCGGTCTTACTTGGTTGGTGGGTTTGGATGGATGGTGGTGAGGTTCGTCTGTGAGGTCCGTGTGCCTTTGTGCGCCCGCGTGTCAATTGCCGCGTGTCCCGTGTGTCCCGGCTCCCCCCGGTGTCTTTTGACCGGTCTTACTTTGGCGCGTAAGCCGAGGCGTAAAACACAACCAGGATTTTCAGTCCATCAATCAGTCGCACCCCGGTCCTACACGACGAGCTGCAACACGAGCATTGCCTGCATTGTTGTCCTTCACGACGACATGTATTGATCATGGATTTGAGATTGCGTTCTACGTACTGTCATATTGGTGGAGTCGAGGACTTGCTTTTTTTTGTTTTTTTTTCAGCATGTGTTGGTGTGAATACAGAATGTATGAAAGTCCAAGTTACGGCGGCCCACTCCGGCTCCCATGTTCCTCGCGTCCTGCCTCGCGGCGCTCCACACTGATGGCCGACTGCTGCCCATCAGCAACTCTCGTGCCTTGGTCTTCTCATGTGCGGCCCGAGCTAGCGAGGCCATGCAAGTAGCAACAACTCCTTCGGCATCGCTCGCCACACCCGCCGACGAAGGCGCGCGCTATCTCAGTGCCATCCGCGCGGTGCCGCCGCCGTCATCCGCCGCCTTCGATCTGGCGGAGCGCGTGAGCACAGGAACGATCGCGGATGCACCGTGGCGCCACGCCTTCCGTGCGCTCGCTACCAACGCCGCCTTCCTCAAGGAGGGCTTTGGCAAGGCGGCATTCAAGCTCGACGAGCTCTGGCCGTTTGCCATCGGCTCGTTCACCATGGAGGACGTCGAGCGCGACGTGCAGCGGCTTCCGCCGCAATTCGTCGCGAGCGGCGTGCGCCACCAGGGCGGCATCTACAATAAGCCCTTCCAGCCGGGCTTCACATTTGCCGACGTGGACGCAAGGATGGATGAGGCGACGGTCGTGATGCTCAACGCGGGCTTCTGTGTGCCAAAGCTCGCGGCGATCTCGCGCGCCATGCTCGAGGTGACGAGCCTGCCCATCTGGATGAACGTGTACCTCTCCAAACCCGGGCTGTCCACCTCAACCCAGCTGCACACCGATCAGCAGGACGTGCTGCTCGTCCAGACGACCGGCCGCAAGCGCTGGCGCGTGTACCGGCCTCCCCCACCAGAGAGGGCCCCGGCGATGGACCCGTTCGCACGCGGCAAGGGCACGGACCTGATGACGGCCGATCCGGATGCCCTCGTACTCGATACCATCATGGAGCCCGGACAGGTGCTCTACATTCCGGCCGGCTGGCCACACACGACTGACACCCTTTTAGAGCCCGTCGAGGATGCCCGACACGGCGCCATCGCAGCCCAGCAGCCGTCGGTGCACCTGACCGTTGGCGTCGACACGCACCTTTGGAGCCTCTCGTACGCGCATGCACGCCAGCTCGCGCTCGTGCGCGCCGGCCAGCCCGCTACTCTCGCGGGCGGTGCGCCCGTCACGGCGCTGGCGTTGCCCGAGTGGTCGATGCTGCATGCATCTCTACCGGTCGGCTTCCTCGCGGCGACCGAGCTCGCTCTGCTGTGCGGCACGGCCAATGCTGACCAGGCGCCGGCTGCGGCAGGCGCGTCCGCGGCTGGCACGGGCGCTGCGCATGCTGGTAGCGCGGCGGCATCGCCGCCCACGACGACGCTGCTCCCTCTCGAGGTTGTCGAAGCGCAGCTACAGGGGGCCATCAGTCGCCAGCTCGCCGAACGCATGCTCGTCGCTGAGCCTGCGCGGTGGGTTGACAAGGACGCCGCCTCGCTCGCGCGCGAGCTGCAACTGCCCGCCACAGCGCTCCGCTTCATGCAGCACCACCGCGACGTGCTCAGCGTGCAGAGTCGCATGTACATGCGCGCCGCGTCTGAGCGGCCGCGATCTCCGCGCGAGATCGAGCGCTTCATCGAGCTGCTGATGAACGAGATGGACATTCTCGATGGCATCTCCGCCAATCTCATCCGATGGTCCCGTCGGCAGCCTGAGCAAGCTCTGCTCATCGCGCCGCCGAGCGCCGAGATCGCAAGTGCGGCCGGCGGCGGCGCGAAGCCGAAGGCGGGCTTTGGCGGCGCGGCTGCTGCACCGGCGAGCGCCGGGAAGGGTGCGAAGAAGAAGCGATAGGCTTTGCTTGCGATCGGATCAGCGTGTCCCAATTTCACATTACAAGGTATTAGCGCATACTCCAGCCAGCATCGATCCCATCTGTCATCGGGTCATCTCACATGTATGTGGAACGGAATGTGGTTTCGTTTTAACCTCCTGGGACCGTCGCGCCCGTCGCCGCGCGTCTCAGAAAATAAATACACCGTTTTGCCGTTTACGGCGCGCCGCCACACAACCTTACACCGATTGCCAAGTGGCTAATGATAGCCTCCACGCACAACCTTACACAGGATACGCGGGTCGTTGCAGATACAGTCGAGTTACAGTACACACGTGACACGACACCCGCCGTCGCGAAGTCGGAGCACTACACACACACACCCGGACACCCTCGCGCGCAGCCGCTTCGCGGCTCCGCTAAACATACGGTTCCCCCGCTGTGACATACAATAGCCACTCGACGGGCCCACATCAGTATTCAGTTCAAGAAAAGCCTGCCTCCAGGGCTCCAGGAAAGCTCCAGGAAAGCTCCTCCAGGAAGCCTTCATGGCCCGAACTTGAAGCGCCCGCCCTCGAGCAAGGAAGGGATTCACATGATCCTACATGATCCAACCCACATGCTCCGCAGCAAGGCTTGACAGCGACCGAAGCTGCCGCTTTGGAGTGTGGCTGCCCACGATGGCGCTGTCCAGCATCTGGATCCCCAGCACGTGGCTGCCAATCACCTCCGGCGACGAGGCAACGCCCTCACCTCCTCAAGCCAGCGGCGGCTTTGTCAACCGAAGATACTCGACGACGTGTTGCGCTGCCGCGACAGGTTGGCAATATGGGCCGACTCATCGCTCGGATCTGCGAAATGCAGATTCGAGCGGTCCATGTTGTTCAATGCAGTGGCCGGACGCAGGCCGTGGCTCGGTCTCCATTGGGTCTGCGGCGAATCGGCACGATCATCAGAGGAGCCCCTCCCGAAGGACCCCCTGTCCATGCTGCCGCCGCCGCCTCCGTATCCGCCACCGTAGCCACCAGTGGAGCTCGACCGCGCTTCGAGCGCGAACCCCGCGGAATTGGGGCGGTTGGCGCCATAACCGCTGCCACCTTGGTGGCTATACCCGCCGCCGTCGTACCCGCCGCCGCCGCCGCCGCCGCCGCCGCCGCCGCCGCCGCCGCCGCCGCCGCCGCCGAAATCCTGTGTCCGAACAGGCGAGCCGCCACCGCCACGGTCGTGAGTCCCCGTAAAGTAGCCATCATCACTGACCATGTTGTCCTCGACGTAGTTTTTGGGCATCCCGAGCGTCAGCGGCGTGACCTGATCTCCAAAGGGGCCTCTCAGGCCTTGACCCAGCGCAAGTGCCGATTCGACCTGTAGGATCCACACGATCATATCCTCCTTGTTGTGATAGTTCAGGGGCGGCAGCCGATCGCGCCCGACGCCATCGCACAAGTCCAACGCCCGGCTCTTGAGGGAAGCCTTATTGCACCGATCCAGCTGGCCAAAGTTGTACAGTGGGTAAACCTTGCCCTCGAATGTCACCTCTGCCGGCAGCGCGTGGTGGAACCTGTCTATCGACATCTGTCTGAGTCACACTCGCGACGCCCGCTTTCAGGGGCGAGGCTTGCCGCGAGAGCTTCAGAAGACCTCTTTCTCGAGTCGTTTCATTCTGCAAGTCGGGGAAGTTTGGAAACCGAAAAAGGAATTACGAAAAAACAAGAAGATGAGGATGCCGAGCGCTCATCACGACAGAGACGGCGAATTCGTGCGGCCGCCCCCGGGTCAGCCCCTTCGGAACGAGTTATTTCCGCAAGGTTTTTTGCGTGAAAGCACCAGCGCCAGGCCCAGCTCTGTGTGAAACGGCTGTGAGCCGGAGCGTGCTCCGCACTCTCGGATCCATGAAGGCACCAACTCACAGTGAAAAGGTCGTGCCTACGCCAGACGAGGTGCTCTGATGGCTCTACTGACGTTCTACGCGGTTAGCGTGGCAGCGTTCACCATGCCCGGAACTTGCATGCGCGCTGCTGCTGGTCTGCGTTCCAGTGGCCATCCGGTTGCACAGCTCGTTCGCATCCCACGCAATGAGGACGATCCTGGCGACGAGGAGGATGATTACAAGGATGTCATTTTGCAGGTGTCGCAAGTGGCCACGCCTGATGGCCAGCCGCTGTCAGCCACCGGGAGGAGCGTGGCTTCGGTGCAATTCATGATCACCAAGGCGATGCGGCTGCAGCTGCTCTCCCTCGGCTACAGCAGGGAGGAGGTCGATCGCATGGAGCCGCCACGAGCACGTACCATCATAGACGCTGGCATCGCCTCGTCCAAGCGGCCGCAGAAGAAGCCGAAGGCGAAGCGCGATCGCTTCGAGCTGCAGTTCACGTGCAACGTGTGCAACGCGCCCAATAGCCATAGCATCTCTTGGCACGCCTACACCAAGGGGACAGTGATCGCGACGTGCCCAGGCTGCCAGTCATCCCACTTGATCGCCGACCATCTCTCTTGGATCGAGGATGAGTTTCAGACGCTGGAGCAGTACATGGCATCCCGAGGAACGCCCGTCCGGCGACTGGTCACAGATGGTGCGGGTGCGCAGGCTGCGAGCGCAGCGGCCATGGAGTTCGTCGAGGTGGAGGCACTGAGCGCGACAAATGGAACAGCGCCCGGGACGGCGCCATCCGTCGCGGACCTTCGGCGGCCGTGGGCAGGCACTCGAGGCGACGTGGAACGCATCGACGGGATCAGCGACGACCAGGCAAGGCGCATCAGGGATGCGGTGCGTGAGAGGAAGAGACGAAACAGAATCGGGCAGCCAGCGGAGGGCGAGTGACGCATGATCGGCTACACTCCCACTCAGCCTCCACCAGCTACAGGTGCTCCCAGGTGGTGGGGATTGTGGTATTGGCATCATTGGCGGCACGCGGCCGAAGAGTTGTAAAATTGTCACGAGGCGCCCGCGCCCGCACCGTCACGCGTCCCGTCAGCCGACGCGGCGCGCGCGCGGCGCTGTATGCGTTAGCGGTTAGGTACTTTCTGTAGTTACCCGCTGAGGTTCCGCCGCCGATTGCGGATGTCAACATTCACAGGTCGCAGCCCTACACGCAAAGAGACTATAGTTCCGACGGGAGGGATTGTTGAAATGAGCACAAGCTTCCAATCGCTTCAGTGATGACATCATGAAACCAACTTACATTCCACACTGTGAACGATGTGTCACTTGAAAATGCGTTTCACATCTTGCCGGCAACGCCGCCGCGAACGGAAGCGCGCCGTAGCGGGCGACGCCCGATCTGACGCACGAGCTCCTCCTCGCCCGGCGCGTCACGAGGAGGAGAGGCTGTCGTGGCGGCCCACAGCGTGTAGGTGACCAGCTGCGCTGAGCCGCCGGCGAGCTGCAACGGCATCTTGGCCCCCCCAAAGCTAAGGTCGCACTCCGCCCGTCCAAAAAAGGAAGCGTCCACCCCTTGTGGCCACTCGCCGACCCCATTGAAGCCCGGCACGGCGCCCCATCCTTGGAAGAAGTCTGGTTCGATGGGTTTCGTCGAGGTGACGTCCGATCGCATCTGGAGGGCGAGCTGGCGCACGGGTGCACCACCTCGCTCCAAGGACAACGCCGTCGAGAGGACGAGGAGGGCACGCGTGCGCGCGGGCGGCGCGCCGCTCGCGTTGACGAGGTGGATGACAATCAGCTCCTCATCCATAGCCTCGACCAGCTCGCCAACGGTTGGAGGCCGGGCGGCCACGCCTTGCAGCGGCGGCAGCTCGAGTGAGGAGGTGCTCCACACCTGATCGAGCTCGAGCGAGGAGGTGGCAATCATAGGTAATCATAGGCAATCCTAGGCAGCTCGAGTGAGGAGGTGCTCCACACCTGATCGACCACGTAGCGCGTCACATTCCAGGGGCGGCCGCTGCCGCCGCCGCCGTAGCCATAGGTGCTCTCGTCCTTTGCGTTCCCGAAGAGAGGCTCGGCCCACTGTGACAAGCGCCGATTGATGGAGCTGATCATGGCCCACTCGTCCGTTCCGATGGGGGCGCACGCGCCCACACCCTCCCACCACAGCGCCTGTGCACCCCAGATGACCGAAGCGTACGCTGCGAAGCGTGTGAATGAGTCGGACGTGGTGTCGCACGCGCTCAGCGTCACCGCCATTGTCATCGCGTTGGAAGTGTTCACGGCCGCCGCACGCAGCTCGGCGAGGCGTGAGAGCACCGTGTTCGCCACCGCGGCCGGTTGAGCGCCCGCCATGGCGCCCGCCATGGCGCCCGCCATCCGCAGTGGCAGAGAGACGGCCGCAAGAGGCGCGCCGAGCCCTGCGAGGGCAACGGCCGCGCCGACAGTCGGCACCGCGGGCACGAGAGGTAGGAACATGTATCCGACCGCGCGCAGCGCCGCCGCGGCGTCTCCAATGGCAAGCGGCTCTGAAGCGCCGTCGCCGAGCACCGCCCCTCCAAAGTTTGGGTGGCAGCCAAAGTCGGCGACGCTCTGTTTGATCGCGGCTTTGGGCATCGTCGCGGCGACCTTGGGCCTCTGCGTGCTGGGCAAGAGGAGGACTCCAAAGGCGGCGGACAGCGGCAGCGACGCGCTGAGCACGGCGGGATCTGCAGCGAGTGACGCCACATTAAAGCCCGCCTGCGCCCACGCCTCCGCCTCGCGGAAGTCCGCAAAGGCACGCGAGGCCTCCCAGAAAGAGCCGCCGATGAGGAAGTTGGACTGCCAGCCGGCCCAGCCACCTGGCACAGCATGGCGCTCGGCTGCGCCGTTGTAGTTGAAGTCCGCGACTCGGGGCGACATCTGCGGGCACTGCCAGGTCGCATCCGGTGGCCTCAGCGAGATTGCGCGAGGATTCTGGTGCCACTGCCGGACGGCGCGCACTCGATCGGTGCAGCCTGCAATCCGCACGAGCGCGCCGCCTCCGGCCTCAAGCCCCAAGGACAGGCTGTGCTCAGCCGGACGCCACACATGACGCGACGCGACGTTTGCCGACCAGCCCTCGGCATGGCCCTCGATGATGGTCGGGGTACATTCGGGGTGGAGGACCAGCGTCACGGTGCGCGGGCCGAGCGTGGGCGCCGTCGTGGCGTTAAGAGTCTCGGTGCGCAAATCCACCACCATCAGGTAGCCATCGCCATCGTCGCCGCTGACGTTCAGCAGGGACGCGCCCACGAGCAGCTGGTCATCCATGGCGACCACGGGCAGCGTAGGTGCGGGATGCGTCGAATGGTCGCCAATGTTGCCGTACTCGAGAATGTCGGCCGCACCCGGCTCGCCACCCGGGCTCACAAACGGAACCGACGGGCGTCGAATCGCCCCCACGTGTTGAGCAGCCATAAGGAGCTGACCCCACACCGAGAGGTCGGCATTACTCCTCTTGACGGTCTCGTAGATGGCACCCGGCGTGCCGGGGCCCGAGGTCTGATCGGGCGACGGCAGGGTCCAGATGCCGTTGCCCCAGCAGTAGTAATACAAGCCGCGGGAGCCGTACGCGACGGCGCCGTACGCCTGCACGCGCGCGAGCGAGGGGGAGTACAAGACGGGGTTCTGGCCGCCGTCGCCCACGTTGAACAGTCCCCAGGGGGAGAGGCGGAATCGCTCGGTCACCATCGCGTTATCCGCCAGCAGAGCGAGCTGCTCGTTGGTCGCACGGGTCGCGTTGGTCGTCGCCCCCGAGATCATGTAATTCTCGGGAGTGTACATCGGCTGGAGCTGAGCGTACAGCGTGTCGGGACCCTGAGCGCCCGTGTTGGTAATCGGGAGCAGCTGCGGCCAGTGCTCACGCAGGAAATCCACTACCTCCAGCGTCGCTCGATTGTTCGTCACCACGTCGTCGCGAACCATGACTGTATGCAAGTGATCGTCCAGCGAATGGTTTCGCAGCCGCTCCATCGCCCATTTGAGCTCCGGCACCGTGAACTGGCTGTACTTCCGCTTGACCGGGCCGTCTCCGAATGGGTAGTCGGTCAGCCCGCCCATGTTGTCCGCCCCGCCGTAAAACATGTCCTGGAACCGGAGAGAGTTGTTGAAAAACCCCACGTCGTAACCGATCTTGAGACCCAGCTCTTTGAACAGCGGCAAATGGTTCATGATGCACCCGAACGCATCGTCGTAGGAGGCGGGATTGGGGATGGTCCCATTCGCCTGGCAGCCCGACGCTATATTGCCGGTGTCCAAGTAGTTGAAGTGCGCCGCCACATACTGATGAATGACGTTCAGGGTGGGCGGCCACCAGGCGCCGATGAGGAACTTGTCTTGCAGCGGGCTCTGCCAGTGATCCCAGGGCGACCTGCACGGGAGCTGATACGCCATGAGCGGCGTCCGGGATGTGCACAGAAAGTTGGAGTGCTCCGTGGGCAGCGAAGGCGCAGTGGGCCATACTCGGGCAGACATTGCCGTTCACGTTCACGTTTAATTGCCCGCTCGGCAAGACGCACAACCAGGCGCGTGAAACAACACCGCCACATCCACGATACAATGCACAAAATATGCTTAGAACGACGCTTTACTCTCCTGGGCATCGACGCCCGCATTTTCCCGTCATGGCGCGCATTCTGGCGCGGACTGTGGGCGGCGTCGGCGCCCTCGGCGCCGCGGTGTACGCTCTTTCGCCGGCAGACGCGAATGGCAAGCGCTCGATGGCACTTGGGCTCGCTCGCCTCGACGATGCCGTACGTCCGGCCCTCGCTTCCGTGCTGCCTGCGGAGGCATTCATTTGCTTGTACTCGGCCTCGCGCACACCCTTCATCCATGCACTCAGCGCCGCGCCCATCAGCAGCGCACCTGCGTCGCCATCGGCGTGCGTACGTGCGATGGGCCTCTCCTTCCGCAATGATCTGGGCAACGCCGCTGGACTGGACAAGGACGGCTCGCTTCTCGACTTCAACTACTCTCTGGGCGCCGGCTTCGCGGTCGTCGGTACAGTGCTCAGCGAGCCTCACACGGGCAACGTGTTCAGCTTCTTCGGCGGGCTCTGGAAGGGCAACGTGTGGACGCCGCTCCCGCTCTCGGGCGCTGCGCTCAACTCTCTAGGCCTGCCGTCCAAGGGTGTCGACGTGGCGCTCGAGAACATCGCATCCTTCCGCAGCCGCAATGGCGTGCCACCGCAGAGCCCGGACCGCCGGGCGAGCGGCGGCGCCAAGGGTGCGACCAGCAGCTCCGCCGCCATGCCCTCGGCCGCTGCTTTCCCGATCGGAGTTTCGATCATGGGCCACCCCGCGCACGCCACCGACCCAGCGAAGAAGCAGCAGGGCGTCCTCGAGTGCGTGCGGCGTTCCATCCCGCTCGCGGACTTCATTGAGATTAATGAGTCGTGCCCGAACGTGCACCACGGCGGCGGCGGCGAGCATGCGACGGAGGAGCTGCGCGCGCGCCTGAAGGGTGTCGTGGCGGTGCGCGATCAGCTCGACACGGAGCTCGGGCGACGCGTGCCCATTCTGGTCAAGATGGGGGACCTCGGCGACCCGAAGGCGACGGTCAAGTTCCTGGCGGGCCTGGGCATCGACGGCGTCGTGGCGCTCAACACCCAAAGGAACTATGCTGCATTTGAGCTTCCTAATTTGGATCGGGCGATTCTCGAGCACTACACGCACCGATACGGCGGCGGCCTGAGCGGCCCCCCGATTGCGCAAGTCTCGATCTCACAGGTGAAGGCGGCGCAGGCGGCCGTGCGAGAGCTGCGGCTGGACGGCGCCTTCACCGTGATCCACGTGGGTGGGCTGCAGAGCGCCGAGGACATGCAGCGCAGCCGCGCCACCGGTGTCGAGCTACGCCAATGGTACACAGGGCTGATGCACGGGCTAGCGCAGCCGGAGCCGTACTCGCTGTACGCGCGGGTGACGGCGTTGAAGTAACTCGTAGCACGGGTGCGGGCGAGCAGCCTTGCCATCGGTGTGAATTCACAGGCGCGAGCAGCCTTGTCATCGCGTCGCCAACCCTTAGGTCAGCACAGAGCACAGCGTGCTTCAGCGGGCATCTGGCAGCTGGCAGCAGACTTGCATTGAAGATAAGATGCGGTGCGGGCGCCCCTCTGCGTTCTCTGTGCCGCGGTGTGGGCCCGGTTACCCGGTTGCTCTGTCTTCACACAGCTCAGACGCCGCTGGTCGGATGCGACCTTGGGCGGCAGGGCGATCACCCGATCGATGACGCGTCCTTTTGGTCGACACGTTTGCGACTTTTTACAAGACCATAACGCGCGATAGAGTTGCGTGGCATTCACAGTCACACCTTCATCCGGGTCGAGGGTTCCGTTGCGCAGAAAAAGCCGAAGAACAAACCCGTCATGGCCGACGAGGACATGGCCGAGGCGCCGCCACCTACCTGGCGCGCCCATCTCTTCTCGGTCTTCGCACCCGAGGGCTACAATCTTGCTCCTTTGCTCCAGGAGATTGGCGGCGGCTCGCGTCCCCGCATTGTTGTTGTCGACGTTGCCGCGCTTTCGGGCGGCTCCGCGGACCCTGAGGCGGTCGCGAAGGCTCTCGCGACCAAGGTTGCGAATGACAAGGTGGCCGCCGTCGATGCCAAGAAGGCCGCCATCGCCGCCGCCGCCGCCGCCGCCGCCGAGGCCGCCGCCGAGGCCGCCGCCGCCGAGGCCGCCGCAAAGGCTGCAGCGGAGGAAGCTGGCGTGCCATACGTGCCGCCTGCGTCTGCGCCTGCGGCCGCGCCAGCCGCGGTAGAGCCGCCCTTCGACTCGCCGCCGCCCGTCGAGAAGGCCGCCGACGCGTACTATCTGCTCCAGAACTTTCCGCGCTCGGCGGCGGAGGCAGCCGCGCTCGCCAAGGAGGGCGTGGTCATCGACACGTTTGTCGCGTTTGAGATGGACTCGGAGTGCCTGCGCGTGTGCAAGGGCGAGCCGCCTCCCGTGCCCGCCGAGGGCGAGACGGAGCTGCCACCGCCTACGCTGCTCGAGCCGACCGCCCTGCAGACGGAGCTCGCGGCCCTCATTGGTGTCGAGGGCTCCGGTCTCGAGCAGGCAGTGCTGCTCACACTCAAAGGCCTCGCGCCCGATGAGTGGAACACGCCCGCGGCCGTCCTGAGCCGCCTCTCCGCCCTCACGTGCGCTCGCCTCCCCCCCCCTTCCCCCTCCCCAATCTGCCACCCCCCTTCCCCGCTCGCCTACGATCTTCTGACCGCCCGTCGCTCGCACCCCATCCCTTCGCTTTCGCGCGCGCAGCTATGCGGCGGCACAGAAGCTGTGCATGTACGAAGATTTCCATCTGACGCTCTCGCCCTCGATCGCCGTGCCGACGGCCGAGGGCATGCCCGACATGAGCCACTACAACCACCTGCTCGCGTCCGCGCCAATGCATGCACTCGGGCTGCCGTACTTGCTCGACTGCCTAATCGAGCAAGTTGTGCGAACGCATGCACCGCCCGACATGGCGTCCAACCTGGCACTGGCCGACTCCGATGCCGAGCTGGAAGGCATTGCGGCCTTCCTCCAGAGCGCCACGTCACTTGCAAGCGCGGCGCCCAAGTCGGCGATGCAGTTGGCAGCCGAGGCGGCGACCAAGGCGGCGGACGCGTCGGCCCTCGTGCCCACGCACGACCACGTCACCGAGCGCCTCTACCGGCCGCCTCCTTTTGGGCTCGCGCCCACAGCTTCCTCGGGCGACAAGGCCGCCGCTATCGAGCGCAAGATCCTCGGCCTCCTGCCCTACCCGGGCAAGGGACGCCGAGGCATGCCTTCGGAGGACGCCGCACTTTCAGCTGAGGAGCGTGGCGCCGAGCGCACCGAGCTGCACCACTTTTCGCAATTCGCGCCGCCGCAGGTGAGTCAAAGCCCCCCCCCCCCCCCCCCCCCCCCCCCCCCCCCCCCCCCCCCCCCCCCCCCCCCCCCCCCCTCCCCCCCCCCCCCCCCCCCCCCCCCCCCCCCCCCCCCCCGACGGCTGCTGAGCCCCGTCTCTCACTCCCACCGCGCTTACCGAAGGCTGCTGAGACCCCCATGCCTCTTGAGCCCCCCACCCCTCGCGCTTCTCTTCTCTCAGGTGGACGCGGCGATGCAGCTGCGTGCGCTCGCGCGCATGTGCAATGCCAACGACCCGTACCGCGGGCTCCAGTCGCCCGGCTGGGTCCTCGCCGATCGGGTCTGGTTGGAAGAGCTCTCACCCGAGACCCTCTCCCAGGTAATGCTCGATGCGAGCGCCACCTCGGCACCGTACAAGGCCCTCTCGTCGTATCACGCTCGCGACGACGTGATGCTGATCGCGCAGCACCGTCCGGTGCCCGCGGAGCGCGTCGAGTCATGGTCACGCCGCTGCCCACTCACCGACCTCGTCGAGCGTAAGTTTGGTGCGTGGCACGAGTGGCTCATGAAGGGCCAGGCGCCCGACGTGGTGCCGGCGCCGCCCATGCCTCCGTCCGTCTTCAACGTCAACGAGGGGCGCGTCGTCGGCGCGGCGCTCTACAAGGTGGACGAGGCCAAGGTGGACTTGTTCGAGACGGCCACCCTGCTCATGCCCTCCGATCACACTGTCGTGAGGTATGCCCCCTCGGGCGCGGGCCACCTGCTGAGCCTCTTCTTCCGCCACGGCGGGTACGTGGCCATGCGCAAGCCGATCACGGCGGACTCGTGCGAGCTCGCGATCTCGTTCGCCGACGGCGCGCGCGCGGCCGTCGACATCCCCGACGAGGCCGAGGGCACCCAGTACGGCGTCGCGTACGGCGGGCACGACGGCGTGCAGGTGACTCTCGACGTGCTCGGCGTGACGCGCATGATGCCGCCGCCCCCGTCCGCCGACGCGCCCAGCCGGCCCACCCCCGCCGCGAAGCTCACGCTGACCGGCTTGGTCGCCTCGGGCGTGCCCGACGCGGCGGCGCGCCCCGACGGCGGCGACGTGTATGTGCGCGTGACGGCGCTCGAGGCGACGCCGCCTCCGGGCGTTGAGCTCGCCGCGAGCTCGGCCGCCGTGCCGGTGGTCGCCTCGGCCGGCGCGCCCGTGAGCTTTGGCGACGCGCCGCTCGTGCTCAGCCTGCCTGCAGGCACGCCGCGGCCGGTGCGCCTGCTCGTCGAGCTGTGGGATTCCGACGCCGCCTCGGGCGGCACGCCGATCGCGAGCGCCGTGCTGGGCGCGAACGTGCTGCCTGCGTCAGGCTCGGGCATGGTGTACGACGCGCCGCTCGCCGCGCGGGCCGAGGGGGCGTCGCCTCTGCTCGTCACCTTTTGCATGGCGCTGGCTGACGCGCCGACGCTCAAGCCGGCGCCCGCCCCGCCCGAGACGGCGCGTACTGTGCTCGCGACCGGATCGGTCGCGGTCAAGTACGCCGACGGCACGATCAAGTGCCTGCTGCGCGACGGCAACTTGTGCGAGCGCAGTGCCACCGGCCCGCTCGCGAACGTGTGGGTGGTTACGAACATGAACGGCCTGCGCGTGGGGACCAAGGACGACGGCACAGAGCTCTTCGTGCCTCCGGTGAAGGTGGCTTCGGCAACGGACCCCACCAAGCACCACGTGATGACCACGCGCGGCGACGGTACGCTCGTCGTGTCTCGTTCTGACGGCTCGCGCCTCGTCCAGTTCGCCGACGGCACCACCATTGACTCGTCGGCGGAGGCCGTCAAGTTCGGCGACCGCGGCGAGGTACGTGTCAACTGCGAAGGCTACCCGCCGGTGCGCCTCGCCCTCAAGCAGCTCGAGGTCGAGATAAGCTGCCTCGACGGCACGATGCTCAAGGCTGAGCTCGCGAGCGTGGCTGCGCTCGGGTGCGTCAAGCTCAACCACCTCGACGGCACCGTGCTTAAGCTCACGTCGGACGGCAAGACGTCCTTGTTCCCGGCGCCCCTTGCGTGGGTCGAGAACGCCGACGGCAAGAGCGGCGTGTACCACATCGACCTGGCCTCGGGCGTCATGTACACCAAGGACCCCGCGGGCTCCACCTTCAAAGCGGGGCCCGGGGTCGACGGCGGGCATGACGTCGACCTGGTGATGACTGACGACCTCGCAGCGAGCCTCGAGGATGCCTCCGACGGCGATGCGGCCGCCGCCAAGCCCGTCGACGAGGACAACCCCGACTGGTCGCACCCGCCGCGCCTCTTCGTAGTGCGTCCGGACGGATCGGGCGTCGAGCTGCTCCGCCAGGGCGACGTGCGCAGCTTCGTCAAGCAGCGCGAGGCCGAGATTGAGGGCGGCACCGCCATGCTGCTGCGGGAGCCTCTACCGTCCGAACCCTCCGCGGAGGTCTTCACGTACGTGTGGCGCGACTGGATGCAGATGCACCTGGCGTCGCTCGAGGCGGAGCGTCGCGAGTCCGATGCGATCTCGCTCCTGGGCTACCAGCCCAAGGTCGACGCGCCTCCGGCCAGCGTGACCACGCTCCACTTCCGCCGTCTTCTCACCCGCGAGACGCTCAACGAGCCGAATCGCGAGAAGCTCGAGATCGAAATCTCGAACATGAACCACTACCGCGAGCAGGAGGAGATCAAGGCGCATGAGCTGCACGTGACTGACATCCGCACGGAGGAGGAGAAGGCCATGGAGGCCGAGGCCGCGCGCGAGATGCTCAAGGTGCGTGCTTTGCGCCGCCGCCGCGCGTCGGCGCTCGAACCCGCGCGCGCCAGCGGCGTGCAGAGCGGCCGGATCTCGAGTCGGGGCCGCCTGCCATGCCGGAGGGTCGCCGCCAGGGTGCACCTCCGGCGGCGGCCCTCGTCCGTGTCTCGGGCCTTTCTGTGCGCCGCTGACGCGCGTGTCCCCCCCCCCCCCCCCCCCCCCCCCCCCCCTCTCCCCCTCCCCCCTTTTGCCCCCTCCCCTTGGTTGGTCCGTGCGCGCGTATCCGTCGTCACTCGTCCGATGGGTTTCGTCACTCGTCCGCTCGCTCTCGTCCGCCACGCTGCCGCCACCGCCATCAGTTGTACGCGCTTCAGCCGCTCGTGGGGGCCGATGGGCGCCACATGCGCGCGCCCGAAGGGAATCCAGCGATCCCGGGAATGGCGTGACGTATCTCGGGACGCATCTCGGGGAATCCACGTATCCCGGCAAGGGCTTGTGGCTGACGCGGCAGCCTCTCAGGGGGCTGAGGGCGTTGGCCCGAAGGTGGGGCACTGGCGTCGGGCGCTGTCATGGGCGCTGGCATGGGGTCTCTCGCAGCATAGTGTAGGTCCGAGGGACACGTCGAGAAGATGGGAAGGGAGAGGCAAGGGAGAACGATGCATGCGAGAGAGGCGTGGCAAGGGCACCCGCTGCCGCGCGCGCGCGTACCCAAGCGGCGGGAGGAGGACGCGTGGGAGGGCGCGTGGTGACCTCCCGTGGTGACCGGTGGTCGAGTGCGCAGTGGCCCGTGTGGCGAATGAGACTCTCTCCGCACTCTCCAGTCCCCCCGACCGTCTCACGAGGCGCGCGCGTCGGGTTGTGTCGCGTCGTGTCGAGCCCTTGGCCTTGGTCCCCCCTCCCCCCTCCCCCCTC
>Ga0210248_101449_pt1 | contig 17894 bp, 12 predicted proteins | sample ChrtobMetP3_32mM_FD_155493 | JGI IMG/M metagenome (GOLD analysis project Ga0210248, IMG submission 155493) | Chrysochromulina tobin associated microbial communities from unialgal haptophyte culture, Seattle, Washington, United States - P3_32mM | ecosystem: Host-associated > Algae > Haptophytes >...
GGCGGGCCGGGGGGTTGCCGGTTCGGCGGTGGGCCTGGCGGCGGGCCGGGGGGTTGCCGGTTCGGCGGTGGCCCTGGCGGCGGGCCGGGGGGTTGCCGGTTCGCCGCTGCTGGCGGGAGCCCTAGAGGCGGGCCGGGAGGGCGGTGGCCGTCGGGCAACGCGACGCCCGTTTCGGGTGGTGGCGCGGCGCCCGGTGCGACCGCCACACCCGGGGGCAGTGCGATGCCGGGAGGCACGTCCTCCTCCTCCTCCTCCTCCTCCTCCTCCTCCTCCTCAATTCTCGACGCAGCGCTCGATCCAGCGACCTCCGACGCCACCAGTGGCGCGGCCGGCGCGGCCGGCGCCACGGGCGCACCCGATGCGGCGGGCGCTACGGCGGGCGCGGCTGGTAAGGGCTCGGCGCCCGGCTCGGCGCTCGGGCGCTGCCACTGAGTCTTCTTGGTGCCGTCCGCCGCCTTGTACCAGTAGTAAGTGCGACCGTCGGGCGCCTGGGCCTGCTTCCAGCCGGACGGTAAGGACGGCACTTCTGCGTGTGCGTCGGCCGCGCTGGCCATCGCTGGCTGAGTTGTGGGTGTAGGATGAGGGTGCTGTGGGTAGAGCGGCGCGTATAGTGTCGGCGCTGCCTCCGCGGTGCTGGAGGACGCAGCGGCGGCACCGAAAACGGCCTTGGCACGGCGTTCGACAAGCTCGGCTGCTTGCTGTGCCCAGGAGACTGCGGCGGGCCGAGCCGCCTCGGCATTCGGCGCGCTTTCTGGCTCGCCGTCCGGCGCCGCCTTGCGCTTGCGACCCGTGATGGCGGAGAGATCCAAAGATCCACCGCTGTAGGACGGCGCAAAGTCGAGCGACGGCTGCTCGGCCTCCCGCGTAGCGCGGCGGCGCTCTGCCTCCTGTAACACGGCGCTCAGCTCCTCGATCTTCTCGTGCATCTTCTTGTTGGTGCCCGCCTCAGCACGCAACTCCGTCAGGTGCTTGAGCCGAGCAATCTCCGCCTTCAGCGCCTTAGGATCGGACTCGAAGAGCTGCTCCTTGCGCTCCAGGCGCTGCTTCTTTAACTTTTTGAGCTCGTTTTTGCGGTCGAGCTTGCGTTGCGCGCCGGCTGGGTCGTGGTTTCTCTCCTTCTTCGCCATGGGTCTTTTGCGAGAAGGCTCGCGCCAAGTCACACTTGTGAAAGTCGACCAGTGTGAACTCTTCGGGGGTGAAGACGATTTGAGGGGGGCTGGGTGGTGTCATTCCGGTCGATTTGGCCGTTTCGCCGCGCCGCAGTGACGAGCGGCGAGAGCGGTGCTCGGTGGTCGAACAGCCGTCCACTCCCTCTTGATCATGGCGCAGTGGGGAGTGCCAAAGGGCGTTGGCGTGCTGCCGCGTTGCCGTGCTGAGGTTGCTGCGAAGGAGGCGGCACCCTATCGTTTGGATGCGCCGCAGGTCGGGCAGCATATGGATGTCTACCCGCCTCTCGGCATCGGCCGTCAGCCCGCCGCCGCCGAAGCTGCCGCTGCCAAGGCCGGCGTCGTCCCTATGGTGGTGTGTGGCCCCTGCAAGCCGCAGTGCGGCTCTCGCTCGCTCGCAGACGGGCAGGAATTCATCGGCCTCTCCCGCGAGGTGGCAGTGTACGGCAACGTCCGCACCGGCGCGATCATGAAGGGTGCCCGTAAGGGTTGCTGAGCGAGCAGATTGTCGAGTGCTTGTGCGAGATCTTGTTTTGCTGATGGATATAGGCGGTCTGGAATTTTGATTGATCGATGATGGGCTTGTGTACACAACTGCTCTTCAATGGTCCATCAAGACTGGTTTTCTACGACGATTCCAACCGACATGGCACCACTGCGCTGGATTCAAGTCAACACGGATACAGTCTCAGTCACGGCTCACCCTGACCTGCGGCTCACCCGTGTTATGTATGACCGGTCAAAGTCGGAACACGGAAGTCGCAAGTGGAAGTGAAATCAGCCCCGCTCAACGTTGTGCGCACGAACCACACGGTGAATTTGTGAATTGTTAGAACAGTCTCGGGGGCGGCCAAGTGACGTGAACTGCGTCTTTAACGTTTCACCTAATTCTGGTATACACATGCGTGTCGTAGTTGTGTGAGAGTTCAACCCAACTACATGTAGGAATCCTACGAATTTGTACGAACCCAAGCAAAGTTATAGAACCGTTACAGAACCGTTCGTGCGTGTGCGTTGGTGGGTTGGGATGGTTGTGCCCGTGTGTGTCCCGGCTCCTCGACTTGAACCAACACAAATTGAACCGACACGGCGCCCCTCGCCGACGTCGCCACATTCACGATGGTGAACCTGGACGCCAAGCACTTGCGCTTCATGAGCACTGAGGAGTTCCGCGTGCTCACGGCGGTGGAAATGGGCATGAAGAACCACGAGATTGTGCCCGCGCCGCTCGTCGAGAGCCTTTCGGGGCTGCGGCGCGGCGGAACCCACAAGATGCTCCGGACGCTCACGAAGGTGAAGCTCGTCGCGCACCAGTCCATCCCGTACGAGGGCTTCAGGCTCACCGCCAAGGGATATGACTACCTGGCGCTCAAGGCACTTGCCAGGCGCGGCGTTGTTTCGGCCCTGGGCATCCAGATCGGCGTTGGGAAGGAGTCGGACATCTTCACCATCATGCACACGGACGGGCGCGAGGTGTGCCTCAAGCTGCACCGGCTCGGCCGCACGTGCTTTCGCACGGTCAAGAACAACCGCGACTATATCCGGCAAGACCAGCACGCATCGTGGATCTACCTCTCGCGCCTCTCCGCGCTCAAGGAGTACGCGTTCATGAAGGCACTTCACACCCATGGCTTCCCGACGCCCGAGCCGATCGATGTCAACCGGCACTGCGTGATCATGAGCCTGGCGCGCGGGTACCAGCTCAACTCGATCCAGGAGCTGCGCCATCCTGGGAAAGTCTTCGACCAGCTCATGCAGATCATCGTGCGCCTCGCCGAGCATGGGCTCATCCATTGCGACTTCAACGAGTTCAACCTGCTCGTGGACGACGACGAGATGGTAACCGTCATCGACTTTCCCCAGATGGTCTCGACCTCGCACGTGAACGCGCAGTGGTACTTTGACCGCGACGTGAACTGCGTGGCCACCTTTTTCAAGCGGCGCTTTGGCTTCTGCGCGGCGGCCCTGCCCTCTCTCGTTGATGACGTGTCGGGCGCGGCGACCGTCAACCTGGACGTGGAGCTGGCTGCAAGTGGTTGGACTAAGGAAATGGACAAAGACCTTGACAAGCTCATGGAGACGATGACGGAGGAGGAGGCGCGTGCGGCGGCGGCGAAGGCGGCAGGTTTAGCTGGCGCGGGCGCGGGCGAGAGCGGTGGCGAGGAGGACGATGAGGACGACGAGGACGACGAGGACGAGGACGACGACGAGGACGAGGTCGGCGATGGGGCGGTGGTTTCGGCGGCGCAGTATGCTCCATTTGGCAACCGGAACGCTCCCGTGCACGCTGGGCAAGGGGACGCGGCGGCACTAGCAGCGGCCGCCGATGCTGCCGAAGCCGCCATTGCCGCAGAGGCGGCGGCAGAGGCTGCTGAGAAAGTGGCGAGGGCGAGGGCGGCTGCGCCAAAGGCAGGCGCGCAGGCGACCGGCGTGGACAGTCATGAGACGCAGTGGACCGAGCTCGACGGATTGGGCATGGAAGCGCTCGCACGCCTCGCCATGAGCGCCGTATCGAGCGCCAACCGCGCCGTACTGAGCGCCCGCATCCCCGAGGGCAACAGCGCCGCCGCCGCCGCCGCCGCCGCCGCCGCCGCCCCCTCCGCCAGCCCACCGGTGCTTACTTTGCCAGCGCCACCGGCGCTGCCGACGCCGCCGGCCGTGCTGCCGCCGCTTGCCGCTCGCGACGGTAGCGACGAGGGCGGCGACGAGGGCGGCGACGAGGGCGGCGAGGGCGGCGGAGAGGGCGACGAGGGCGAAGACGACGAGGAGGAGACCCGGAGCGTGGCTGAGAGCGCACGGACGACGACGAGCACCGCCTCTGCACGCTTCCGGCCCAGGCCATCGGATGGCGGCCCGAGCGCGCGCGCCGCCGAAGCGCGCGAGCGCGTCAAGGCCGAGCTGAAGAAGGGCCGGCCGAGCGCCAGAGGCTCACGCAACGAGCTCAAGGATCGCGAGAAGCGAAAGGTGATGTCGGGAATGAAGAAGGATATGAGCGGCGCGTCCGCACATGGGTGGTAAATGGAAGGTGTAAGAGGAATGTCTTGATCTGGAAGGTTCACAAGCGGTGTGAATTGATCCGCGAAGCGCTTGGAACAGCGCGGCGACTTTCGATCGTTGTGCGGATCCACAAAGCGCACAAGGATTATGGCTCTCGAGTTGGACGATGATGAGGACATGAAGTTCTCGGCGGGAGCCTCATCGTACAAGGAGAACGAGGCTGATGGCTCGCACCTTCTGCCTCCGCGCGAGCGCGAATTCCGCGAATTCCTCGTGGACTCCAAGGCGGCGGAGGAGATCGTGCGGCTGCTCGTCGGCCTCGCTGAGACCCAGGGTGAGCTTCCCGAGAACCCGGTGGCGAATTGGCGGGCGATGTACGATGCGGAGCGCGACGCGTTCAAGGGCAAGGAAAACCTGCTTGGCCCTCTCCACGGCCCGACGCTCGTCACAGGCCGGCGGGAGGAGAACATCCCCGCGCTGTTGGATGAGAACGATGCTCTGCGCGAGCGCGAGGCGAAACTCTCCGCCGAGCTGCACGAGGCTGTCAGCCAGATTCATGCGAACGAAGCTGCTGCTGCACAGGTCGTGCTCGACGCGTGGATGTATGGAGGCGCGTTTGTGTTCACGGGCCCGGATGCGGGGCTGGATGTTGGCAAGCTCTGTATGTGCTCCCGCCGCCGCCGCCATGCCCCGCTGCCTCCCACCCCGCGTCCGTCCCGTCCGCTGACCCACATGACCATGTGCCCACCCTCGCCCTTCCTGTGCAGACGCGGCCGTGTCAACCACGTTGTCCGCCAAGTTCCCCGCGCCGCCGGACGGACCAGCTGAGTGGGCCGCCGAGGGCGCAGCGCCGCCGAAGGGCTCTGCCTCAATCGAGGGCTTGCAGGCATGGGCGCACGACGTCTTCGCGTATGGATCGCCCGCGCTGCCGGGCGGTGCCGACCTGCTCACCCTCGGTAAGTGTGTCACTGGCGAGTGCGAGATCGACGTGGAGATTGCCAAAGGTCTGTGCCTGGCATGCGTCGCGCTCTCGCAGTATATTGTGCCAGGCTCCGAGCTCTACGAAGAGCCGCCGCCGCCCGATCCGAAAGGCAAGAAGAAGTGAGTGAAGAGGCTCGCTGCAATAGATCGAGCTAGAGCTGTACCGGTACTCGATCGTGGCCAGGCCCAGGCCCCAGGGTGCGTGTGGCATCCACAAGACATGGAGACTCTCTCCAGTGTGATTGTTTCGTATTGCAGATCTTGTTCGCGGCTCTTAGACTTCGATTCTCTCCGCGGAATTTTCGCCAATTTCGGCACCTTTTCGGCGTCGCGGCCGGCAAAACGCGGGGCGGCGGCGCCCGAGTGCAGCCGCATGGCCGACAACGCCACTAAGAAAGCTCGTACAGACGTATCGCCAGCTACGTGCCCGCAGTGCAAGAAGCTGGCGACACTCGATTCGGCGGCCGTACTCTGGCAGGATCAGCTTTGGGTTGTTGTGCACAAGAAGCCGCCGTGTGGCGTCGTCGGCCATCTCCAACTGCTGTCGAAGCGGCACTTTCGTGCGTGCCACTCTTTTCCAATCCCTTTGCACAATCTGCTCTTGTCCGCCTTTACCGCTTACTCACCACCAGTGTGTGTTCTGCATGCAGAGGGCCCTTCAACCATGAACGATGACGAGGCAGCTGCGGTGGGGCCGGCCTTGCGACGCTGCGAATTAATTCTTGAGCAAGTGTCGGGCTGCGATCGCGTATACACGGCGGCTCTCGGGTCCCCCAAGTCGGGCGGCCACTTCCACGCGCATATGATGCCCATCTTTGACGCGCGTCCTCCAAAGCATGTGACGGGCACGCCCTTCGACGTGTTCCTGCAGGAGAAGCTTGCGGCTGACGGCGTCGAGGGCGCAGAGGCCGATGCCGGCGAGTGCGCCAAGCTGGCCGCTGCATTCAAGGAGCGCATCTCGGCAGACGATGGGGAAGCGGCGGCCGCGGATAGAAAAGGCGATTGAGATGTTTTTGAGCGCCGGTGCGTGCGTCGGGCCTTTTCCGCTTTGGAGTTGGTGTAGCGGCACGGTAGGGGACGCGGACGGGGAGAAAACATCGAGGACACCGGGTGGACGCGCTGGAAGCCGGCGCCGGAGCAGGCGGCGCGGACTCGCGCGCCGGCAGGGAAGAAAGGTAAGGCTCGTGCGCAGCCAACGAAGCGCAAGACCGTAGACGCCGGTGGCACCGCGCTCCGCAGGGCCGAAGAAGCTGAAGCAGAAGAAGCAGCCGACGCTGTGGGACGACGAGGCCGAGGACGACGACGAGGACGGCGTGGACGAGGATAGGGAGAAGGAGCCTGACTCTGAAGACGAGCGGTTCATTGATGACGCTCCCGAGCAGTCGGAACGAAGCTGAACCAGAAATGAAGCAACTGCATTGGGCAAACATGCCTCCAACTATCCTTACCTTCAACCCTGTCGTGTCATTGTCAGGTCAGTCATCACTCAAGGTTTAACAAGCAGAGCCGATTTATGGCGGCGGTAGCGTCGGACTTGGCGCATGGCGGCGGCCACTGCGATTCTACGATGTAAATTACACAATTGTTACACAATTGGTAAATTACTGACGTTGTGACGAAGCACACTGAGATTCGGGACGATACCCAATAACATTGACGACACCGGTCTCAGGACGCTCTTGCGCCCCGATAGGTTCACACACACATGCAAGTACGGACATACATCTCAAGGCGTAACACCCGGCACTGCAGTCTGATGTCTGAACGCTCCCCGCGCTGATGAGAAGGCGATGAGAAGAGAGGACAAATGGAGTTGTTTGGTAACCAAAGCAGGTTAAACTGGGGTGGGGCACCTCATCTGAGAAATGAAGTTCGTCATACGAGTCGGAAGTTCAGGCACAGCAGATCGGTCCACCTCCCAAAATGAGGTGTTCCGATGACAACAGGGTACGCCTTTTGAGCAAAGTCTTCAAGACTCAGTGAGGTCTCAGCAGCGAGTGGACCTATGTCAAAGCACTGTAGTCCCAGCTGTCCGTACAATAAGTAGAGAAGGTCCAAAGGGTCCACACCCGCCGCTGCCATTCCCTTCGGATAGTACTCCAGCAGTATGGCATAGATCGGATGTGTCTTTATGTACTCCAGGGCTCCTGTCAATACGTGGTACTCGTGACCCTGCGAGTCTATCTTGAGCAAAAACAATCCCTGCTCTTCATGCTGCAGGATGGAATCCAGTGTTGCCACGTTAACTGAAACCGTGCTAGCGGCCCAGTTCCTTGGAAGGGCTGCTGCTCCGTTCAGACTGTTCGATCCTCCCAGACCCTTGTCTTGAACCAGCACAGCCACACCTGAGCGGTTAGACACTGCCATGTTCAGGGCAAACACGTGTCCTCGTCTCGCATTTCCTTTATCGACCGTGGTGCGTTGCTGCCGATGCTCACGCTGGAGATTTTGGTCGTGGAGATCCCGGCTGAAAGAAATGTTTTTGTGGCCCAAGTTGCGGAGCAATTTGCCATACGTGGCCGGAGTTGGCTCGAAGCTGTACACGGTGTGCCCAAGCTGTGCAGCTGGGATGGTGAGGTCCTGTCCTACGTTTGTTCCGATGTCAACAACTGGGAGGTTACGATGCCGTGCAGCCAAAGGGGTTCTCAGAATGGGAGGCACATCTGAGTTTTTGAAGACTGCCATGCCAAGAGATGCAAGTGCCCCTGAAACAAAATACCCAGACAGTGAAGGACTGTGCGGGCTCATCATGCCGTGCCTGGTGCCGCTCTGGAAGTCGTCTGTCGAAGTCTGGAAGTGCGAGCCGAAGGCTCGCGACGCGCTACAATGCTCGTTTGGAGTCTGGTTGTTCGTTTGGAGCGCTTCTGCACTGTGAACTGTGAACTGTGAAAGGTACACATGGTATGGGTACCGGTACCCGACCGATCCTCGGTTGCCCCTCGCGCTTCGGGCATTTCACCGGAACTCACCGAGATAATCTCCGAGATCATCGATATCGGGGATCATCTCTATTGTTCTGGTACATTGTACTGTCCTATCTGAAGATGGGGCCTCGGGGTTCCTCGTATCATCCCATGTGGCTGCTGGGGTGGCCCGACGAAAGGCGGCGCGAGGTTTTCGTTCACACCTGAATGGTGCGTACCTGGGATGGGGGAATTTTCGATACAAGATATCATTATATATCAATCTTGATTGTATCCTTTTGTATCATTTTGTATCATCATCATGTATCTCATATATCATGTCCCTCGTCGACACATGATATATCGCTTGAATCATCTTTTTTTCTTCGTCATGACGGTGAAATTAAATGGCTTCCCTATGTAATGACGATACTGACGTAATACTGACGTAACCCTACGCGCACTTTTTCGCGCACTGCGCGTGTCTGACACTGAGTGGCGAGTCTGACACTCCAGTACGCGGGAAACGTACTGAGCTCGGCCGTTAGGGTCAGGGTTAGCCAACGGTCGGCCAGGTTTGGGGGTCGAGGTTTCGCGGGTCGACGTTTCGCCGAAAAGGGGGGGTGGGTTTTCGGATTCACACTGAATGTGAGCGCAAATGCCAATCCTGCGGCTGCCCTTGCACTCACATACGAGGTTGAATGGATTCGCCTTGCAGGTGCGGATCACTGAGGATTCCTCCTCAGGCAGGGTCCTCTTGACGCAGACAACAAACAGCTTCATGATGTTCGCAGATGCCAGCCAGCTTCTCAAAGTCCTTTTCAGCGCCCTTGGGCGCTTTCCCGTTGATGCACGACTTGTATCTGTGATATCACATGATACAGATATGATATTATCAATAAGCTGATACCGAATGTAGATACTGAATAATACTGAATGATACTTGATGATATGATACATGTACTGAATGTAGATACTACTGAATGATACTGATTGATGTTCGCAGGAGATGCTTGCAAGGCAAGGGTAGGCCCCAAGCCTGCTCTCTTTCATCATTTCTGCTTGCTTGTTGCCACTTGAGCGTGTTTCTGTCACGCGTCATCGGATCCAGTCATGCGTTGTTAGACGGCCCCGTCCCCCGTCGCCCCGTGCCCCGACGAGTGAACCCCGAAAACCTTGATCTCCAAACCCAGACTCAGAACCCACACACAAGTGTATCCTGAGCGGGCAGTAACAGTGCCGTAGCACCGGTTGTCGTGTCTGTCGTGTTCGTAGGTATTAACGTTCACAGTCAATGTTTACACAACAACAGCACTCTCTGCTGGCTCTCTCCCTCCCTGTAGGAAACCTACTATGTAACAGGGTCAGGAACGGGCGATATCATGAGGAGCTCCACCTGCTTGTTGACCGCGGTCCTCATCATGCCTCGTTGCTGTCAGTCAGTCCCGTTGCTGGAGCGCATCGCCGCCAAGGTCTCTGAGCCGCATGCCTGCAGAGCCGCAGCCGCGTCGCAAACCGCTGCCGGCATCCGTATGCATGCATGGACCCACGGGCCTGAGACTTGTGTTTTTTACCTGCTGGCAAGGCACAGCACGGGCGCCGTGGCCGAGCAAGGCCCCTTCCTCGGCGCATCGACTCTTGCTTTCGCTGCCGGCATGCGCGACGCCGAACAGGCCGGCAACCCAGCGCGCACCTTCCTCACGATGGATGCCTTCCCACTTCGTGCCAACGCCGACATCTTCAGCTACCCGCACTACTGGAAGTACGAGACCTACACTCGCACCGATGGTAGCAACGTCTCTGGTTACGCTCTCTACATTAACAACGAGCGCACGAGCGCAAATAATCAGCTGATGGATGAGAGAGAGTACAACAAGGCTGTGGCGCCCTACGTGAGTGGCGCCGGCGGCCAGCTGGGGACGCTAGTGAGCAACCTCGCGGCAGCCGGCCTGCTGCGCTTCGTGACGGTGACGCTGGCCACATCCTTCCCCGCGGTCACGCCCTTCGAGGTCATCTTCTCGGACTCGGTGCACAACGCGCTCGAGTTGGAGCGCGCCCTCCCCCACATGCTCAACGTGAGCACCGCAGCGCACCATGCCCGGTCTGGTGGCCTGGGAAATCTCGAGCTCATCTGGAGAGGAGGCGGCGGCGAGGCGGCGTGCACGACGCTGGCCTTCCACGACGTGGCGCAAGATATGGTCTGGCCGGGCATGACGAGCTCCATTACCCTCCTCACAATTGGCTTGAAGGCTGAGTGCCGCGTTTTTCGTGGGGGGGAGCCGGTCAATTGCCTGCACAAGGCAATTGATGCCAAGCTGGTGGCGAGGGGCTACACGGTCGTTGCACGTATGACAGCCGGCCGCGTGTACATGGTCAGCGTGAGAAAGGGCGGCGGGTGAGCTCGGGTGGTGTGGTGACCAAAACGGACCGTTGAGCTCCGTTTCGGTTAGCGGTTCGTATCCGAGCTGACGGCTCTCGGTCCGAACGGAACGACTCGTTATGATTAGGCCGATCGGATTAGAGCGCCGCCGGCAAATACGATACCCGACGGCGCTCGGCGGTCGCGCGCTCGCGCCGCGCGTGCTCGCCGCGCGGCGTGGCGGGTCGCCCGGACGGCCCCGCCCGCGAGAAACCCGTACCCGTGCGGACCCCTGCACCGACGACCGTGGACCGAGCTCGCTCGGCTGTTATGGCCGACGTGACTGTGGCGCCGCCGCGGGCGCGGGGGAAGGTCCAAGGTGGCAGTGAAAAAGGAGAACATAGAGGTCTACCGGATGCGAATTGAGTTGCGATGTGTCTAAAGCATCAAGGTCTAATGTGCCTTCAGAAGACCTTCACCGAAAGTGCCCTTAGGCTTCAAGATTGAGACGTGCCCTGATGCCTCAGGGGATGATTGTGCAACACGTCGGCGGTGCCGCTCGTGATGGGCGCCTCCACCTCTAAATCTTTGCTCGGTGTCTTCTTCTTCTTCTTTGCCGCGACGGCGCCGCCCTCGGGAGTGGCCGCATCGTGTTCAACGTCGTCGTCCTCCTCCTCGTCTTCGGGCTTGGTGTCTGCCATCGGCGCAGCGGCGACGGGCGCATCGGCGACGGGCGCAGTGGCGACGGGCGCTTCGGCGACGGGCGCATCGGCGATGGGCGCAGTGGCGACGGGCGCTTCGGCGACGGGCGCTTCGGCGACGGGCGCAGTGGCGACGGGCGCTTCGGCGAGCGGCGCCGCAGCGGCGGGCGCCGCGTCCTCGGCGATGGACGCCTCGGCGGGTAGCGCCTCCCATGGCCGCACACGGATCGTCCGGTGCCCTGTTGCGTCCGCTGCTTTCGCTAGCTCCATCTCCAACATCGATGACGCGAGGCGCTGGTGCTCCTCATCCACCTCATCATACTGCGCCTTCATCTCCGCCAATCGGGCCGACTTGGCCGCCGCCTTGGCCGCCGCCTTGGCCGCCGCCGCCTCGGCCTCGTCCTTCTGCTTCGTTTGCTTCGCCGCCTCGACCATCTCGGCCGCCAACTTGGCTGCCGCCTCGGCCGCCGCAAGCTCCTCCTTCGTCGGGCCCGGCTTGAACACGTCATTGAAGACATCAAAGACGCCGCTCATGGCACGAACCAAGACGTTCGGCTCTGGGGGCGCCGTTCTGATCGGCTTGAGTGTGCCACTCTCGAGGAGCTGCGCGATGAACCTCACATTGGTTACGACGCCGTCGTCCTCGACGTCGCCGAAGGAGAGTGCCGCCGCGGCCCGCACGTACGAAGAGGTAGGGTCGAGCGCGGCATCAATGAATTCGACGCACCCCTTTTCAAACTCATCGATCGTCGACGGTGGCGGGCCGACACCCTTTGCCGCGCACACTTGGCCCCAGAAGAGTTGGTCCATCATCAGGATGCCCGTCACGGCCACCGGCTTGCGCGCCCGAAGCGCCTCGACGGTGGTACCGAGCCCGCCGTGCACGATCAGCGCGTCCATCTGTGGGAACAGTGCTCCAAAGTCTGCCTTGTCCACCTCGAGGAAGGCACCCTGCATCGTGCACCGGGCGAGCTGCGCCGCAAGCGCCGTGCTGAGCCCCATCACCTCGTGATGCAGCCTGCCTACGTAGAGCACCGCGAGTGGTTGCTTGCTCTCTTCGATCATCTTGAGCGCCACCCGCAGCATCGCGCCACGACTGACGGGCATCGAGGAGAAGGTCATCAGGCACAACTTGCGTCCAGCGTGGCGCGCCTGGGCGACAAAGGCGGTGGTTTCATCTTCCTGCCGGGCGCCCTTGAGCCCACGTAGGAAGATGAAGTCGGTGCACACCACGTGCTCGCCCCAGTCAGCCGGCCGCGTGAAGGTGCTTGGGTGCATCGGGATGATGATCGGCACACGCTGCGCGACGAGAGTGGACCACGCGCCTACGTCCACCGCATGCAACCCCAGCTGGCGACGCAAATTGGCCAAACTGATGGGAGCCCCTAGGCTCGGACTGAAGAGTGGCGCCACCACCGACTCGAGGCTCTGCTTGCAGAAGGCCATGACCGCCTGCGTCTTGAAGAGCCTCGGGTCAGCGGCCGGGTCGCTCGTCGGGATGACACCCGGCTGCATACAAAAGTTGACCATGGGCACCGAGCAGACTTCGGAACAGAGCATCGCAATGCCCGGAGTCGTGAAGGAACAGACGAGCAGGTCGACGGGCTGCGCGCTCGCCTGCAGCCGCTGAAGCTGGTACACGAAGACTGGCACCGAGTTGAAGAATCCCCACTCGGCAGCACCGTTGATAAATGCTTGTACATTCTCAAATTGACTCTGCATCACCTGCCGCATGAGCCAAATGTCTGTCATTGCGTGCGAATCCCCACCGCTGGGCAAGAAGCGGACGGCGCCCGCGCGCAGCTCAGCGACCTCGGACAGCACGAACTCGCGCCAATAGAGCTCCGTGCAGATCGTGACGAGCCAGCCATGCGTGTTGGCCAGGCCCTTGGCAAGTGCGACAAACGGCTGCACGTCGCCCCGCGTGCCACGCGTCATGATGAACAGATGCCTCGGGAAAGTGCGCGGGGCGAGTGGTTGCGGTACCACGTACCCGTTCCGCTGTAGCGATGCGGCGGAGGCAGCCACGGTCACCTCGCATGGCACCATTGGCGAGCCCACGAACGTCGGGTTGCCCAGAGCGTCCTGGATGAGAAGATGGTGAGAAGGCTGTGCGAGCAGATCGCCAAAGGAGAGCCGTGCCGTCCCGAAGGGAAATCCCACGAGCGCTCGTTTCGCGACGAAGCGCATAAAAACGCCAGACTCCTTGGAAGAAAGGCTCGCGATCGGAAGGGTGAGCGAGGTCCAGGTTCTCTTGCTGGCGTCGTAGCGTGACTTGGAGACTTGCGTCCAAGACGAGCCGGCGGTCTGGAGCTCGAGGACGACGATGACGTCGGAAGAGCTCAGTGCGCTGACGTTTATGACGTCTATGGTGATGGCATCCGCGGCCATGTTCTCCATAGAGGGTGTATCCACCACCGAATCGGTCATTCGGATGGCTTTTTTCCGGTGCTGGTGGAACGATAATAAAAAAAGAGAAAAAGAGGGGAGAAAGAGGGGGAAGACTCTAGACTGTACTATGTACATGTAGGATAAACTTAGCCCCGACGTTCAGTAGTTAGAAGACTGTTTCGCGGAATCTTTCACACTACGATTCACACACCATCCATTTGGTCAGTGGCAGCGGTCGACTGGCCGCTATACAAAACTGCATACACAGCCTTGCCCGCCGCGGCTCTAACTTTTTTTACCGAGACGGAGACGCGTACGTGAGTCGTGTGGGTGTGGACACGTCTGCAGATGACCTCCAGTTTTCAGTTTCAGTTTCAGTTTCTTCGCGGTCCCCCCACGCTCACTCCACCACCGTCTCGACGGACGGCTCCGCTCCCCTCGGTCAACACAAGTACTGAGTACTCGCTCGCTCGGGCTACTCAATTTCGCTAGTGAGGTCGGTCTCTCCTCAGCACATGACCTCCAATCCGCTCCATCGACGTTATCCTCGACGCTCGAGTCCGACGGACACCCGCGAGAATTAAAAAATTCGTCGAGGACGATCTAAGAGTAGGCGTATAGGGTCCGCTACAGTACAGTACAAACAGGAACAGTTCGGTCCTTTGTGTGGACTATCACTATCATGGTTGCATCATGCTTCATGCAACGCAAGATGCATGCACACTCGAGATTTGATTGATGCTACATGTATCGCCTCTCGGTACAGTACAGTATCGGGTGTGACTGGGCAACGGCGGCTCGACGCTCGAAACGGCGGCAAGCACGGCTGCCCCCCTGCCCCCTGGCACCTCCGACGCATCGTGATGCGGCCGCCACGGTCAGAGCGACGCGAGCACCTGCATTTGATTGAGCTCGAGGAGCTGGTAGACCCCCCCGCCCGTCGGTACGTGTGGGATGGGCGCGCGCAGCCAGCGCGCAGAGGAGATAGCCGTTGCAAAGCGCGGTATCATCTGGCGTGGTACGAGCGCCAGTTCCTCGACCCTCGTCCAGCCTAAACGCTCTGCCCACACTTCTGTTGGGTGCGTGGCACCGACGATCATGACACCGGCGATGCAGCCGCGCACGTCACCGAGATGCGGGGGCGCCACTGCGCGCGATGGGACCCTCGCCTCGGGCGGTACGCACGCGCACCAGGCGCTGGTGCCGCCCCGAGCCGCAGGCCAGGGCTTCCGACCGACATGCAAGTAGAGAGGCCGGCCTTCGAGTTGGGCGAGCATGCGCGCGCACTCGGAGCCCGATCGGGTCTCGAGAGTCTTGTGACCGTTGAGGAGGAGCCCGGCGTACGGCTGCATGAGCGAGAGGCAGAAGACGGGCGGCGCCTGCGACGGCGGCGGTCGGAGCGACGGCGGCCGCGGCCGAGGCGGTGCCGGCTGGGGCGATGACGGCCGGGGCGGAGGCGGCCGGGGCGACGACGGCAAGGGCAGCGGAGGCCACCTGCCCGACGAGGCCGCATGCCCTCCTACTGTGGAGGGCCCGTCCGAGGGCGGCAGCGATGGTGGCGGAAGCGACGACGGCGGAAGCGATAGCGGCGGCGTGCACGGAGGCGCTGGCATCAGAACGGGTGCAGGCGCCAGCAATGACGCAGGAGGAAGCGCCGCGGGTGCCTCTGATGACTGGACAGCAGCAAGAGCAGTCGAGGGTGGCGCACCATCGATCAGCAGATCGGAATCTAGTCGCATCTGAGAGTGCGCGATCTGGGCGATTGCCTCTGGAGGTCCGCGCTTGGCCAGCATACTCAACTCAAAGAGGCGTTCATGCGCTGCGTCGATCGGACGCAGCAGTGAGGGTTCATCTAGTTCGGATGCTGCCACGATGGCAGCACGGATCTCGTCTGCTCCTGACGCAGCCATCAGAGTGTGGCGCATGGCAAGCGCTGCTATCGCGCGTGCGTCCGGCATAGCGTGCACAGTGCCTATGCCACGACCGCCCCGGCCGGTGCCCCTACCACCACGACCGCCGCGGCCACCACGGCCACCACGGCGAGAGCCGGCGCCGGACGCGCAGCATGCGTGGCCATGGATCACTGTGCTAATGTGCTCGTCACGCACGGAGTCGTGCTGCTTGGAGCACGCGAGCAGCGGACTCTCAAAGATACGGTCACCGCATCGGATCCAATTCTGTGCTACAACGCCGAGCCCCCTGTTTTCGATGCCGTCCTCCGGTCTGCCGCCTAGGGCGGCCTCTCCGAAGATCCACTCGGATCGTCCGTGCTTGAACTCCGTCATCTTTGCGGACCCGGCAACGTCGGAGGCAGCGCAGGAGGGGGAGCGGAGAGCGGGAATAAAGGCGGAAGGAGATGTGATTACAAACATTGGCTGTGAATTGACTACTCTTCACTCCGGCCCAACCGCATGTGCTGGCACCGTCAGGGCGCGGTCGTGGCTCGGCCGACGTGCGTGCGTCAGGCGCCGACGTGGTCGAATTTGCAATTTCGCGCACAGGTGGCCGGAGTCAGGTCGTGTGGTCGTCGCGGCTTGCGTGTGGGTCGACTACTTGATCTTGAAGTTTAACAAAGTACTTATTGTAACTAACTATGTAATAATTTGAATGTTCTCTAGTACGCTATGATTGCCGAAGGCATTTCAATTTTTTATAACCTGAAAAAACGAAAGCCGCTCTTCGTAATATGAAACGATCAGAAAATATCAGATTTAAACACGAACCCCGCACTTCCTAGAATTCACGACGACATCACCGAACTACGGACCCATTCGCCCGGGCACTTGTATACCATGTACGGCTGAAAGATGTAGTCGCGTACAGTGCACACCACCCATGAGCCATGTCCATCTCACCCACTAGCCCGTTACATGTTTCGGATGCGAGAGATGCCTGCCTTGAGGCGAGATTTCATCGATTCAGATTCACTCACGCGGGCGTCGGCCACGGCGGCGTCTACACCCCACGTCACACTCGACTCTGCGTGGTGAGTGTCGCGTGTCCGGTCCGGTCCGGGGTTTCACCAGCTCATACTACCTGCCGAGCAGCGGACTGAGTCCGGCGTCAGGCCGATCGGCATCAGCCCTTGCCGAGCACAGCCTTGCCGAGTACAGCCTTGCGGAGCACGACATCGCTGAGCACCATTCCGAGCGACACTGTAAGCAGCACAAGCAGCAGGCCGGGCGCCCCCGGAGCGGCGCCAACTACAACGAGCAGCGGGCCGGGGCACAGGCCGCCCGCGCCCCATCCGATGCCAAAAATGACCGACCCGAGCAGCAGCGCGCGGTCGACAGGAGGGGGCGACGCGGCGCCCCACACGGTCGCCTCTCGAACGCCGACGCGCGCGGCGACCCGGAAGGACACGAAGGTCGTGGCGAGCGCTGTGCAGAACAGAACCCAGAGCGTGCCGTCGAAGGCGGCGGGACCGAGCGCGCCCGTGACGGCGCTCGGGCGCACCATGCCGCCGATGGAGAGCCCGATCGCGAAGCATCCGCCGCTCCACAGTCCCAAGTAGACCTCCCTGGCAGTCGACTTTGCTGGGAGGAGTGCGATGCCGGCGGCGAGCGCGAGCGCCAGGCCGCCGGCGAGCTGTGCGGCGAGTCCGGTGGTCGCGGCCGGTGTAACTCCGATGGGCAGGAAGGCACCGACCGTACCGCCGCTGGCAATCGTCGTGGTGATGATGGCGGCCACCATGAAGGTCGGCACCGCCACGAGAGAGCGAAAGGAGAAGCGCGAGAGGCCGCACAGGCCGTGGCCGCTGGTGCACCCATTCGCAAGCGCAGTGCCGATGCCGGTGGCCAAGCCCGCAAATGCGAGCAGGAGCGAGGGAGCTGGCGGAGCCGAAAAGTTTGAAGGCAGCAACACCTTCATGAGGGCGCCGCCTGCGAGCAGGCCGCCAGTGAAGGCAATCTTGGTGGTCTCGCGGGGGCCGAGGAGGATGGCTTTGAGAGAGCCCGAGCAGCCGGCAATACGGCCAGAGAAGAGCATGTACACACCGCATGCAGCCCCAACAAAGAGGCCGCCGATGACGGCTTCGAGGGGTCGGAAGGTCGACATCACGTACAGTGCTGCGTTCAATCAACTGTTCAATCAACTGTTCAATCTCGGCGTTCGATGTCGGCGAAGGGTTTCGGCAAAAACTCTCGAACGACCACGTACTGTGCGTGAAAAAACAGCCTGCACGATTGTCACCCTCCCAATTTTATATTCACATTCAAAGCCGATCTTACATGTGCATGTTTCGTGTTACATGTACAAGTATCCGGATACTAGGAAGGTCCCACACACCAACCCAACGTAACACACCATCCCAACGAAACGCTCTGCCCCCGAGCACAGCGAAATGTGTCGTCGCTCTGCTCGGGGGGAGAGCGAATTGTGTCGTCGCTCTGCTCGA